>Ga0209343_10000301_pt1 | contig 68338 bp, 75 predicted proteins | sample RifCSPlowO2_02_FD_184026 | JGI IMG/M metagenome (GOLD analysis project Ga0209343, IMG submission 184026) | Groundwater microbial communities from Rifle, Colorado - Rifle CSP2_plank lowO2_0.2 (SPAdes) (version 2) | ecosystem: Environmental > Aquatic > Deep subsurface > Groundwater | place...
CATCGAGTTCATCGTGTCCCGCTGGACCGGCATCCCGCTCTCGAAGCTCGAGGAGAAGGAGTCCGCGAAGCTCGCCCGCATGGAGGAGGCGCTCCACGGGCGCATCATCGGGCAGGCCGACGCGGTCGCCGCGGTGTCCCGGGCCATCCGCCGCTCGCGCGCCGGCCTCAAGGACGCCAAACGCCCGGTGGGCTCGTTCGTCTTCCTCGGCCCGACCGGCGTCGGGAAGACCGAGCTGGCGCGCGCGCTCGCCGAGTACCTCTTCGGCGACGAGAACGCGCTGATCCGGGTGGACATGTCGGAGTACATGGAGAAGTTCTCGGTGTCGCGCCTCCTCGGCGCGCCGCCCGGCTACGTGGGCTACGAGGAAGGCGGGTTCCTCACCGAGAAGGTGCGCCGGCGGCCGTACTCGGTCGTCCTGTTCGACGAGATCGAGAAGGCCCATCCGGACGTGTTCAACATGATGCTCCAGGTCCTCGACGACGGGCGGCTCACCGACTCGCTCGGGCACGTCGTGGACTTCAAGAACACGATCCTCATCATGACGTCGAACCTCGGCACGAGCCTCATCGGCAAGCGCGTGTCGCCGGGGTTCCTGCAGGAGAGCGACGAGGCGTCGTACGAGAAGATGAAGGACCGGGTCCTGGAGGAGCTGAAGCGCGCGTTCCGGCCCGAGTTCCTCAACCGGATCGACGACATCATCGTCTTCCACGCGCTGGCGCTCGACCACATCAAGCAGATCATCCGGCTGATGATCGCCCGCATCAACAAGCAGCTCGCCGAGAAAGGCATCGAGCTGGTCCTCACGCCGGCCGCCGAGGCCGCGCTGATGGAGAAGGGCTACGACCCGACGTACGGCGCACGCCAGCTCCGGCGCACGATCCAGAAGCACATCGAGGATCCGCTGGCCGAGGCGATCGTGCGCGGCCAGGTGGCCGAGAGCGCCCGCATCGAGGTGGACGTCGAGGGGGCGAGCTTCACGTTCCGTGAGGCGCAGCCCGCGGAAGCCCCCCTCGAGCTTGCAGAGCACTAGGATCCTGGTCGCCCTCGCCTGAGAGTCCGGTGACGACAGGGGCGCGAGTCCGTCTCAGCATGGTCGTCGTTCTGGCGGCAACCCTCCTCCGGGTCGCGGCGGTCGAGGCGCAGCGGCCACAGCAGCCGCCGATCACCGTCAAGGAGATCGCCGTCGAGGGCACCAAGCGGGTGCAGGACGCGGTCGTCCTCGGCCGCGTGAAGACCACCGTCGGCGCGCCGTTCAACCCGAACCTCCTGTCCGAGGACATCCGCGGGATCTTCGCCCTCGGGTTCTTCGACGACGTCCAGATGCGCGTGGAGGACTTCGAGGGCGGCGTGAAGGTGACCTTCGTGGTGACCGAGCGGCCGTTCGTGCGGGACGTCGACTTCATCGGCAACAAGAAGCTCAGCACCGAGAACCTGCAGGAGAAGATCAACATCAAGCTCGGCAGCGTCTACAACCCGGTCGACGTCCAGCGCGCGGTCGAGAAGCTCAAGGAGTACTACGAGGACGAGGGCTACTTCGAGGTGCAGCTGAGCCCGGACGTCGAGAAGTTCTCCGACGGTGACGTCCGCGTCACGTTCAACATCATCGAGGGGCGCCGGATGACGATCGACCGGATCGTCGTCAAGGGCAACACGGGGCTCAAAGAGAGCGCCATCAAGGACGTGCTCGCCACGCGGGAGCGGCAGTTCTTCATCCTGCGCGGCACGGTCCAGCGCCAGCGCCTGGAGGACGACGTCGAGCGCGTCCTGCAGCTCTACAACGACCACGGCTACGTGCAGGCGCGCGTCGAGTCGCACGACATCACGGTGGACCGCGAGAAGGCCCGGGTGACGATCACGTTCGTGATCGTCGAGGGCCCGCAGTTCCGGGTGGGCGACGTCACGATCAGCGGCGTGACGCTCTTCCCGGAGCGGGAGATCACCCGCCGGATCGGGCTGAAGAAGGGCGACGTGTTCTCGCGCTCGAAGCTCCGTGAGAGCCTGAAGGCCATCACCGACCTGTACAGCACGATCGGCCACGCGTCCGCCGACGTGAACCCGAAGAGCGAGCAGTCGGAGTCGGCGGCGACGATCTCGCTCGCGTTCGAGATCGCGGAGGGGCCCGAAGTCTACATCGAGCGGATCAACATCAGCGGCAACGTGCGCAGCCAGGAGAAGATCCTGCGGCGGGAGCTCCTCCTGCACGAGGGCGAGCTCTACACGCTGCAGAAGCGGGAGCGCTCGCGGCAGAAGCTGACGAACCTGGGATACTTCGAGACCGTGAACCTGACGACGCAGCCCGGGTCCGACAAGACGAAGATCGTCGTCAACGTCGAGGTGACCGAGAAGCCGACCGGCCTCTTCAGCATCGGCGGCGGCTACTCGTCGGTGGACAGCTTCATCGGCACGATCGACCTGGCGCAGCGCAACTTCCTCGGCCGGGGCTGGGAGGCGTCGATCCGGATCCGCGCGGGCGCCAACAGCCAGCAGGGCGTGATCAGCTTCACCGAGCCGTGGCTGTTCGACCGCCCGCTGTCGGCGGGCTTCGACCTGTTCAACACGCGGCGCCAGTACCCGGAGTACGACTACGACTCGCTCGGCGGCGGCCTGCGGCTGAGCCACCCGTTCGCCGAGTACTGGCGTTGGTTCACGGGCTACCGGGTGTCGCGCGACGAGATCGCGAGCCTCACCGAGTCGGCGACCGACGCGCTGCGGGACGAGTCCGGCACGCGCGTGACCTCCGCGGTGAACGCTGCGCTCGCGCGCGACAGCCGGGACAACGTCTTCGCGCCGACGCGCGGTGGGCAGACGAGCCTGTCGGCGGAGTTCGCGGGGCTCGGCGGCGATTCGCGCTTCGTCAAGACGATCGGCTCCACGAGCTACTTCTGGCCCGTCTGGTTCAACCACGTCGTCGGCGCCCGGGCGGAGGCGGGGTACGGGTTCGGGTGGTCGGACGAGCCCCTGCCGCTGTTCGAACGCTTCTACCTGGGCGGCCCCAACTCGGTCCGGAGCTTCAAGAACCGCCGGCTCTCGCCCCAGGACGAGGGCGGCGTGCGCGTGGGCGGGACGTCCGAGGTGCTGGGCAACGTCGAGTACATCATCCCGCTGCCGTTCAACATCCGCGTCGCCGGCTTCTTCGACGTCGGCAACGCGTACGGCTTCGGGACCAAGTTCGATCCGACCGACACGCGCGAGGCGGCGGGCGCCGGCCTGCGCTGGCTCTCGCCGTTCGGCCCGCTGCGGCTGGACTACGGTGTGAATCTGGACCGGAAGAAGGGTGAGGACTTCGGCGCCTTCCACTTCTCGGTCGGGTCGCCGTTCTAGGGGGGGAAGGGATGAGGGGAGCGCACGTGCGGAGTGTCCTCGTGGTCGCGGCGCTGGCCGCCTCGGTGACGGCCGCGTGGGCCCAGGCGCCGGCCGCACCGGCCGCCGCCGCGGGCGCGACGCGGGTCGGCTTCATCGACGTCCAGCGCGTGCTCGCGCGCTCGGCCGCCGGGGTCGCCGCCCGCGAGCAGCTCGAGCGGGAGCGGGGCACCATGCAGCGCGAGATGGACGGCAAGCGCAAGGAGCTGGAGAGCCTGCGCGACGAGCTGGAGAAGAAGGGCCCGCTGATGACGGCGGACGCGCGGCGGGAGAAGCAGGACGCCTTCGAGCGCAAGCGCCGCGACGCCGCGCGCCTGGCCGACGACTTCCAGAAGGAGCTGGAGAAGAAGGAGCAGGCGCTGCTCCAGCACGTGCTCCAGGCCCTGTCCGGGATCATCGCCAGGGTCGGCAAGGAGCGGGGCTACCACATCATCGTCGAGAAGCGGGGCGCGATGGTGCTCTACGCCTCGGCCGACGCGGACCTCACGGACGAAGTCATCCGCGCGTACGACCAGCAGGCCGGGACCAAGGGCAAGAAGTAGCGGGATGGGCAAGGCAGCCGGGTTCACCCTCGGTGAGCTCGCCGTGGCCCTCCGCGCGACTCTCGACGGCGATCCGTCGCGCGTCGTTACCGGCGTGGCGCCGCTCGACACCGCCGGCCCGCACGAGATCTCGTTCCTGATCGACCGCCGCTACGCCGCCGCCGCCAAGGCCTCCCGCGCCGGCGCGTTCCTGGTCCCCCCCGACGCCGCCGGCCTGCCCGCGCCCACGCTGCGGGCCGAGGCGCCCCAGCTGGCGCTCATCGAGCTGCTCACGCTGTTCCATCCGGCGGCGGCCGTCCCGGCGGGCGTCCATCCCAGCGCGGCCGTGGCGCGCGGCGCCCGCGTGGACGCGAGTGCTTCGGTCGGGCCGTTCGCGGTGATCGAGGACGGCGCGGCGGTGGGCGCCCGCGTGCGGGTGCACGCCCTCGCGTACGTCGGCGCGGGCGCCGAGGTGGGCGAGGATTGCGTGCTCCACCCACGGGTGGTCCTCTACCCCGGCGTGCGCCTCGGCCGGCGCGTCGTCGTGCAGGCGGGCGCCGTCATCGGCGCCGACGGGTTCGGGTACACGCACGACGGCACCGCGCACCGGAAGATCCCGCAGGTGGGCAGCGTCCGGATCGAGGACGACGTCGAGATCGGCGCGAACACCACGATCGACCGCGCGACGCTCGGCGAGACGCTGATCCGGCGGGGCACGAAGATCGACAACCTCGTCCAGATCGGCCACAACGTCGAGGTCGGCGAGGACTCGATCCTGGTCGCCCAGGTCGGCGTCTCCGGCTCGAGCCGCCTCGGGCGGGGCGTCGTGCTCGCGGGCCAGGTGGGCGTGGCCGACCACGTCACGCTCGGCGACGGCGTCGTCTCCGGCGCGCAGGCGGGGATCGCCGCGGACGTCGCGGCGGGCGAGAAGGTCCTCGGCACGCCGGCGCGGCCCGTGGCGCAGGCGCGGCGCGTCTGGGTCGCGGAAGGGCGCCTGCCCGAGCTGGTCCGGCGGCTGCGCGCCGCCGAGCGGCGGCTGCAGCGGCTCGAGGGCCAGCTCGGGATCGCCGCCCCGGAGCCCCGCGGCGAGGACGCCGAGGAATGAGCGCGGTGCACCCGACGGCGCTCGTGGATCCGCGCGCGGGACTCGCGCCGGACGCACGGGTCGGCGCGTACTCCGTGATCGGCCCCGGGGTGACGCTCGGCGCCGGCGTCGAGGTCGGCCACCACTGCGTGCTCGAGGGGCAGGTGGAGCTCGGGCCGCGCGTGCGCGTCGGCCACGGGAGCATCGTGGGCGCGCCGCCGCAGGACCTCAAGTTCAAGCCCGGCACGCCCTCGGGCGTGCGCCTCGGGGCCGGCACGGTGCTCCGGGAGTACGTGACCGTCCACCGGGCCACGACGCCCGGCGGCGTCACCGAGGTCGGCGCGGACTGCCTGCTGATGACGATGTGCCACGTCGGCCACGACTGCCGCGTCGGCGACGGCGTGATCCTGATCAACGCGGTCGGCCTGTCCGGGCACGTCGAGGTCCAGGAGCACGCCACGCTCGGCGGGCTGGCGGGCGTCCACCAGTTCTGCCGCGTCGGCGCCTTCGCGTACGTGGGGGGGCTCACGAAGATCAGCCAGGACGTGCCGCCGTACATGCTGGTGGACGGCAATCCCGGCGCCGTCCACGGCGTGAACGTCGTCGGCCTGCGGCGCCACGGCATGCCCGCCGCCGAGCGCCGCGTGCTCCAGGACGCGTACCGGCTGCTCTACCGCTCGGGCCTCGCGCCGAAGAGCGCCGTGGAGCGGATCCGGCGGGAGCTGCCCGCGGTCGCCGCGGTCGGGCGCCTGCTCGCGTTCGTCGAGACCTCGCGCCGCGGCATCTGCGGGCCGCCGTGGCGCGGCGGCGGCGCGCCCGCGGACGAGGGGCGCGCGGCCGCGGCGGCGCAGGGGGAGCCCGTATGACGACGGTCGGCGACCGCCGGCTCCGCGCCGGCGTGGTGGGCGCGGGCCACATGGGGCAGTACCACATGCTCGTCTACGCGGAGCTCCGGGACATCGAGCTCGCGGGCGTCGTGGACGCCGACCCCGACCGCGCGGCGAGCGTCGCGGCCCACTACGACACGCGCGCGTTCACCGATCACCGGGCGCTGCTCGGACAGGTGGACGTCGCGAGCGTCGCGGTGCCGACGGAGCAGCACTTCGCGGTGGCGGCCGACCTGCTCGAGGCGGGCGTCAGCGTGCTCGTCGAGAAGCCGATCGCGCCGACGCTCGAGGAGGCGCGGGAGCTGTTCGCGATCGCGCGGCGCGCCGGCGCGGTGCTCCACATCGGCCACGTCGAGCGCTTCAACGGCGCCGTCCAGGAGCTGCGGAAGATCGTGGAGCGGCCGATTCTGATCGAGTCGCGGCGCCTCGGCCCCTTCGCGTCCCGGGTCGCCAAGGACACCGTCGTGATGGACCTGATGATCCACGACATCGACATCGTGCTGGGGCTCGTGGACTCGGCGCCGCGCCGCCTCGTCGCGATGGGCTCGAGCGTGCACTCGGCGGTGACCGACGTGGCCAACGTCCAGATCGGCTTCGAGTCCGGCACGATCGCGCTCATCACCGCGAGCCGCGCCACCGAGGAGAAGATCCGCACGCTGGCGATCACCCAGCCGGACGCCTACGTCCTGCTGGACTACGCGGAGCAGGACATCCGCATCCACCGCCGCGCCGCGCAGGAGTACACGCTGAACCGGGAGTCGATCCGCTACCGGCGGGCCTCCTTCGTCGAGCACGTCCAGGTCCACAAGGACAACCCGCTGAAGCTCGAGGTCCAGCACCTGATCCGCGCCGTCGAGCGCGCGCGGGCGGGCGAGCGCGTCGTGCTCGCCGAGGCGGAGGACCTCCGCTCGCTCGCGGTCGCTCTCGAGGTCGAGGCGATGATCCGCGACGGGCGCTGCGAGGCCACGTACTCCGACCCCCTGCCGTGGAGCGGTCGCTCGGGCTGATGTGCGGCGCCGGCGTCCTGCCGGCGCGCATGGCGAGCGAGGCGCGGCGCCAGGGGTGGCGCGTCGTCGCCTTCACCGTCGGCCGGGTCGAGGGGCTCGCGCCGCACGCCGACCGCGTCGTGGCGGCGCGGCTGACGGAGGTGGCGCCGGTGCTGGCCGCGCTCCAGGCCGAGCGCGTGTCGGCCGTGCTGTTCGCGGGGCGGTTCCTGGCCGCGGACGTCCTGAAGGCCCCCGGCGACGAGGTGTTCGAGCGCCTCGCCACCCGCGCGGGGTCGCTCGCGGACGTGCGCCTGCTCGACGTCGTCGTGGCCACGCTGGCCGGCATGGGGATCACGCTCCTCGACCAGCGGCCGTTCCTGGGCGACTGGCTGTGCGCGGAGGGGTGCCTCACGGCGGCGCGACCCAGCGAGGCGGAGTGGGCGGACGTGCGCCGTGGCCTCGCGCTCGCGCGGCAGGCGGCCGAGGCGCACGTCGGCCAGACGGTCGTGCTCAAGCGCGGCGCGGTCGCCGCGGTCGAGGCGCTCGAGGGCACCACCGCGGCGATCCGGCGCGGGACGGGCCTCGCCGGGCCCGGCGCGGTGGTCGTCAAGGCGGTCGGCGGGGACCACGACTACCGGTTCGACACGCCCGCGGTCGGCCCGGAGACGCTCGAGGCGGCGGCCGCGGGGGGGGCGACGGTCGTCGCGGTCGAGGCCGGCCGCGTCCTCGTCGTGGACCGGCCGGCCACCGTGCGCCTCGCCGACGCGGCGCAGGTCGCGCTCGTGGCCGTCGCGGGCGGCGGGCCCTGAGCGTGGACGCGCCGACGATCATGCTGGTGGCGGGCGAGGCCTCGGGCGACCTGCACGGCGCCGCCGTGTGCCGGGGCCTCAAGGGGCTCGCGCCGGACTGCCGCCTGGTCGGGATGGGCGGGAGCCGGATGGCGGCGGCGGGGATGGAGCTGCTGGTGGACGTGACGGCGTCGGCGGTGGTCGGGGGCAGCGAGGCACTCTCCCGCGTGCCGCTGCTCTTCCGCGCCCTGCGCCGGCTCCGGGCCGCGCTCGCGGGGCCGCCGCGCCCGTCCGCGCTCGTGCTGATCGACTTCCCCGAGTTCAACCTGCGCCTGGCGCGCGCCGCGCGGCGCGCGGGCGTGCCCGTCGTCTACTTCATCCCGCCTCAGGTCTGGGCGTGGCGGGGCGGCCGCGTGCGCACGATCCGGCGGCTCGTGTCGCTCGTGCTCGCGGTCTTCCCCTTCGAGCCGCCGCTGTACCGGCGCGCGGGCGTGCCCGTCGCGTTCGTCGGCCACCCGCTGCTCGACGCGCTGGCCGACGCGCCGGCCCGCGACGCCGCCCGGCGGGCGCTCGGCCTGGCCCCCGACGCGCGCGTGCTCGGGCTCCTGCCCGGCAGCCGGCGCGAGGAGGTCGACCGGATGCTCCCGCTGATGCGCGAGGCCGTCGCGCGCGTCGGCGCGGCGCGACCGGACGTGCGCTTCGTGCTCGCGCAGGCGCCCACCGTGGAGGCGGAGCTGGTCGCGCGCCACCTCGCCGGCGCGCCGGCCGTGGGGGTCGTGGCCGGCCGCGCGGACGCCGTGATGCGGGCCGCGGACCTCGTCCTGGTGACGTCGGGCACGGCGACGCTCGAGGCGGCGCTGCTCGGCACGCCCATGGTCGTGTGCTACCGTGTCTCGCGGCTCAGCGGATTCCTGGCCCGCCTGCTCATCCGCGTGCCCTGGATCAGCCTCGCGAACCTCACGCTCGGCCGCGCCGTGGTGCCCGAGCTCTACCAGGCGCGGGCGACGGCGGAGCGGCTCGCGGCCGAGGCCCTGCGGCTGCTCGACACCCCCGGGGCCCTCGACGCCCAGCGCGGCGCCTTCCGCGAGCTGGCGGGCCGGCTCGGCGAGCCCGGGGTCGGCGTGCGCGCCGCGCGGCTCGTCCTGGCCGAGGCGGGCGCGGCGCCGTGAGCGCGGTCCTGACGCTCGGGCCGGCGCTCGGCGCGGCGGCGGTGCGCCTGCTCGGCGCCACGCTCTCCCTGTCCGTCGACGTCGCCGACGGCGTCGCGGCGCGCTGGCGGGCGGGCGAGCCCGTGATCTACGCGGTCTGGCACGGGCGGATCCTCATGATGCCGTGGCTCAACGCGCGCCTGCGGCGCACGCACGGCGCGCGGCGCGTGACCCTGCTGGCGAGCCGCTCGCGCGACGGCGAGCTGATCGCGCGCTACGCGCGGCGCTTCGGCCTCGACGTGGTGCGCGGCTCGTCGTCGCGCGGCGGCGCCGCGGCGATCCGCGCGCTCGTGGGCACGCTCGGCCAGGGCCGGGACGTGGCCGTCGTCCCCGACGGGCCGCGCGGGCCCTGCTGCCGCCTGCAGCCGGGCGTCGTGGCGCTCGCGGCGCTCACCGGCGTCCCGGTCGTGCCCCTGGCCCTCGGCGCGCGCCCCGCGCGGCGCCTCCGGAGCTGGGACGCGTTCCTGATCCCGGCACCGTTCGCGCGCTGCGGGGCGGTGTTCGGGGCGCCGGTCGCGGTGGCGCGCGCCGCCGACCGCGCGCGCGCCGCGAAGGACCTCGAGCGGGGCCTCCTGGACGTCACGGCGGCGGCGGACCGCCTGGCATGCGCCTGATGCTCTGGGTGTACGACGCGCTCACGCTCGCGGCCCTCGCGCTCGTCTACACCCCCGCGGCGCTCGCGCGGCGCCTCGCCCGCGGCATGCCGGTGCACGCCCGGGCGCGCCTCGGGTTCCTGGCGCCGGTCGCGGACGGGCCGTGCGCCTGGGTCCACGCGGTGTCGGTGGGCGAGGCGATCGCCGCGGCGCCGCTCGTCGAGGGGCTCCGGCGGCTCTACCCGGAGCTCCCGCTCGTCGTCAGCACGGTCACCGAGACCGGCGCGCACGTGGTCCGCGAGCGGTACGCGGCCCTCGGCGAGCACCGCTTCTTCCCGGTCGACCTGCCCGGCGCCGCGCGGCGCGCGGTCCGCGCGCTGCGGCCCGCGTTCGTGATCGTGATGGAGACGGAGCTCTGGCCGAACACGCTGCGCGCGCTCGCCGCGCGCGGCGTGCCCGTGCTGATCGCCAACGGCCGGATCTCGGACCGGTCGTACCGCCGCTACCGGCTCGTGCGCGGCTTCATGCGCCGCGTGCTGCGCGACGTCCGGGTCTTCGCGATGCAGTCGGAGGAGGACGCGCGACGCATCATCGCCCTCGGCGCCGATCCCGAGCGCGTGGTCGTCACCGGCAACCTCAAGCACGAGCCGGCGGCCGACGCGCCCGGGGCGGTGGACCTCTGGCGGCGGCTGCTCGGGCTGTACGCGGGCCAGCGCGTCTGGATCGCGGGCAGCACGCACCGCGGCGAGGAGGCGCCCGTGCTCGAGGCCCACCGCGCGGCCCGCGCCGAGTGCCCGGACCTCACGCTCGTGCTGGCGCCGCGCCACCCGGAACGCACCGCGGAGGTGCTGGCGCTGGTCGCGGCCGCGGGCTGGCCCGCGGTGCGCCGGAGCGAGCTGCCGCGCGAGCGCGAGCCGGGCGCGGTCATCGTCCTGGACACGGTCGGCGAGCTCGCCACGCTCTACGCGATCGCCGACGTCGTGTTCGTGGGCGGGAGCCTCGTCCCGCACGGCGGCCACAACATGCTCGAGGCCGCGCTCCGGCGCAAGCCCGTGCTCTCCGGGCCGCACACGCACAACTTCCGCGAGTCCACCGCGCTGCTCGAGGCGGCGGGCGCCGCGCTCGTGGTGCAGGGCGCCGAGGATCTCGGGCGCGCGCTCGGGCGACTGCTGGCCGACGGGGCGCTCCGGGCGAAGATGGGCGAGGCGGGCTGCGAGGCCGCGGCCGCGCGGCACGGCGCGGTGCGGGAGACGCTCGAGCTGGTGCGCCGCTTCCTCGGCCCCGGGGACCCGGCGTGAGGGCCGGGCGGCGCGCGGCGGGGGCGCGGCTCGTCCGCGGCTGGGAGGAGGGCTTCCCGCCGGGCCCGGCGCGCCGCCTGCTCGGCGTCGCGGAGGGCGGCTACCGCGGCCTGCTCGGCGCCCGCGAGTGGCTCTACGCGCGCGGCGTCCTCAGGTGCCGCGCGCTCCCGTGCCCGGTCGTCTCGATCGGCAACCTCACGGTCGGCGGGACGGGCAAGACGCCGGCGGTCGAGGTCGCGGTGGCCACGCTCGCGGCGCTCGGGCGGCGGCCCGCCGTGGTGAGCCGCGGGTACGGCCGCAAGAGCGGCGGCATCCACGTCGTCGCCGACGCGGCGGCGATCCGGCTCGACGCGGAGGACGCGGGGGACGAGCCGTTCCTGCTCGCCCGGCGGCTGCCCGGCGTGCCGGTCGTGGTCGGCGCCAACCGGTACGCGGCCGCCCGCCTGGCGCTCGAGCGCTTCGGCGTCAGCGCGATCGTGCTCGACGACGGCTTCCAGCACCGCACGCTCCGGAAGGACCTCGAGATCGTGATGACCCGGGCCCGGCGCCCGTGGGGCAACGGCCGGCTCCTGCCGGGCGGGCCGCTGCGCGAGTCCCTGCGCGCCCTCGCGCGCGCGGACCTCGTGGTCGCCACCGGCGCGGCGCGGCCCCAGGACGCGCCCGAGGTCGTCGCGACGGTCGCGGCGCACGCGCCCGGCGTCCCCGTCCTCGCCGCGGCGTACGTGCCCGCGGAGTGCTGGGAGGCCGCGCGGATGCGCCCTGTCGCGCTCGGCGCGCTCGCGGGCCGGCGCCTGCTCGCGTTCGCCGGCATCGCCGCGCCGCCGGCGTTCGAGCACACCCTCGGCGAGGCGGGGCTGGCGGTCGCCGAGCTGGTGCCGTTCGCCGACCACCACTGGTACTCCCCGGCGGACCTCGGGGCGCTCGAGCGCCGCGCCGCCGCGCTCGCGGCCGAGGGCCTGATCACGACGGAGAAGGACTGGATCCGCCTGCGGCGTCTCCCGCTGCCGCACCGGCCGCTGTACGTGCTGAGCGTGAGGCTCGAGCTCCGCTCGGGCGAGGCGGCCTGGCGCGCGGCCTTCGAGCGCGTGTGCTCGAGCGCCTGATCGTCCGGCTGCCGAACTGGCTCGGCGACACCGTCATGGCGGTGCCGGCGCTGCGCGCGCTCCGCGAGGGGCTGCCGGGGACGCGCGTGCTCCTCGCGGGCCCGTGGGCGGGCCTGCTGGCCGGCGAGGGACTCGGCGACGTCGTCGTCGTGTACCCGCGCGCGTGGAGCGGCCGGCTCGCCACGGCCGACACGGTCCGCGCCTTCGACGCCGCCACGGCCCTGCTGCTGCCGAACTCGCTCGAGTCGGCGCTCGCCGCGGTGTACTGGGGCGCGCGCCGGCGCATCGGGTTCGCCGTGGGCGCGCGGGGCGTCCTGCTGCGGGACCCGGTCCCGCTGCCCGCGCCGCGCCTGCACCAGATCGACGAGTACCTGCTGCTCGCGGCGCGGCTCGGCGTCGCCGCCGGGGCGGCGGAGCCGCGCCTGCGCGCCCCCGCCCCGGACGCGGCGGTGCGGCGCGAGGCGCGGCGGCTGCTCGAGGAGGCCGGCGCGCCCGAGGGCCGCGCGCGGGTCGGGGTGCACGTCGGCGCGGCGTACGGCTCGGCCAAGGTCTGGGCCCGCGAGCGGATCGTCGAGTTCTGCGCGCGCGTCGCGTCCACGGGCCGGACGGCGGTCGTGCTCGGCGCGGCCCGCGACGCCGCGCTCGCGGCCGAGGTCGCGGCGGGCTCCGGGGCGGTGAGCCTCGCCGGGCGGGACCGGGCCGAGCTGCTGCCGGCGCTCCTCGTGGAGCTCGAGGCGCTCGTGTGCGGCGACACGGGCGTCGCCCACCTCGCGGCGGCCCTCGGCACGCCCGTCGCGGCGCTCTTCGGGCCGACGGACCCGCGCCTGACGGCGCCGCGCGGCGCGGCCGCGGTGGTGCGGCACGCGGTGCCGTGCGCGCCGTGCTTCTATCGCACCTGCCCGATCGAGCACCCGTGCATGCGCGGGATCGATGCCGAGGCCGTCGCCCGGGCGCTCGACGGCCTGCGCGCGGGGATCGCGTGAGGATCCTGCACCTCGCCGCCAACCGGTGGTGGACGGGCAGCGCGGACCCGACGATCCGCCTGGTCGCGGGGCTGCGCGCGCGGGGGCATCGCGTCCTGCTGGGGGCGATCCCGGGCGACCGGTTCGAGACGAAGGCGCGCGAGGCGGGGCTCGAGCTCGTGGGCGGCCTCCGGCTCGACCCTCGCGCGGGGCCGGCCGCGCTCGCGCGCGACGCGCTGCGCCTGCGCGCGCTCGTGCGCGCCGAGGCCGTCGACGTGATCCACGCGCACCACTCGCACGACCACTGGCTCGCGATGCTCGCGCGCCCGCGGCGCGGCGCGGGCGGGCGGCCGCCGGTCGTCCGCACGTTCCACAACCTGCGCGCGGTCAAGCGCGACCAGCTCTCCGCGCGGCTCTACCGGCGCACCGCCGCCGCGCTCGTCGTGTCGCGCCAGATCGAGGTGCGCTGCCGCGAGGTCGGGTTCGGGGCGGAGCGGGTCGTGTGGCTCCCCGGCGTCGCCGACCTCGGGCGCTTCGCCGCCGGCGCCGACCCGCGCCCGGTCCGCGAGGAGTTCGCCCTCGGCGACGCCCCGGTGATCGTCTCGGTCGCGCGCCTGGCGCCGAACCGGAGCCACGAGCTGCTGCTCGACGGCTTCCGGCTGCTCCTCGGGACGCTGCCGCAGGCCCGCCTGCTGCTGGTCGGCAAGGGCGAGGCGCGCGACCGCCTCGAGGCCCGGGTGGCGGCGCTCGGGCTCGGCGACCGCGTGGTGTTCACCGGCTACCGCGACCGCGACCTGCCCGAGGTGCTCGCCGCCGCGGACTGCTTCGTGCTGATGGCCGCGGGCTCCGACGAGTCCTGCCGCGCGGCGCTCGAGGCGATGGCCGCGGCGCGCCCCGTCGTCGCGCGGCGCGTGGGTGCGCTGCCCGAGACCGTGGTGGACGGCGAGACCGGGCTCCTGCTCGGCGAGGACGAGCCCGTGCGCGTGGCCGAGGCGCTCCTGGGGGTGCTCGCGGATCGCGCGCGCGGCCGCGCGATGGGCGCGGCGGGCCGCCGGCGGGCGGAGGCGGAGTTCGGGCTCGAGCGGTCGGTCGAGATCGTCGAGGCGCTCTACCGGAGGCTGGCGTGAGGGTCCTGCAGCTCGTCTCCTGCCGCGGCTGGTCCTCGGACGCCTACTGGGCGGCGCGCGCCACGCGGGAGCTGGAGCGGCGCGGCCACGCGGTGACGCTCGGCTTCCGCGCCGGGACGGAGGCGAAGGTGATCGCGCGGGCGCGCCGCGAGGGCGTGAGCCGCGTGACGACGTTCGCCTTCGCGGGCGGCCTGCGGCCCCACGCCGACCTGGCCGACGTCCGCCGGCTCGCCGCGCTGCTGCCGGACGTGGAGGTCGTGCACGTCCACCGCGGCAAGGAGCACTGGCTCGCGGCCGTCGCGAACCGGCTCGCGCGCGCGCCGCGCCCGCTCGTGCGGACGCGCCACATCGCGCAGGCCGTACGCCCCCACGCGGCGAACCGCTGGCTGTACCGCGAGGCCACCGCCTGGGTCGTCACGGTGACCGAGGCGATCCGGCGCCAGTACCTGGCCGCGGGCCTGCTGCCCCCGGAGCGCGTGACCGCGCTGCCGGGCGGCGCCGACACCGAGGCGTACCGTCCGCTCGCGCCGGACCCGGCGACGCGCGCGCGCCTGGGCGGCGACGGGGCGCCGCTCGTCGGGATGCTCGCGGGACTGCGCGTGATGAAGGGCCACGGCGTCGTGCTCGACGCCGCCGCCCGGCTCGCCGCGCGCGGCGTGCGGCCGCGCTTCGTCTTCGTGGGCCAGGGGGGCATGGAGGCGTCGATCCGCGAGGCGGTGCGGCGGGCGGGGCTCGAGGCGCAGGTGGCGATCGTCGGGTTCGTGGACGACGTGCCGCGGGCGCTCGGCGCGCTCGACCTGGCGCTCTACGTGCCCGTCGAGTCCGACGGCATGTCGCGCGTGGTGTTCGAGGTCCTGGCCGCCGGGCGCCCGCTCGTCGCCTCCCGTGTGGGCGTCGTGCCGGAGGTGCTGACGGACGGCGTGGACGCCGCGCTCGTGCCGGCGGGCGACGCGGCGGCGCTCGCGGCGGCGCTCGCCGGCCTCCTCGCGGACGCGGGCGCGCGCGCCCGGCTCGGGCGGACGGGCCGGCGGCTGGTCGAGGCGCGCTACTCCGGCGCGCGCCTGGCCGAGGCGCTCGAGGCGCGCTACCGGGCCCTCGCCGCCGGCGTCCCCGCGTGAAGGTCTCGGTCCTCGCGTTCGACCTCGCCGACAACGCGACGGGGCGCGCGGAGCTGCTCGCGCGCCTGCTGCGGCCGCGCTACGAGGTCGAGGTCGTCGGGCCGCAGTTCGGGCCCGCGCGCTGGCGGCCGGCGCAGGGCGGCCCGGTGACCTACCGCGCCGTCCGCGCCGGCCGCTATCCGGCCTTCGCCGCGCGCGTGCCCGAGCTCCTGCGCCTGGTCGACGGCGACCTGATCCTCGCCTCGAAGCCCCGCCCGACGAGCTTCGGCCTCGGGCTCCTCGCGCGCGCGCGGCGGCGGCGGCCGCTCGTCCTCGACATCGACGACTGGGAGCTCGGGTTCTTCTACCGCGGCGGCGCCTGGGGCACGCTCGGGCGCGCGGTCAACCTCGCCGACCCCAACGGGCTCGCGGCGACGTGGCTGATGGAGCGCCTCGTGCGGCGCGCCGACGCGCTCACGGTCGCCTCGCGGTTCCTCGAGCGCCGCTTCGGCGGGACGTTCCTCACCCACGTGCGCGACACCGAGGCGTGGGACCCGGCGCGCTGGCCCGCCGCGGAGGCCCGCGCGCGGCTCGGCGTCGGCGAGCGCCGCGTCGTGATGTTCCTCGGCACGCCCCGGGGCCACAAGGGCGTGGAGGACCTGGCCGAGGCGGTGCGCGCGCTCGGCGCGGGCGTCGTGCTCGTCCTGGTCGGCGTGGACCCGGCGAGCCCGCGGGCGCGCCGCTGGGCGGACCTGCCCCACGTCCGGTGCGTGGGCGAGGTTCCGTTCGACGACGTGCCGGGCTACCTCGCGGCCGCCGACGTCGTCGCGGTGCCGCAGCGGGACACCTCCGACACGGTGGGGCAGGTGCCCGCCAAGCTCTTCGACGCGATGGCGCTCGCGCGCCCGATCGTGTCCACGCGGGTGTCGATGATCCCGGAGATCCTCGAAGGCTGCGGCGTGGTGGTCGAGCCCGGCGACCCGCCCGCGCTCGCGGTCGCGCTGGCGCGGCTCCTGCACGACCCGGCCGGCGCCGCGGAGCTCGGGCGGCGCGCGCGCGAGCGCTGCGAGGCGCGCTACAGCTTCCGCGCGGCGCGGGCGGTGCTGTACCCGCTGCTCGACCGGCTGGCGCGGCCGTGAGGCTCCTGCTCATCGCGCGCCCGTTCGTGTTCCACGGCGGCGTGGAGCGTGCGACCGCCGGGCTGGTCGGGGCGCTCGTCGCGCACGGCGTGGAGGTCCACCTGCTCTCGCCGCCGGGCCAGCGGCCCGTGCCGGGCGTGACGCTGCACCGTCTGCCGCTCCCCCCGCTGCCGTCGGCGGCGCGCGCGCTCGCGCTCGCGGCGGGCGCGCGGCTGGTCGTCGCGCGGGGGGCCTGGGACCTGGTCCAGAGTCACGAGCGCACGCTCGTCCAGGACGTGTACCGGGCCGGCGAGGGCTGCCACCGCGCGTACCTCGCGAGCCGCGCCGGCCCGCCCGCGCGCGGTGCCTACCACCGGGTGGTGCTCGCGCTCGAGCGGCGCGTGTTCGCGCGGACGCCGGCGATCGTCGCCATCGCCCGGCGGGGCGCGCGCGAGATCGCGGAGCTCCACGGCGTCGGCGCCGCGCGGCTCTCGGTGGTCTACAACGGCGTGGACCTCGAGCGCTTCCACCCGCGCCAGAGGGCGGCGTGGCGCGCCCCGGCGCGCGAGGCGGCGGGGCTCCCGCGCGGCGCCTTCGCGCTCCTCTTCGTCGGCAGCGGCTTCGAGCGCAAGGGGCTCGGCACCGCGCTGGAGGCGCTCGCGGCGCTCGACGACCGCGCGAGCCGGCTGGTCGTCGTGGGCAAGGGGGAGACCCGTCCGTGGCGGGCGGCGGCCGAGCGCCTCGGCGTCGGCGGCCGCGTGACGTGGCTCGGCCCCCAGCCCGAGCCGGAGCGGTGGTACGCGGCGGCCGACCTCGTCGTGCTCCCGAGCCGCTACGAGCCCTTCGGCCAGGTCCACCTGGAGGCGCTCGCCGCGGGCGTGGCCGTCGTCGCGAGCCGCGAGGCGGGCGGCGCCGAGCTGATCGAGGACGGCCGCAACGGCGCGGTCGTGGACCCGCACGACGCCCACGCGCTGGCCGGCGCGGGCGAGCGGCTCCGCGCGGCGCCGGCCGACGAGCTCTCGGCCGCGGCGCGCCGCTCGGCCGAGCCCTACACGTTCGCCCGGCAGGTCGCTGGATTCGCGAAGGTGTATCGCCGGTTGGGGGCCGCAACGCCCGATTTTCCTTGAGAAATCTCCGGCCCGCGCGTACACTCGCCGCGTGGGTCCGAGGGGGGCTGTCTTCATCGATCGCGACGGGACGCTCACCGAGGAAGTCGGGTACGTCAACCACCCGCGCCGGCTCCGCCTGCTGCCGCGCTCGGCCGAGGCGATCCGCCGGCTGAACCGGGCGGGCGTGGCGGCGGTGGTCACGACGAACCAGGCCGGCGTCGCCCGCGGCTACTTCTCCGAGGACGTGCTCGCCGCCGTGAACGCCGCGCTGGTCGCGCAGCTCAAGGACGAGGGCGCGCACCTCGACGGCCTCTACGTGTGCCCGCACCACCCCACGGAGGGCGAGCCGCCCTTCCGCACGGACTGCGACTGCCGCAAGCCGCGCCCCGGGCTGCTGCTCCGCGCCGCGGCCGAGCTCGACCTCAGCCTCGGGCGCTCGACGCTGGTGGGCGACAAGGCCTCGGACCTCGCGACCGCGCGCGCGGTCGGCGCGCGCGGCGTCCTCGTGCTCACGGGCTACGGCCTGGGCGAGTGGGAGTACCGGCGGGCCGGCTTCGCGGTGGCGCCGGATCACGTGGCCGAGGACCTGCTCGACGCCGTCGAGTGGGTGCTGGCGGGCGGGCGTCGATGAGCGAGGTGACGGCGCGGGTGCGCGCGAGCGTGGACGTCTTCGGCGGCCGGACGGTCGTCGTCGTCGGCGACGTGATCGCCGACGAGTACCTGTTCGGCAAGCCCGCGCGCATCTCGCGCGAGGCGCCCGTGCTGATCCTCCGGTTCACCGAGCGCGAGGCGCTGCTCGGCGGCGCCGCGAACGCCGCGCACAACGTGGCCGCGCTCGGCGGCCGCGTGGTGCCGATCGGCGTGCTCGGGCGCGACCCCGCCGGTGACGAGCTCGTCGCGCTGTTCCACGCGCGCGGGATCGCGACCGACGGGCTCGTCGCCGAGACGGGCCGGACGACCACGGTGAAGACGCGCATCATGGCGGGCGGCTACCAGGCGACCCGCCAGCAGGTCGTGCGCCTCGACCGGGAGCCGTCGGGGGAGCTCCAGCCGATGACCGAGGACGCGCTGCTCTCGCGGCTCACGGCGCTCGGCGCGCGCGCGGACGCCTTCCTCGTGTCCGACTACGGCTACGGGACCGTCACCCCGCGCGTCTTCGAGCGCGTGCGCGCGCTCGCGCGGCGCAGCGGCGCGATCGTCACGGTGGACAGCCGCTACCAGCTGCCGCGCTTCACCGGCGTGACGGCCGCGACGCCGAACGAGGCGGAGCTCGCCCAGCTCACCGGCCTGGACGTGGACGACGAGCGGACGGTCGAGAAGGCGGGGCGCCAGCTCCTGGAGCGGCTCGACGCCCGGCTGCTCCTCGTCACCCGCGGCAGCCGGGGGATGGCGCTGCTCGAGCGCGACGGGGCGACGACGTTCGTGCCGATCCACGGCACCGACGAGATCGCCGACGTGACCGGCGCCGGCGACACGGTGATCAGCGCGTTCACGCTCGGGCTCGCGGCCGGGGCCTCGCCGCTCGCGGCCGCGTCGCTCGCGAACGTGGCGGGCGGGATCGTCGTGATGAAGCGCGGCACCGCGACGGTGACGGCGACGGAGCTGCGGCAGGCGCTCGGCTCCAGCGCCGCCTCGTGAACATCGCCGACGCCGCGGCGCTCGCCGAGCGGCTGCGGGCCGAGCGCAAGCGTATCGTCCTGGCCAACGGCTGCTTCGACCTCCTGCACGTCGGTCACGTCCGCTACCTCGAGGCGGCGCGCCGCCTGGGCGACGTCCTCTTCGTGGGCGTCAACGACGACGCCGCGGTCGCGCGGCTCAAGGGGCCGGGCCGGCCGCTGATGCCCGTGGGCGAGCGCGTCGAGATCCTCCGCGCGCTGCGCGCCGTGGACCACGTCGTGGTGTTCGCAGAGGACACGGCCGACGGCCTGGTCGCCGCGCTCCGGCCCCACGTCCACGCCAAGGGGACCGACTACGCCCCCGACGCCGTGCCGGAGGCCGCGAGCGTCCGCGCGCACGGCGGCCGGGTCGCCGTGGTCGGCGACCCGAAGGACCACTCGACCCGCGACCTGATCGCGCGCGTGCTGGAGCGGTTCCGGTGAACGTCGCCCTGGTCAAGCTCTCGTCACTCGGCGACGTGGTGCACGCGCTGCCGGTCGCCGCCGCCCTGCGCCGGGGCCTCCCGCAGGCGCGGATCGTCTGGCTGGCGGAGCGGCGCGAGGCCGCGATCCTCCGGGACAACCCGGCGGTCGACGCGGTGGTGCCCGTGGACACGCGGGGCTGGCGCCGCGCCCTCGACCTCCGGGCGCTCGGGCGGCCCCTCGCTGCGGTGCACGCGGGCGGCGAGATCAGCGAGCTCACGCGCCACCTGCGGGCGGCGCGCTTCGACGTGGCGGTCGACCTGCAGGGCCTGGCCAAGAGCGGCGTCCTCACGGCCCTGACGGGCGCGCCACTCCGGATCGGCTTCGTCGCGGCGCGCTGCCGGGAGCCGCTCAACGCCCTGTTCACGAACCACCGCGTCGCCCCGCCGCCCGAGGCGCGCCACGTCGTCGAGCAGTGCCTCGCGCTCCTGGCGCCGCTCGGCGTGCGTCCCGCCGCCGTCGAGTTTCCGCTGCCCGTCGACGCCGGGGCCGAGGCGCGGGTGGACGACGTCCTCGCGGGCGCCGGGATCAAGCCGCGCCGGCGGCTCGTCGTGCTGAATCCCGGCGCCGGGCGGCCCGACAAGCGCTGGCCGGTCGAGCGTTTCGCCCGGCTGGCCGCGCGGCTCGTCGAGGAGGCGGGCGCGACGGTGCTGGTCGTCTGGGGGCCGAGCGAGGAGCCGGCGGCGCGCGCGATCGTCGCGGCGGCGCCGCGGGGCGCCCTGGCGGCGCCGCCGACGGGGCTCGGGGAGCTCTGCGCGGTGCTGCGGCGCGCCTCGGTCGTCGTCGCCGGCGACACGGGCCCGCTCCACCTCGCGGCGGCGCTCGGCACGCCGTGCGTGGGGCTCTACGGGCCGACCTCGATCGAGCGAAACGGGCCGTGGGGCCAGGGCGGGCGCGCGCTCGCCGGCCCGGACGGCACGCTCGGGTCGCTCGACGTCGCGCGCGTGTTCCGCGCCGTCGCGGAGCTCGCCGGATGAGCCGGGCGCGGCTGGCGGCGGTGGTGATCGCGCTGAATGTGGCAGGGCGAGCCGAGGCCGCCCGGCGGGCGAGGCGAGCGGGGCGGGGGGGAGGGCGGTGAGCGGTCGGGCGCGGCTGGCGGCGGTGGTGATCACGCTGAATGAAGAAGAGCGGCTGCGCGCCTGCCTCGAGAGCGTCGCCTGGGCCGACGAGCTGATCGTCGTGGACGCCGAGTCGCAGGACAAGACCGTGCAGATCGCACGCGAGTTCACCGACCACGTGCTCGTGCGCCCGTGGGCGGGGTTCGCGGCGCAGAAGAACTTCGCGCTCGCGCAGGCGACCGGCGACTGGATCCTGTCGCTCGACGCCGACGAGGAGGTCTCGCGCGAGCTGCGCCTGGAGATCGCGGCGGTCCTCGCCGCGGCGCCGCCGCAGGACGGCTTCCGCGTGCCGCGGCGGAACATCTTCTGGGGGCGCTGGATCCGGCACGGCGGCCTCTACCCCGACTGGCAGCTCCGCCTCTTCCGCCGCGGGCGCGGCCGGTTCGTCGAGCGCGACGTCCACGAGTCCGTGCAGGTCGAGGGCGCGGTGAGCCGGCTGCGGCACCCGCTGATCCACCGCAGCTACCGCGGCGTCGCCGACTTCCTCGCGCGCGCCGACCGCTACTCGACGCTCGCCGCGGCGGAGTGGGTCCGGAGCGGGCGCCGGGCCGGCCTGGGCGACCTGGTCCTGCGACCGGCCGGCCGCTTCCTCGGGATGTACGTCGCGCGGGGCGGCTTCCTCGACGGCTGGCCGGGCTTCCTTCTGGCGTGCCTCTACGCGTACTATGTCTTCATCCGTTCGGCCAAGATCTGGGAGAGAGCGAGGCAGTGATGGCGCAGGGCAGGGAACGCGTGCTGTCGGGCATGCGCCCGACCGGGAAGGTCCACCTCGGCAACCACCTCGGCGCGCTCGACAACTGGGTGCGCATGCAGGACGCGTACGACTGCTTCTACTTCGTCGCGAACTGGCACGCGCTCACCGACGACTACGACACGTCGGAGGTCCCGCGCGACACGATCGAGATGCTCGCCGACTGGCTCGGCGCCGGCCTCGACCCGGAGCGCTCCACGCTCTTCATCCAGTCGCTGGTGCCCGAGCACGCCGAGCTTCACCTGCTGTTCTCGATGGTCACGCCGGTCGGCTGGCTCGAGCGCGTGCCCACGTACAAGGAGCGGATCGAGCAGCAGGGGATCGCGTCGCCCTCGTACGGCCTGCTCGGCTACCCGCTGCTCCAGGCGGCGGACATCCTCATGTACAAGCCCACGTGGGTCCCGGTCGGCGTGGACCAGGTGCCCCATGTGGAGCTCACGCGGGAGGTCGCGCGCCGCTTCAACAACGCGTTCCGGCCGGTCTTCCCGGAGCCGGACGCCAAGCTGACCGAGATCCCGAAGGTCCCGGGGACCGACGGCCGCAAGATGTCGAAGTCCTACGACAACGCGATCTACCTGTCGGACACCCCCGAGGCCATCGTGCGCAAGGTCAGGCCGATGGTGACCGATCCCGCGCGCAAGCGGCGCTCGGACCCGGGCAACCCCGACATCTGCCCGGTGTTCGACCTGCACAAGATCTTCACGCCCCCCGTGGAGCGGGAGCAGTGCGCGACCGGCTGCCGCACCGCGGGGATCGGCTGCCTCGACTGCAAGGAGGTGCTGCTCGGGCACCTCGTGCCGAGGCTCGACGGGATCCGCGAGCGCCGGCAGAAGTTCGCCGAGAAGCCCGAGGTCATCATCGACATCCTGCGCGAGGGCTCGAAGCGCGCCCAGGCCGTCGCGCGGCGGACGATGGACGAGGTGCGCGCCGCGGTGAACCTGACGCCATGAGTGTGGCCGAGTCCGCGCGCGACCTCACGCTGCGCGTGGGGAGCTTCGAGGGCCCCTTCGACCTGCTGCTGCACCTCTGCCGCACGAACGAGATCGACCTGGCCGCGCTGCCCCTGCGCACGATCACCGACCAGTACCTCGCCCACCTCGAGGCCATGGAGTTCCGCGACCTCGAGACCGCGGGCGCCTACCTCGTGATGGCGGCGACGCTGATCTACCTCAAGTCCAAGCTGCTCGTGCCGCCGGACGAGGCCGAGGAGCCGCTCGACGAGGAGGCCGAGGCGCTCAAGCTCGAGCTCGAGGAGCGCCTGCGTGAGTACGCGCGCGTCAAGGCGCTCGGCGCCTGGCTCGCGGCGCGCGAGGCCGAGCAGGCGCTGCGCTGGGGGCGCCCGGGGAGCGGGCTGCCGCCCGCGGAGGAGGTCCCGCTCGAGGACCTGAGCGTGCACTGGCTCGAGCGGGCGCTCCGGCGGCTCATCGAGGAGCAGCTCCGCCAGAAGCCGCGCGAGATCGAGCCGAACCCGCCCTCGATCCTCGAGCGGATGACCGAGATCCTCGCGCTCCTGCGGGACACGTGGTCGCTCCTGTTCTCGTCGCTGACCGGCGGCGAGCGCCGGCGCTCCGAGATCGTCGTCACCCTGCTCGCCGTGCTGGAGCTGGTCCGGCTCGGCCGCATCCGGGCCCAGCAGACCGAGCTGTTCGGCGAGATCGTCATCGAACGTCAGACCGCCGCACCGACCGGGGACGCCACGCGTGCCGACGCCGGCTGAGATCGTCGAAGCCCTCCTGTTCGCCTCCGACACGCCGCTCGAGGCGGAGCGGATCCGCGACGTGCTCGAGCTGGCCGACGCGCCGGCGGCGCGCGCGCTCGTCGACGAGCTGCGCGCCCGGTACGAGGCGGCGAGCGGGGCCCTGCAGATCGTCGAGGTGGGCGGCGGCTTCCGGCTCGTCACGCGGCCCGAGGTGGCACCGTGGCTCGTCCGCCTGGCCCGCGCACGGACACGCGTGCGCCTGTCGCGGCCGGCGCTCGAGACCCTGGCGATCGTCGCCTACAAGCAGCCCGTCTCGCGCCCCGAGGTGGACGCGATCCGCGGCGTGAACTCCGAGGGCGTGCTCGAGAACCTGCTCGAGCGGCGACTCGTCCGGATCACCGGACGCAAGGACGCGCCCGGGCGGCCGTTCCTCTACGAGACGACCCGCGAGTTCCTGGTCGCGTTCGGGCTGCGCGACCTCGGTGACCTGCCCCGGGTGGAGGGCGAGCTCGTCGTGCCCGAGCTCGCGGGCGTGGGCGAGCATGGCGAAGCTCCGGCTCAACAAGATCCTGGCGCAGGCGGGCCTGACGTCCCGGCGGGGGGCTGACCGCCTCATCGCCGAGGGCCGCGTCGCGGTGAATGGCGCCGCCGCGGGCCCGGCGACGCTCGCCGACCCCGACGCCGACACGATCGCGGTCGACGGCCGCCCGCTCCCGCCGGCCGAGGCCACGCGCTACGTGGTCCTCAACAAGCCGCGCGGCTACGTCACCACCCTCGCCGACCCGCACGGGCGCCCGGTCGTCACGGACCTCGTCGCCGAGGACGTGCGGCTCTACCCGGTCGGGCGCCTGGACTGGGACGTGGAGGGCGTGCTGCTGCTGACGAACGACGGGGCCCTGACGCACCGGCTCCTGCACCCCCGCTACGCGCTGCCGCGGGTGTACGAGGCGCGTGTGCAGGGGCGCGTGGCGCGGGCGGATCTGGCCCGGTGGCGCCGCGGCGTGACGCTCGAGGACGGCCCGGCCCGGCCGCGCGCCGTCGAGCTCACCCGCACCGGCGCGCGGGAGAGCCGGCTGCGGCTCGTGTTCGCGGAGGGCCGCAAGCACGAGGTCAAGCGCTACTGCCAGGCGCTCGGCCACCGCGTGACCGCGCTGCGCCGGGTGGCGTTCGGGCCGATCCGGCTGGGCGCGCTCCGACCGGGCGTCTCGCGCCGCCTCACGCCGGACGAGGTGCGGGCGCTCCGCGCCGCCGTGGCGGCGCCGCCGGCGGGCGGGGGCGCTCCGGGCGCTGCACCTTGCCCTCCGACGAAGGCCGAGCCTATAATGACCGAACGTCGACGAGTTCCAGGCCGCCAGGAGTTTCTATGAACTGGGACGATTGGCGTCTCAGGATCAACGAACTCGACAATCAAATTCTCCAGCTCCTCACCCAACGCGCAGAGGCCGCCCTCCAGATCGGAGACCTCAAACGACGCGAGGACGCGCCCGTCTACGTGCCGGAGCGCGAGGCGGAGATCCTGCGCCGGCTGACGGCGTCGAATCCGGGGCCGCTGCCCGCGGAGGCCATCGCCGCCGTCTGGCGGGAGATCCTGTCCGGGTGCCGGGCCCTCGAGGCGACGCCCACGGTCGCCTACCTCGGCCCGCAGGCGACGTTCACGCACCAGGCGGCGCGGGAGCGCTTCGGGAGCGCCGCGAGCTACCGGCCGTCGCGCTCGATCGCCGAGGTGTTCGACGAGGTCGAGCGGGAGCTCGCCGACGTCGGCGTCGTCCCGGTGGAGAACAGCACCGAGGGCGCCGTGAACGTCACGCTCGACCGGCTGATCGCGTCGGACGCGGTGATCTGCGGCGAGCTGCGCCTGGAGATCGCCCAGCAGCTCCTGTCGCGGGCGGGCGAGCTCGGCGCCGTCAAGCGCGTGCTCTCGCACCCGCAGGCGCTCGCACAGTGCCGCGGCTGGCTCGCCACGCACCTGGCGGACGTCCCGACCGAGGAGGTGGCCTCCACGGCGGCGGCCGCGGAGCTCGCGGGGGCGGACGTGGCGCTCGCCGCGATCGCCTCCGCGCTCGCCGGCGAGCTGTACGGGGTGCCGGTGCTGCGGGCGCGGATCGAGGACAACCCGCACAACTCGACGCGGTTCCTCGTGATCGGCCGGCGGCCGGTCGGGCCGACCGGCCGCGACAAGACGTCGATCCTGTTCGCGATGCGGAACGAGCCCGGCTCGCTGTACCGCATCCTGGAGCCGCTGGCCCGGGCGAAGCTCAACCTGACCAAGATCGAGTCGCGCCCGGCCAAGCACGGCCCGTGGGAGTACGTCATCTTCGTCGACCTCGAGGGGCACCGGGACACGCCCGAGGTCGCACCGGTACTGGCTGAGATCGGGGAGCGGACCCTGTACCTCAAGATCCTCGGGTCCTATCCCGCGGCATAAGGAGAGCCCATGCCAACGCAGTGGGAATCACTGGCCAACGAGCACATCCTGGGCATCGCGCCCTACGAGCCGGGCAAGCCGATCGAGGAGCTCGAGCGCGAGTTCGGCATCCACGACGCGATCAAGCTCGCCTCCAACGAGAACCCGCTCCCGCCGTCGGACCGGGTCCGGCAGGCCATCGTCACGGCGCTCGCCGCGCTCAACCGCTATCCGGACGGCAGCGGCTTCTACCTGCGCCAGGCCCTCGCCAAGAAGCACGGGGTCTCGCCGGAGCAGATCGTCCTCGGCAACGGCTCGAACGAGCTGATCGAGCTGCTCGTGCGCGCCTTCCTCCGCCCGGGCGACGAGGCGATCGTGCCGCACCCGTCGTTCGTCGTCTACCCGATGATCGTGCAGGCCGCCGGCGGCGTCCGGGTCATGGTGATGCTGAAGGACTACCGGCTGGACCTGGAGGCGATGGCGCGGGCGCTCACGCCGCTCACCAAGCTGGTGTTCATCGCCAACCCGAACAACCCGACCGCGACCATCGTGACGGCCGAGGAGGTCGAGCACTTCATGGCGCGCGTGCCGGAGCGCACGATCGTGGTGTTCGACGAGGCGTACATCGAGTTCGCGATGGGGCCGGACTTCCCCGAGACGCTCGCGTACGTGAAGCAGGGCCGGAAGGTCATCGTCCTGCGCACCTTCTCGAAGGCCGCGAGCCTCGCCGGGCTACGGGTGGGCTACGGCATCGCCGACGCCGACGCGATCGCGCTGATGAACCGCATCCGGCAGCCGTTCAACGTGAACTCGCTCGCGCAGGCCGCGGCCCTCGCCGCGCTGGACGACGAGCCGCACGTGCTCGAGTGCGTCCGGACGATCGAGGCCGGCCGCCACTTCCTCTACGAGGAGTTCAAGGCGCTCGGCCTGCAGTACGTGCCGTCCCGCGCCAACTTCATCCTCGTGGACGCCGGCCGCAGCGCCGCGGACATCTACCAGCGGCTCCTGAAGGAGGGCGTGATCGTCCGCCCGATGACGCCGTTCGGGATGGAGACCGCGCTCCGGGTGACGGTCGGCACGCCGGAGGAGAACCGCAAGCTGGTGAGGGCGTTCCGCGCCGTGCTGGGGAAGCCGTCCGCGTGATCCAGCGGCTGGCGATCGTCGGCGTCGGCCTGCTCGGCGGCTCCGCCGCCAAGGCGGCGCGCGCCGAGCGCCTGGCGCGCGAGATCGTGGGGGTCGGCCGCGACGCCGGCCGGCTCCAGCCGGCGCTGCGGGAGGGCGTGCTCGACCGGGCGACGACGGACCTCGAGGCCGGGGTGCGGGAGGCCGACTTCGTGCTGCTCGCGGCGCCGGTGCTGGCGATCGAGGGCCTGCTCGGGCGCGTCTGGCGCGCGGCGCCCGACGGCGCGATCGTGACCGACGTGGGCTCGACGAAGGGCGGCATCGTGCGCGCCGCGGAGCGCCTGGCCGCCGCGCGGCCGCTCGCGTTCGTCGGCAGCCATCCGATGGCCGGCTCCGAGCAGAGCGGGTACGCCGTCGCCCGCGCCGACCTCTTCCGCGGCGCGACCGTGATCGTCACCCCGACCGACCGGACGGAGCCCCGCGCCGCGAAGGCGGTGACGGGGCTGTGGGAGGCGCTCGGCGCGCGCGTGCGCGCGCTCGACCCCGAGAGCCACGACCGGATCGTCGCAGCGATCAGCCACGTGCCGCACGCGGTCGTCTCCGCGCTCGTGGACGCGGTCGCGCGGCGCGAGCCCGAGGCGCTCGAGTTCGCCGCGCGCGGCTTCCGGGACACCACCCGCATCGCCGCCTCGGACCCCGACGTGTGGACGGAGATCTTCGTCGCGAACCGCGCCGCGGTGCTCGCGAGCCTCGGGCGCTTCCGCGGCGCGCTCGACGAGCTCGAGCGCCTGATCGCGGCGGGAGTGCCCGAGCCGCTGCGGGCCGCGCTCGAGCGCGCGCGCGCCGCGCGGGAGGGGCTCCGGTGAGGTTCCGCGTGCGGCCCGTGACGCGCCTGGCGGGCGCCGCCGTGGTGCCGGGCGACAAGTCCATCTCGCACCGGGCGGCGCTGCTCGGCGCGCTCGCCGAGGGCCCGACCGAGGTCCACGGCTACCTCGAGGCCGAGGACTGCCTGCGCACGATCGCCGCGGTGCAGGCCCTGGGCGCCGACGTGACCCGCAAGGGGCCCGGCCACTACCGGATCGTGGGCGCCGGGCTCGCGGGGCTGCGGGAGCCCGAGGACGTGCTCGAGTGCGGCAACTCGGGGACGACGGCCCGGCTGCTGCTCGGGGTGCTCGCGGGCCAGCCGTTCTGCGCGACGCTGACCGGCGACGCCTCGCTCCGCCGGCGCCCGATGGGCCGGGTGACCGGACCGCTCGCACGCATGGGCGCCGCGTTCCTCGGGCGGGCCGGCGGCACGCAGCTGCCGCTCGCCGTGCGCGGCGCGCGGCCGCTCTCGGGGCTCGCGTACGAGTCGCCGGTGGCCTCCGCGCAGGTGAAGTCGGCGGTGCTGCTCGCGGGCCTCGCCGCCGACGGCCCCGTGTCGGTGACCGAGCCCGCGCCCTCGCGCGACCACTCCGAGCGGATGCTGCGCCGGTTCGGCGCGCGCGTCGAGACGCGCGGCCCGACGGTCACCCTCACGCCGGGGCCGCTCTCCGGCGCGACGGTCCACGTGCCGGGCGACATCTCCTCGGCGGCGTTCCTGCTCGTGGCGGGCGCGCTCGTCCCGGGGGGCCGGGTGACGGTCGCGCGGGTCGGCGTGAACCCGACGCGGACGGGGCTGCTCGACGTGCTCGGCGCGATGGGCGCGCGCCTGGGGCGCGCCGAGGGCCGGGAGGACGGCGAGCCGGTCGCCGACCTGACGATCGAGGCGACCGGGCTCGCGGCGACCGAGATCGGCGGCGCCCTGGTGCCGCGCCTCATCGACGAGGTGCCCGTCCTCGCGGTCGCCGCGGCGGCGGCGCGCGGGCGCACCCTGATCCGCGACGCCGCGGAGCTCCGGGTCAAGGAGTCGGACCGGATCGCGGCGCTCGCGCGCGAGCTGGGCCGGATGGGCGTGCGCGTCGAGGAGCGCCCGGACGGGCTCGCCGTGACCGGCCCGCAGCGCTTCCGCGGCGGGCGGGTCGCCAGTGGCGGCGACCACCGGATGGCGATGGCGCTCACGGTCGCGGGGCTCTGCGCGGACGGCGAGACCCTCGTCGAGGACACGGCCTGCGTCGCGACGTCGTTTCCGCAGTTCGTGCCCACGCTCAACGCGCTGGCGGGGACCGAGGCCGTGATCGTGGAGGACGGCGCGTGACGGGGCGGCGCGAGCCGGTCGTCGCGATCGACGGGCCGGCCGGCGCCGGGAAGTCCACCGTGGCGCGCCTGCTCGCCGAGCGGCTCGGCTACACGCTGGTGCCGACGGGCGCGATGTACCGGGCGGTGGCGCTGGCCATCACCCGCGACGGCGTGCCGGCGCGCGAGGGCACGGAGCTCCGACGCTATCTCGCGCGGCTCGTGCTCGCCGTGCGGGAGGGCACGGTCCTGCTGAACGGGGAGGACGTGAGGAGCGAGATCCTGACCGAGGAAGTCGCCCGCGCGACGTCCTACGTCACGACGCTCGCCGCGGTGCGGGAGAAGGTCACGCCGCTGCAGCGACAGGCGGCCGCGCGCGGCGGCGTCGTGCTCGAGGGGCGCGACACGGGCACGGTCGTGTGCCCGGACGCCGAGATCAAGTTCTTCCTGACCGCGTCGCTCGACGCCCGCGCGCGGCGGCGCCACGCCGAGCTCCGCGCGCAGGGCCGGGATGCCTCGGTCGAGGCCCTGCGGGACGAGCTCCGCGCGCGCGACGCGCAGGACACGACGCGTGCGCTGGCGCCGCTCCGCCGGGCGCCCGACGCGATCGAGCTCGACACCTCGGAGCTGCCGGTGGAGCGGGTGGTCGCCCGGATGCTCGAGGTCGTCGAGGCCCGCCGCCGCGCCGCCGGGCACCCGGCCGGGCGCGCCGCGCGGCGGAGCCGGCTCTACGGCGCCGTGCGGCGCGTCGCCGCCGCGCTGATGCGCGCGCTCTTCGGGCTCGAGGCGCGCGGCGTCGAGCACGTGCCGGCCGAGGGCCCGGTGCTGTTCGTCGCCAACCATGCGAGCCTGCTCGACCCGCCCGCCGTGGGCGGCTGCGCGCCGCGGCAGCTCTACTTCCTGGCGAAGGAGCAGCTCTTCCGGATCCCGCTCTTCGGCGCGCTGATCCGGGCGGTGAACGCGCGGCCGGTCAAGCGCGGGGGCGCGGACCCGGTGGCGCTGCGCGCGGCGCTCCGGGTGCTCGAGGAGGGCGGGGCGCTCCTGATCTTCCCCGAGGGCAGCCGTGGGCCCGAGGGCGTCCTGCGCCCCCCCAGGCCGGGGGCCGCGATGCTCGCGGTGATGACGGGGGCGCCGGTCGTGCCGGTGTACGTGCGCGGGACCGGGCGCGCCTGGCCGACGGGCCGCTGGCTGCCGCGGCCCGCGAAGGTGCGGGTGACGTTCGGCCCGCCGCTCCGCTTCGCGGCGGGCCGGCGCGGGGAGGAGCGCAAGCAGGCCTACGAGCGGGCGAGCCGTGAGATGATGGCGGCGATCGCACGCCTGAGGGATACCGTCGCGGCCCACGGTGAAGCGCGGCCGCAGCTCTCCGCAGCGCGGGAGCAATCATAAGAACTGGAGGAACGGGCGGGATGATGACGGACGAACCACGGCGCAACCTCGGCGGTCCGCACGAGGAGGGCGGAGAGGCGGCCGAGGAACGGATGGAGGACTGGTACCGCGAGTCCACGACCAGCGAGTTCGAGGAAGGCGAGGTCGTCCGCGGGCGCGTCGTCCACGTCGGCACGAGCGAGGTGCTCGTCGACGTGGGCTACAAGAGCGAGGGCGCGATCCCGATCGAGGAGTTCCTGCGGCACGGGGGCCTGCCCGGCGTGGGCGACGAGATCGAGGTCTACCTCGAGGCCAAGGAGGACTCCGAGGGGCTGATCGTCCTCTCGAAGGACAAGGCCGACAAGATCAAGGTCTGGGACGCGATCACCCAGGCGTACGAGAAGGGCGTGCCCGTCGAGGGGCGCGTCGTGGAGGTCGTGAAGGGCGGGCTCTCGGTCGACGTCGGGGTCAAGGCGTTCCTCCCCGGCTCCCAGGTCGACCTGCGTCCCGTGAAGAACCTCGTCTCCATGGTGGGGCAGACGATCCGCGCCAAGGTCATCAAGCTCAACCGGCGCCGCGGCAACGTCGTGCTCTCGCGCCGCTCGGTCCTCGAGGAGGAGCGCGAGGAGAAGAAGAAGCACACGCTCGAGGTGCTCACCGAGGGCATGGTCCTCACGGGCACCGTGAAGAACATCACCGACTACGGCGCCTTCATCGACCTCGGCGGCATCGACGGCCTCCTGCACGTGACCGACATGAGCTGGGGCCGCGTCGGCCACCCGTCGGAGATCTTCCAGGTCGGGGACCAGGTCGAGGTCGTCGTGCTGCACTTCGACCGCGAGACCGGGCGGGTGTCCCTGGGCTACAAGCAGAAGTCCTCCGACCCGTGGGAGCGCGTGGAGGAGACGTACGCGCCCGGCACGCGCACGCGCGGCCGGGTCGTGAGCCTCACCAACTACGGCGCCTTCATCGAGCTGGAGCCCGGCGTCGAGGGCCTCGTGCACGTCTCCGAGATGTCGTGGACGCGCCGGGTCCGGCACCCCTCCAAGCTCGTCAACGTCGGCGACGAGGTCGAGGTGATCGTGCTCGACGTCAACCGGGCCGGCAAGCGGATCTCGCTCGGCATGAAGCAGGTGGAGGCCGACCCGTGGGAGACGATCGAGGAGCGCTACCAGCCGGGTGCGCGCATCGTGGGGCGGGTGCGCAACCTGACCGACTTCGGCGCGTTCGTCGAGCTGGAGGCCGGGGTGGACGGCCTGCTGCACATCTCGGACATGTCCTGGACGCGGAGCGTCGGCCACCCCTCGGAGATCCTCAAGAAGGGGCAGGAGCTCGAGACGCAGATCCTCAACGTGGACAAGGAGAACAAGCGCATCTCGCTCGGGCTCAAGCAGATCCAGCCCGACCCGTGGTCGACCGTCGCCCAGCGCTACCCGATGGGCTCGCGGGTCACCGGCAAGATCGTCCGTCTGACCGACTTCGGCGCCTTCGTCGAGCTCGAGCCCGGCGTCGACGGCCTGCTGCACATCTCCCAGATGTCCAGCCGGCCGATCGGCCGCCCCGACGAGATCGTGAGCGTCGGCGACGAGCTGACCCTGCTGGTGATCCGCGTGGATCCCAACGAGCGCCGGATCGGGCTCAGCCTGAAGGAGCTCGCGCACGCGATCGAGCCCACGCCGGGCGAGGAGCGCAGCGGGCCGGGCCGTCGCGGCAAGAAGGGCAAGGGCCGCGACGACTATGACTACGGCGACGAGGACTAGCGGGCTCCGGCGGACGACTGTCGTCCTGGCGGCCCTCGCCATCTACGTCGGCGTGCTGGGGCTGTTCACGCTGAGTCTCGGCACGCTGCTCGACGGGGCGGGCGGCGCTGGCGCGGGGCTGTTCGGGGGCCGCGTGGCCATCGTCGAGCTCGACGGGATCATCCTCGACGTCGACGACCTCGTCCGGGAGCTCAGGGCGTACCGGGAGACCCCGGCGGTCCGCGCCGTCGTGATCCGCATCAACAGTCCCGGCGGGGTCGTGGCGCCGACCCAGGAGCTCCACGAGGCGCTCAAGCGGCTGCGTGCCGCCGGCAAGCCGGTGGTCGCCTCGCTGGGCGCCGTCGCCGCCTCGGGCGGCTACTACACCGCCGTCGCGGCCGACCGGATCTACGCGAGCCCGGGCAGCCTCACCGGGTCCATCGGCGTCATCATGCAGCTCGCGAACGTCGAGGGGCTCATGAAGAAAGTGGGCGTCGAGTACATCGTGGTCAAGGCCGGCCAGTTCAAGGATGTCGGCAGCTTCGCGCGCCCGATGACGCCGGAGGAGCGGCGCGTGCTCCAGACCCTCCTCGACGACGTCCACGCCCAGTTCATCGACGCGGTGGCCGCGGGCCGCAAGCTCGACCGCGACCAGGTCGTCCGCTTCGCCGACGGGCGAGTCTTCTCGGGCGCGCAGGCCAAGGCGCTCCGGCTGGTGGACGCCCTCGGAGGCCTGGAGGACGCGGTCGACGCCGCGGCGACGCTCGCCGGGCTGCCCAGGCCGCCCCGGACGGTCGGGCCGCGCCGGCGGTTCTCGCTGGTGGACTTCATGCGCAACCAGCTCGGGCTCGGCGGCCTCGAGGGCCTGAAGCCCCGGTTGCCCGTGTTCAAGACGCCGCTCTACCTCATGGACTGAGGTCCGCGCTCCAAGTCCCGAGCTCATGTTATCCCAAAGGTAAATAGTTATAAATGACGAATCTACATGCGTAAATATGCCATGTCGTGTGATGCGTTCTGGGCCAGGGAATTGGCTAAACAAGCGTGGTGACAGCCGTTTCTCCGGCGGCGCGGCGGCAGACAGGCGCGATCGCGGTGGTGGTACCTAACTCCTTACGGTGGTTGACATTCTCGTCGAGGGCGTGCTAGGTTTTCCCTCGGGCTCGCACAGCGGGTTCAGGGCGACACACGGAGTGAACGATGACCAAAGCCGACCTGATCGACGAAGTCTCGAAGATCTCGAATCTGACCAAGAAAGAGACCGAGACCATCGTCAACACCATCTTCGACAACATCACCGATGCGCTGGCCAAGGGTGACAAGGTCGAGCTGCGGGGCTTCGGCAGCTTCCGGATTCGCCACCGGAACTCGCGCAAGGGACGCAACCCCAAGACCGGCTCGGCCGTCGACGTGCCCCAGAAGCGGGTGCCGTTCTTCAAGGTAGGCAAGCGGCTGCGAGAGCTCGTCAACACGTGAGCCGGCGCCTGGCGGCGTGAAGCGCCTCTGGGCGCCCTGGCGGATGAGCTACGTCGCCGGCTCCCGCGCAGCGTCGGGCTGCGTCCTCTGCGAGGCCGCCGCGGCCCCCGACGATCGCAAGGTCCTGGTCCTGGCCCGGCGCCCGCGCGCCTTCCTGGTCCTCAACGCCTACCCCTACGCCGCCGGCCACCTGATGGCGGTCGTCAACCGCCACGTCGGCCCCCTCGCGGAGGCGACGGCCGCGGAGGTCGCGGGCGTGATGGAGCTGGTGAGCTTCGCGATCGCGATCCTCGGCGCCGAGTACGGGCCCGAGGGGTTCAACGTCGGGCTCAACCAGGGACGGGTGGCGGGCGCCGGGATCACGGACCACCTGCACGTGCACGTGGTGCCGCGCTGGAACGGCGACACCAACTTCATGTCGGTGCTCGGCGACGTGCGCGTCCTGCCCGAGGCGCTCGAGACGACCTGGGAGCGGCTCCGGAGGCGGTGCGGTGGCTGAGGGCCCGGCCGAGCCGACCCCGATGATGCGGCAGTACCGGGAGCTGAAGCGCCGCTACCCGGACTACCTCCTGCTGTTCCGCCTCGGCGACTTCTACGAGACGTTCTTCGAGGACGCCGAGACCGCGGCGCGCCTGCTGCAGATCACGCTGACCTCCCGGCAGGGCGCGCCGATGGCCGGCATCCCGCACCACGCGGCCGACGGCCACATCGCCAAGCTCGTCCGCGCGGGACGGAAGATCGCGGTCTCCGAGCAGCTCGAGGCGCCGGGCCGGACCAGGAAGCTCCTGCGGCGGGACGTCGTGCGCGTGATCACGCCGGGCACGCTCACCGACACGGCCTACCTCGCCGGCGCCGCGAACAACTTCCTGCTCGCCCTGGCCCCGGGGCGGGGCGTGCTCGGGGTCGCGCTCGTGGACGTGTCGACCGGCGAGTTCTGGGCGGGCGAGGACGGCGCCGAGGACGTCGGGGTGCTCGCGGCGGCGCTCCTGCGCCGGCCCGCCGAGGTCCTGCTGCCGGAGCCCCTGCGCGCGGACACGGCGCTCCTCGAGCGGCTCGGCGCGCTCGGGATCGCGCTCACGTTCTGCGAGCCCGCGGCCTTCGCGGGGCGCCGGGCGGCGGCCGAGCTGGCCGCGCACTTCCGCGTGGAGTCGCTCGACGCCTTCGGGGTCGGGGACATGACGGTCGGCCTGCAGGCCGCGGCCGGCGCCCTCGGCTACCTGCGCGCGACCCAGGGCCAGGCGCTCGGCCACCTCACGCACCTGGCGCGGCTCTCCTCGGCCGACGCGATGGTGCTGGACGAGACCGCGGTCGCGACGCTCGAGCTCCTGGAGGCGAGCGACGGCTCGGCGCGGAACTCGCTCTTCGGCGTGCTCGACGGGAGCGTGACGCCGATGGGCGCGCGGCTCCTGCGCCAGTGGCTGCTGCGGCCGCTCACGGACCCGGCCGCGATCGGCGAGCGGCAGGACGCGGTCGAGGCGCTGGTCGCGGCCCCGGCCGCGCGCGCGCGCCTGCGGGCGCTCCTGGGCCGGGTCGGGGACCTCGAGCGGCTCACGAGCCGGGCGACCCTCGGCGTGGCCCACGCCCGCGACCTCGTCGGGCTGCGGACCTGCCTGGCGCCGCTCGCCGACGTCCGGGCGGCGTGCGCCGGGCTGGCGACGCCGCTGCTCGGGCAGGCGCGGGCCGAGCTGGCGGACCTCGACGACCTCCGGGCGCTGCTCGCCCAGGCGCTCACCGACGAGCCGCCGCTCACGCTCCACGACGGCGGGCTCATCCGCGAGGGCTGGCACGAGGGGCTCGCCGCGCTCGTGCGCGACGCGCGGGAGGCGCGCGAGTGGATCGCGGGGCTCGAGGGGCGCGAGCGCGCGCGCACCGGGATCGCGAGCCTGCGCGTGCGCTTCAACCGCGTCTTCGGCTACGGCATCGAGGTCACCCACGCCCACACCGGCCGCGTGCCCGCCGAGTACGTCCGGCGCCAGACGCTGAGCGGCGCCGAGCGCTACGTCACCGAGGCGCTCAAGGCGTACGAGGCCCGGGTGCTCGGCGCCGACGAGCGGCGGCGGCGGCTCGAGCTGGAGCTGTTCGAGGACGTGCGGCGGCGCGTCGCCGCGCGCGCCCCCGAGCTGCTCGCCACGGCGCGGGCGCTGGCCCGCCTGGACACGCTCGCCGCGCTCGCCGAGGTCGCCCACGCCCGGGGCCACGTGCGCCCCGTCGTGGACCGGAGCGACGTCCTGGCGATCGTCGAGGGCCGCCACCCGGTCCTCGAGGCCCGCTCGGGGGCGCCCGTCACGCCGAACGACCTGGCGCTCGACGCCGAGGCGCGGATCGTGATCCTCACCGGGCCGAACATGGCGGGCAAGAGCGTGTACCTGCGCCAGACGGGCCACATCGCGATCCTGGCGCAGATGGGCGCGTTCGTCCCGGCGCGCGAGGCGCGCCTGGGCGTGCTCGACCGCATCTTCACGCGCGTCGGCGCGCAGGACAACCTCGCGCGTGGCCAGAGCACGTTCCTGGTTGAGATGGTCGAGACGGCGGCGATCCTCAACGGCGTGTCCGCCCGGAGCCTCGTCCTGCTCGACGAGGTCGGGCGCGGCACCTCGACCTTCGACGGCCTGGCGATCGCCTGGGCCGTGGTCGAGCGGCTGCACGACGCCGCGCCCGGCGCCAAGGTGCTGTTCGCGACCCACTTCCACGAGCTCACCCGCCTGGCCGGCCGCTTTCCGGCGGTGCGCAACTTCCACGTCGCCGTGCGCGAGTGGAACGACGAGATCATCTTCCTGCACAAGGTGCAGCCGGGGGGCACCGACCGGAGCTACGGCGTCCAGGTCGCGCGCCTGGCGGGGCTCCCGGCGCCGGTGATCGCGCGCGCCAAGGCGCTCCTGGCCGAGCTCGAGGAGGCGGGCCAGCTCCGCACCGACGTGCGGGACGCCGAGCAGCTCGGCCTGTTCGCGCCGCCGGCCGCGCCCGACCCGGCCCTGACCGAGCTCCTGGCGCTCGACCTCGCCCACCTGACGCCCATCGAGGCCCTCAACCTCCTGGTGAAGTGGCAGCGGGTGCACGGGACGCCGTGACGCGGATCCGCCGCCTTCCCGATCACCTCGTCAACAAGATCGCCGCCGGCGAGGTGGTGGAGCGCCCCGCCTCCGCGGTCAAGGAGCTCGTCGAGAACGCCATCGACGCCGGCGCCACGAGCGTCGCCGTGGACCTGGGCGACGGCGGCGCCGCGCTGATCCGCGTGACCGACGACGGGATCGGGATGACGGCGGAGGAGCTGCCGCTCGCGCTCGAGCGCCACGCCACCTCCAAGCTCGAGCGCGACGAGGACCTGGACGCGATCGCGACGCTCGGGTTCCGCGGCGAGGCGCTCGCGGCGATCTGCGCGGTCTCGCGCTTCACGCTCACGAGCCGCGCGCGGGACGCCGCCGGGGGCACGCGCCTGGCGGGCGAGGGGGGTGCGGTCACGCAGCGCCTCGACGTGCCCGCCGAGCCCGGCACGCGCGTCGAGGTGCGCGACCTCCTCTTCAACACGCCGGCGCGGCTCAAGTTCCTCAAGTCGCCGGCGGCCGAGCTGGGGGCGAGCCTGCGGAGCCTCGCGCAGCTCGCGCTGGCGCACCCGGACGTCGCGCTCCGCGCCGTGAACAACGGGCGCCCCGTCCTCACGGCGCCGCGCGCGGCGGGGCTGCGCGAGCGCGTCGGCGCGCTGTGGGGCTGGGACGTCGCCGAGCGGCTCCTGGCCGTGGACCGCGAGGAGCACGGCGTGCGCGTGCGCGGGCTCGCGAGCCCGCCGGACCTCACGCGCGGCAACCGCGAGGAGATCGTGGTGATCGTCAACGGCCGCCCGGTCCGCGACCCGGCGCTCCTCGCGGCGGCGCTCGAGGCGTACCGGCCGATGCTCGCGCGCGACCGGTTCCCGCTGGTCGTCCTCGCGGTGGCCCTGCGCGCGGCCGACGTGGACGTCAACGTGCACCCGACCAAGGCGTGGGTGCGCTTCCGCCACCCCCGGCTCGTGTACGAGATGCTCGTCGCCGCGCTCGGCGCGGCGCTGCGGCGGCCCGCGGTCGTGCCCGAGACGCCGCTGGTCGGGGCCGCCGCGCGCGGGGCCGAGGCGGCGGCGGCCGGGGTCGCGGAGCAGCCGGCGCTCTTCGCCGCGGCACCCCAGGCGCCGGCGCGGGGGCTCTTCGGCCGCGTGCTCGGCCAGGTGCAGGAGACGTTCGTGGTCTCGGCCTCCGACGACGAGCTGTTCTTCCTCGACCAGCACGTCGCCCACGAGCGCGTGATCTTCGAGCGCGTCCGGCGCGAGCTGGCCGCAGGCGTGCCGCCCTCGCAGGCGCTGCTCTTCGCCGAGCCGCTCGACCTGCCGCCGCAGGCGCGGGCCCTCCTCGAGCGCTGGCGCGGACCGCTCGAGCGGCTCGGCTTCGCCTTCGAGGGGTTCGGCGGCGACGCGATCGTCCTGCGCGCCGTGCCCGCGGTCCTCAAGGGCGACGAGCCGCGCCGCCTGGTCGAGGCCGCGGTGGACGAGCTCGCCGGCCCGCGGGCCGGCGAGGCGACGCTCGACCGGGCGCTCGCGTTCGTCGCCTGCCGCGCGGCGATCAAGGCGAGCACGCCGCTCGCGCGCGAGGAGATGGACCGGCTCGTCGCCGAGCTCGGGCAGGCGGAGACACCCTTCTTCTGCCCCCACGGGCGGCCGATCGTGAGCCGCATCTCCCTGCACGACGTCCGGCGCGACCTCAAGCGGAGCTGGTAGGGGGCCGTGGGCGCCCGGCTGGTAGACTGGGAGCGGTGAGCGACAGACCCGACCTCGTCGTCATCGCGGGGCCGACCGGCGTCGGCAAGACGGCGGTCGCCGTCGCCCTCGCGGTGCGCGTGCCCATCGAGGTGATCGGCGCCGACTCGCGGCAGGTGTACCGCGGCATGGACGCGGCGACCGGCAAGCCGACGGCGGCGGAGCGCGCCGCCGTGCCGCACCACCTGATCGACGTCGTGGACCCGGACGACCGCTACCAGGCGGCGCGCTTCCGCGCCGACGCCGCCCTCCTGATCGACGCGATCCGGGCCCGGGGCCGCCTGCCCGTCGTCGTCGGCGGCACGGGCCTCTACGTCCGCGCCCTCCTGCGCGGCCTCGACCCGGCCCCGCCGGCCGACCCGGGCTTCCGGCGCGCGCTCGCCACGCTCGCCGCCCGCGAGGGCCGCACCGCGCTCCACGCGCGGCTCTCGGCCGCGGCGCCCGAGGCGGCGCGCCGGCTGCACCCGAACGACCAGGTGCGCGTCGTGCGCGCGCTCGAGGTGCTGCGCGCGGGCGGCGCCGCGGTGCTCGAGCAGACGCGCTGGACGCGGGGCGACGGCCCGTACGCGGTCGCGTACTTCGGGCTCTCGGCGGACCGCGCGGCGCTCGCGCGGCGCCTGCGGGCGCGCGCCGTGGCGTTCGTGGCGGCGGGGCTCGCGGCCGAGGTCGAGCGGCTGCTCGCGCGGGGCTACGACCCCGCGCTCCCCGCGCTCGGCTCGATCGGCTACCGGGAGTTCGTCCAGGTCGCGCTCGGGCGGCTCGGGCCCGAGGAGGCGCTCCGCCGCATGCAGCGCGACACGGTGCGGTACGCGAAGCGCCAGGGGACGTGGTTCCGGCGCGAGCCGGGCGTCAGCTGGCTCGACGTGGACGCGGCCGGCGGCGCGGCGGGCGCGGCGCGCGCGATCGAGGCGGCGCTCCGCGCCCGGGGCGTGCGCGCGTGAGGCCCGCCGGCACGCGGGGGCGCGAGCGGACGGTGATCGGCGCGGTGCGGCGGCCCGCGCAGCGCCGCTGGGAGGTCGAGGAGTCGCTCGACGAGCTCGCGGGCCTCGTCGCGGCCGCGGGCGGCGTCGTCGTGGGCCGCGTGCTCCAGGAGCTGCGCGCGCCGACGCCGGCGTCCTACTTCGGGCGCGGGAAGGTCGAGGAGATCGGCCGCCTGGCCGCGGAGACCGGCGCGCGCCTGTTCGTCTCGGACGATGCGCTCTCGCCGATCCAGGAGCGGAACATCTCCGAGGCGCTCCGCCTCAAGGTGATCGACCGGACCGCCCTGATCCTCGACATCTTCGCCCAGCGGGCGCGCTCGAGCGAGGGCAAGCTCCAGGTCGAGCTCGCCCAGCTCACGTACCTGCTGCCGCGCCTCGTGGGGCAGTGGACCCACCTCGAGCGCCTGGGCGGTGGCATCGGCACCCGGGGCCCGGGCGAGACCCAGCTCGAGTCCGACCGGCGCGTGATCCGACGGCGCGTGATGAAGATCCGCCGCGAGCTCGAGGGGGTGCAGGTGCACCGGCGGCTGCAGCGCGAGGGGCGGCGCCGCGCGGGCGTGCCGGTGGTCGCGCTCGTCGGCTACACCAACGCGGGCAAGACGACGCTGCTGAACCGCCTGGCCGGCGCCTCGCTCACGGCCGCGGACCGGCTCTTCGTGACGCTCGACCCGGCCGCGCGCCTCGTCAACGGCGGCGGGCCCGCCTTCATCCTGACCGACACGGTCGGGTTCATCCGCAAGCTCCCGCACGAGCTCGTCGCGGCGTTCCGCGCGACGCTCGAGGCGCTCAAGGACGCCGACGTCCTGCTCCACGTCGTGGACGCGAGCCACCCCGCGCTCGAGGCCCACCTCGCCGCGGTCGACGACCTCCTGCGCGAGCTCGAGGTGGCCGATCGGCCCCTCGTGCTCGCGCTCAACAAGGTCGACCGCCTGCCGCCGGGCACGGTGCCGCGGATCGCCGGGCGCGAGGGCGTCCCGATCTCGGCGGCGACGGGCGAGGGCGTCGCGGCGCTGCTCGCGGCGCTCGCGGCGGCGCTGCCGCCCGTGCGCGCGCTGTCGCTGCGCATCCCGCACGGCGAGGGGGCCGCGCTCGCGCTCTGCTACGAGGCGGGCCGGGTGCTGGCGCGCGCCGAGGACGCCGAGGCGGTGCGCCTCGAGGTCGAGGTGCCCGCGCGGCTCCTGGCCCCGCTCGCGCGCTGGGTCGTCCCGTCGCCTGCGGCTCCGGCCGCGGTGCTAGACTGAGGGCCGCCGCCATGGGGCTCGCGAACTTTCTGACCGTCCTGCGCATCCTGCTGATCCCGGTCTTCGTGTCGCTGCTCGTCTATCGCAAGCCGGGCGCCGCGCTGCTCGTCTTCGCCGTGGCGGCGCTCACCGACCTGCTCGACGGCTGGGTGGCGCGACGGAGCGGACCGAGCCGGCTCGGCGCGTTCCTCGACCCGATGGCCGACAAGCTCCTGCTCACGGCGTCGTTCGTCACGCTGACCTACATGCGGGTGCTGCCGTTCTGGATCGCCGCGGTCGTGCTCAGCCGCGACGTGATCCTGGTCGTCGGCGCGCTGCTGATCCACATGCTGGGCGGCCGGCTCCACCCGCGGCCGACGCTCGCGGGCAAGCTCGCCACGTTCTTCCAGGTCCTGGTCGTGCTCTCGGGGCTGCTCGCGCGCTACTTCCGCCTGCCCCTGGCCCCCCGCGCGATCATCTGGCTCGCCGCGGCGTTCACGATCGTCTCGGGGCTCCAGTACATCGTCCAGGGCATGCGCCTGCTGAACGCGGCGCACGGCGCCACACCCGAGGAGGACCGTGAGAGCGCGTATTACCGCTGAGGGCGTCGTGGTCGCGGCCGTGCGGGCCGGCAGCCCGGCGGCGCGCGGCGGGCTCGTCGCGGGCGACCGGATCGTCGCCGTCAACGCCCAGCCCGTGCGCGACGCGATCGACTTCCAGTTCCACGCGGGCAGCGCGCGCCTGGAGCTCGCGGTCGAGCGCGCGGCGTGCGGTGCGCCGGCGGCGTCCGTCCGGCTCGCGCTCGCGCGCCGCGGCCCCGACCTGGGCCTCGAGCTCGCGGCGCCGCGCCCGGGCGAGATCGCGACGTGCGCGAACAAGTGCGTGTTCTGCTTCGTCCACCAGCTGCCGAAGGGGCTGCGGCGGAGCCTCTACGTGAAGGACGACGACTTCCGCCTCTCCTTCCTGCACGGCAACTACATCACGCTCACGGACCTCGCCGAGGCGGAGCTCGCGCGGATCGTCGAGCAGCGCCTCTCGCCGCTCTACGTCTCCGTCCACGCGACCGACCCGGCCCTGCGGCACCGGCTGCTCGGCGGGCCCCGCGGCTCGGCCGAGATCCTGCCGCGGCTCGAGCGGCTCGCGAAGGCGGGGATCCGGATGCACGCGCAGGTGGTGCTCTGTCCCGGCTGGAACGACGGCGCGCACCTGGAGCGGACCGTCGCCGAGCTCGCGCCGCTGCACCCGCACGTCGCGACCACCGCGATCGTTCCCGTCGGGCTCACGCGGCACCGGGAGCGGCTGCCCGCGCTCCGGAGCCTGGCGGCGGACGAGGCGCGCTCGCTCGTGGCGACCGCGGAGGCCTGGCAGCGGGGCTTCCTCGCGACGCTCGGCAGCCGCTTCGTGTTCCTCGCCGACGAGATCTACCTGCTCGCGAACCGCCCCCTGCCGCCCGCGGGCGCCTACGAGGGCTTCCCGATCGCCGAGGACGGCGTGGGCCTCGTGCGCCGCTTCGAGGACGGCTTCGCGCGCGCGGGGGCCCGCCGCCGGGGCCGGGCCCGCGCCGTCACCGTGGTGACGGGGGAGCTGTTCGCGCCGCGCCTGGCGCGGCTCCTCGCGGCGGCGGGCCTCGCGCCGGCCCGCGTGCGGGTCGCGGCGGTGCCGAACGAGCTCTTCGGGCGCGCGATCGGCGTGGCCGGCCTGCTGACCGGCGGCGACATCCAGCGCGCGCTCGCGGCGCGCCCCGAGCTCGGCGAGGCCGTGCTCGTGCCGGCCGTCGCGCTGCGCGACGTCGGCGGCGTCTTCCTCGACGATCGCACGCCCGCCGACCTGGCGCGCGACCTCGGCGTCGGGGTCGAGGTCGTCGAGCCGGCGCCGGGCGCGCTGCTGCGGGCCATCCACGGCGCCTGACGGGACGCGGCCGATGGCGCGCGGAGGCGCCGGACCCGTGATCGCGATCGTCGGGCGGCCGAACGTCGGCAAGTCCACGCTCTTCAACCGTCTCGTCGGGCGGCGCCAGGCGCTCGTGCGCGACGTCCCCGGCGTCACCCGCGACCGGCTCTACGGGCAGGTGAGCTTCGAGCGCTGGCAGGCGACGCTCATCGACACGGGCGGCTTCGACCCCTCGTCCGCGGAGCCGCTGATCGAGGGCGTCCGCCGCCAGGTGCTCACCGCGGTGGAGGAGGCCGACCTCGTCCTGTTCGTGGTGGACGCGCGCGAGGGCCCGACCGCGCTCGACGAGGAGATCGCGCGCCACCTGCGGCGGGCGAACCGCCCGGTCGTCGTCGCGGCCAACAAGGTGGACGGGCCCGCGCAGGCGGCCGCGCTCGGCGAGCTCTGGCGCCTGGGCTTCGGCGAGCCCGTGCCCGTCTCCGCCGAGCACGGGCGCGGCGCCGCCGAGCTGCTCGAGACGCTGCGCGCGCGCGCGGGCGCGGGCGCCGCGCCGCCCGCCCGCGCCGAGGCGCCCGTTCACGTCGCGGTCGTCGGCCGCCCGAACGTCGGCAAGTCCTCGCTCGTCAACGCGATGATCGGCGCCGAGCGCGTGCTCGTCCACGAGGCGCCGGGGACGACGCGCGACGCCGTGGACACGACGCTCGTCTACGACGGGCGCACGTACGTGCTCGTCGACACGGCGGGGATCCGCCGCAAGGGGCGCGTGCAGGAGGTGCTGGAGAAGCTCGCGGTCGTGATGGCGCTCCGGAGCCTCGAGCGCTGCCAGGTGGCGCTGGTCGTGCTCGACGCCGCCGAGGGTATCACGGCGCAGGACGCGCACATCGCCGGCTACGCGCACGAGGCCGGCCGCGCGAGCGTGGTCGTCGTCAACAAGTGGGATCTGGTGCCGCACGGCATGGTCCGCCGCGCCGAGGTGGTCGAGCAGATCCGCGACCGGCTGCCGTTCCTCGATTACGCGCCGGTGTGCTTCACCGCCGCCGTGCGCGGCGAGGGGATCCGCGAGCTGTTCGCGACGGTGGACCAGGTCGCGGCCGAGGCGCGGCGCCGGCTGCCGGCCGCCGCCGTGACCGAGACGCTGCGCGCGGCGATCGCCCGGCGGCCGATCTCGATCCGGGGCGCGCCGCTCACGCTCGTGTCGGCCTCGCAGGTGAGCGCGGGCCCGCCGACGTTCGCCCTCGCGGTGAACCGCCCCGACGGGATCCACTTCTCGTACGCGCGCTACCTGGCCAAGTCGCTCCGGTTCGCCTTCGGCCTGCCCGGCTCGCCGATCCGGCTCTCGTTCCGCAAGGGGACGACGCCGCGCGCGCGGGCGCGCGGGGTCCGCCGGTGAGGCGCCGGCGGCGGGGCCGGGGCGCGGGCGCGGTCGTGGCGCTCGTCCTGCTCGTGCTCGCCGCCGGCGCGGCGGTGCTGCTCTCGAACCCGCGCCACCGCGCGTTCTACCTCGGGCTCCTGACCCGGGAGGCGCCGGCGCCGGGCGCCCGGGACGCGCTCGACCGGCCGCGGTTCCGCCTGCCGGCGCCGCCCGGATTCGCGGAGGGGCCGAGCGCGCCGGCGGTCGCGCCGACCGCGGCCGTCGCGCCGGGGCACCGCGTGCCGCTGGCCGACCCGGCCGGGTTCATCCGCGTGCCGGTCGCCGACCGGGTGCCCTTCCGCCTGCCGGCCGAGGGCGTGCCCGCGGGGTGGGAGCTCAGGGAGTTCACGGGGCGCGCGGCCCTCGAGCTGGTCCGGGCGGAGCCGGGGCTCGCGCTGCGGCTGCGCAGCGTGCACGCCTCGTTCGCGCTCTACCGTGACGTCATCGTGGATCTTCGCGAGCACCCCTTCCTGGCCTGGTCGTGGAGGGTCGTGCGCCTGCCCGCCGGCGGCGACGTCCGCCAGCGCGTCACCGACGACGAGGCCGCGCAGGTCTACGTGATCTTCCCCCGGTGGCCGTCGCCGCTCACCGCGAGCGACGTGCTCGGCTACGTGTGGGACGCCCGCGCGCCCGTGGGCACGCAGCTCGTGAGCCCGGCAGCGGGCAACGTCCGGGTCGTCGTCGTGGCGTCGGGGCGCGTGGGGCTCGACGCCTGGCAGCGCCAGGAGCGGAACGTGGCGGCCGACTATCTCGCACTGTTCGGGCGCCAGGCGCCGCGCGTCGGGCAGGTCGCGCTGATGATCGACAGTGACGACACGCGCGGCGAGGCCGAGGCGCTCTTCGGCGACCTGGTCTTTTCCCGGAAACCCGGAGAACGCACGGAAACCCCAACGTCTATGCTACGATGACGCGCATGGTTGGGGACAATCGTCCAGGCGACGAGCCGGAAAGCGACATGTACGAAGACGAACCGCCGCGGTCGATCTTCTCGGCGGTCTGGTTCCGCGTCGTCGTGGTCGTGGTCGTGCTCGGCGTGATCGCCGCCGTCGCCGTGCCCTACGTGCTCGACTGGGTGAGCCCGACGAGCGTGAAGATCGCCCGGCCGAAGCCGCCGACGCCCGCCGCGCGGCCGCCTGCGGCAACACCCGCTCCGCCCGCGCCGCCGCCGGCCGCCGCGCCCGCGCCTGCCGCACCCATGCCGCCGCCCGCCGCCGCGCCGATGCCCGCGCCCGCGGCGCCCGAGAAGGTCGTCGCTGCGAAGCCCGCGGCGGAGAAGCCGGTCGCCACCGCGCCGGCTCCCGCGAAGGCGCAGGCGCCGACCGCGGCGACGCCGGCGGCGCCCGCGGCGAAGAAGCCCGCGGCGCCGGCCCGGCGCGCGGCGAAGGCGGCGCCGAAGGGCGCCGCGACGAAGGTCACCGCCGGCACGGGCACGTACTGGGTGCAGGTCGGCGCCTTCCGGGAGGCCGCCGCCGCCTCGCGCGTGGCCGGGCAGCTGCGCGCGCGGAAGTACACGGTCGAGGAATCGCTGGCCGGGACCGCGGCCACCCCCGCGCCGGGCGGCCGCGCGCCCGCGAGCGGCACCGACCTCTACGACATCTTCGTCTCGGGCGGCTCCGCGGCGGAGATCAACGCCAGGCTCGCCGCCAGGGGGCTCGCTGCCGAGGCCGCGGCGGGCGGCGCCGTCGTGAAGCCGAGCCTGCCGCTGCGGGACGCGGTCGCGCTGTCGAAGGACCTCGCCGGTGCGGGCATGAAGGTGCAGGTCAAGCGGGCGGGTGGCGCGGCGGCGGGCGCCCCGGCGCCGGCCGTCACGGCCGCCGCGGGGGAGGCGCTGCACCGCGTGCGCGTCGGCCCGTACCCCGACCGTGCCGCCGCGCGTGCGGCGCTCCGCGAGCTCGAGGCCGCCGGCTTCAAGCCCTACATCGCGCGGGAAGGCCGCTGAGCGAGCCTGTGTCCCGAGGAGGTGAGGCCCCACCGTGACGAAGAACGACCTGGTGAACGCCGTCGCCGCGCACGGTCTGTCGAAGCGGCAATCCGCGTCCGTGGTGGAGTCGGTCTTCGACATCATCTTCCGGTGCTTCGAGAAGGGCGAGGACGTGAAGATCGTGGGCTTCGGCCACTTTCGCATCCGTCGCAAGGCGTCGCGGCGCGGGCGGAATCCGCAGACGGGCGACTCGATCGAGATCACCGCCCGGAAGGTGCTGACCTTCAAGCCGAGCAAGGGGCTCAAGCAACGGATCAACACGCGGTAGGGGCCACGACGGCGGACGTCGCCGAGAAGCTCTACTACCGGATCGGCGAGGTCGAGGCGCTCTCCGGCGTGCCGTCGTACGTCCTGCGGTACTGGGAGTCGGAGTTCAAGCTGCTCCGTCCGAAGAAGAACCCGGCGGGACAGCGCCTCTATCGCCGGCGCGACCTCGAGCTGGTCCAGCGGATCAAGGCGCTCCTTTACGAGGAGCGGCTGACGCTCGAGGGGGCCAAGAAGCGCCTGCTCGCCGAGTCGCGGCGCTCGACCGAGCAGCTCGATCTCGGCATGCGGGAGGCCGCGTACGCGGACGCGCTGCGACGCGTCCGCGAGCGGCTCCTGGCGCTGCGCGCGCGACTGACTTCTTGAAGGGCCGGTCGCTTTCTGCGACAATTCGAGACCGGGTCGGGGCGTGGCGCAGCCCGGTAGCGCACATGACTGGGGGTCATGGGGTCGCTGGTTCAAATCCAGTCGCCCCGACCAATTTTCGCCCCAATGCCTGTCCTGCTCCTCACCAACGATGACGGGGTGCACGCGTCCGGGCTCCAGGCGCTGGCCGAGGCGCTCGCGGAGCTGGGCGAGGCGCACGTCCTGGCGCCGGAGCGCGAGCAGAGCGCCTGCGGCCACGCGCTGACCCTGCACCGGCCGCTCCGCGTGGCGCGGCTGGGCGAGCGCCGCTTCGCCGTCAACGGCACCCCGTCGGACTGCGTGAACCTCGGCGTGCTCGGCTTCCTGCCCGAGCGCCCGGTGCTGGTCGTCGCCGGCGTCAACCACGGCTCGAACCTCGGCGACGACGTCACGTACTCGGGCACCGTGTCGGCGGCGATGGAGGGGACGCTGCTCGGCGTGCCGTCGATCGCCGTGTCGCTGGCCGAGGGCGGGGACTTCGCCGGGGCGGCGCGCGTGGCGCGGCAGGTCGCGGCGCGGGTGCTCGTGGAGGGGCTGCCGCGGAAGACCCTGCTCAACGTCAACGTGCCCGCGGGGACGCCGCGCGGGATCCGCGTGACGCGCCTGGGCCACCGGGTCTACAGCGAGAAGATCGTCGAGCAGAGCGACCCGCGCGGGCGGACGCACTACTGGATCGGCGCGGGCGAGGCCACGTGGGAGGACCTCGAGGGGACCGACATGGGCGCGCTGCACGAGGGCTACGTGTCGGTCACGCCGCTGCACCTCGACCTCACCGACCACCGCGCCCTCGCGCGGCTCGCCGACTGGCCCGCGCGCCTCGTGCCGCGCCCGCGGGGGCCGGCGCGCGCGCGGCCGCCGAGGGAGTAGTGGAGCGGGCGCACGACCCGTGGGAGCTCACGCGGGCGCGCATGGTCGACGAGCAGCTCGCGCGCCGCGGGATCACCGACGCGCGCGTGCTCGCGGCGATGCGCCGGGTGCCGCGCCACCGGTTCGTGGAGGAGGCGCTGCGCCCGCGCGCGTACGGCGACCACCCGCTGCCGATCGGCGAGGAGCAGACGATCTCGCAGCCGTACATCGTCGGGCTGATGACCGCGCTGCTCGAGCTCGAGGGCGGGGAGAAGGTGCTCGAGATCGGCACGGGCTCGGGCTACCAGACGGCGGTGCTCGCGGAGCTGGCGCGGCGCGTGTGCTCGATCGAGCGGCTGCCGCGGCTGGCCGAGCGCGCCCGCGCGCTCCTCGAGGAGCTCGGCTACACGAACGTCTGGATCCGGGTCGGCAGCGGCACGCTGGGCTGGCCCGACGAGGCGCCGTTCGATAGGATACTCGTCACGGCCGGGGGGCCGGCGGTGCCGCCGCCGCTCTTCCAGCAGCTCGCCGAGGGCGGCCGGATGGTGGTGCCCCTCGGCGACGAGGTGAACCAGCGGCTCACCCTCGTCGAGAAGGTCCGCGGGGAGATGCGGACCCGGAGCCACGGCGAGTGCAAGTTCGTGAAGCTCGTCGGGAAGTACGCGTGGGAGGCGTGACGTGTACAATGAAGCGGTCACATCGGGGCGTAGCGCAGCCTGGTAGCGCGCACGGTTCGGGACCGTGAAGTCGGAGGTTCAAATCCTCTCGCCCCGACCATTCCTGGGCCGCCCGCCGGCCGGCTCCGGCCGGCCGGTGGGCCGGCGCGCCTGAGTCCGCACCGTCACCCGTGAGCGAACCCAGAACGGCCGCCGAGATCGTCGTGGAGGGCCACGTGCAGGGCGTCGGCTACCGCGACTACGCCCAGCGGCGGGCGCAGCGCCTCGGCCTCGCCGGCTACGTGATGAACCTGAAGGACGGCCGCGTGCGGGCACGCGCGGAGGGGCCGCGCGCGCTCATCGAGGCGTTCGTGCGCGAGCTGGAGAAGGGGCCGCCGCTCTCGCGGGTCGCGCAGGTGAGCGTGCGCTGGCTGCCGCCGACGGGCCGCTTCGCGGCCTTCGGGATCCGCTTCGCCGAGTTCGAGCCGTGAGGCTCGGGGCGCGCGGCTGGCGCCCGCACCGGGTGGGGGCGGTGGCCCTCGGCGTGGCGGTCGCGCTCGCGCCGGCGGGCGCGCGGACGCAGGGGCCGCCGCGGCCCGCGGCCGCGGCGCTCGCCCAGCGCGTGCACGAGGTGCGGCCGGGCGACACGCTCGGGGCGCTCGCGCGGCGCTACGGCGTGAGCCTGGCCGCGATCGTCACGGCCAACCGCCTGCCGAGCGCGCGCGTCGTGCTGCGGGCCGGCCAGCGTCTCGTCATCCCGCCCGCCGCGCGCGCGGGCGCGCCGCGCCCGCCCGTGCGGTCAGTGAAGGTGACGGCGCGGCCGGTCGTCGTGCGGGTGCCGGCCGCCATCGTCCTGGCCGTGCCCGACTGGGCGGAGGCCCTGCCGCTCCTCGCGTGGCCCGTCGAGGGTCTCGTGACCTCGACCTTCGGCCGGCGGCCGGGCGGCTGGCACCAGGGCATCGACATCAAGGCCGAGCGGGGCACGCCCGTGCTCGCCGCGGGCGCGGGGGTCGTGGTGGCGAGCCACGTCGAGCCGCGCTACGGCCGCGTCGTGCGGATCGAGCACGCGGACGGCTTCGTCACCGTCTACGCCCACAACGAGGCGAACCTGGTCACCGTCGGCGAGCGCGTGGCGCCGGGTGCGACGGTCGCCACCGTCGGCCGCACGGGACGCGCGACGACGCACCACCTGCACTTCGAGATCCGTCGCGCGGGGCTCGCGTACAACCCGCTCTACCTGCTGCCGCTGCCGCCGCGGATCGCGCAGGTGGACCTGACCGACGAGAACCCGGTGGAATGAGCGACGAGACCGAGGACACCATCCCGGACGAGCCGCTCGAGGCGCTCGTGGACGCCGTCGACGAGGACGTGCGGGAGGAGACGCGCGAGCAGAGCCGCGCGAACCTGCGCGTCTACCTCGACGAGATCGCGCGCATCCCGCTGCTCTCGCGCGAGGAGGAGGCGTCCCTCGCGCACGCCGCGCGCGCCGGCGACGCGGCGGCCCGGGCGCGCCTGACGGAAGGCAACCTCCGCCTCGTCGTGCAGGTCGCGCGCCGGTACCTGAACCGGGGGCTGCCGCTCCCGGACCTCATCGAGGAGGGCAACCTCGGCCTGCTCCGGGCGGTCGAGAAGTTCGCCCCGGAGCGCGGCACGCGGTTCTCGACGTACGCGGTCTGGTGGATCCGCCACGCGATCGTGCGCGCGCTCGCCAACCAGGCGCGCACGATCCGGCTGCCCGTGCACGTCGAGCTGCTGCTCGGCCGCCGCGCCCGGGAGCAGGAGCGGCTCACGCAGGCGCTCGGACGCGCGCCGACGGCCGCCGAGCTGGCGGCGGCGCTCGGCACGAGCGTGGAGCAGGTGGAGGAGCTCGAGGAGATCCGCCAGCGGCCGGTCTCGCTCGACGGCCCGGCGGGCGGGGGCGAGAGGCGGCTCGGCGACACGGTGGCCGACCCGGCAGCCGACCCGACGGCGGCGCTCGGCGCGCTCCTGCGCGAGCGCGCCGACCTCGCGGCGGTGCTCGACGACCTGGCGGCCAACGAGCGGACGGTGCTGCGCCGCCGCTTCGGCCTGGACGGCGAGGAGCCCGAGACGCTCGAGGCGGTCGGCCGGCGGCTCGGCCTGACGCGGGAGCGCGTGCGCCAGATCGAGGCCGCCGGCCTCAGGAAGCTCCGCGCGCTGCTGAGGGCGCGCGATGTGGACGCATCCGACCTGCTCTAGCCGCTAGCGCAGCTCGAACGGCGCGTTGAACATCGCGCCGAGGTCCCAGGACGCCAGCGGCGTGGTCGTCCAGAGACGGGCGTTCGTCGCCGCGCAGGCGCCGCCCGGCAGGCGCATCGAGACGACGTCGCGGACGCCGGGGTTGTCTCCGGACTCCAGGTAGAGCCACGTTCCCGCCGCGCCGCCGGGAAGATCGGTCGCGACCCACGTGTGCGCGTAGTAGTCGGTCGGCCCGAGGCCGGGCGGCATCTGGGTCATGTAGGGCTGGCCCGCGCAGCTCGCCTCGGTGTAGAGGAACGCCTCCGTGCCCGCGAGCACGTCCTGGTAGACGCGAAACGGGAGCCGGATGCCGTCCAGCGTGAGCATGACCACGGGCTGGAAGCCCTCGTCGATGCCGAGCAGGCTCCCGACCTGCATGCTGCCGGCGTCGTAGACCTGGAGCCCGCTTCCCCCGCTACCGGCCGGCCCGGCAGGCCCTTGCGGTCCCATCGGCCCCTCCGGTCCCATGGGCCCCTGTGCGCCGGCCGGCCCCTGGGCTCCCGCCGGCCCTTCAGGCCCCTGCAGTCCTGCGGCGCCCGCAGGCCCGGTCGGTCCCGCCGGGCCCTGCGGCCCCGCGGGGCCTTCGGCTCCGGCCGGCCCCTGAGGCCCCTGGACGTTCCAGGTCACGCGCCCCTCGCCCCGACGGCACCGCTCCGTCGGCAGGACCAAGCGCATCCAGCCGTGCACGTTGCCGAACCGGTCGCGGTCCACGCACGCATTGAGGACGCCCGCGCTCGTCTGGGCGCCGCCCACGGACGGCAGCGCGGTGATTGCGAGCGCCGTGGCGATTGCTGCGAGCCACCACTTGTGGGTTTGCACGTTCGTGCCCTCCCCGTGAAGAGATCGCTGCTGCCGTCCCGTTGGCTCTTCCCAGGAAGTGCAAGCTGCGGACCCCGGGCGTTTCGCCCCAGAAAACGAATGCTTGACCGTGCAGAGCTATGCCACGGTGGCAGGCACGACGACGAGAATTTGCAGTCGGGCAGGGTTTTCGGAAGCTGGACTGGGCCCGCCCGACCCCGTACCATCGAGGCGGCCCCCGTAGCTCAGGTGGATAGAGCAGCAGTTTCCTAAACTGCGTGCCGGGTGTTCGAGTCACCCCGGGGGCACCACTTACACAACGCCAGCTCAGCGGGCAGCCTGCTCTTCCGAGGTCGCGAGTGGACCGGTCAGCCGGACCACGGCTCACGCTGCACAGTCAGACGCGCGAGAGCATCGGCGGCCGCCCGAAGTCTCCGTGACGAGGCGCGGACTTGTGTCTCGACGCTCCTCAGTTTCTTGATCAACGCCTTCTTCTTCGCCTGGTCCCTGGAGATGACCGGCAGGGCCGTGAGTCGCCTGGCCTCGACGAGCCCGCCGCACCGGCACGCCAGGAGCCGCTTCGAGCTGCGCCTCAGCATGATGATCAGGTGTCGTTGCTTGAACGTCAGCATGGGGGCCTCCAGTTCGCGGGGTCGCGTCGCCCGCGAGCCTTCGCTCTGGGCACCTCAGCGGGGCACGACCGTGGCCCCGGAGGACTCCCACCGGATCTTGGTCTTGTCCACCGTGATCGCTGGGGCCGTGAAGGCTGCCGGGCAGTCGGGAACCCGGCGACCCCGCGCGTCCGTGCCCTCGAGATAGAGGACGAGCTCATAGGAGCCGTCGGGGGCCATCTTGAACTCGAACTGGCTCCGGATCTGGCAGTTGGGGACGCCGGGGAACACCCCGGGTTCGATCGCCCGGACGCGGGCGTCTCTCACGGGCTGGCCGTCGGAGCTGGCGACCCGGCCCTTGAGGTGGATGTGGGCACCGGGGCCGTCGTGGGCGTGCGTGGTCGACGACACGCTGGCGGCGAGAAGCGTCCCCACGAGCGCGCCGAGAACAGGAGCCAGGCTGCCCGTCCGCATCGCGTCCTCCTCGTGCCGGCGCGGTCCGGCCGCGCCTACCGTTGCTGTTGTACGGCCGTGGCGAGGAAATCCACGCCGGTGACCTCGCGGCTCTGGCGTCCCGCCGTGGCGAGGAAATCCACGCCGGTGACCTCGCGGCTCTGACGCCCCGCCGTGGCGAGGAAATCCACGCCGGTGACCTCGCGGCTCCTCCGGCCCGCTGTCGCGAGAAAGTCGACGCCGATGACCTCGCGGCTTCGCGTCGCGGGACCCCGCTTCTCGAGCGCGGGAGGCTGCGACGCTCCCTTGCGTTCCGTCCCGGGCCGCAGCGGTATCGCGAGGGGACCTTTCGGTGGCGGCTGGGCGTGAAGGTCCGTCCCCGCGAGCGATGCAAGGAGGATCGAGGCCAGCAGGGCGCGGGTCGCACGACCCGAGCCGTTGCTCCAGGCCATCGCGCTATCCCCTCTTCCGACGGGTGTCGTGGAACTCGAGGCCTCGAGCGTATCACGAGACATGAGCTCGGAGAGTCCCCGCGCGCCTACACGGGCGGGGTATGCAACATGATCCCGGAGACGGTGAGCCTGCTCGGCAGGTGCGGACCGTCTCCGAGGCGACGCGTGACCGGGTGCTCGAGGGCGTGGGCCGCGTCGTTGAGGGCGTCGCCGCCGCCCACGGCGGGGGAGCGCCTGAGCTGGTCTGCGGGCGGGGCCTCCGCCAGGTCCCCGCGGCGGCAACGCCTGTGCCACGTGCCGAGCGGTCGGATTGGGCAGGGAATCCGGCGGCCTGGCCGGTGGCCGCCAGCGCCACGCGGGCCCGGCCGTTCGCGGGTGACAGGGATCCACGTGTCAACCGATGCACGCCCACCTCCGTCTATACCTCGATGGACCCTGCGTCGGACGGTGGCAGGGGGTCTCGGGAACGCGAGGTCGAGGCCCTCTATCGAGTGCACGCAGCCCGACTGACGCGACTGGCGCGCCTGCTCCTGCGCGATCCCGAGGAGGCCCGGGAGGTCATGCAGGACGTCTTCGTGAAGGCGATCCGCGCGGCGGATGGCCCCGGCAGACCGCAAGCCTGGAGCCCGTGGCTCACGCGGGTGACGGTCAACGGCTGCCGGGACCGCCACCGCTCCAGCTGGTGGCGTTTCGCCGGCAAGCGCCGGGTGCCGCTCGAGGCGCTGGACGCCGTGGACCTCGGGCCGACGCCGGACCGGGAAGCCGCCTCGGCCGAGACCCGCGAGCGCGTGTGGGCGGTCGTCCGGCGCCTGCCGGCGCGCCAGCGCGAGGTCTTCGCGCTCCGCCACTTCGAGGGGTGGTCGACCGGGCAGATCGCCGAGAGCCTCGGCGTGGGCCCCGGCAGCGTGAAGCGTCATCTGTTCCGCGCGGTGGGGCGGTTGCGGGCCGCGCTGGGGGAGCGGCGATGAGGACGTGTCTCAGCGACGAAGCGCTCGTGTTGCTCCACTACGGGGAAGGGGCGCCGCCCGAGCGCGACCATCTGGCGAGCTGCCTGGGGTGCGCGGCGCGCGCCCAGGACCTGCGCCGCGATCTGGCGGCGCTCGGCGACGCCCTCGGGCAGGCGCCGCGCGGCCACGCCCCGGCCCGGCCGCGCCGCGTCGCCGCCGTGGCGGCCGTGCTGCTCGGGCTGGCGCTGCTCGCGGCGGGCCAGGCCGGGCTCTGGCGCGTGTCCGGCTGGGTGGCGGCGCCCCGCGCGGGCCTCGACGTCGAGACCGTCACCTTCCTCGAGGACGTCGCCGCCGTGCTGGCGGCGGAGGGCGACGGGAGCGGGTCGCGGCTCGACGCGGTCGACCTCGCGATCCGCGGCGAGAGGTCGGAGCTGTTCGACTCGATCACGGGGACGAATCCGGGAGGAGCGGGACGATGAAACGCCTGTCGAGGGTGCTCGGAGCGGTCGCGATCGTCGGGCTGGTCGTCGTGGGCGCGGCCCACGCCGAGCGCCCGCGCGGGTTCGAGGGCTCCGGCCACTGGGGCGCCGGCGGCTTCGGGGTCCTGCTGCGCGGCGCAGGGCTGACGGAGGCGCAGGAGGCGCAGGTGCGGCAGATCGTGGCGAACCATCGCGCGGAGTTCCAGCGGCTCGGCGGCGAGCTGCGCGCGGCGCGCGCGGCGCTCGATGCGAAGCTCTACGGGACCGACCCCGTCGCCGCGGTGGATCTCGTGCCGCTCGTCGAGCAGATCGGCCGGCTGCGGGGCGAGCTCACTCAGCAGAGCATGCAGGTCGCGCTGGAGATCCGCGGCATCCTGACGCCCGAGCAGCTGGCGAGGGCCGCCCAGATGCGGCAGCGGCTCGCCGAGCTCCGCACGGAGATGCGGAGCCTGCTCGGCGGCCGCCGCTAGGGCGGAGGGGTCCATGAGACGAGCGACGGCGGCTTCGTTCCTCGCGCTCGCGTTGCTCCTGGCTGTCGCGACGCCGACGCACGCCTGGGGACGCAGAGGCTGGCATGGGCATCGCGGCGTCCGCACGCACGTCGTCATCGGCGTCGGGCCATCGGTCTGGTGGCGGCCGTACCCTTACTGGCACTACCCGCCGCCCTACTACGTGTACTCGCCTCCGCCCGTGATCGTTCAGGAGCCGCCGGTCTACGTCCAGCAGGCGCCGGCGCCTCCGGCGCCGCCGCCGGCGTACTGGTATTACTGCCAGAGCGCCCAGGGCTACTACCCGAGCGTGCCGGCCTGCCCGGAGCCCTGGGTCAAGGTCCCGCCGAGGCCCGAGTGATGCTGCGCTCGTGCGGCCTCGCCATGGCTGCGGCGCTGGCGCTCGGCGCGTGCGCCACGGTCCCGTCGGGACCGGGCGTGATGGTGCTGCCGGGCGCGGGCAAGAACTTCGACCAGTTCCAGCTCGATGATGCCATCTGCCGCCAGTGGGCGGCCCAGCAGACCGGGATCACGACCGGTCAGGCGTCCAGGGAGAGCGCGGTGGGCAGCGCCGTCGTGGGGACAGTCGTCGGCGCCGCGGTCGGTGCCGCGGTCGGCGCGGCCGCCGGCAACCCCGGCATCGGCGCGGCCGTGGGCGCCGGCGGCGGCCTCCTCGCCGGGACCGCGGTCGGAGCGGGCAGGGCCGAGGCCTCGGAACGCTCGGTGCAGCGGCGCTACGACACCGCCTACATGCAGTGCATGTACGCGAAGGGGAACCAGATCCCGGTCGCGCGGGGCTCCGTGCAGCCGTACACGGCCCAGCCGCCGCCCAGGCCGCCTGCGTCGGGCCCGCCGCCGGGCCTGCCGCCAGGGGTGCCGCTGCCGCCGCCCGGGGTGCCGCCGCCGCCGCCGCCCGGCCCGGCGCGCTAGCTCAGGCCGCACCCTCGACGAGGATCGTTCCGGACCGTCGCGCCGCCCCGCCCCAGGTGGCGGCCGCCGTAGTTGGCGATGCTCGCCGGCACCCGTTTCCGGTAATGCTCGAGCGCCGCGGCGTCGTGGACATCCATTTCGGCCTCCTCGGGTGAGCGTGCTGGCCGTATACTACGCGTGTGACGCGATCGTCCCTCCGGGTGCTCGCCCTCGCGCTTGCGACGCTGCTTCTGGTCACCGTGATGACGCCGGCCAGGGCCGAGGCGGACGCGATGACCGCGCTCGCGGTGGCGGGCCTGGTCGTGGCGGGCGTGATCCTGCTCGGCTACCTCGTCGTCGCCAACGTCAGCGAGGCGCGGCGGGCGGACGCGGGACGCGGCGTCTGGCTGGCGTGCGCCGCGGAGACCTGCGGCGCCGTGCCCGCTCGTGCACTCGTGCGCGCGCCGGCCGTCGACTCGGAGGCGCCCTGACGCCGGCGGGCGGCCGCCGGACTTGCGTAGGGAGACTTTGACCGAGACACCGCGCGCGGCCGCCAGGGAACCCCTTCGCTGCGACTGGTGCGGCGAGGAGATCCTCAGCGGGCACGCCGTCTTCTACCTCGCGCCCGAGCGGAGGCTCGTGCACCAGAAGTGCCCGCGGAAGCGGACGGCCTCCGTCCGCGCGGCGCAGACCGCCCGCCAGCCCGAGTAGCCCCGGGCGGCGCCGCTCAGCGCGCGCCCGCGTCGCGCCGGCGCCCGGCGCGGAGAACGCCCGTCAGCACACGCGTCTCGTAGAGCTCCTCGGCGAGGAAGAGCCCCGAGGCGCCTGCGGCCACTGCCAGGACGGCGCCCCGGATGCCCCGGAGGACCCGCTCGTTGCGACGCGCCGGGGAGGCCTGCCGATTCCGGGAAGCTGGTAGACTCCTGGGGCAGGGAGGCTCCCATGCAGGGCGCGCTTTGCAGCATGCGCGAGGCCGCGGGCCTGGTGCGCGACGGGGACCGCGTCGCCTACGTCGGCTACATGAAGCTCGAGCCGGTCGCGCTCTTCCACGAGCTGCTGCGCCAGGGGCGGCGGGACCTGCACCTGGTCCTGGCGCCGAGCTCGGGGTTCGTCGCCGACCTCATGATCGGCGCCGGGGCGCTGGCCGACGTCGAGTTCTCCAGCCTGTCGTTCATGGAGTATGGCTTCGCCCCGAACTTCCGCCGCCGCGCCGAGGCCGGGAGCCTCGCGTACCTCGAGCACTCCTGACCGGCGATCATGAACGCGCTCCAGGCTGGAGTGATGAACGTGCCCTTCGCCCCCGTGCGGGGCCTGCTCCACACCGACTACATGAAGGTGCGGCCGGACTTCCGGACGATCGCCAACCCGTACGATCCCGCCGAGGAGATCGCGCTGGTCCCGGCGATCGCGCCCGACGTGGCCGTCTTCCACGGCTTCCGGGGTGACCGCTTCGGCAACGTCGTGACCAGCGGGACCATCGACGCCAAGCTCATCGCGCAGGCCTCGCGGGTGACCCTCGCGAGCGTCGAGCAGGTCGTGGACGGCGACCTCGCACGCGAGCCGCACACGGGCGCGCTGGTGTCCGGCATGCACGTGACGGCCGTGGTCCACGCGCCGCGCGGCGCCCACCCGACGGCGTGCGCCGGCCACTACGCGGACGACGCGGCGCACATCCGCGAGTACGTGCGGGCCGCGGCGGCGGACGAGACCTTCCGCGCCTACCTCGAGCGCTACGTCCTGGGGACGCGCGATCACCGCGCGTACCTCGCGCTTGTGGCGGAGGCCCGGGTGGCGGCGGCGGGCCGGGCGTGAGCGGCGACTTCACGGCGGCCGAGCTGATGGCCGTCGCGATCGCCCGCCGGCTTCGCGACGGGGAGACGATCGCGGTGGGCTCGGTCTCGCCGATCCCGGCGAGCGCCTGTCTGCTCGCGCAGGCGCGCCACGCGCCGAGCGCGCGCCTGATCCTGCTGGGCAGCCCCGAGCACTTCCCGTTCGACGGCGGCCTGCAGGAGTTCTATAACTTCGCCGTGCGGGGCGGGCTCGACGTGTTCTTCGCGAGCGGCGCGCAGATCGACGCGCACGGCAACTTCAACCTGAGCGTGATCGGTGACCCGGCGCGGCCGCGGGTCCGCCTGCCGGGCGGGCGCGCCAACGGGGTGCTCGCGTTCGTGGCGCGCCGGCTGCTCCTGTTCCGCACCGAGCACAGCCGGCGCGTCTTCGTCCCCCGCGTGGACTTCGTGACCGCACCCGGCACGACGCCGCCGGGCGTCTACCGCCTCGGCGGGCTCGAGGCGGTGATCACGGACCTCGCGGTCCTCGAGTTCCGCCGCGAGCCGGGGCGCCTCGAGGTCGGCTCGCTGCACCCGGGCGTCACGCTCGACCGCGTCCAGGCCTGCACCGGCTTTCCGCTCGTGGCCCCCGCACCGGTGCCCGTGACACCGGCGCCCGCGCCGGAGGAGCTCGCGCTCCTGCGGGGCCCGGTGCGCGAGCGGCTCGAGGCGTTCTACCCCGAGTTCGTCCGGCAGCAGGCCTAGAGGGGAAGGCGGCGTGGGCGACAGGGTCGAGACGGCCGCGACCGAGGTGAGGATCCGGGGGCTGGTGGTGTCGGCCGCGTAGCGCGCCGGGACCCGAGGGCGTCATGGCCCAGCTCTTCCGCTCCATCGTCACCAAGAACGTCCTGCTCTTCGTGGTGATCCTGCTGGTGGCCGTGGTGCCGCTCGCGCTCCGCTACTATCAGGACAGCCGCGACTACGAGATCCAGAACCTCGCCTCGAAGCTCGAGTTCTTCGCCCAGCGCGGCGCCACGTGGGTCGACGTGGACGCCGCCACCCGGCTCCTGCGCCCCGCGGACCGGCGGACGCCGGCCTACCGCTCCGTGCTCGCGGCGCTCCAGCGGATCGAGCGGGAGTTCGGGGTGGACAACGCGGTCCTCATGCGCCGCGAGGACGACGGGCGCTACACGTACCTGGCCGCGGGCCACGACGGCTTCGAGGTCCGCTCGCCCGCGGAGATCCACACGCTGTTTCCCGCGACGTACACGGCGACCAACGACACCTGGCTCGCGGGCGAGATGATGCACAGCCGGCTCTTCGGCGGCAAGGTCGGTGACGCCGACTACGACCAGTTTCTCCAGATCAACACGCCGCTCAAGAAGAACGGCCGGGTCGTCGCGATCCTGATGCTCAACAAGTTCGCCAACCCGGTCGCGGCGGCGGTCCGCGTCAAGACGATCAAGGTGGTCGCGCTGAGCGTCGGGCTGCTGGTCGCCGGCCTCGCGCTGTTCGCGCTCGTCTCCGCGCGGATGCTGCGCCCGCTCCGGCAGCTGACGGCCGTGGCCGGCGAGGTCGCGGCGGGCCACCTCGGCGTGACGCCGCCGGCGCCGCGCAGCCACGACGAGGTCGGGCGGCTCACCGCGACGTTCGGCAGCATGCTCGAGGGACTCCGCCAGCGCGACTTCATCCGCGACACGTTCGGCCGGTACGTCACCAGGGAGGTGGTGGACGAGCTGCTCGGCTCGCCCGACGGCCTGCGGCTCGGCGGCGAGGCGCGCGTCGTGACGATCCTCGTGAGCGACCTGCGGGGCTTCACGGCGCTGGCGGCCGCGCGCGCGCCCCGCGAGGTGCTCGAGATCCTGAACCGCTACCTCGAGCGCATGGTCGCGGTCGTCCGGCGGCATCGCGGCACGATCGACGAGATCCAGGGCGACGGCATCCTCGCGTTCTTCGGCGCGCCGCTCGCGGCCCCGGACGACCCCGTCCGTGCCGTCGCCTGCGCGATCGAGATGCAGCAGGCGCTCGCGGCGTTCAACGGCGAGCAGGGGCGGCTCGGCCGGCCCGAGCTCGCGATGGGCGTCGGCATCAACACCGGTGAGGTGATCGTCGGCAACATCGGCTCGGAGCAGCGCACGAAGTACGGCGCCGTCGGCAGCCCCATCAACATGGCCTACCGGATCGAGTCGCACACGGTCGGGGGACAGGTGCTCCTGTCCCCCGAGACCTACGCCCGCGTGCGCGACCTCGTGGAGCTCCGCGGCACCGTGACGGCCGCGTTCAAGGGGCTCGACCGGCCCCTCACGCTGTACGAGGTCGCCGCGCTCGGCGGCGACTACCGGCTCGCGCTCCCCGCGCCGCCCGGCGAGGAGCTCGCGGCCCTCGAGCCGCCGATCCCGGCCGCGTGCTTCCCGATCGAGGGCAAGGTGGTGGCCACGACGCCCATCGCGGGGCGCGTCCTGCGCGCGTCCGGCGCCGCGGCGGCGCTGGTCCTCGAGACGCCGGTGGCGCCGCACACGAACGTGAAGCTCGTGCTCGACCCGGCCTCCGGGAGCGAGGCGGAGGTGTACGCGAAGGTGTTGCCGCGGCGGGAGGGGCCGGAGGGCGGGGGCGAGGGCGTGCGCGTCGGCCTCACGAGCGTCTCGGACGCCGCCCGGCGGCTGCTCGAGGCGCGGCGCCGACAGCCCGGCCGGGAGGCGTAGCGGCGCGCGTCAGCCCGGGCCGGGGGTCTGCTCCGCGTCGATCGCCGAGACGCGGCCGTAGGGGAGCGTGAGCGGCGCGGCGGCGCCGTCCGGCTGCAGCACGAGGCCCTCGTCCGTCACGTCGAGGAGCGTGCCGGCGACCGGACGCGGGGAGTTCAGGATGGACACGCTCACGCGGTGCCCCTTGAGCATGGTCGCCTCGGACATCCAGAGCAGCGCCATCGCACGGTTCAGGTCGTGGACCTCCTGGATGTCGCCGATCCCGGGGACGGTCAGGCCGGCGGCCGCCTGCGACCGCCACTGGCCCGTGACCGCGGGCGGTGTCGTGGCCGCGGGAAGCACGAGCGCCCTGCCCGCCACTGGCGGCGCCGTCGGCGGCGCAGCCCGGGACGGCGGCGCGGCGGGCGCGGCGGCCTGGGGCTTGGGCTGCGCCGCATCCTGCGGCGGGCGCGCGAAGACGCTCGCGCGCGCCTCGCCCCCGGGCGGGGGCGCCACCAGCGGCTGCAGGGGCACCCCCGGCGGCTGAGGGAGCGTGGCGGGCGGTGAGGCCGCCGGCGGCGCGGCGAGCGGCGGCGCGGCGGCTGGGGTGGGCCGCCGGGCGGAGCGCGCGGCCTGCTCGGCGGCCTTGCCGAGCGCCTGGATCTGGTCCGACATCCGCCGCATCAGCACGCGGAAGATCTGAAAACCGAGAAGCGCGATCGCCAGGGCCAGGCCGAGCCCCACCTGGGCCTGCCCCCGGGAGAGCGCATCGAGGCGGTGGAGCGTCCAGACGAAGATGAGCAGCGGCACGATCGCGGTGACGGCGAAGACGGCCGCCGCGGCCTGTCGGAGCGGCCGTGCCCTCGCCCCCGTCGGTCGCGCTTCTCCCGGAGGGTCGGACGGCGACGCCATCTCTGTCGATGCTAGGGCCAGAAGGGCGCCGCTGCGCAACAAAAAGCGCGGGGCCGCTTGACCGCCGGAGGGGCCGCGTCTACGCTGGCGGGCATGCCATCCGGCCGGCCGCTCGGCGAGGTCGCGTCGCTCTTCCTGAAGCTCGGTACGATCGGCTTCGGCGGCCCGGCGGCGCACATCGCGCTCATGCGCGACGAGGTCGTCCGCCGCCGGCGCTGGGTGAGCGAGGAGCGCTTCCTCGACCTGCTCGGGATGACCAACCTGATCCCGGGCCCGAACTCGACCGAGATGGCGATCCACCTGGGCTACGGGCGTGCCGGCTGGCCGGGACTCCTGGTGGGCGGCGCCTGCTTCATCGTCCCGGCGACGCTGATCGTGCTCGGGTGCGCCTGGCTCTACGTGCGCTGGGGCGCCGCGCCGCAGGCCACGTGGCTCCTCTACGGCGTCAAGCCCGTCATCATCGCCGTCGTCGTCCAGGCCGTGTGGAGCCTGCTCCGCACGGCGGTGAAGGGCCCGCTGCTGGCCGCGATCGGCGCGGGCGTCGTCGCGCTCTCCCTCGCCGGCGGCAACGAGGTCGCGCTGCTCCTCGGCGGGGGCGTCGTCGTGGCGCTACTGCGCGCCGGGCGGCGGCTCGCTGGCGCGCTCGTGGTCGCCGCGGGCGCCGCTGCGCCGGGCGCGCTGGCGCACGCGGGCGGCGGCGCGAGCTCGGGGGCGCTCGGCACGCTGTTCCTCGTGTTCCTCAAGATCGGCGCCGTCCTCTACGGGAGCGGCTACGTCCTGCTCGCGTTCCTGCGCGGCGACTTCGTCGAGCGGCTGGGGTGGCTCACGGACCGGCAGCTTCTCGACGCCGTCGCGGTGGGCCAGTTCACGCCGGGGCCCGTCTTCACGACCGCGACGTTCATCGGCTACGTCCTGGGCGGCGTCCCGGGCGCCCTGCTCGCGACGCTCGCGATCTTCCTGCCCTCGTTCGTATTCGTGGCGCTGAGCCATCCGCTGCTCCCGCGCGTGCGCGGCTCGGCGTGGGCCGGCGCGTTCCTCGACGGCGTGAACGTGGCGGCGCTCGGGCTCATGGCCGTGGTCACCTGGGAGCTCGGGCGCGCCGCGATCGTCGATCCGCTGACGGCGGGGCTCGCGCTCGGCGCGGCGATCCTCCTCGTCCGCTTCCGCGTCAACTCCGCGTGGCTCGTGCTGGCGGGGGCCGCGGCCGGGGGCGCCGCCGCGCTGCTCGCGCGCTGAGCCGCGCCCGCCGGGGGGCCCGCGCCCCGGCCTCCGTGTGGGCGGCCGCCCGCCGCCCGGCCCTCCGGGCGCGTCGGGCCGGGCCGGGGCTTTTTGACTTTTGCCTCGCCGGCGTGATTGGCTGTGGGCGGCATGCAGGCGCTCGGGGTCGGCGACCAGGTACGGCTGCGGGAAGGGGACGCGGCGCAGGCGGGCCGGGTCGTCGGCCGCTTCGACGACGACGACGGCTCGTGGATTCTCGTCGAGTGGCCGGACACGACGCGGCGGGCGTACCTCGAGCAGGACCTCGAGCGCGTTCCCGCGTGAGCTGAGGCCTCCCGCGCCGCCGGGCGTTCGCCGGCGCGCCACGCCGCGAAGCTCCTCGCGTCGGTCCCGCCCGCGCCTCCGAGCACCCCGGGGTCACGTACAATAGGGCGCGCGCCACGAGCCGCGCCCCGAGCGGCGCGCGCACAGGGAGGTCCCACCATGGCCCAGACGATCGGCGGAGAGCGCGCGCGCCCGGGGTTCGAGGAGATCGTGGGCTCGGACGGCTCGCTGTGGGAGGTCGAGACCGCCGGCGCGGGCCCGCGCGGGCGCCTGCCGCTCACGGCCGAGATGCTACGCGAGCAGCCGAGCGGCGACGTCTTCGGGCTCACGCAGAACGCGGGCATGGGGTGGGACCCGCGCGAGCTCGGCCGCCCGCAGTACCTCATCCTGAGCACGCAGGGCGGCCTCCGCGCCCCCGACGGCCGTCCGGTCGCCCTCGGCTACCACACGGGCCACTGGGAGGTCGGCCTGCTGATGCAGGCCGCGGCCGAGGAGCTCGACCGGCTCGAGTGCCTGCCGTTCGCCGGCTACTGCTCGGACCCGTGCGACGGGCGCACACAGGGCACGATCGGCATGCTCGACAGCCTCGCGTACCGCAACGATGCGGCGCAGGTCTTCCGGCGCCTGATCCGCTCGCTGCCGACGCGCCGGGGTGTCCTCGGCGTCGCGACGTGTGACAAGGGCCTGCCGGCGATGATGCTGGCGCTCGCGGCGATGCACGAGCTGCCCTCCGTGCTCGTGCCGGGCGGCGTGACGCTGCCGCCGCGCGAGGGAGAGGACGCGGGCAAGATCCAGTCGATCGGCGCCCGCTTCGCGCACGGCGAGCTGACGCTCGACGAGGCGGCCGAGCTCGGCTGCCGCGCGTGCGGCTCGCCCGGGGGCGGCTGCCAGTTCCTCGGCACGGCCGCGACCTCGCAGGTGGTCGGCGAGGCGCTCGGGCTCGCGCTCCCGCACGCGGCGCTGGCGCCCTCGGGGCAGCCCGTGTGGACCGACATGGCGCGGCGCTCGGCCCGCGCACTCGTCGCCCTCGCCGCGCGCGGGCTCAGCGTCCGCGACGTCCTCACCGACGGCGCGGTGCGGAACGCGATGACCGTCCACGCGGCCTTCGGCGGCTCGACGAACCTCCTGCTGCACCTGCCGGCGATCGCCCACGCGGCCGGGCTCCGCCGGCCGAGCGTCGAGGACTGGATCGACGTGAACCGCCGCGTGCCGCGGCTCGTGGACACGCTGCCGAACGGTCCGCACCCGACCGTGCGCGCCTTCCTCGCGGGCGGCGTCCCCGAGGTCATGCTGCACCTGCGCCGGCTGGGGCTGCTCGACGAGCGCTGCCTGAGCGTGGCGGGCGAGCCGCTCGGCCGGCTCCTCGACTGGTGGGAGGGGAGCGCGCGGCGGCGCACGCTGCGCGAGCGGCTCCGGGCGGCGGACGGCGTGGACCCGGACGACGTGATCATGGACCCCGAGCGCGCGCGCGCCCGCGGGCTCACGTCCACCGTGACGTTCCCGCGGGGCAACCTGGCGCCCGAGGGCTCGGTGATCAAGAGCACGGCGATCGACCCCGCGGTCGTGGACCCGGACGGCGTCTACCGCAAGACCGGCCCCGCGCGCGTGTTCACGCGCGAGCGGGCGGCGATCGCCGCGATCAAGAGCCAGGGTCCGGACCGGCTCCGGGCCGGCGACGTCCTCGTGCTGATCTGCCGCGGCCCGCTCGGCGCCGGCATGGAGGAGATCTACCAGATCACCGCCGCGCTCAAGCACCTCACGTGGGGCAAGCACGTGGCCGTGCTGACCGACGCGCGCTTCTCCGGCGTGTCCACGGGCGCGTGCATCGGCCACGTGGGTCCGGAGGCGCTCGCGGGCGGGCCGATCGGCCGGGTGCGCGAGGGCGACCTGATCCGGATCGTCGTGGACCGCAACCGCCTCGAGGGGAGCGTGGACCTGGTCGGCCACGACGGCCGCCAGTACGGGCCCGAGGAGGGCGCGCGCGTGCTCGCGGCGCGGCCGCCGCGCGCGGACCTCGCGCCCGACCCCGAGCTGCCGGCCGACACGCGGCTCTGGGCGGCGCTCCAGCAGGCCGGCGGCGGCACGTGGGGCGGCTGCGTGTACGACGTGGACGCGATCGTCGCCGCGCTCGCGCGCGGCGCGCGCTGACCGGAGGGACGCGGAGCCATGGGACTGCTCGACGGCCGGGTGGCGGCAGTCACGGGCGCGGGCAACGGGATCGGGCGCGGCGTGGCCCTGGCGCTCGCCGCGGCCGGGGCGGCGGTGGTCGTCAACGACTACGGGGTGGGCGTGGACGGGCGGCAGCCCTCGCGCGGCCCGGCGGAGGCCGTCGTCGGGGAGATCGCGGCGCGCGGCGGCCGGGCGGTGGCGAGCGTCGAGAGCGTCGCCACGATGGCGGGCGGCCAGGCGGTCATCGACGCCGCGCTCGCGGCCTTCGGCGACCTGCACATCCTGGTCTGCTGCGCGGGCATCCTGCGGGAGCGGATGATCTTCAACATGAGCGAGGAGGAGTGGGACGCGGTCCTCGCCGTGCACCTCAAGGGCCACTTCGCCGTCATGCGCCCGGCCACGCGCCACATGCGCGAGCGGCGCTACGGGCGCATCGTCACGTTCACCTCCACGGCGGGCCTCGAGGGGAGCCCCGGGCAGCCCAACTACTCGGCGGCGAAGGCGGGGATCGTCGGCCTCACGCGCTCGACCGCGCTCGCGATGGCCAAGTACGGCGTCACGGTCAACACGATCTCGCCCGAGGCGGAGACGCGCATGACCGAGCGCCTGCCGGACACGCGGCGCGCGCAGGTCGCCGGCGCGGCGGCGCCGCCGGAGGCCGTCGCGCCGGTCGTCGTGTTCCTCGCGAGCGACCGCGCGGCGCACGTGACGGGGCAGATCCTCCACGTGCGGGGCGACCGCGTGGGCGTCTGGTCGCACCCGGCGCCGCTGCGCACCGCCGTCCGCGACGGGGGCTGGACGCCCGAGGCCCTCGCCGACGTCTACGACCGCGTGCTCGGCCAGGACCGTCTGCGGCGCCTGGACGCCCTGCGCATCCCGTGGCCGCCCGCCGCCGGGAGCTGAGCCGGCGCCGCGCGGCGCCGCCGCCGCAGCGGTGCGCGTGGGCGGGGAGCGATCCGGCGATGGTGCGCTACCACGACCGCGAGTGGGGCGTGCCGGTCCGCCGCGACCGCCGGCTGTTCGAGTTCCTGATCCTGGAGGGCGCGCAGGCCGGCCTGAGCTGGGCGACGATCCTGCACAAGCGCGCGGGCTACCGCCGGGCGCTCGCCGGCCTCGACCCGGTGAAGGTCGCGCGCCTCGGCGCCGCCGACGTGCGCCGGCTCCTGCGCGATCCGGGCATCGTGCGCAACCGGGCGAAGCTCGAGGCGACGATCGCGAACGCGCGCGCGTTCCTCGCCGTGCGACGCGCGCACGGGACCTTCGCGCGTTACGCGTGGGACTTCGTCGGCGGGCGGCCGGTGCAGAACGGCTGGCGCACGCTCCGCCGCGTGCCGACCCAGACGCCGACGGCGCGGGCGCTCGCCGCCGACCTCGCGCGGCGCGGCTTCCGCTTCGTGGGGCCGACGATCGTCTACGCGTTCATGCAGGCGGTCGGCATGGTGAACGATCACGTCCGCGACTGCTTCCGCCACGCGGCGCTGCGGCGCGCGGGCCGGCGGGGAGGCCGACGATGAACGACAAGCGACGGGTCCGCGTCGCCGCGGTGACGGAGATTCCCGCGGGCGAGGGGCGGGTGGTGGAGGCCGAGGGCGTGACCCTCGCGCTGTTCAACGTGGAGGGGGCGTTCTATGCGATCGACAACCGCTGCGCGCACCGCGGGGGTCCGCTCGGCGAGGGCGAGCTCGAGGGGCGGGTGGTGACGTGCCCGTGGCACGCCTGGCGCTGGGACGTCACGACCGGCGCCAACGCCAACAACCCGGCGGTGCGGGTGGCCTGCTACCCGGTGCGCGTGGAGGGCGGGGCCGTGCTGGTGGAGGTGGGCTGAGGGCGGGCCGGGAACGCGCGGGCCGGCTCGTGGGTTACACAGCCAGCGCAGTCCAACTCTCCACCCCACAGGAGGTCTACGTCATGGCGCGTCTCATCCTCGCGTCCGCCCTCGTCACGGCGACCCTGCTCTCGGCCGGTCCGGCGCTCGCCTTCCAGTGCCCGAAGCTGATCGGCCAGATCACCGCGACCGCAGGCAACCGGTTCGACGCCGCCGCCGCCGACGCCCGCGCGAAGGCCGCCGGGGCCGAAGCGCTGCACAAGGCCGCCAAGCACGCGGACGCCGTGAAGCTCGCGAAGGAAGGGCTCGCGCAGCTCGGCGTGAAGTAGCGCGCGCTCGCTCCGCCCGTGCCCGGCGCGCGCCCGCGGCGCGCCGGGCGTGCTTGACACCCTCCGGGCTCGTTGCCTAGCATGAAGGTCGTGGAGGCCCTGGAGGCCGTCCTCTCCGTCCCACCGATGGTGGTCGGTGTGGTGCTCGCGACAGGGCTGGGTCTTCTCCTGAGCTGGCACACCTGGCAGCGGTGTCCACACTGCGGGCGGCTCGCCCGTCGCGTCACGCAGGGCTGGCGCCGCTGCCGCGCCTGCGGCCGTCAATACCGACGAGGGCTCCGCGTACGATGAGAGCGCTACTGCGGCTGCTGGGCCTGGCCGACGCCGACGCGCCCGAGGCGAACGGGGTGGTTCCGCCCGCCGACGCGGCCACCGTCGTGGGGCCGGGCATCGCGATCAAGGGCGAGCTGCAGGGGCAGGGCACGATGACCGTGCTCGGCCGCTTCGAGGGCGACATCGTCCTCGACGGCGACCTGCACGTCGGGCCCGACGCGCGCGTGGACGCCAACATCTCCGCGCGCACGATCGTGGTGGCCGGCGTCGTGCGCGGCAACCTCTCGGCCGACACCCGCGTGGACATCCTGCCGAGCGGCTCGCTCACCGGGACCGTCAAGAGCGGGAGCTTCGCGGCGGCCGACGGCGCCACGGTGAAGGGCGAGATCTGGGTGGCGCGCCAGGCGCCGCCGCCGGCCGAGCGGCCGGCGTGAGGCGCCCGTCACGGCGCACGCTGCTGCTCGCGGGCGGCGCGGGGTTGGTCCTGGGCCTGCTCGTCACGGGGGGCTGGTTCTGGCAGGCCGCGACCGAGCGCCAGGCGCAGACCGCCTACGCCGCTGCGCTCGTCACGGCGGCAGCCGCCCAGGCGACGCCCGAGGCGCGCGCCGCCGCGATCCGTGAGCTCGAGTCGGTGCTGGCCCGGTATCCCTCGGGGGCGGGTGCGGCACAAGCCGCCTACACCCTCGGCAACCTCCGCTACGCCGCCGGCGCCTACGCGGGCGCCCGCGGGGCCTGGGAGATCGCCCTGGCGCGCGCGGCGGGCGCGCCGACGCTCCGGACCCTGGCGCGGGCCTCGATCGGCTATGCCTGGGAGGCCGAGCGCAAGTACGGGAGTGCGGCCGAAGCCTATCGGGCCGCGCTGGCGGGGCTCCAGCCGAAGGACTTCCTCTACGAGCAGTTGCTGGTGAGCCTCGGGCGGGTGCAGGAGGTCACGGGACAGAAGGCCGAGGCCGTGGCGACCTACCGGCGGGTGCTGGCGGAGGTGCCGCAGGCACGCCAGGCCGACCAGGTGCGGGCGCGGCTCCTGGCCCTTGGGGCCTCGTAGGCGGCGCGATGAGACTTCTGATAAGGGGCATTATGTAAACTTCACCAGGTCCCCGTGGCGAGCGTCAGGCGCTGCAGTCCGCGCCCTGGACCACCTGGCGCCGCCGGATCTGCTGCCACGTCTGGCGGAGCGCCCGCGCGTTGATTCCCCGCCCGTCCTCGGACGGCTGCTCGAGCAGCGCAACGAACCCGGCCTCGATCTGTTGCGCCAGCTGCGCCACCCGGGGGTTCCGGGCCGCCGGCTGGCAGTCACCCGTGCGGCTCGTGCGGTCCAGGAGTGCGTTGAGCGAGCGCAGGTCGGTGTTGATCTGGGTCAGCCTGGCGTCGCTCTGCCGCGTGGCGCGGTAGCTCCTGGCGAGATCGCCCGCGAGCAGCGCCGCGGCGCCGACTTCGGCCGCCGCGACGAGCATGCTGACGGTCACGAATGCCCTGATCAGCGTGGACTTGCGCATGTCTTCAGCCCTCCCACCCGGATACAGGGCAACCGGCATGCCAGGCCGGGCCAGGTGCAGCCCCCCTATGAAAACGTCATGTTTATCGTTGCTTAAGACGTGGCTGTCAGGACAGGGCACGAGGTGTCGCAGCGGAACAGCTGGTTAGGACCGGGACAGGCGGCACGTCGAGTGTCGCTGGTAGAAATCGGCCAGGATCCAGCCCGTTGGCCCCGGTCGCGGGCTAGCCCGGGATCTGCGCCTCCTCGGGGAGCTCCGACCAGGTGGGCCTCCACTCGGGGACCTCGAGGCCGAACCTCTTGCACAGGC
>Ga0209343_10000302_pt1 | contig 68322 bp, 72 predicted proteins | sample RifCSPlowO2_02_FD_184026 | JGI IMG/M metagenome (GOLD analysis project Ga0209343, IMG submission 184026) | Groundwater microbial communities from Rifle, Colorado - Rifle CSP2_plank lowO2_0.2 (SPAdes) (version 2) | ecosystem: Environmental > Aquatic > Deep subsurface > Groundwater | place...
GTCTTATCTAGACTGGATTGTTAGCAAAATGCGCCTTAAGCCTTATCGCTAACTTCTCCGACGCAATGTTATGGCGCCCCTGGTGGGGTTCAATTGGCAGAGGCGCAATGCGTGTAACTCCTTCCTTTTTCAAGATGTTTGCAAACAAATCGACCATCTCATTCCCAATCCCACGCCCTCGGAATTTGTGATCAAGCCACCAGCTGACACTTGTCGCCTCTTTAGGACCTCCACGGTAAAGAAGACCGATAGGCTTATTGGTCTCGCTAAACAAGACAACGAAGATAAATGAAGTTAACGATTCCATCTCCCAATTTTGACACGGTCCACTATCTCCTCGATGCTGATCAGCCGCCGCTCGATTCCGGAGATAAGACCTTTGTTCTTCATTCAGTTGTTCTCTTTTGACGATTTCTATCCTCACAAAAATTCGCTAGATAGCGCCTTGCCTGTGCCTATTGCCTCACGGCACATGCCTCTCGCCTTTTTAGATTCGTCGCTCCCGTTGGTCCAGGAAAGATTGTCGGTAGACCCCTGCCCTTACTTCTAGACGATCGACAACGGCTCCACCCGCTTTTTTTTCACCGGCTTTCTGCCACAGGCGTGAACCAACAGATCTCTTCCCTTTACGAAAAAATCTAACAGCTCTGTTTTGAAGCGATCAGGTACACCATGTGCACGGAGCACAGGCCACAGCTCGTGTGCTTCGATTGGGAGCCTCCCGTACCAAATGAGTCTGACGACTTCGTTATAGAATGGCCAGTTTATAGCCCACCGATCGTCTTCCAGACCCGCTTCGCAGAATCTCACGACAACCGAGTCCAGCTCGCACGCGGCCCGCAAGGATATTGGCGGAGCCCATTCGGGGGGTGCTGAAAAAGGGAACGTCTCGACGATCTCTGTTGGCAATATGCGCATCTGAACATCCGCCGGGCCATCGTCCATCTGCGCGATCTGTTTCACCGGCATGGCGCGATCCAGACGCGCCATCAGCGAGTCTCGCAGCGTGGCCGGGATGGTGACGGTGTGGGCGGCGCCGGTGTTACCGGCGCCGCCGGAGTTGTTGGTGTTGCCATCGTTACCTCCATACCAGGACGAGACCGTCCCGGCCTTCGGGCTTTGTACGGACTGTATCCGCCGTGCCCGAGAAACCGTCAACTACCATGGAGAGCACCTCGGCCTCGTAGGAAGCGCGGGGATCCCCACATTCCGACTGACGAGGAAGAAGATCCACATACCAGGTTCCGTTCTGGTACACTTGCACGGGATTCCTGCCCTCGTTCTTGAGGGTAGCCATCCCCTGTTCTAAACAGCCGCGATGGCTGCCGAACAAGGAACCGCCACTATTCGCCTGTTCACGCAGACGCGGATTCCAGCCGTTCTCACGGCCGGGACCGGACGACACCTGCGCCGTCTGCGGCATCGGTGGAATCTGATCGGGCAAATCCACGACTACTTCCTTATCGTCGTCGTCACCCCTTTTGCTGAATGCCCAGGCAAGAAGTCCAGGGGCAGCACCAATACCGGCACCAATCGCGGTACCTTTCCAACCGTGGCCAGTCATGGCACCAATTGTAGCCCCGATCTCGGCCCCGGCAATCGCAATCCGAACCGGGCGAGAAAGCCGGCGACCGAAGCGGTCATACATCCCGTAGAACTGACCTCCTCGAGTATAGCCGTACATGTCGCCATACCACATCCAGCGATCCACCATGTTCAGGTTGGACTGCAGGAGCTGGTCTGCCGGACCGTACTGGCCGGCGAAGATCTGCGCATTGGCCGGCGTGACGCCGGCAAGAAGCGCGAACACGAACGCGAGAGCGATGAACAACGTCTTTTTCATTCTCATTGTCTTTTCCTTCCTGCCCCCACATTGCGAGAGCATCGTTGTCAACGAAACTGATTATGCTTATATTATATCATGTCGTATTAAAAAAGTAAAGACCCCACAAAATGCGGGGCTTGGGCTGTTAATCCCTTTTACTTTAAAGTAAACAACCAGCCATAATGCTGGCCATCGCGAGTTTTCGCTCGCTCACTCTTTAGTTTCTTGACCTTGACACCGCTATTCGTCGGCACATTCGTTCTCGCCTCAACTTTGGTACTTCTGGCAACATAAAACGATATCCAACGAAACGAAAAAGGCGGAACGGTCACATCAGTTACTTTGCCATCTACCCACACAAGCGCCGTACTTGGCGAATAGTTCGCAAGGAAATACTGATCTGACACGAACGGCAGATTCAGCTCGGACAATGGCTTGGGATCCGACACAGACCACTCAACCGGCTGAGCATTTGCCGAAACGACGAATAACACCACAAAAATCATTGAAAGAACTGCTGTCCTTGTTCTCATGAAACTCTCCTTGGCCTTGGCCAGTTTAACTGGCTTTGGCAAGCATGGGGATTATAAACAACCGTCTAAAACTGTCAAGCTTACTTAAACCCCGACATTCTTGAAGTGCGTTATTTTTGCCACTCCCCTATCTTTGTTTAATTCAATCGCGATTATGTCTATCTGCCATGACCGATTGTCGAGATTATTTTGCTGGATGTATGTTTGGGCGGCGCGTTTTATTCTTTTTATTTTGTTGTCATTTACGCGCTTTTCCGGCTCAAAGCCCTTTGGAGCCGGACTGTCGCTGGCTTTAACCTCAACGAAAATAATTATTCCCTCCTTCTCGGCAATAATGTCTACTTCGCCCCAAGGTTTGCGATAGTTCCTACCGAGAATCTTATATCCCCTCTTCTTCAGAAATTCTTCCGCCAAACCCTCGGCAAAACTTCCAAAGTCAATGTAGTTGTGGTTTTTCATTTTATTTATTTATCGCATAGTCATTGTAATCTCTCAACCCCCTTTTTCTCAATCCTCGCTTCAAGACAAGTTCTTCTCAGACACGCCTCCAGTTCCCCTGCGAGGAACCTCGGCTACTTTCGCCCGACTTTTTCTTCGGCGGTGAAACGATCATACCGCCTCTGACCATGCAAAAAGTCGGGTCTCTAGTGTCTTTGAAGAACCTGCCTTGAAGCTCGTATGTACAAAGAAAGTGGTAAAAGAGAAACAAGAGGACCGCTTTAGATGTTTCCATTCCAAGCTATTGAACCATGACATGCTCTTGCGTTTTATTTGGTTTTGGTGTAATATATGTTGAATCAGTAGGCACATACAGGATAGGAGGAGCCCGATGTTTGAAAATCATGCCAGCCGAGTAGCGACCCTCATTACTGAAGAAATAAAGAAAATGAGCACTGATGAGTTGCTCGCAGCTCTTGAAGATCTGCATCTTCAGTGGGATGACTATGGACTTTGTTTTGATGTTGAGAGCTATGATCGAGAGCTCAAGGCAGAGAAATCCAGAAGAGAGCTTTAGTCCCCATCATTTGCCGGTTAATCCCGGCTTTTTAAATATTCAAGGCCATATTAAACTCAAACTCCAAAGAATTTTTTAAGAAATACCCCTAAATTTTGCCCAACAAAGTTTTCCCAATAGCGACACTTGACATTCATGCCCTGTTAGGGCTTGTACGAGATATGTTAAGATCCGATGGACTGGAACATGGGCCTCGGAGGCTGTCTGTGGCACTGAATTGCTAGATCTGAGAAAGGACCAGCAATATCTCACAATTTTAATTTCAACTATCGAGGGGGGTAACGCTTCTGTCGACGAAATCAAGAATTATGCCGATTCGATACGACAGGCCCAAGATAGACGCCTGAATCGTTCATTAGAGTAAAAACGCTTTTGCTATGCCGTTGCCCGCCTTGCGGGCTTTTTGATACTCCTGTGGACACTGCGGGTTGCTAAATTTGACTTAAAATGCTAACCTTGAGAGGTAATCCTCGTGCAAGAGGATTTTGATGTTTTAGGCTTGAAATAGCTCTTTTCGGCTGAAATTCTCAGTTTTAAATTTAAAAACCATTAGTACTTACCTCAAAAAACTGGGGAAAATACTCAAACTAAAAGACTTAACCAATAGCCCCGGTTTTCATTTGTATGGAACTATCGTTTTAGCTGTTACGATACTAATAATCAAGGGTTCCGGCGGTGACGGACAAACAACTCTTTTTAATACTTTTGTTAAGAGATATATCGAAGAAACTTCGGCTTCAATCCTTTCGTCAAACAGGCCGAATACTAGCGGCTATTTGGCTGATATAAGCGGCCTAACGGCCTGGGAAAACGGATCTGCGGCAATGGCAAAGCCAGGACAAGGAGGACCGGAACCAAGCCTAGAACCAACCACAATACAAGATAATTCGGTGTTTTCTCACAATCCCGCCGCAACAGATTATATAGAAAAAACAGCCGATAAGAGAGTTCAGGTTGTTGAATACACTGTTCAACCGGGAGACAAGTTATCATTTATAGCGCTCGACTACGGGGTAAGCATAGAATCAATAATGTGGGCCAACAACTTGAGAGATTCCGACAGTATCAGACCGGAACAAGTATTAAAAATACCCCCTATTTCGGGGATAATTCACATAGTTAAAAAGGGGGACACGGTTGGTTCAATAGCTAAGAAATACGGCGTAGAAGTAGAAAATGTGGTTGCCTACAATGGTTTGCCACAAGACGGACAACTTCAAATTGACGACGAGATCATTGTGCCAGACGGAAAGATCAAGGGTTCATCCGGCATAGCGACTACAAGAACATCTCCCTTTTCCCATCTTCCAAGTTTGGGTGATTATTTCCTTATTCCTACGACTGGCTACAACTGGGGTCGGATTCATGGTAGAAACGGTGTTGACATTGCCAATTCTTGCGGTACAAACATTTTTGCGGCAGCCAACGGCAGTGTTGCCACATCAGATGCTGTCGGATGGAACGGCGGTTTTGGTAAATACATAAAATTAATACATCCCAACGGAACAGAAACCCTATACGCCCACAACAGCAAACTGCTGGTTGGCGTTGGAGAAACCGTCTCAAGGGGCCAATTGATAGCTTCAATGGGCTCAACCGGCCGTTCAACCGGCTGTCACCTCCATTTTGAAGTTCACGGAGCCAGGAATCCTCTGGTTAAGTAATGTTTTGACAAAAACAATGTATTGACATAATTTATAGCAGTATTAAGTATCCCAATTAACAAGCGGGAGGGGAAGTGAAATTTGACGACTTACCCAAGGAAATAAAGGAATTTAAAGACAAGTTCGGAGAACCAGAGTTGCTTCGTTTTTGGAGTCAACCGATGATTCACACTGGGGGATTCAGCCCGGCCCAACTCTGTGAAAAAGGCGATAAAACCAAGATACAGGAAATAGTAACCCTACTGAATCACTATTTATCATAACAAAGGCGCTAAAACAGCGCCTTTTTAACGAATCAATGGGTGAGCCGTTTAAGATTCGCCACCCCACCTAGTCAGCGATTGCTTTTCGGCATCACAGATATTCGCTGATTAGGTGTGGGGGTTTCTTACAGAACACTTCGACTAGCTCAGTGTAAATACTTTCGACAGCTCGACCAAGCTCACTTCAGACTAGCTCAATGTAAGCAAAAGTATAGTTATTTGACACTTCAAGTACATTATAATATCTTGTGGCAACAGCACTTTAACGAGGATAGAATGGCAAAAAACACTGTGGTTGAGGTATCGTTTGGACTAGGAAATACGGTACGAGTTGAGGTCTCTCCGGCGGGAAATGTAGAAGTTTCGGGAGTCCGATATGTGAATGTAACCCACCAAGTTCAGCCCTCGCCAGAAAAAAGTGGAGACGCAAAAGAGGTAACTACTTTCGTAGCACCCATTATTGGCTACGGAATGTGGCAAGTAGACTACATTCAAGGAGTTGAAGTAACATTCCAGCCGATATCCGGCTCTCATTGGGCCTCTCTCGGTTTAGCCCGACCAAGTTTTGCAGCGATCTTGTCACCTAGCGACGAATCAGTTGAAGTTTCTTCAATTGACTGCTACGGAAAGGAAAAACACATCCTTGGCGTAATGCCTTCAAGAACTCATGTCGTGGCGTCACAAAGTAAGGATGAGGGGGTAGTAGAAATGTAAAAGAAAGGTAGTAAGCAACAACTATATCAAGATGGTTCAGATTTCTAACTTAGCGGCCAATTTGGCCGTTTTTTGATGGATACGCAACGGTTTATTATCCATGTTTCGCGCGGAACACTGGAGGAGTGTGGGATTCTTGCCGTCTTTGAATCACTTTGACGAATCGAGTAAAAGGATGAGGTTGATAAGGAAAGATTCCGATAATCACAGGTCGAACGCCAAGCAAGGTAGCTTAAGACTCTAGTCATGACGAGACACTAGAGATCCAACCTTTTGCACGGTCGAGGGCAGTATAATCGTTTAACTGCCCGAGAAAAGGTTGGGCGAAAGTAGCCGAGGTCCCTCGCGGGGGAACCGGAGGCGTGTCGAGGATGGCTAGAGTCTGAAGCGAAAGATGAGGAATTGTGATGAGAAGGCGGTGAGGCCGAACGACACTAGGCAAGTTCCGAAAATATATTTTCGTTTACTCTAAACGCCAATGCTTCGGTAATGTGATTTTCTCTGATTATATCCGACCCCGCCAGATCCGCTATTGTGCGACCCAGCTTTTTGATTTTGTGGTAAGCCCTCATTGAAAGATTTTTATTAGTAATGGCATTTTTCAGGATTCTTTCGGCTTCCGGCTCAAGAACACAGTATTTATCTATGTTTTTAAAGTTAATCTCGGCATTGGTAAAAATGGGGGATTTAGCGAATCGGTTTTCTTGTATTTTTCTTGCCGTGACAATAGAATTCTTCATTTCGTCAATATTTACAATCTTTTTTTGTCCATTTCCGTCAACTGTTTCGCGCGAAACATTTATTTGTATATCCATTCTATCCAACAGCGGCCCCGATATTTTCTTTCGATATCTAATCACATTGATAGGGGAGCAGATGCAATTTAGTTTGTTGTCGCCATAATTACCGCATGGACAAGGATTCATGGCCGCTACAAGCATAAATTTGGCCGGTAGAGTGGCCGAACCGGCGGCTCTTGAGACAGTGACCATTCCATCCTCCAGCGGCTGTCGTAGGGCCTCTAAAACACTCCTGGGGAACTCGGGTAATTCGTCTAGAAACAGCACGCCTCTGTGCGCTAAGCTTATCTCTCCTGGTTTTGGAAATGTTCCACCACCGATAACCGCCACAGCTGAAGTGGTATGGTGGGGATCTCTAAACGGCCTCTTAAAAGATAGGTAGGAATCCTTGATAAGTCCGGCAGAGCTGTGGATTTTGGCAACTTCCACCGACTCTTCTAGATTCATTGGGGGTATAATTTCTGACAAGGCCTTTGCCAGTATCGTTTTGCCGGAGCCAGGGGGACCAAACATCAGAATATTATGACCGCCGGCCGCCGCTACGAAAAGAGCCCTCTTTGCGCTTTCTTGGCCTTTTATAAACGAAAGGGAATCACCACTATTAGCTTCATTTTCTGGTCTTTGTCCGCTAAAAACATAGGGGGAAATAGGGGAAAGATTAGTGATGTGGCCTATAACATCATTGATCGTGGCGGCGCCAATAATATTTATGCCGCTTATTACAGACGCTTCTTTAGCGTTAACTACTGGGACTATCAGCTCTTTAAAGCCTAACTTTTTAGCCAGGATGGCTACAGACAGTACTCCGTTTGCATGCCTAAGTGAGCCGTCCAAAGATATTTCCCCGATAATAAGCCGCTTTTCTGGGTTAAATTTTATCTGTCCGCTTTCAAGAAGACATCCGAGAGCGATGGGTAAGTCATAAGATGGGCCTTCTTTTTTAACATCAGCGGGGGCGAGATTTATTATAATTTTCTTATGTTTTCCGCTTGGGGGAGTTAATCCGCTGTTCTTTATCGCTCCAGCCACTCTGTCTTTTGATTCTTTGACCGACTTGTCTGGTAAACCGACTATATTCAAAGAGAAAAGGCCGGGGCTTGAATCAACCTCGACCTCTACAAGCTGCGCGTCTATTCCTACAACAGAAGCAGAGAATATTTTAACCGGCACAATTTTTAGCGACTAGTGACTAGTGCTTAGCGACTAGAATTAACGACTTCGCAAGTCCAACGGACTTGCGAAGTCGACTAGTGGCTAGTAGCTAATTTAGATGGCGCACGTAATACATTTATGGGCTTCCGGCATAGCTTTCAGCCGTTCCTGGGGTATTTCCGAACCGCAGTTATCACACTTGCCGTAAGTTCCCATTTTTATCTTTTCCCTTGTTTTTCTTACAGAATTCAATTTTGATTCTAGCTCTTGGGCCATCGCAAAATTTCTATCTAAATCAACGGACTCTTGAGTGTTTTCGTCGTCTTCGTCCCCGTAGCTAGGCACCCTAACCTCAAAGTCACCCTTAACTAGGGGATTTTTATTGGCAATTCTGTTGAGCTGGTCTGTTAAATTCTTTTCTTCTTGCTCAAGAGTTACATCTAGTTTTTTTAATTGATCTTTGTCCATAAAAATAATCTAATCATATTCAAAAAACTTTTGCAACAAATTTAAAAGGCGCAGAGCACCCCTTTGAAAAAATGTGAAGTGTGAGTTCTGCGCCTCTTGTCCCGCCGAGGCGGAACGAAATTATTTTGCCAACAATCCACTGGTGTGTCGAACTGTCAGCTTGCCCCGACCGAAGCGTCGGGACGAAAGATCTACTTCCATTATAGGTGACACGGGTGGTGACAGTCAATACAAAAATTGTGGATAACTGTGTCACCAATCCGCCAACTGGCGGAGGTGACAAGTGTCACCACTTTTTCTAGCTTTTAAGCCATTTTTACTAACAATGGTGACACCGATGTGTCACCATTTAAAATAATTGTACACAGGATGTCACTAAAATGTCACCAAGCTATTGCGTAAGTAAAACATCTATCGCCGTATACATTGCTTCTCGAGAACCGGCGACAACCAAATAGCTTTGTCCTCCGAAATCAACAAGGGAGTAGTCCACCGTAATATCTGGCCAAGGGAAATTTTTATACCTTATGACAGCGCCTCGGTACGCGTTATCCAGGAAATTAACGCTTGCTTCTTTGGTCGTATCGGAGATAGAAAGAAAATCGGCAAGATCATCAGCAATAGTAAACTCCCAATCTGTCATTATCGCTTGAACCGCAGCCTTATCTTTGACTCTTGCCACGAAAGAAATTTTCTTCAAGTTTTGAACACTAAGATTAACGGTGCCGTCCATGTTGAATGTCTCTGACTGGCCATAAGCCAAGACAGCAGAGTCGGCCATATTGTCCTTCAAACCAGCGGGGTACATAACCAGAGCATTATCAAACATATTTAAGAAACTTACCGGAACCAGTGTCCCTTCCACATCTTCCATCAAATTAATTCCGGTAAATTCATTCCTTGATACAGTTAGAGCATTAACAAATATTTTGAAGTCGTTGCTTATATTATCACTTAGAGAAACTTCAAAGTTGACTGGTGTTCCTCCAGAAACAGAGAATATTTCACTTAAACTTTTAACTGACGGAGTAGCGGTTATGGTGGGTGATGGCGTTGGGGATACGGCAACTTCCGGCTCTGAAACTCGCAAAACTAAGAACCAATACATAAATCCTCCTACAACCAAAATCCCGGCTATCAGCATATAAAATGGCTGGCTCAAGAATCTCATCCCGGGGAACATCTTTTTCTCTCCCGGAACAATTATAGACGGCTGAGCTTCCTTGGGTTTTGGTATTTCCGATGTCTTGGGTGCCGGTATAAACGGCAAGGGACCAGTTTTTTCAGCTCTCCCAAGCCCGATAGCGGACGGCATTGGCCCACTGGGCGGCGTAATGATTGGTTTTTGGACTCCTGGCATCGGTGGTCTTGCCTCTGGGGTGATCTTTCTCGGTATATCAACCCCCGACGGTTTTTGACCGGATTTAATGCTGGAAATGTCTTCACCCATTGTCCTGATTGACGATTTATACTCTTGGAAAAATTGCCTCCCTGCTGGCTGGGGCGGTTGTGGTTGTAGTTGTGGAGATTGAGACGAAGTGGCTGGTTTTGGCGGCAAAAATGGCTGCGGTCTTGCTAAATTAGGAAGTGGCCGATTTGGCACCCCCGTGCCGACATTGCCTTCCCGTTGAGGCAAGGGGACTGGTCCCTGCGGCTTAACGCTCCTATCAATTTCGGTAACGGGAATCTTAACTCCCGGCAAGTTAGGAGGCGGTCCGATTGGCCTGCTGGGCGTACTCTGGTTCATCGCGGGTTTGTCTGAAAAGGCGGGACTTGAATTACTTTTTGATAGTTCTTTAACCAGCTCGTCTATGGTTGTTGAGGGCTTATTGTCCTGACTTGTCCCGAGCTTAGTCGAGGGAGTTGTGTCGAATGGTTTGTTGTCGTCAGCCATGTTTTAATGTTAAGTATTTAGAATTAAGTATTTAAGTATTAATCTTAAAAACCTAAAATCTAAAAAATTAGGCTAAATTAAATTCACTATTATTCTAACACAGCTGGCAAAAATAAGTTGTGAACAACAAGAAAAATTGGTACGCTGTGGCTTTATGAACAGATACATTATGAACAGATACATTTTGCGTTTTAACACGACCAACAAGAATAGCCGTAGCAATTTTCTGGATATCAAGTCCGGCAAGAAAAAGATTGAGACCCGAGCGGCGACAACAAAATACAGAGACATAAAAAAGGGGAGCCTGTTGGTTTTTGTCTGCGGAAAGGAAAAATTTGAGAAGACAGTCAAAAAAGCGAAGATATTCAAAACCATCTCATCTATGGTCAAGGTTTATCCGCCGAACAAAATAATGCCTGATATTTCTTCGGTAAGAGAGTTGAGAAAGGCCTATTTCAGTTACCCTCGTTACAAGGAAAAGATAAAAAAGTTCGGTTTGGTAGCTTTGGAGTTGTAAAAGTCGGCCCAAGCGGCCGATTTTTACAACTTATCTCCTTGGTGGTTTCATTGTGAGAGAAATCTTCCCCGATGTGTCGTCCACTGATTTTACCCAGACATGGACTTTTTGGCCCATTTTGAGAATGTCGGTAACCCTGTTCACGCGCTGATCGCTCATTTCGGAGATGTGGACCATTCCGTCTTTACCAGGCATTATTTCCACGAATGCGCCGAAATCTTTAATAGCCACGACCGTGCCGTCAAATTCATCTCCGGCTTTTGGCTCATAGGTGACCTCCTGAATCAGCGCCAGGGCTTTTTTCATTCCCTCAGGAGTAACCGAAGTGACGAATACCGAACCGTCGTCTTCAATATCTATTTCCGCTCCCGTCTTTTCAATAATTTCATTTATTATCTTGCCGCCGGGTCCGATAAGGGCTCCGATTTTGGCGGGGTTTATTTTTATCGTTTCTACGCGCGGAGCGTACTGGGATAGTTCGGATCGGGGAGAATCAATCGCTTTTTCTATAACCTCAAGTATTTCAAGACGAGCTTTTCTTGCTTGCTGAAGCGCCTTCTCTACTATCTCGGGAGAAATGCCTTCAACTTTTACATCCATCTGCATTCCGGTTATGCCTTCTTTTGTTCCCGCAACTTTCAAATCCATGTCGCCATGATGATCTTCTGGGCCTTGGATATCGGTTAGAATTTTGTATTTTTCTCCCTTTTCATCAAACATCAAACCCATAGCAATACCGGCGGCAGGGGATTTGATTGGCACTCCTCCATCCATAAGCGCCAACGAAGAACCGCACACTGAAGCCATTGATGAAGAGCCGTTGGATGAGAGTATTTCCGAAACCAACCGTATCGTATACGGGAACGTGTCTTTCGGTGGAATAATCGGCTCAAGCGACCTTTCCGCTAATGCTCCGTGGCCTATTTCTCTCCTTCCACCTCCGCCCATGCGGCCCACTTCTCCAACGCTGAAAGGCGGGAAAACATAATGATGCATAAACCTTTTCTTGGTCAAATTTATTTCCATTGTTTCCACCCATTGTTCAAGTCCGGGAGCAGCCAGGGTTAAAATAGATAAAGCCTGGGTAGTTCCGCGATTAAAAAGTCCCGTTCCGTGTGAATGAGGAAGTATTCCCACTTCGGCGCTTAAGTCCCGCAATTGATCAAGTTTTCTTCCGTCCGGCCTTTTTTCTCCGCCAGCCGGCTGATCAACGATGTTCCTGTGAACGATTCTGTCTATCTCCTCCTCAAAGATTAAACTGGCTTCATTAAGTTTTTTGTCTAGTTCATGGCTTTCTTTGTACTGTTCTTTTAAGTACTCCATCAGCTCGTCTTTAATCTGGCCTATCCCGTCATAAAATTCCGACTTGTTTTTTCCGGGAGCGTACAACGCTTTCTCAAGTTTTGGTCCGCTAAAACCGCTTATAACCTTGATAAGGTCTTTATCCAGAGTAGCTATGGCCAGTTCTTTCTTTGTTCGGCCTATTTCCGACGCAATATCGCGTTGAAATTTTATTAAGTTTTGAAATTCATTAAAACCGGCGTTTATTGCCTCGGCCATTTCTTTTTCCGGAACTATTTTAGCTCCGGCTTCTATCATGTTTATCCTGTTCGCGGTGCCGGCCACGACTATGTCGAAGTCGCTTTCAGCTCTTTCTTGGTAGGTCGGGTTAAACACCAGCTTCCCCCCAACCCTGCCGATCCTTGCACCGGCAATAGGTCCGTCAAATGGAATATCGGAAGTCATCAAGGCCAGAGATGCGCCAAAAAGAGCCGGCATATCCGGATCATTTACTCCGTCAAAAGACAGCACCGTGGCCACCACTTGTATTTCATTTCTTATATTGTGGTTAAACCGCGGACGGATAGCACGGTCAATAACACGACCAGAGAGAATCGCTTCATCTGACGGCCTTGTTTCTCGTTTTATCCACTTAGAGCCCTTTATTTTGCCGGCAGCATAATATTTCTCTTCATAGTCCACCGAGAGAGGCATGTAATCAACGCTCTTCTGGTGGGCCGACATCGTGGCGTTAATGAGAACCGTGGTTTCGCCGTATTGAACACGGCAAGAACCGTTGGCCTGTCCACCTAAACGGCCAAACTCAATAAACAACCGCTTTCCGGCAAATTCCTTTTCGTAGGTTTTTACTGACATTATCTAAACACCAACAAAAGAGTGAGAAGCAATTCTGGCCCCGTAGTAGATTTTCCAGATACCCCCGGTATTGCGCCAAAGGCGCATCTGGAAAATTCACTACGGGGCTGGCCAAAAAACTCGATTTCTACTGCGCTACTGCACTCGAGTACTTTGGCCAATACAGCCCCATTCATAATTGGTTTTCAACTACTTTTTGTTGGTTATTAATTAACTTGGATTAAAGATACCACGGATAATTAATAAAAACAATTCCGAGTAGCGGTCACGACACCCGACCCCAAGACGAACGTTCGGAGGCGGGTTCTCGGAAAAGTTTCTTGAGCGTGCTTTAGCCGCTCTAAGAATCTCTGTAGCCGAGAGAGAGCGTAAAACCCAGCAGGGTTTTGACGCGGTGAGTCGAGGGTTGGGTGTCGTGAATATTACTTTAACAACACCTTCTCTTTTGCTTCTTCCAAATCATAAAATTCATTGGCGGCTTGAATCAGTTTTGACGAGGCGCTTCTCCCAAAGGCCATTACCTCAACCTTTACCCCCTTATTCGTTTTGAGGTAATCCACCAAAGGGACAAAGTCGCCGTCTCCCTCAACCAGTACGGCCACATCGATTTTGTCGGCTAAAATTACCGCATCTATGGCAATACCGACATCCCAGTCACCTTTTTTCATTCCGCCGGGGAAAATTTGTAAATCTTTCACCTTCAACTCAAAACCGGCTTTTTGTAAAGCTTCTAAAAAAGCCTTTTCTTCGCCGCTTTCGGTTTTTATCGCATACGCAAAAGCCCTTATCAACTGTCGGTTGCCTATGGCTTGTTGCAAGATCCAGCCAAAATTAACTCTGGCCTTATATAAATTCTTGGCCGAATGATACATGTTTTGAGCATCAACAAATACACCGACTTTCTGGTGCCTTGTGAGTTCCTCAGAGGGGATATTCTTGGTTGATTTATGAGACTTTGGGGACATTACTATTTAATTAAGGTCCAGTTTTTTAATTAAGGTATTGTATCTTTTCGGATGTTCCCGTTTCAGATGGTCGAGCAATCTCTTCCTTTTGGAAACCATCTTCAAAAGGCCCAAACGAGAACTGTTGTCTTTCTTGTGCTTCTTGAGGTGCTTGGCTAGTTGCTCTATCTCTTCCGAAAACAAAGCAACCTGCGCTTCCGCAGATCCGGTATCTTTGTCGTGGATCCTGACCTTTTCTAAAACCTTGGTTTTTTCCTTGGGGTTTAACATGGTCATGCCTATTTCCCAGTAAGCAAGAGTCGATTGAAATATTGGCTACCGAGAAATCGCAGTTAATTAATATGCCTTTATCATATCAAAATTTATAAAAATTGCAACACGGTTTAATAATGTCGCAAAATATATTAAAATATACTCAGTGGATATTAAGAAAACAAAAATTCAATATTTGGAATATCTGGAAATAGAGAAGAATCGCTCACAGAAAACCCTTGAGAACTACGGACGGTATTTGGACAGGTTTTTTGGATTTGCCAACATTTCAAATCCCGGCCAGATAGACGACGAACTCGTTAGGCAATATCGACTTCACCTTAATCGCCTCAAGGATGCTGATGGCAATAACTTAAAAAAAGTAACTCAAAACTACCATATCATCGCTCTGCGTAACTTTCTGAAATATCTAGCCAAAAGAAACATTCCGTCCCTGGCCGCGGAAAGAGTTGAGTTGGGAAAACAAGAACAACGAGAGGTAACATTTCTTGAGCCGGATGAATTGAACCGGTTATTAAATTCGCCGGACGGGAACGGTCTTGATGCCTTGCGCGATAAGGCGCTACTCGCCACACTATTCAGCACCGGAATGCGCGTATCTGAATTATGCTCTCTGGACAGAGACAGAATAGACATAAACAGGGGAGAGGTGACTGTTAGGGGTAAGGGGGGCAAATTGCGGCTGGTGTTTTTATCAGACGGCACAAAAGATGCCCTCAGAAATTACCTTGGAAAAAGAGCTGATGTCGACGAAGCGCTTTTCATAAGGATTCCTAAGTCTAAAATATTTTTAAAAGACAGCAGCCTTAGACTCACACCGAGAAGCGTCCAAAGAATAGTAGGAAAATGCGCAGTCAAAGCCGGTATCTCTGGAAAAAATGTATCGCCGCACACCTTACGCCATTCTTACGCTACTGACCTTCTCCGTAACGGCGCCGATATCCGCTCCGTCCAAGCAATGCTCGGCCACGCTTCAGTGACAACCACCCAGATCTATACTCATGTTACAGATAAGCAGTTGCGTGAAATTCACAAGAAGTATCACAACAAGAAATAACAAAACCGATGGAACTCATCGGTCTTTTGAAAAAACAGCCGTTGCATGCTTTGCCACGAAAAGCCCCGGCTGAATCTGAATCTTGGAATCGTCGGACTTTGGCGGAGACAATGTCTGAGAAGGCAGAAATCTATACTTTAAACCGCAAGTATTACAGTGATAATCTTCGTAAGCAATCCGGACAATTTCTCCCAGCCAGCAAACAACACAAGTCGTTCCTGTTTCTGTGGCCATGGTTTTATCTACTTATTTAACGAGCTGATTCATCATAGCAATAAATCCGAGAGGGTCAATATAGACATCACTTTTCCCATCTTTGCTTCTTACTTTAATTGAAAAATGAAGATGAGCGCCGCCTCTTTTGGCACTGCCGGTATCGCCTGACATCGCTATAACATCGCCCCCCTTAACCGTTTGGCCGACTTTTGATACCAGAAATTTAGACAAATGCATATACACTGAAAATATTCCTGAGCCGTGATCTATAATAACCATATTGCCTTCGGTAGAATAATTCCTTGCTATCAGCGCAACTTTGCCCGAGTTAATAGCCTTAACCGGTCTTTTGTGTTTTCCAGTTTTAGGATCCATGGTGGTCAAATCAATACCGTTATGACCCTGACCAAATGGGCTCGACTCTTCTCCTATCATCCTCTCCTCGTCAACAATTATTTCGTCAAGCGGTTTTATAAACTCACCGTCAAAATATCGTTCGGAATAGTCTCCAAGGTTGAAAGCTTGGGATATTGATTGCCGTTCGCGTCTCCATTTTGGAGTAGGAGTGAATGGACCTCTAATTCTTACTGGAAAGTCGTTTGGAACCACTTCTACTTCTTCGTAATCCCAGCTAAGTCTGACCCCTCGTCCATACTCGACGAGAGTTACAATATCTATGCCCAGTTTTGCATCTAGAGGAATCCCCACAAAAACTTCTCCATATTTATTAGGAATATAACGGTTGCCAAAGACCGAAATTGAGGGATTCGAGGTCGCGGGCGGCATCCATTGGGGCGCTATTTTTATTACCAGAACTTCTCCTTGCCCAACCTTGGGGTTTAATACCTCAAAGCTGTCATGCTGAGCACTGGCTCCCTCGGTCAGTAGCCATATCATTAATACAGTTATGGCTTTTTTCAAGGTACAACTCCTTTTGCTTCATTATTTTAAACAATATAACAATACGGCAATTTAGCAATTTCTATCTATATTTCGGATGCTGTTCTTTTTTGCCATTTGCTTCCCAACGGGCAAGAGCGAAAAACAAACTGGAGAGACGATTTATGTACGCCAGAATGCTGGCGTCAATTTCTAATTTCGAATTTCTAATTTCTAAAATTTTTCTCTCAACATTGCGAGATTTTGCCCGCAACAAGTCCAACCAAGCAGAGGTCTGGTTTATTCCTGAAATAACAAATTTCTTCAAGGGAGGAAGTTTGCGTTCGATCTCGTCTATGATTTTCTCTGCTTCTTCAACTTTGGATCTTTCTCCGCCAGAGGCGGATCCGCCTTCGGCGGAAAACTTAGGAACTTTAAACTTGCTTCCAAGCATCAAATTGGCCACATGAGATTGAATAATGAAAAGGTTCTCTTGAATCTCATGGAGATGTTTTTTTAAAATCCCGGAGACCTTGCCGCTCTTCAAAACCCCGACCATGCTATTCAACTCGTCTAATTGACCCAATGCTTCAACCTCAAGACAGGTTTTAGATACAACCTTCTTGCCGATGCGACTCCGGCCATCATCGCCTTTACGAGTATAGAAAATAGGCATAACGAGTTGAATTTATCACATTTTTAGAACAAACTAAACGACTCAATCGATTGAGTCAATTTCCTACGTGGTGCAGTATTCTTGAATTAGTCCGAACGCATTTCGCCGCCTGCGGCGGCGATTTCAAATCCTCTCATAAAGTACTGATTTTTGACAAAGGGGGTGGGGAATATTATGGGTGAATTTTGGTTAGGAACAGTTCGATCTCAACAGTCAGAGGATCGTTTGGTTTACCAACGTCTTTATTCATGTCACTGTGGGCTTTGCTTAAAACGCCTTTGATATTTGCGGAGTACCCGTTGGCTATGAGTTTTTCATAGAATGTTTGTGACTGGCCGGGAGAACCTTTTTCTCCCCGTTCAGCGGCAAAGAGAATTAGAAAGGGAGGGATGCTTTTCCCTAACTCAATATGGGCTATAGGTGATCCGTCCTGAAGAGAAGCCGCGTCTGTTTTAGTAAACGCCAATTCAATAAGATTACGAGTTGCCGGACCTCCGGTATAAGCGGAAACCAGATCAAATAGACCAGTGTCAAGAGCGATTACACCTTTTATAATGTTTGGATCAATGCCTTCGTTCTGTAAATATCGGTGGTCAGTTGAAACCAAAGAGGCAAGATGGGCGCCTGCCGAATGGCCAATGAGGTATAATTGACTGCCCTTACCGCCATATTGGGAAATGTTGGAGTAAACCCAAGAAATAGCCGCGGCTACATCCTCAACGTTGTCAGGATGATTCACACGGCTATCTTTCGTTAGTCGATAGTTGACGCTTATAAAAACAAAACCTTTATTTATAAAATATTCGGCCTTTGGCCTGACAACTCCCGAGTTGCTTTTGTCGCCTCTTTGCCATCCTCCGCCGTGAAGCATAACCATCACTGGCTTATCAGTAAAGTCGGGGGAAGTATAGATATCAAGCGATGTGAGATTGTCATCAAAACCTTCGCGATACTCATAGAGAATATCTTTGTATATATCATATTCGTTTGGGACAAGGTCGGAATTTTTATCAGACTGGCCAAGCCAAACAAATCCGCCAATTGCCAGAACCAGAAACACAAGTATTATTTTACTCATAAATACATACTACTCCAAACCAGAAATATTGCGAGATCATTGATATTACTTATAAAATTTCCAGTGGTTTATACAATGATCGCTAACTTTTACCATCATATATTCATTTTACATAAGCGAAATGATGATAGCTGGCGAATACAAGATTAAAAAACAAAAAAATGGAAATATCCATTATTACACGTATTATCATTGCTCAAAAAAGAATAAAGCACTCAAATGTAAAGAACCTTGTACTCGCCAGGAAGAATTAGATAAACAAATATCAAAAAGCTTCAAAAAGTTTCTTTGGAACAAGGTTGGGCAGAAAAATTAAACGAAATGATAGAAACCGATCAACAAAAATCAGAACAATCGGTGGTTGTTTTTATCCAAGAATCAGAACAAAGAATAAAAACAATAAACACCAAACTCCAAATCCTTCTCGAGGGTTATTTAGACCAAAATATAGACAAGGAAATATACCGAGAACATAAGTCAAAACTTATTTCAGAAAAGAAAACTTTGGAAGAAAAAATTACGACTCTCACAACCAAGAAAAATGCTTGGCTCGAACCTGCTTCTTGGCGAAAAATTAGTGCGCGCAAGCGCGCCAAAAACCCTGAATTCGTTTGGAAAAATGGGGGGGAAATAGTGGCACGCGCTTCGCGCGGCCGAATCGGTCGGGCAAAAATCGGAAAGTTTGATATTGGTGCTCGGGGCCGGAGTCGAACCGGCACGACCTTGCGGTCAACGGATTTTAAGTCCGTAATGTCTACCAATTCCATCACCCGAGCATATTTTTAAACATTTGAGGCGGCGGGCGGAATTGAACCGCCGTATAACTCTTTTGCAGAGAGTTGCCTTACCACTTGGCTACGCCGCCGATTCTATAAACTTCCGATTGTTTTTTCTTCTCCGTACACTTCTAATATATCACCGACAGACACTTCAGCGAATGGTTGACCAGAGATAACATCAAGACGCATGCCGGCATCGAGACCTTCTTTAACTTCGGCCATGTCTTCTTTGTTATGCTGAAGTTGGCCTAGTTTGCTTTTTCCGATAACTTCACTATTTCTGACAACATCTACAACGGCCCCTCTCACAACTTTGCCGGACAAAACCTTGCCACCCACAATCTGGCTTTTAGAATCTTTTTTAAATAAAGCCAAGACTTTAAGTTTGCCCAACAGAGTTCTTTGAATTTCCGGATCAAGCTGTTCTGCCATGTTTTTCCTTATCGCTTCTATCAGTTCATATATAACATCGAAGGTTTGGACTTTGATACTCTCTTTTTCGGTTAACCTGACAACCGACGGCTCGATGTTAACCCTAAAACCAACAATATCTGATTTTGTGGCAATTGCTGTTTTCACATCGTTTTCAGTTATGTCACCTATATCATAGCCGATCACATTGCATCTGACCTTGTCAGACTTAACTGCCTTTAACGAAACATCAACCGCCTCCAGAGAACTTTTAACATCGGCTTTTAAAACAAGGTTGTATATTTTTTTCTCCGGGTCCGCTGACTCGCTTATGAAAGAGAATAGGGGAGTAAGGTCTAGACTCTTGTTTTCGTCGGTAATCTTTTCTGCTTCGGTTTTTGAATCTACTGATACAAATGACGCTCCCGTATCGGGAACTTCGCTCCACCCCGTAAGTATAACCGGCTGGGACGGTTCGGCTTTTTCAATCGATTTGCCGGTAAAGTCCTCCATCATTTTTATTTTCCCGACAACTCTCCCCGCCGCAACCCAGTCGCCCAACGCAAGCACTCCTTTTTGGACCAGAGCCGTGGCAACATAACCTTTTCTTTTGTCCAAGTGCGACTCTATTATTACCCCCTCGGCCGGCTTTGATAAATCTTCTCGAAGTTCTTCCAGTTCGGCCACGAGCAATATCATATCTAAAAGTTCAGAAATATTTTTGCCTGCTTTTGCCGATATTTCAACAACTGGTACTTTTCCCCCCCAATCTTCAACAAGAACTTCTTCTGCAGCAAGGTCTTGTTTTACTTTCTGAACATTGGCCCCCTCTTTGTCTATTTTGTTAACAGCTACAATGAAAGGGATATTTTCCTCTTTGATTATCTTTATCGCTTCCTTCGTTTGAGGCTTAACGCTTTCATCGGCGGCCACAACAAGAACCGCAATGTCAGCAATCTTAGCGCCTCGAGATCTTATCGCCGTAAACGCCTCATGACCCGGCGTGTCCAAAAAAGTTATTTTTTGGGATATTTCGACATTTCGAAATTTCGACATATCAATTTGGTATGCTCCCACATGCTGAGTAATACCTCCCGATTCCTTTTCCATTACATTTGTTTTCCGTATGGTGTCTAGTAATCTTGTCTTTCCGTGGTCGACATGACCCAAAACAACCACCACCGGCGGCCGTAGTCTGTTTTTTGTTGTATTGCCCGCATCTGACATCTCAAGATTATATCATTTTTAACCAAAAATTTCAATTAAAAAGGTTGATTTTGTCTAATTTATTTGATAAAATTTAAAAGTTACGGAGGCGTGGCTGAGCGGTCGAAAGCAGCACACTGCTAATGTGTTGACCGGGAAACCGGTCCGAAGGTTCGAATCCTTCCGCCTCCGCAGTGGATATTTTTTATCGGCAGACCCGAGTGCCTCAAAATTACCTCTGTTCAGACCCATCAGAAAGCCTTATACTGCCTTATATCCATCGGTACTTAACCCGAGTGGCCCGCCAAAAGGTCGCGAAGGAGACCTTCGCATATTAATTATTTTGTCTACATTTTAAATTGTGCCGATGGAAAACCGTATACTGGTTGTACAGAAAATTTAGAAGAGAGATTTGAGCGACATATCAACGGATATGTTCCGGCTACAAAAGATCGTCGCCCAGTCCAGCTTGTTACTCATGTAGTTTTTAGTGATAAGTATAAAGCATTTGAATTTGAAAAATATCTCAAATCTGGCTCGGGTAGGGCTTTTCTGAAAAAACATTTATGACAGAACACCCTAAAATTAAAAACGAAAAAAATGAAACCCTCAAAGCGGGCTGTGTTGTTATGAATGATCGTAATGAAGTTTTACTTGTTACCGATAAAGAAAAAGAAATTTGGACATTCCCAAAAGGCCATGCTGAACCTGGGGAAACACTTGAACAAGTAGCCTTGCGAGAAGTAAAAGAAGAAACCGGATATAAAGTTGAAATAGTAAAGAGACTTTCAGATGTTACCTATACTCATGGACAGACCGGAGAACTTATAAGAGTTGCCATGTTTGAAGCTAAGCCAGTTGGCGACCCAGATAAAGTTAAGGAGGAGACTTATTCAGAATGGTTTCCAGTTCAGAAAGTTCGAGAAATTATTTATAAGAACCTCGTCTTTATTGTGGATGAGTTGGAATAGGGTTAGTAAACCTTTCGAGCAAAATCTGGCACATCGAACAAATTGGGCTTTTCTTGATACATTCGCCTTAATTTTCGTATAATCCTATCAATATTGCTGTAATTGAGCATTATCTTCGGTTCAAAGTTCCGGAAATCGCCACCGCCAGATTACCCCCTTGCGATTACAAACCCGATAACTCTTTTAGCCCCTCCGCCAGATGGCGGATTTTTTAAAACCCTCGCACACTCGTTTAAGGTCGCGCCAGTCGTGCAAATATCGTCTACCAGAATTACGGTCCTGCCCTTTATCGCTTCGCGATTAGTCACGACAAAATTATTTTTCACATTGCTAAAACGCTCTTCTTTCGTTTCTGCTTCGGCCTGGTGTTTTGCGTTAACGACTCTGGTTAAAACTTTCTCACCATAAGGCATGTGATAACTATCAGCCACACTTCTTGCCAACAAATCGGCCTGATTAAATCCGCGCCAGTTGAGACGGTTCTTATGAAGCGGAACGGAGATTACCACGGGACTATCTTCAAATAAATTAAATCCCTTAGACAGCAGTTTTTTAATACACTTCTTTGCAATCACCGAAAGCGGTTTGGCCATATCGGACACAAATTTGTACTTGTAGGTTTTTAGCATCTTCTCTATTACCGAGTCGGACAATTCGGCAGCTATAAGAAGCTGGTCCAACTCACTCTCCTTTTTACAGAATACACAGGTAAGACCCAGGTGCGTCTGCCTCTTGCACCCCACGCACTCAAAAGTGTTTTTTAAACTAACCTCCCCAAAACATTTTTTACAAACATAATCAAAGTCACCGATAGCGGTGAATCGGCTACAACCCAAGCAAATCTTGGGAAATATAATATCTAACGCCCAGTTTTTCATGTGTTGGGCCCCGCACCAGAGCGAAGCACGGTGCGGGACTAGTCCAGAACCGTGATTCGACTTTTTCAAGGCCTTTTTAAAGGAAGGTTTGTCGAATCTCTGGTTCTGGGGATAATTAAACATAATCTCTAGATAGTTGTGTGGTATACTAACTTTATATATGGCATTCAATCTATTCAAGTCAAAGGGAAAACTGGGCATAGATATCGGCACCTCGGCCATAAAAATAGTCGAACTTGAAAAAGAAGGGGGGCGGTTTGCTCTAAAAAATTACGGCCTCTTTGAGTTTAAGGGATCCAATAATACGCAACAAGCGGGGGGAGAGTCAAAACAGGTTCAGAACATTCTTAAACTTCCCGACGGAGAAATAATCTGGGGGATTAAAGAAGTTCTTAAGAAGGCAAAAATTAAAGCAACCAATGTTGTGGCTTCAATACCGTCTTTTTCGACATTTGCCACCGTCATCGAAATGCCCTATCTGTCGGAACAAGACCTTGCCAAGTCGTTGCCCTTTGAGGCGCGCAAGTACATCCCCGTTCCACTTAACGAGGTTGTCCTTGATTGGTCAATTATAGATGTGCCACCTGTTCAGGCCAATAAATCCACGATGGTAGAGATATTCTTGGCAGCAGTGCCAAGAGACGAGACATTAAGATACCAGAGAATAATGCAGGGAGCAGGTTTGCACCTTCGCGCCCTTGAACTAGAGAATTCAGCCCTTATAAGAGCTCTGCTTGGGAACGACTTGAGCCCGACAGTAATAGTGAACATCGGCGGAAGAAGCACTTCCGTAGTGATAGTAAATAGGGGATACGAGAGACTAAGCCACAACTACGAAGTCGGGGGGTTTGAGATAACCAAATCAATCGCCCGCTCGCTGAATGTAAGTTTGGAAAAAGCCGAGGAACTAAAGAAAAAAATGGGGATGAAAGAAGTCGACGAAAATGTAATTAACAGCGCCATGAAGTCGTTGATCGACATGATGGTATTTGAAACCAGAAAAACAATAACCAACTACGAGGAAGCCAAAAACCAAAAAATATCGAGAGTACTCCTTGTCGGCGGTTTGACCAACATGCCTAGTTTCGCTAACTATTTCCAACAAAAACTTGGCAGAGAAGTTTTTACGGGCAATGCGCTTGCCAGAGTTGTCTACCCGCAAACGCTAGCTCCGGTTACGCAGGAATTAGCGAGTATTTTCTCCGTTGCGGTTGGTTTGGCGATGAGAGAAATCTAGATAAAATGACCAATACCCAATATCCAATACCCAATAAAGCTTTAAAAATGTTTAAAACATTTGAAAATTTGAAAATTGGTTATTGATTGGTTGTTGAACACTTAGTAATTGGTTAATAAATATGTGTGTATAAGTTTTGTCCAGTATTAAGATATAATTAAAAAGTATGGCCAATCAAGGCGGATTACAACTACTTCCTGAAACAAGGAAGAAGATAGAAATTATAACCCCCGGAGAAAACAGACTGATTATCGCCGGAGGTATCGTATTTGTAATTGCGGCGATTTTAGCCGGGGGATTTTCTTTCTACGCTAACTCTTTAGAAGATAAGCTAACCGCCTTAGATACAGAGATAATCGCGCTTGAGCAGAAAAGAGACAAACAAGCCGAACAAAATATCCTTGTTTTTAACAAACAGGTATCTATGCTTTCGGGTTTATTGGCCAATCATGCGTATTGGACTACGGCTTTTTCAAAAATAGAAGGGCTTCTACAAAACCAGGTCCAACTAAACAGCATGACCACATCCTTATCAGACAGCAAAATTGACTTTGGGGCAACGGCTTTAAATTATACTACTATAGCCCGCCAAATCGCAGCTTTTCTTTCTGACGAATCGATAGAAGATATCGCCCTTAACCGGGTCAGTACCCTTACTAACGGCCGGCTTGAATTCAACATGCAAATTGTTTTTGACAAAAGTAAGTTTTTGAAATCAAGATGACACCAGCAAATAAAAATTACATGGGAATCGGTTTGGCTGGTTTGGCCATAATTGCATTTTGGATTTTTGGAATGCCAGCATGGGACAGATCCTCTCTACTCAAAGATGCAATAGCGGAAAGAGAGGACATATTGTCCGCAAGAGAAGAAGTCCTGAAAAAAATAGAGGATTTAAATGAACAGTACAGGAACAGAGCCAATGATGTTGCCAGAATATCATCTATCGTTCCCGGCACTAAAGGCGTCGCAGAACTAGTTTCAACCATTGAAGCGATAACCCAGCAAACCGGCATTCAGCTTACTGAGATAACAATGGGCGGCGACAACAAGAAACAGCAAGAAGAATTGCAAATTATATCAATAGAACTCGGCCTAACTGGAAGTTATCTGTCTCTAACATTGTTCCTCGACCTTATAGAAAAAAACTTGAGAATGATAGATGTCTTTGAAATAAACATCAGCCGAACAGCAGCATCGGAAACGCAGACAGCCCTGAATTTTAGAGTTAAGGCAAATGCCTATTACTTAACTGTGAAGTAACCAACGACTGACAACTAACGACCAGCGACAAAATTGTCGTAAGTCGTAAGTCGTAGGTCGTAGATCAGTTGATGGCCAATCAACCAACCACAAACAAGTCTTTAATGCTATTAATGCTCGTCGCGGCTTTTGCTGTCGGTTATTTATATTACTCCCAGTCAATACAACCGGCTCAACTGCCGATAAACCCGCCGCCACTAACCGCAAAAGACGATCTTACGATGTTTAAAAACCTAACAATTGATTTTTCTATACTTGATAACAAGAGCTTTAAATCTTTAAAAACATTCGGTGAATCGCCGGTTAAGCCCGGAGTTACTGGTAAAAGAGATATATTCGCCCCCTTTTAATAGCCAACAAGCTAGTAAGCTAACAAGCTAGTAAGCTAAAGTTTAAAAATGCTTACAAGCTTACATGCTTACCAGCTTACATGCTGAATTGGTTAAAATTCCTCAAACATTAGTAGAAGAATTTATAAAACAAGGCCTTATCTCCGAAGAGGACATTAAATACCTTGAAGATCTGGCTCAGACCCAAAATAAAGATCTTGGCCAAATGATAATTGACCAGGGAATTATGTCCGAGAACGATCTTTTAAATTTCAAATCCAGAGTATATCAGCTTCCGATCGTAAAGCTTGAAGAAATAGAACTGGATAAAGAGGCGCTAAAAGAACTCCCGGAGGACATAGTCGCATTCTACAAAATTATTCCTTTTGCCAAAGAAAGCGGAGTCTTGAGGATCGGTATAGTTGACCCAGAGGATATAAATGCTCTCGAAGCACTTAAATTCCTTTCCGGCCAAAAAGGACTGACAATAGAAAAATATCTAATAGGATACAAGGACTTTGCCAATATAACCAGATCATACAGAACCCTGACCGGCGAGGTAGGGGAGGCTCTTGAATCGCTAGCTGAAGAACTAGAAAAAAAAGTAGTAAAAGAGGGGCCGGCAAAAATAAAACTTGAGGAGCTAAGCGCAGAGGCGCCTGTTACCAGAATTGTAGCCGTCATTGTAAGGCACGCCGTTGAATCTAGAGCATCAGATATACACATAGAGCCCTTCGACGACCGAGTAAGGGTTAGATTCAGAATAGACGGCGTTTTGATAACTTCCCTGACCTTGCCTAAAAATCTCCATTCTGCCGTTGTAACCCGCATTAAAATCCTTTCCGATTTGAAAATCGACGAAACACGGCTGGCTCAAGACGGAAGATTCGCCACCAAACTCGGGGAAAGAAAAATTGATTTTCGCGTATCCACTTTTCCAACCAAAAACGGAGAAAAAGTAGTAATGCGTATATTAGACCCCTTGGCAGGCGTTGTTACCTTGGGAGATCTTGGTCTTGAAGGCAGATCCCTTGATATTCTTCAACGGGGAATGACCAAGCCCTTTGGCAGTATTTTGATAACCGGACCGACCGGTTCAGGAAAATCAACGACTCTCGCGGCCATGTTAAGAGTAATGAATACCGAGGACATCAACATCGTAACGCTGGAAGATCCGATAGAATATTTCGTGGATGGAGTTAATCAGTCACAAGTACACGAAGAGATTGGTTATACTTTTGCCAACGGATTGAGACATATCCTTAGGCAAGACCCCGATGTGATAATGGTTGGCGAGATCAGAGACAAAGAGACAGCCGGTCTTGCCACTCAAGCCGCTTTAACCGGCCACATTGTCCTTTCTACTCTCCACACCAATGACTCAATGGGAGTAGTGCCTCGACTAATTGACATGGGTGTTGAAAAATATTTAATCCCGCCGACAGTAAATGTTGCCGCCGCGCAACGACTTTTGCGTCGCCTCTGTCCTGATTGCAAAGTTAAAGCAAAAGCAAACAGCGGAGAAGAAAAAATTATAAATGACGCCATTAAAGACATGCCATCCGAATACTATAAAAGTTTATTCTCAGAAAAAGGATACACAATTTATAAGCCCAATACCGATAATCCCTGTAAAACATGTGGGGGGAAAGCTTTTAAGGGCAGGCTAGGCATATTTGAAATGATGGAGATGACGGATGAATTTGAAAAAATAATATTAGGCACCCTATCGGAGGCAGCGATGAGAGAAGAAGCAAAAAGACAAAACATGATTACCATGTTCCAGGACGGAATTTTGAAGGTCTTAAATGGGATGGTATCATTGGAAGAGCTGCTTGAAGTAGCACAAGCCAATGAATCGGCGTAGTGCCTAGCGACTAGTGCCTAGCGACTAAAAATTAGTGTCTAACAATTTAGTGCCTAGCGATTAGTAATTTCTTACTAGTGGCTAGTGGCTAAATCCTAATGGCTAACTTTAGTGGCTAGTGGCTAGTGGCTAGTGGCTAATCGGTGGATTACAAACAATACCTAGACGAGCTTCTATTCACAACAGCTGAAAACGGAGCTTCAGATTTGCACATTTCTCCAGGCCACTATCCGTCAATAAGAATAGACGGCCGGCTTATTCAAGTCGCGGATAAGCAGATACTAGATAAGGAAATTTCTGAAGGAATTGTTTTAGAGTTGGTCGGATCGGAAAGAAAAGATCGTTTTATATCCGAAAAAGAGCTCGATTTTTCATACGAGTATGCTCAAAAATATAGATTCAGAGTAAATACATACAACACTCGGGGCGGAATGGCAGCGTCTCTGCGTTTAATCCCTAATAAAATACGGACAATAGAAGAATTGGGGTTGCCCCCCATAATCAAGATATTCAGTCGACTTTCCCAAGGATTTGTTTTGGTGGTCGGTCCCAATGGCCACGGCAAATCAACCACATTATCCGCAATTATAGATCTCGTAAACAAAGAACGAGCTGAAAAAATAGTCACCATCGAAGATCCTATCGAATATATTTTCACTCCCGACAAAAGTATTATTGATCAGAGGGAAATATATCAAGACACATTCTCGTTTCATAAAGCCCTCCGTTCAACATTCAGACAGAACGTCAATATCATTATGGTGGGAGAGATGCGAGACTACGAAACAATGAGCGCAGCAGTAACAGCCGCCGAAACCGGCCATCTTGTTTTGGCGTCACTTCATACAAACAGCGCTTCTCAAACTATCGAACGCATCATTGATAGTTTTCCTCCAAATCAGCAGACTCAAATAAGAAACCAGCTAGCCAACACTATCTCCGGGATAATTTCACAAAGATTAATACAACGAATAAAGGGTGGCCTTGTGCCAGCCACAGAAGTAATGATCGCGACAACAGCCGTAAGGACGCTGATCAGAGACAACCGGCCGAGACAACTGGATCTTGTAATAGAGACCAGCCAAGATGTCGGAATGATGCCGCTGGATAGATCGCTTGCTGACTTGGTTAGAAGAAAGGAAATATCTATAGACAGAGCTGAATTTTATTCGACCAATTCGCTAGAGTTAAGAAATCAGTTAAAATAATGCGGACCTACGAACAAGTTACGCGAACGCTACGAACAAGAGGCGGACCGATGTGGGCTGTTCGGTTCGCAATGTTCGCATAGTAGTTCGCATCGTTCGCATTATATTTTATGGATTTTTCTTACAAAGTTAAAACCAAAACCGGAGAAATAGCAGAGGGAACAGTGGACGCCCCTGAAGAAAACACAGCCGTTAGCATTCTCCACAGCAAGGGCTATGTAGTTTTGTCTCTAACACCCCTAAAGAAGGGGGTTTTAACATCTGACATGGGCCAAATTATTTCAAGGCCCAACATTAAAGACATCGTAATTTTTACAAGACAATTATCTACTTTAGTAGATGCTGACATGCCGATCAGCGAGGGACTGAGAACACTAGCTAAACAAAGCGAGAAACCAATGTTCAAGAAAATAATTACAGAGGTTTCTGAATCTGTAGAAGCGGGGTCTTCTCTGTCAAATGCCCTGACGGCTTATCCTAAACTATTCTCCACATTTTACATAAAACTGGTGCAATCAGGCGAAATTTCAGGAAAACTTCAGGAGTCGCTTCTTTATCTTGCTGAGTATCTTGAAAGAAGCAGGGGCATTAATTCTAAGATACGCGGAGCACTTGCTTATCCGGCTTTTGTTGTTTTCGCATTGGGCGTGGTCACATTAATTATGGTGATATATGTGCTCCCTCAATTACTATCAATCTTTGAGGAAGCCGGGGTAGCAGATCTGCCCATGACAACCAGAATTCTTATTTGGGTTACAACTTTTGTTAATAAATATCTGTATTTTTTGATGACGGGCGTCTTAGTCTTGGTATATGTTGGCTGGACATATATTAAAACCCCGGCCGGCAAAGAAAGGCTAGATGATCTTAAAATAAAATTTCCTTCGCTGGGAGTAGTAATAAGAAATCTTTACCTTGCCCGTATTTCTGAGAGTTTATCTACTCTGATAAAATCCGGAATACCAATATTAGAGGGGATAAAGATAACATCCGAATTGGTTGGTAATGAAAATTATAAAAAAATAATGCTGGCCGCCGAAGAAAATGTAAGAAACGGGGGCACGATATCAGAAGTATTGGTGAAATATAAAGAGGTGCCACCATTGTTTTCATCAATGGTTGCTATCGGGGAGAAGACCGGAAAATTAGACTCCATGCTAGAACACATATCCAAGTTCTATAAATCCGAATCAGATAATACCATCGATAACATTTCTCAATTGATAGAGCCTATTCTTGTTCTTGTTCTTGGTTTTGCTGTTGCCATATTGGTATCAAGCATTTTGTTACCAATATATAACTTGGTTGGAATAGCATAAACTAAATCTCTAAATCCTAAACTCCAATCTCTAAACAATCTCAAAATTCAAAATATTTTTGATATTTGGATTTTGCCTGTCTGCCAGTAGTCAGAAATTTATTTAGAAATCAGAGATTAGAGATTTCAACTACTGTGGATATCTTGCGTTGTACTATTAAAAATGCTTTAACTATAATAAAGACATGATAAACACAGGGAATAAGTCACAAAAAGGTTTTACCTTGGTCGAGCTATTGGTGGTCATAGCCATCATTGGAATTTTAGCAACTTTATTATTGCTTCAATTGGGAGTAGCCCGTCAGCGTGCCAGAGACGCAAAACGCATAGCAGATATAAACCAAACCCGAACCGCTATTGAGCTTTATTTCGACGATAACGGCCAATATCCTCAACAAGCAACATTTGCAGGACTGGGTGCGCTTTTTGTCCCCAAATACCTTACGCTTTTACCAGTAGATCCTCTAAATGTAGCGCCAAATACTTATAATTATAACTACAACGGCAACACTAAATATCAAGTCTGGGGAGAGTTAGAACAATGGGCGCAAGCTCTGGCTAGCGACGCCGACATAAACTCTACAGCCGGCGGATGGACGGGACAGACAGTTAACGGTGCAACTGACGCAAAAACAAACTGCACCACTGCGGCGGCTGACTGCGTGTACGATCAGGGCCAATCACAGTAGTAATTAGCCACTAGCAATTAGTCGCTAGTTATTAGTAACTAAATCAAAATCTCGCCACTAGGCGAGATTTTGATAACGACAGATAAATACATTATTATTAGATCGTGGGAATTTATTTTTATGTCTTTATATTTTTGATAGGCCTTTCAATGGGGAGTTTTTTTAACGTTGTCTTGTTTAGGTTTAATACTGGCCGTAGCATAATAAGGGGAAGGTCTAAGTGCGTCATCTGCCAGTCAACAATTAGATGGTTCGATTTACTACCTGTCCTTAGCCACTTTATCCTCGAAGGACGGTGCAGAAACTGCAAAAAGAAGATATCCTCCGCATATCCGATTATGGAGATCTCTACTGCCACTGCTTTGCTGTTGTTATTCTTAAACGCACCAGACACCTCATTCCCAACGGTACTAAATGCCTCAATTGTCTTACTTTTTGTGCTGATAGTTTTTTTTGATATTCGTTACTTTATAATTCCGGACAAAATATTGATTGCAGCGGCAATACCAACAACGGCTATCATGCTAACCAGCCCAAATGCCGTCTTGCCTAATCTGTTGATTTCCGGATTAGGCCTGGCGACATTTTTTGCTATACTATTTATAGTGTCGCGTGGAAAATGGATAGGGTTTGGTGATGTTAAACTCATATTGATTATGGGTCTACTATTAGGATATCCTCTCGGTTTTTTTGCTGTTATGTCCTCGATATGGGCCGCAGCAATATTCTCAATTCTGTTGTTGGTAACAGGAAGAGCCAACCTAAAGACCCAAATTCCTTTCGGATCGTTTTTGGCAATAACAACTATAATTTTCGTAATTTTTAACCATGAACTCCAAGAAATATCCAGATACTTTTATTAGCGAGACCCTACTCGTTCAGGTTATTCTTGTCGTTGTAGTCGTCGGGATAGTAGTGTTTTTTGACAAACTGTCCAACGGAGAGTGGTTTTCTGTGGATGACGGATCTAAAAGAGAGGCGACGCTGATAATTGACTTTGATAACATGAGAAGGACATTCGAGGGAGAGGTGATTGAAGAAATGACTATTTTAGACGCCCTTAACGCATCGGTTACCGCCGGACAGATAAAATTGACCTATACCGTGGACGACAACAACCATACTTCTGTTGCTGAGATTGACGGACATTCTGCCGTTTTTGGTAAAAACTTCTTTTTCTATTTGAACGAAAAAAAGATCCACACAAAAGACCTCAATAGGACCTTCGTTGATCCGGGGGATAAGATAACAATCAAGTTGGAATAAATTATTCTAATTTCTAATTAACCTAATTATTCTAAAGAAGCCCTAATTCCAAAATATCTAATGCCTAAATTTTTAGTCATTTAGTCATTGGGATTTATTTAGGTCAATTAGAATAATTAGAGCAATTAGGTTAATTTGTGAGTAAAGGTTTTACATTAATTGAGGTAGTGGTAGTGGCTGGAATAACCGGTTTTATAACAACCATGTTTCTTATTAATTTCTCGAGATCAAGAATTAACTTTATAGAAGAGGTTAATACATTTAAATCCAAAATCAGAATAGCTCAAACAAAAGCCACATCAAGCACTCAGCTCAATAACACCATAAGATGCGGATATGGCGTCAGGTACATAAACAATCAGTCCTATGCGATATATGCGGGAGAAAGCACAAGCACATATGACTGTTCCGCCCAAAATAAAGATTACGACCCTACTGGCAGCCTAAATAACGACACTAGCGTTGAAACGATAAATTTTGCTGACGCCAAAGTAGAGTTCAAGTCAGTTTTCCGAGCAATCTATTTTGAGCCGCCTGACCCAAAGACATTTATAATTGACTCCGGGGGTTCGGTCCACAATGAACCGAATTACGCTTTGTCTGTTACATTAGGGAAAATAGGGGGCACTTGCCCACAGGACTGTAAAACAATAAATGTATTTACATCAGGAAAAATCGAATAGCGGTTTTACTCTCATAGAAGCGATGGTCGCTTTAGTTTTGTTTACCATAGCAATGGGGCCAGTTTTTATATTAGCCACATCTTCCATCAATGTTGCTTCTCGGATTGAGAACAATTTAATTGCCGCTAATCTTGCCCAGGAAGGGATCGAGATTGTAAGAAACATCAGGGACACGAACTGGATAAACGGATCAGAGTTTGATAATAATCTTCAAACAGGAGCTTGGCGCGTCGAATGGAATACCGTGAACGGCGGTCTTGTGGCGATTGGATCAAATCCTGCTTTAAAGAAAAATAACGGCTTATATAATTATGCGTCGGGAACAGATACTATCTTCCGAAGAACTGTAACCATATCAAAACCAAACAATGGCGAGTTGGTTCTAACCAGCTCAGTAACTTGGGTGGAAAGAGGAAATGCCAACAGAAGTATCAGCGCCGAATCACATTTATTCAATTGGAAATGATGCAATTAGCCATCAATAGTTAGCCACTAGAACTTAGAACTAGTGACTACTAGCTAAATGAACAAAATGAATAATCAAAAAGGTTTCAGTATAGTCGAGGTTGTCGTTACCACTTTTGTGTTCTCAATAATTTCGATAATCGTTGTCACCAACTTTGTTGGCATACTCGACCTGCAAAGAAGAGGTTCTGCTGCTCAAGTTATCCAGGAAGAGGCTCTGTTTGCCGTAGAATCGATGGCCAGAGAAATAAGGGTAAGCCAAATTCAAAGCCCCAATGACCCGAATTGTACCCTTACTAGTTTAACCATTGATCATCCCATAAACGGTCCGACTATCTATTCAGTCGGTAACGGAGTAATAAACAAGACTGTTGGCGGAAACACTTTCTCGATTACCTCTACCAAAGTTAACTTCTCCAGACTAAATTTTTGTGTAAAGGGAGCGGGCATTGACAATGAACAACCAAGAATAACTATAGTTGCTTCAATACAGCCAACAAACGGAGAAGATCTTCAATTCGACATACAAACAAGCATTTCTTCCAGAGATTTAAGGGAAGAACTACTTAACTAGCGACTAGCGATTAGCGACTAGCGACTAGTTAAAGTTGCTAATGGCTAATGGCTAATGGCTAATGGCTAATGCAGAAGGGTTCAATAATTGTTTTTACTGTATTAATACTCACAATGATTTTGACGATAACTTTAACTTTGACCAGAATATTTATTCCCCGGATACGAACCATTACAGAAGCCGCAAATTCAGTCAGCGCTATATACGCAGCTGACAGCGCCATAGAGTGGTGCCTTTATACTAACCGTGGGAAAACTCCTTCTTTAGCTCAGCCGGCAATGGGCAACAGCGCTACATACCAAATATATAACAATGGTAATCCGTCTATCTGCCCCAATGGTGAAGCACTCAACTACCGCACCGTAGGCACATTCAGGGGAGTGAGCCGGTCATTTGAAGTATCGGAAATATAATTGAATTTAACCGGATTAGGTTGTATATTTAACCCGATGAAAATAATCCGAGCCCGAGAAAGGATCCTTAAACTTCGAGAAATTATAAACCACCATCGGTATCTTTATCATGTCCTGGACAAGCAGGAGATATCGGACGAAGCGCTGGACTCCCTTAAAAAGGAGCTTTTTGATTTGGAACAGCAATTCCCGGAGCTAATCACCCCTGACTCACCGACACAAAGAGTTGGCGGCAAACCGCTTAAAGAATTTGCCAAAGTCAAACATCCTAAGCCGATGTTGTCGTTCAACGACGCTTTTGACAATAAAGATATGGGGGACTGGAAAGCGCGCTTTGAAAAAATACACCCCGGAGCAAGCAAGCACGGCTATTACTGTGAACTTAAAATCGATGGTTTGGCTATTGAGTTGACATACAAAAATGGATTTCTAAAAATCGGCTCAACCCGAGGAGACGGCCTGATAGGGGAGGATGTGACAACCAACTTGAGAACAATTGAAGCAATTCCTCTCAAGTTGGAAATTCCAAATTCCCTGCCTATCGGACAAACAGGTAAATTCCAAATTCCAAAAGAACTTGTTATAAGGGGGGAAACTTTTATAACAAAAAATGTTTTTGAAAATATAAACAAAGAACAAAGAAAGGCTGGCCTTAAGTCATATGCTAATCCTCGCAATCTTGCCGCCGGTTCTGTCAGACAACTCGACCCGAAGATAACCGCCTCTCGCAATATGGACTCATTCGCTTACTCTCTCGTTACTGACCTAGGTCAGAAAACACACGAAGAGGAGCATCAGATATTAAAATCACTGGGATTCAAAACAAATCCCCATAATAAATTCGCCAAAGACCTGGACGAAGTTCAAAAATTCAGAGACTACTGGGAAAAGCATCGCGACAAGTTAGACTACGAGATAGACGGCATCGTTGTCATCCTCAACGACGAGAAATCGTTCCAGCAGACAGGGGTAGTCGGCAAAGCTCCGCGAGGAGCAATAGCGTATAAATTCTCTCCTAAAGAATCCGAGACTGTGGTTGAAGATATAGTGGTACAAGTTGGACGGACCGGAGTGCTAACCCCTGTTGCAAAATTAAGGCCCGTGAATATAGGCGGAACAACTGTTTCCAGAGCAACCCTACACAATATAGACGAAATAAATCGACTGGAGCTGAAAATAGGGGATACGGTAATAGTTGGGAGGGCGGGCGATGTGATACCCGACATTAAAAAGGTCCTAAAAGAGCTCCGAACAGGAAAAGAAAAAGATTTTCATATGCCTTCAAAATGTCCTGCTTGCGGAGAATTAATTAGACAGACTCAGGATCAGGTCGCTTACAAGTGCGTTAATAAAAACTGCCCGGCCATAAAAAGAGAAGCAATATACCACTTTATTTCTAAAAAAGCTTTTGACATCGATGGCGTCGGACCTAAGACAATAGACCAGTTGATGGATGCGGCCCTAATACACGATGCCGCAGACCTTTTCACCCTAAAGAAAGGAGACCTGCTAAATCTTGATAGATTTGCCGAGAAGTCCGCAGAGAACACCATAAAAGCTTTGCAGAACAAAAAGAATGTGTCTCTTGATAAATTCGTCTACTCGCTGGGCATTGATCATGTCGGCGAAGAAACAGCATTTACGCTGGCAAAAAAATTTAAAAAATTGGGCAATATTAAAAATGCACTGCTAGAAGAGTTCCAATCGGTGCCCGATGTAGGTCCAATAGTTGCCGAGAGTATCTACGGCTGGTTCCAAAAAAAATATAATCAGAATCTTATAGATAAATTTGAAAAATCAGGCGTTAGAATTCTGGAAGAAAAAACATCGGCAAAATCTGAAAAACTTGCCGGCAAAACATTCGTCCTGACAGGTACGCTCGAAACACTAGGTCGAGACGAAGCGAAAGACAAAATACGAGAACTAGGCGGAGATGTATCTTCTTCTGTCTCTAAAAATACCGACTATGTCGTCGCCGGAACCGAACCCGGCTCTAAGTACAACCAAGCAAAAAACCTTGGAGTTAAGATCGTGCATGAAAAAGAATTTTTAAAAATGTTAAAATAGATACAGACTATAGCTCACCATGTTAACCAACAAGGAAGTACAACACATAGCCCAACTCGCTCGAATTAAGCTGACTGAAAAAGAGGAGGAGAAATTCAAAAATGAACTCTCTTCAATTTTAGATTACATCAAAAAACTAAACGAATTGAACACGGAAGATGTTAAGCCACTATATCAAACAACGGGCATAATTAACGCTTTAAGACCAGACGAACATCGTAGGGACTTTGAGACGGACGAAAACTTGAACGAAAAGCTTGTTGGCCAAGCACCACACACTCAAAACAGATTTGTTAAAGTCAAATCTGTTTTGAGTAAATCTCAAATCACAAATACCAAATCCCAAACAAATTCCAATGGCTAAATTCCAAAATAACAAACCTGGGGGACACACAATTAGGGATGTTCAAGAAGGTCTTCGAAAGAAGGAATTTTCGGCTGAAGAAATTTTTAGTCACTACCAAAAAAAGATAGACAAAGAGAACAAAAAGCTCAACGCCTATCTCTCAACTATGGACTATGGACTATGGACTATGGACTATGGCAAACCGCTTGCGGCTGTTCCGTGTGCGGTCAAAGACAATATTCTTATCGACGGCACCGTTTGCACCGCTGGTTCTAATATCCTCAAAAATTATGTCGCCGCATACGACGCAACTGCCATAAAAAAACTGAAGTCGGCTGGTGTACAGTTCCTCGGTAAAACAAACTTGGATGAATTTGCCATGGGCACGACTACTGAAAATTCTGCCTTTGGGCCAAGCAAAAATCCGCTTGATACTAGTCGTATTTCAGGCGGTTCTTCCGGTGGTTCGGCGGCAGCAGTAGCCGCTGATTTGGCGGTATTTGCCCTTGGTTCAGACACCGGCGGATCAATTAGATATCCTGCGGCAATGTGCGGAGTCGTAGGATTGAAGCCAACCTACGGCCGGGTATCAAGACATGGTCTAATTGCAATGGCTTCTTCATTTGACCAAATTGGACCATTAACTAAAACCGTTGAAGACGCCGCCCTTGTTTTAAACGAAATCTGCGGACATGATAATTTAGACTCAACAACTTCCAAAAACAATGTTCCTGATTTTACCGAAAACTTATCCAAAGACATAAAGGGCCTTAGGGTGGGGGTTCCGAAAGAGTTTTTCAGAGAAGGTCTAAGCGCTGAAGTCGCCGAAAAAGTAAGGTCAACGATATCGAAACTGGAAAATATCGGATGCAAAATTAAAGAAATAACACTTCCTAACTTTGAGTATGCCCTTGCCGCTTATTATGTCCTGGTACCAAGCGAGGCTTCTGCCAACCTTGCCCGTTTCGACGGCGTCAGATACGGCTATTCCTCAAAAGCCGAAACATTGTTGGATGCTTATCTTGAATCGCGGTCAGAAGGTTTCGGTCCGGAACCAAAAAGACGCATTATGATAGGCACTTACTCTTTATCTGCCGGATATTATGACGCTTACTACACTAAAGCTCAAAAAGCTAGAGCTCTTATAAAGAACGACTTTGACGAAGCATTCAATCCGTCGGCCGACGGAGGAGTTGATATAATCGTAGGACCGACAACGCCAACAACAGCATTTAAAATAGGGGAGAAGTCATCTGATCCGCTTGCTTTGTATCTTGAAGATATTTATACTGTCCCGGTCAACCTTGCCGGTCTGCCGGGAGTATCAATTCCTTGCGGCTTTGGCAAAGAGAGCGGACTACTCGTCGGATTTCAAATGATAGGCAAATCATTTGACGAAGAAACATTATTAAGAGCAGCGTACAACTTAGAGCAGAACTTAGAACTTAGAACTTAGAACTTATGAACGAAGAGGTTGTGTCAAATACTTTAGCATCAATATATAACTTATCCGAATTTCATATCGGTTCTTTTACTTTGGATAGTTTTTACGCCTACTTTTCCGGTTCAGCGACGATCGGTTTATTCAGTAATTTAAAAGTCCTCGGCGGGTTCTTGTCTTTAGTGTTATTTATATTGTTTTTAATAAACTTCATAAAAACGGACAAGCTTGTCAGAACAAGAATTAACTTCCTAAAGTCGCTGGCTCCGCCAAAACCGACAGAAGAAAGTCCGCTTGGCTCAAGGTGGGAAGAAATACAAAAACACCTTAATTCCACCAAAGAAGCGGAGTGGAAGTTTGCCGTTATTGAAGCCGATGCTTTAGTGGATAGTTTACTTAAAGCCAGCGGTTACCCGGGAGATACGATGGGCGACCGGTTAAAAAACATAAATAAAGCTCAAATTGTAACCTTAGACGGGTTGTGGGAAGCTCATAAAATAAGGAATCGGCTGGCTCATGACCTCAATTACTTCCTTCGCTACGGCGAAGCCAAACGCGCCATTCAACTCTACGAAAAAACCCTCAAGGAATTAAATGCTCTCTAAAACTTCAAAACCTCCCATATGGGAGGTTTTGAGTTGTGGACCTACGGGGAGTCGAACCCCGTCCTGATCCATGCCATGGATCCGTCATACCGGTAGACTATAGGCCCTTAATTATTTGAAAAAATACCACGAAAATGATAGAATTTCAAGGTTATTATTTATATAATGCCCTCGTAGTTCAATGGATAGAACGGAGGTTTCCTAAACCTTAAATCCATGTTCGACTCATGGCGAGGGCACCTTCTTCGCTAAAGCTACGAAGTGCAAGCTAAAAAATAATGCAATTACCACAAGAAGTAAAAAATATTTTAGAAAAGTTGTCTGAAGACGGTTATGAGGCCTACATCGTGGGCGGATGCGTGCGTGATTTGTTGTTAGGTAAAGAACCGAAGGATTGGGATATTACAACTAACGCCAAGCCGGAAGAGATACAAAAGGTATTTTCAGATACTGTTTACGAGAATAGCTTCGGGACTGTTGCAGTTAAAACAGATTCCGAAAATCCGGCCTTGGCGATAGTAGAGATAACGCCTTACCGTATCGAGGGAAAATATACGGACAAGAGACATCCGGACGAGATTAGATTTGCGGATAAACTTGAAAACGACCTCTCTCGCAGGGATTTCACAATAAACGCACTGGCCATGAATGTTGATGGAAAAATTATTGATAATTTTAACGGACAGAAAGACATAAAAAATAAAGTGATAAGAACCGTTGGAATTCCAAAAGAAAGATTTAGCGAGGATGCCTTGCGTTTGTTTCGAGCTGTTCGTTTTGCCACAATATTCGGCTTTAGCATAGAAGAAGGCACTTTGGCCGCCGTAAAAGAAAATGCCGAGTGGCTTCGTGCTATTTCAAAAGAAAGGATAAGAGATGAATTTGTTAAAATAATCGAGGCTGATAACGCTTACGAAGGAATACTGTTGCTTGAAGAAACAGGTCTTCTGCAATACATACTCCCGGAATTAAGAGAGGGTATCGGCGTGGGACAAAATTTACACCATATTTATACCGTATGGGAGCACAATATCCTGGCATTGAAATATGCCGCCAGGAAAAAATACTCTCTGGAAATCCGGCTCGGATCTTTGTTCCACGACATAGGCAAACCTAGAACAAAAAGAGGAGAAGGTAAATATTCAACCTTTTACGGACACGATGTTGTGGGCGCCAGAATAACGGCAGAAATAATGGAGCGGCTGCGGTTTTCTAAAGAGATTTCAGAAAAAGTCATTAAGTTGGTACGATACCACCTCTTTTACTATAATGTCGGCGAAGTTACAGAATCGTCAGTAAGAAGATTGCTGACAAATGTCGGACCGGAAAATATTGAAGACTTGATCAGAGTAAGGGAGACAGAATCGGTTCCGGAAGGCCAAAAGCAGTGCCATATAAACTTCGCCATTTGAAATATGTGATAGACAAAGTTTCTAATGATCCCATATCGGTCAAAATGCTCGAAATCGATGGCAACGAGTTAATGAAAGAGCTAGGAGTAAAACCTGGACCAAAAGTCGGTCTTATATTAAACTACCTCCTTGCTGAAGTGCTGAGTGACCCCGCTAAAAATAAGAAAAATAGCCTTAAACAAAGAATTCATGAATTAGATAAAAAAACACCGGGGGAACTGAAAAAGGCGCTTGAACAAATAGAGAAAGCTATCGAGGAGGAAGAAAAGGAAAGGATGAAAAAATATTATGTATAGAATAAAAATCAAAAGATTTGATAAAAACTTTCCCTTACCGGAATACAAGACAAAAGGAGCGGCCGGTGTGGATTTTTCAACTCGGGAAACCATAACCGTCAAGCCCGGAAAGATTGGCGTCATACCGCTCAATCTGGCAGTAGCAATACCCAAAGGCCACTTCATGCTGTTATGCGCCCGCAGTTCTACTTACAAGCTTGGCCTCACGATGATAAACGGTGTCGGCGTCATTGATTCTGACTTTTGCGGAGATGGGGATGAATTTAAATTTGCGGTTCAAAATTTCACCAAAAAGACCGTAACCGTTGAAAGGGGGACTCGCATCGCCCAAGGGATATTTGTAAAATTCACTCGTGCTACATGGCAAGAGGTGGGAAAAATGAAAGCCAAAACACGCGGGGGATTTGGAAGTACGGGAAATAAGTAAATACTAGTAAAGTCGTTGAAAATCTGCTAAGATAGGGCCGGATTTTCAGTTTTCAGGCCGTAGTGTACCGGCAACACGCTATCCTCGGGCGATAGAGATAGAGGGTTCGATTCCCTCCGGCCTGACTTGGTGTTTATAACTTTAAGTTCAAAAACTTCCATGCTGACTTGTTCTTTGATATAATGACAGAGATGTTATCGACGGTAAAAGTTAGGTGTCATTTTTGTCGTAAACCATTCCTGACAAAAAAGGCTTATTTTGTTTTTAATAAAGAGGTCGGTTATCATTCATTTTGTTCCAAGGAGTGCGGATACAACCATAGAAAAACCGGTAAATGGCTCATCTGCGGAAACCCTAATTGCGAGAAAAAAATTTATAGAAACTTGGCTGGCATCTCTCCGTTCAACTATTGTTCCAAGTCTTGTGCCGCAATAGTTAACAATCAAAAATATCCCAAACATCCTCCGAGATATTGTGCATATTCTGGATGCAAGAACATGGTAAAAAGAGTCGGGTCTCCTTTTTGCTCTATAAAATGCGGCAAACTAAGCAAGTTTAAATACACCAAAGAAGAAATCGTCACCTTAATTAAAGAACATGTCGCTAAAACAAATAGGGTACCCCCAAAAAGGGAGGTTCCTGAAATATCACACAAAGCCATACATTTATTTGGTTCGTGGAACAATGCTCTTACCATTGCCGGTTTAATACCCAACCGTTCTCACAACAATAGAATGTATAAACGTCTGAATGGAAAAGCAGCAGATGGGCATCTCTGCGATTCTGTTTCAGAAATACTTATTGATAACTGGCTGCACAAGAATAAAGTTAAGCACTCAAGAAATGTACCGTATCCAAAAACTAATCATGTTGCGGACTGGGCAGTAAACAACGACAAGGTTTTTGTTGAATACTTTGGACTTGCTAACGACAGTCCAAGATATGACCGCACAATAAAAGAAAAGAAATTGCTGTGCAGAAATAACCGAATCAAACTAATTGAAATATATCCAAAAGATCTGTATCCTAAAAACTTACTCGACAAAAGATTGTTTCCCGTTTTAAAATAGGGCCCGTCGTATAGTGGCAATACGTAGCATTCGCATTGCTAAAACGCGGTTTCGATTACCGCCGGGTCCACAACGTGTGATAAATCAGCAGACGACTGCTCATCTATCGAGTAAATAAGCCCTAATTTGGCGGTTCCAAATCCGCTAATTTTCAGTTTTAAAAAACTGGTAAGAAATAGGCCTTTTGGAACCATAAAATTTCAACTCTGTTGTTTTTTTCAACAGCTAGTATAGATTTATACATCGTTAGTATTTTGAAAATTGGAGGAATATTGAAAAATAGAACAGCTATTATCGTGCATGGCGGTGCTATCAAGGGAGCATTTGCCGCTGGTGTAATGTATTATTTATCTAGGATCGGAATACAAGCCGCGGATATTATTGTAGGTACATCTTCATGTGTTCCAACTGCAGCGTATTTTACCAGCAGACAATTTGAGTTTATAAAGAATATCTGGCTTCGCGAGGTTGGTTCTAAAGATTTTATTAACCGCTTCAATCTATTGGCAGGCAAACCAATTTTCAATTTACCCCACCTCATTAACACTGTTTTTCAACAGAGATATCCCTTAAATGTAGGGGATATTGTCGGATCAGAGTCATTATTTCTAGTTCCACTTTATAACTATCGGGAGGGGCGAGTAGAATTTATTAATAATCGCCAGGAGCAGTTTAAAAAGGACTCCTGGAAAGTTCTCCAGGCAGCACTAACTGTTCACGACCAAGATATTGTACGAGAAGAGGGGCTGGAACAATTTGTAGATGCTGATCTCGACCCATTTGCTTTGTACCGACAACAAGTCATCCCGAATGGACATAACGTTCTAGTAGTCATTAATCACAAAGACTTAGATTATACCCTAAAACGGTGGCTGGGTGTGCGAATTTATCGTCTTCTGCAATCAAAACACTTCCCAGATGGAGTAAAAGATAAGTTAAAAGATCGAGGTGAACTAATCAAAAGTGGATTGAAACTTTTTCAAAAATTTGAAGAAGACTATCGACCTATCCTCATCAGCCCACCAGAAACGATGAACTTAAATACGAGCACATTAATTACTAGAAATAAAGATAGGCTTAATTACTTATTCGAGATGGGGGTAAGATCGGTTATGGATATAGACAAGCAAGTTTTGTCAGATTTTGTTTCTAGGTCACAAGAATTGCTAAATACTTCTTAAATACCCAATGTGGGTATTTTTGTTTTATAAGATATAGTGAGTGGCGGGGTAGGGTAAGAACTTACAACAACATTGTAAATCCGAGTTTAATTTGCTATGATTGCTCTATGAAGAGAATCATTCAATTCCACATCTCCAAGGGTGATAAATACTATACTGCCGAAGGGGTTGATTTACCTGTAGTTACCCAGGGTAAAACCTTAGATGAATTAGCGGTAAATATTCAGGAGGCAGTTGACCTGCATTTAGAGGGCGAGAATCCTGCTGATTTTGACATTGCTCCGAATCCCTCTGTTTTGATGAATTTTGAACTTCCTCAGATTCATGCCTAGACTCAAGGTCTTATCAGGTGAAAATGTGATAAAGATTCTTGAGTCTTTTAATTTTGCCATAATTTCCCAGAAGGGCAGTCATGTTAAACTTCGTAGAACCATAAAGAAAAATAATCAAACACTTACTATCCCCAATCACAAAGAGTTAGATAGGGGAACTCTTCGGGCCATTTTTAATCAGGCTTCAAAATACATCTCCGAATCAGAACTCATGCCCCATTTTTATAATGAGTAAAGTTTGAATTTGTTGCCAGACTTTCAATTCTTCGATAAGCTGGTTCCAGTTGAGTCTCACGAAGTCCACCAATGGATAAAATTTTCTACGACTTAAACGACAAGCAAGCCGAGGCCGTCAAAATAATTGACGGCCCGGTTTTAGTTATTTCTGGTCCAGGTTCGGGAAAGACCAAATGTCTTACTCACAGAGTCGCGCACCTAATTTCTACGGGCGTAAAACCCGAAAACATTCTTTGCCTGACCTTCACCAACAAGGCGGCCGGTGAGATGCGAGAACGAGTTTCTCGCTTACTTGAGGTTAAACCTCAATTTAGCAGGGGACTAATTTTTGCGACTCCACTTATTGGGACATTCCACTCCATCGGCCTCAAAATTTTACGGCGAGAAATTCACCATCTCAATTACAGAAGCAACTTCACTATTTTTGATGCTGACGACCAGAAAAGTTTAGTCAAAAGAATAATCGCCGAGCTAGAGTTAGATAGTAAAAAAACCAACCCTAGCGCCGTACTTTCCAGAATATCACGCCTAAAAACAGAATTTATTGAACCTAAAGACGCGCCTTCAGAAGAATTTTTTGAGAAAGTGGTGGGCAATATCTATAAGCGCTACCAAGAAGAGTTAAAAAATCTTAACGCCGTTGATTTTGACGACCTCATTGTTCTTTGTGTGAAGATCTTTCAACAAAATTCGGAAACACTGAAAAAATATCAGAATCTATGGAAATATATGCTCGTTGACGAGTATCAAGACACGAGCCGAGACCAATATGAATTTATATCCCTCCTAGCCAAGGCCAATCGCAATCTTTTTTGTATTGGAGACGACGCCCAGTGTTTACCGCCAAAGACCGAAGTTAAAACGGAAAAAGGGTTTAAAAATATTGAAGATATAGGGGTTGGGGAGACCATATTGTCGCCAGCTGGCCTTGGGAATACATGCTATGCAATGGTTACAGGAACAAAAAAACGTTACTACAAGGGCCCTTTGCTGGAAATACAAACAAAACTTGGTTACAAACTAAGAAGTACACCCAACCATGTCACTTTCGGTAAGTTATTGCCGTCAAAAAACTTTTTCATTACTTATCTTATGTTCTCTGAAAAAATTGGCTACAGAATCGGCATAACTGTCGGTGAACGACATCCAAAAAGCAGTAAGCCGGCACTGGGACTGAATGTCAGAGCAAATCAGGAAAAGTCGGACAAAATGTGGATACTTAAAATATCTCCCAGCCGCGCAGACGCTCAATATTGGGAAGCATACTATGCTTATAAATATGGCATCCCAACCACCATATTTTTCGCGGATCGGGGCAAGGGAGTAAGTAACAAGATGATTTTAACGCAGAAACATATAGATAATTTGTATAAAGCGATACCCTCCGCGGAAAGAGCGGCAAACTTAATGCTGGACGAATATATTTATCACGAATATCCTCACCACAGACCCCAAGCAACCGTGAGATATCAAACAAGAAGAATAGCGGTTAACTTAAACTACTTTGGAGCAGCCCCCGGACCACATATAAAAAACTCCTTATTCAGAGGTGCCAGGGTAAGCATTAACAATAGAAACGAAGATATTAAAAAACTACTAATCAAAGAAGGGTTTAATACCAGAAAAGGTAAGGCAAGCACGTGGCGCGTGGAAACTTCCAGGAGAGACAATGGCGACGCTGAATTATTGGCGCAAAAATTAAGTTCACTGTGCAACGTAGAAATATCTAAAAATGCGCTAATTACTGACTTAAGATTTAGCTTTCTGCCGACCTCTCAAATACATCCTCACATGACAATCCCCGTATTTAACGGAAATAAAATAATTAACGATGAGGTAGTGGGAGTTAAAAAAACAAATTACAGCGGTTTTGTATACGACTTAAATATTAAAAGAACCCACACCTTTATTGCTGACAACTTTCCTGTTCATAATTCGATTTACCAGTTTCGTCGAGCTGACATAAGAAACATACTTAACTTTCAAAAGGATTATCCTGACGCGAAGGTCGTAATGCTGGAACAAAACTACCGTTCAACCAAAAGCATCATCACCGCCGCTAGCCACTTGATAGCTAATAATAAAAATCAAGTATCCAAAGAGTTGTGGACCGATAACAACGAGGGAGAGAAAATATTGGCCAAAGAACTTCTGAATGAACGGCAAGAAGCAGGTTTTATTGTATCCACAGTTAGAGACATGGTCAAAAAGGGGCGCAAACCAAATGACTTCGTGGTCTTATATCGCACCCATGCCCAATCCAGAGCTGTGGAGGAAGCACTCATATCAGCAGGATTTCCTTATCATATAGTCGGGGGCATCAAGTTCTATGAAAGAAAGGAAATTAAAGACATTCTTGCTTATCTTAAATTTCTAACAAACCCGGCTGATATCATCAGCTTTGAGAGAATATATAATGTCCCTCCGCGGGGGATAGGAGCTGCTCTGCTAGAGAAAATCACAAAACGCCCCAGTACCAGAGCAGAGAACGGTACGGGGCACAGCAAATCACAAAACACAAATAAAAACTCAAACGTTGACTTAAGAAAAAACCTAAAAGAAATGACGAGCAGTAAAGAACTCTCAAAAAGACAGCATGAGGCTATTAAAAGTTTTCACATCCTGTTAGAAGAAATAGCTAAGGAGGCCGACAAAAGCAAACTGACAAACTTAATAAAACATGTCATCAAATCAACCGATTACGAGAAATACTTAAAAGAAACATGGGCACCGGAAAACGCTGAAGAACGGCTGGAAAACCTTAAAGAACTTCTCACTGTCGCCAGAAAATACGATCCGCCGGCTGGCGGACGCGAATCATGTTATGAAGGAATGGTTAGATTTCTTGAAGAGATTGCTTTGCTTCAAGATATGGACCGCGTTAAAAATACCGATAACAAAATAACTTTGATGACCACCCACGCTTCCAAGGGCCTTGAATTCCCGGTTGTCTTTATCATTGGTCTTGAAGAAGGGTTGTTCCCTCACTCGAGAACGCTTTTTTATCCTGACGAACTTGAAGAAGAAAGACGGCTTTGCTATGTAGCTATCACAAGAGCAAAAGAAAAACTAATCCTAACTTTTACGAAATATAGAAATATATTCGGCTCAACTCAAACTAATCTCCCGTCCAGGTTTCTAGGAGAGATACCGGCGCACCTTGCGTTATTTGAAACGGGCGGAGTCGATTTTAACGACGAAGATAAAATTTACTACTAACCTCTATTAACCTGTGGATAAACGACTTGCGAAGTCGTTTATCCACAGGTTGTTTTGTATGTTTAGAGCCAAAAAGTCGCTAGGACAGAACTTCCTTGTTAATCAGGGGATTTTAGACAAAATAATAAATGCGGCTGATCTAAACAAAAAAGATATCGTCCTTGAGATAGGGTCAGGAACAGGCGTGCTAACGAAAAAGCTGACAGAAAACGCCGGCCGGATTGTCGCCGTTGAAAAAGACCGTCGGCTTATTGAAGAACTCAGGGAGAAGTTCAGAAACACAAACATTGAGATCGTTGAGGGAGACATTTTAAAATTCCAACCAACAATCTACAACCTAAAACCGACAACTTATAAGGTCGTCGGAAATATTCCTTACTATTTAACGTCTAATCTATTGAGAAAAATATTCGAGGATTGGCCGCAACCAAAACTTATTATACTAACAATGCAAAAAGAAGTTGCGCAAAGAATAATTGCAAAACCCCCGCGCATGAATCTCCTTGCTCTCTCGATTCAATTTTATACTGAACCGAAAATTATAAGTTATGTATCGAGGGGCAGTTTCCGACCGATGCCTAAGGTTGACTCGGCGATTATTCGGCTAACGCCTTACCAAGAATCAAGAATTATGAATTATGAATTAAGGGAAAAGTTTTTCAAACTCACTAAAACTGCTTTTGCGGGGAAAAGAAAACAACTCAAAAATACTATCGGCGCCGAAATTCTTGAAAAAACTGGGCTCAGACCGGAATCACGACCCGAAGAGTTGTCTTTGGAAGATTGGCTACAAATTACATCTCAGGTATAATTAACCTATGAGAGTAACCATTATTCTGTTTACGGTCCTACTATTAGCAACCGTTCCCTTGAGTGTTTTCGCTGTGGTCTTAAATCCGTTGGGAACTTCTTTCGGAGGAAGAGTAACTTCTATCATACCCTGTACCTGCAGCATCCCCCCGACAATGCTAAAAATAACTGTCGGCCCACCAAAGGGCGGTAGTTTTCTTTACATTCCGGGCATAAGCACCCTTTATATGTTCTACAATTTATTGCCCCCAAGCTGGGTTTTGGGCTTATCCATCGGCAGACGCGAGTGCTTGGTTGGTATTCCCCCCGCCTGCACTTCTGCCGGACTTGGCGGAACCATAATCAGGATAATCGGAACATCGATATTTTAGCCTCTCAATATCAACAGCCGGTATGGAAATCCGGCTGTTTTTGCGTGGTATAATTAAGGGGTGATAAACAGATACCATGTTGTGTCTAGTTTAATGGCACTCGCTGCTGTGTTTTTGGTTATAATTGGATTTAATTACTTGAAAGTTGATCTAAATCTAAAGCCGGGCCAGGCAAATATCAACGCACCCCTTGAAAGTAACGCTGATTGGGATAACGACGGACTTAATAATAGGGATGAGTCGTACTGGAACACCGACTCAAATAATCCTGACTCTGACGGTGACGGCTATCTTGACGGAGAAGAAATTGCTTCCGGCCACGATCCGCTCATTCCGTCGCCGGATGACCTTCTCCCCACAGACGACAATTTGACGATGAAAATGTCTCAATTGGCTCTGGCCGGTTTAGTCGAGGGTTCTCTGAAATCCGGCAGTCCTAATTACGAACAATCGCTGAGCAGCTTAGCCGACGTGATAGCAGATGACGCAATAAGCAGTTTGGAAGCAGATCTTTCAAAAGTTGACCTTGCAATTGTTGCGTCCGGCAAGGTCTCTCAACAAAAATACATCGAGGAGTTGTCTCCAGTCTATGAAGAACTCTTGAAAATATTCATAGAACAAATGTCCGAACTGGAAAACAATCTTAACAACATTGGGGTATTTGGAATGGCTTACGGAGGCGTCCAAAAAAGTTTTGGAGGAGCCTCTTCACATTACGAAAACATATTCGGAAAATTGATAAAACTTAATGTCCCGAAAAATTGGAAAAGTAACCACCTCGGTATAGTCAAGCTTGTTGAGGAATTATCTCAAGCAAGTCGATCAGTTGTGTCCGGTTCAAACGACCCCATAAAAGCAGTCGTGGGTTTAAACAAGATAGTGCAACTCTGGGAAATCTTGCCTGAAATAACCAAAGCATACTCCCAAAAAATACAACTCAACGGATTAAATTCAGAATCAACCATATTCAAATAAATGTTCAAAAAACTGCTCCCAATTATAATAGTTCTGTCTCTCGTATTTCCGTCGTTTGTTCAGATTGCTCAAGCTGGAGTTTTAGACTCTACGATTGGTTTCAGTTCATGCGCAGCAGCTGGATTTATTAATAACTTAATTGCGGATGGTCTAAAAGACCTAGAGGATTGGGCAGCAGAAAAACTTAAAGGCTGGATTGGTATAGGAAGCGTCGTTGGGGGGAAGACCAAAGTTCCAGTTGACGACAGCGATACTCAAGACAAGGTAGATGATTTTAAGGGTGCGTATGGAGGAAAGGAGGGCGCTCAAGATATTATTGCCAGATGTTCGGCCAGAGAAATACTTTCGGCAATGGGCCAAAATATAACCAATGTCGCCCGTACCGGAGGCAGAGACGGCGGACCGGCGTGGGTTAGGAACTGGCGCAATTTCCAGCTGGACGCCCAATACCGAGGCGAGGGAATATTCAGGGGAGTGTTGGCATCAACAAATCTCTGCAACTATTTTGGTAGTGATCTGAAAAATTTGTTCGGGGCAAATCAAAGGATAGACCTTACAAAAATAAGAACAAGGATAAACGACTTTGACTCATTCCAGGTGAAAGCCGGCTGCACTCTTCCAAGTGGATTTGATATTGAAAAATACAAGCAGGACTTCTCCGGTAACGGCGGCTGGGAAGCGTGGTCACGGCTTCTTGAACCGCAAAACAACTTCTACGGAGCGTTGTTCCAGTCGCTTGATGAAGCAGGCAAACAAAGAGCGGCGGAAGAAGCGGCTGATATCGCTGAAGCTGCGCCAACAGGATTCACCGCTGTACGAGGCCGAAACGCAGCCGAGAGTTGCGCTATAAAAAGTCCCGCGGACGGAAGGTGTTTGGTATATAAAGACATCCTGACGCCGTCAGGAATTTTGAGCGGCAGCGTAGTGGCGGGAATTGAAACAGAATTACAATGGGTAGCCACCACAGACGAGTTAAATGAACTTATCGCCACCGGCATTAATGTTTTGGTAAACAGGCTATGGGATTTGAGCAATCCCGACGAGGGTGACTATATCGTACCGGGAGATCTTGATGTATCAATTTCTCCGTTTCCATCACCCGCACCTCCGCCATCCGGAGGCGGCGGGACTTGTGTTGACTCGGGTAACACTGCCGCAAACTACGACGGAGATCTTCAATCGGCAATTGACGCCGTCATTGCCAACAACCCCAACGGCATAGCCGACGCATCAAACACAACAGACAATTCTTTTGCGTTTCTAGATTTTGTGGTTCAAGAACTTCAATCTGCCGGATTTAACGCCACGACAAATGTTCTCAACGGAAATGACAATCCCAATACCGGGGACCTCATAGCTATTTGGCGCAATACGGACTCAACCATTGAGCGATACGATGCAGTAAGCAACGCGGGGGCGGGGGATATGTCTATGCGAAATGCGGCAACCGTCCAATATACAGGAGACATTCCATTAAGCTGCTCACAATAAAATAAATGAAGAATAACTATAGAAAATTAATACCGATAATTCTCTTGCTTGGTTTGTTTTTGCCGGTTTTTAGCGCTCACGCTGGCGTAAGCGACTGGTTTAGCATAGGCGACTGGACTTACTGGGCGGTAAGCCGTCTTTTTGCCGGTGTTCTTTTGATAATGTTCACACTGCTAGGGAAACTTATAATCGCCATGACGGTAATGCTGGATTGGGTGCTTAAGATACGGATTTACACCGATGTTCCCATCATTCAGGAGAGTTGGAAAATTATGCGCGACTTCGCCAACATGCTCTTCATCATCGCGCTGATCGTTATGGCTTATGGCACGATATTCAACATACAAGGCTATAACTTTAAGTCTTTGATTCCAAAGTTCTTAATAGCCGCCTTGCTTATAAACTTCAGCCTGGCAATAGGGGGGCTGATAATTGACGCCACGCAGGTTCTGAATAACACATTCCTCACCGCAATGGGTGACATATCGGGTCGTTTGGGACAGGGGCTTAATCCGGCAAACCTGTTTCCTGATGCGGCTACATTATCATCAGAAAACCAGGCAAGCGCTATAGCGAACATGGTTGTCTCCGGCAATCTGACAATAGTCGTTGGGATATTTTTGCTATTCGCATTTTTGATAAGCACAGCTGTTCCTTTGGCTATCGCATTTGTCAGAATACCAATCTTGTGGGCGCTACTCATCATATCGCCGATGGCTTGGCTGTTGAGCATCTTGCCGGCGACAAAAGGAGCATACAGCAAGTGGTGGCACCACTTTTTAGCCTGGAATCTATTTTTGCCTTATTATTTATTCTTCATGTACTTTGCTCTGTATTTTTTGAGCAAGCAGGATGAAGTCATCAAGGGTTTGGGACAAAAATTTGTTTACGAAAAACCATTCGAAGGATTTCCTTTTACTTTTGAGCTGATGTTTTTTTACGCCATGGTTGCCATTTTCCTAATCGGCGGTACCAAAGTAGCCATGAGCGCCGGTACATTTTCCGGAACGGGGATAGTTAGCGTAGCAAAATGGGGGAGAGATAGGGTAGCCAACAGAGTCGGCTGGACTGCGGCCGGCAGGGCTATAAAAGGAAGGCTCGATGAAGTCGGAGAGAAGGAGGAGGCAAGAATAGCCCGACAAACAGGGTATATGAGAGAGGGTTTGGCGCGTATTACTGGTGGAAAACGCGGATTTATAGAAGAACAACAAGCCAAAGATATCGGAGAAATCAAGAAGAGGTTTGAAAGAATTACCGACCCCGCAGAACTTGCAAAACTGATGAACCAAGGTCCGCTTAGAAACCAGCTGGCTGCCAGAGAAGTAATGAAAGACAGGGGATTGTTAACCAGCGATGATTATAAGAAAACACTCGAAATGTACGGTGGTAATAATACATTGGCCGGCAAACAATTCGCTAAAAGCATAGACTACGACAAACTTTCAAGTACAGACAGAGAGAACTGGTATAGAAATTTGACCGACGTAGAGTCCAAACGAAAAGTTGCCGAAGTCATGGCAAATAAGGGTGAGTTTGACACGATCGCTTCTATCCAAAGTGCTCAATCTTTATACGCCTTGCCCGGAGAAAAGGCTAACTTTCTTAAAAAAGCTGCCAGGCGCATTACTGACAACACGACCCTGCGTGGCCTCATGACTACGGGAAGCGACCAAGAACAGCTGGCTGTCAGAGAAATTTTGGCGGAAAGAGGGGCTTTGAACGGCTCTGATATGTTTGACACCTATAGTATGTACAGGGCTGGGTCTAAAGAAGCAGTCGACTTTGGTACAAAAGTTGATTTCGGAAATCTATCACAAGCAGATAGACAAACATGGTACAACAATGCTCCTGATAATGAGGTGAGGAGAAAATCGGCTGAAGTAATGGCCGAAAAAGGAGACCCGACCATGATGAACGCACCAGCGCTTGCGGCGGCTGCTAACTTGTATACTAATGATGCTGAAAAAATCAAGTTCTTAGAAAAAGCCGAGAAAAAGAACTTTATGGTTACTATCGACGCCAAGGCTGGTCTTGGAATAGTACGAAATGCCGCTAACGTCCAGCTAACAACCCCAGACGCAGTTCTTAAAAACAAAGTAACGAAGATGAAGGCCGACGCTTTGGCGGAAATAGGTTACGATGGCGGCTGGGCAAACCCTGACTTTGTTAACGCGGTTCAGGCAAAAATAGATGCACTTCAAAGATCTGAACCCTCTACCCCCGGCGGACCGCCTACAACTCCGGGAGGGCCACCCATAATGCCTAAACCAGGAGGCGGAGAAAGATTCAAGAAAGGACTACAAGACAACGCAACGGACACAAGAAGTTTGGCACAGATTTTTGCTTTAACAATCCCTTAAAATCCCCTAAAGATGAACATATATAATCCTTCCCAAGTGGACCTAGAGGAATTACTACTAGTCAAAAAGAACTGGGATGTTTTCGCAAACAAATTTATAAAACTACCGATTAGTATAAAAGGTGTTATAACTTCTGCCACAACTGCTTATTATTTAGAGTTTCTTTCTAAAAAAACTAACTTGAACCAAAGCCAATCATCCGATTTGTCACGGATAGTAAGAGACATTCTTCTTACTGATATCTTCTTGGGCGACTTTCCGGTATTAATATCTTCAAAACTGGGAGTTGATATGAATATCGCAAATCAAATAGCACATAAAATAGTTAGCGAGTTATTCGCGCCGGCAATAGAGGATATTAAAAACATGCAAAGGGAAAAATTCAGAGATAGAATAGCCCAAGTCAAGAATAAACAGACACAACAACCCCCGCCAAACACCGAACAAGGTAATGTGATAAACTTAAGAGATAGAACATAACACAAATCCACAAATGTACACGAATACCACAAATAGTTAAGAACCCGCCACGAAAAAGACACACGAATATATTTGTGTGAAGCCATTCGTGGCATTCGCATGTCATTCGTAGATTAGTGTTACATTATGCGCTTCCAACTACCACAATTTATAGAGACGGAGACGAAATTAGTCGGGCCCTTGACCCTGAGACAGTTCCTATGGGTGGCCGGGGGAGTGGCCATACTTTTCTTATTGTTTATGACTATCGGCCTTAGTTTTGCGTTTTTTGTGGCTGGGATACCAGTGGCCGCGATTTTTACGGCTCTTGCTTTTTTCAAAATGGAAGGAATGCCGTTGATAAACTACATCGCTTATTTGCTTTCGTACTTGCTTAACCCTAAAAGATACATTTTTAGAAAATCAGAGGAAGATAATTTAAAATTTAAAAATCAAAGTGCAAAATGACAATGCAAAATGTTAAAATTTTAAATCTAAATCATTTTGAATTTTAAACTGTAATTTTTAATTTTGATATTTACATTTTACATTTGAAACATGCCCAATCAATCCACCGAACAATTAGTCCCCGTTGCTGATATTCGAGAGGGTGTTGTGATATTGAAAAACGGTTCTCTCCGGATGATTCTTGAGGTTTCCGCCATCAACTTTGAACTAAGATCCGCAAATGAACAGACGGCAATACTCCAAAGCTTCCAGAGATTTCTTAATTCTGTCGACTTTCCGGTTCAGATAGTCATCAGCTCCAGAGAGTTAAACATTTCCATTTATTTAAAAACCGTCGACGGGGTTGTAGAGTCTACAGAAAATGAACTTTTAAAAATACAGGCTTCGGAATATTCACGGTTTATAAAAGAGTTGTCCGGTTTATCGAATATCATGTCCAAAAAGTTTTTCGTGGTAATACCGTTTTACATATTCGAAACACCGGAAGTAACAGGTTTAATCCAAAGCCTGAAAGGACTGCTGAAACCCAAGGAGACCGCTAAAGAACTTACCGATGAACAATTTAGTACTTACAGAAACCAGCTTCTGCAAAGAGCTGAATTGGTTTATGGCGGCCTTGTCGGTTTGGGCCTTAGGATAAGACCGCTTGAAGACGAAGAGATCAAAAAACTTTATTATGAGCTGTATAATCCAAGTAAGTAACGCAAATCTACGAATGACGCACGAATACCACAAATAGTACACAAATAGCGCGCTACAAATGCGCTCACATGAATATATTTGTGTGAAGCCATTCGTAGTCGGCGATTTGTAGAACATTCGTAGTATTCGTTAAGATTTGTAGATTAGTGTTATATTATGAGCGAAGCGAATAACAAAAATAGTTTATCCGAGTACCTGGCTCCCGGGGCTTTTAATGTGTCCCCGTCCCATATTCAAATGGGGGATAAATTCGTCAGAACAGTCTTTATCGCCACCTATCCGAGATATTTGCAGACCAACTGGTTCTCTCCGATTGTTAACCTCGATCGAGTTCTTGATATTTCCATATTTATACTGCCAAAAAATACGGCAACCGTTTTAAAACAGCTGCGAGATCAACTTACGCGGCTTGAGGCTCAAACGATGGAGGAATCCTCCAAGGGAAAAGTAAGGGATCCTATTTTAGAAACGGCCATTAACGACATAGAAAACTTGCGGGATCGACTTCAGCAGGGCACGGACAAATTTTTTGAGTTAGGCGTATATATAACAATCTACGAAAACAGTTTAAAAGAGCTGGACGAAACAGAAAACAAACTGCGGGGCATGATGGAATACCAACTCGTCTTTCCTAAAGTATCTACATTCAGAATGCTTGAAGGATTTACTTCAACCTTGCCCCTAAACGACGACCGCCTGAACATTCACACTTCCCTCAACACTGAACCGCTTTCGTCTATATTTCCTTTTGTTTCGTTCGATTTAACTTCAGATAGCGGTATACTCTATGGCATCAACACACACAATAATTCTCTTGTTCTTTTTGACAGATTTCAGCTCGAAAATTACAACGCGGTGGTATTTGGAAAGTCCGGAGGCGGAAAAAGTTACACCGTAAAGCTCGAGATACTGAGAAGCCTGATCTTCGGCGCTCAAGTTCTGATAATTGACCCTGAGGATGAGTACAAGTATCTTGCCGAAACGGTTGGAGGTACTTCCGTAAAAATATCCATCACTTCGGACCAGCACATAAACCCCTTCGACCTGCCAGATCCCAAACCGGATGAGTCCCCGGCAGATGTTTTTAAATCTCATATTTTAGACCTGACCGGCCTTTTGAGGTTGGTACTCGGTGAGTTGACTCCCGAAGAAAGCGCCATATTGGACGAAGCATTAATACAAACATACGCCATCAAAGACATTACTCCAGATTCTAACTTTACCAATATCGAGCCTCCGGTTTTATCTGACCTTCAAAACATACTTGAGGGATTAACTGGCGCCGAATCAATGGCGGTACGAATTAAAAAATATACGCAAGGCACCTTCGCTGGGTTCTTAAATATGCCGACAAATGTTTCTTTGAACAATAATTTAGTCGTATTCAGCATACGAGATCTGGAAGAAGAACTTAGACCGATAGCAATGTATTCTATTCTCAATCATATCTGGACATCCGTGAGAAGAACCCAGAAAAAGCGTCTTCTGATCGTGGACGAAGCCTGGTGGCTCATGAAATACGAAATTGGAGCCGCCTTTTTGTCCAATATCGCAAAGAGGGCCAGGAAATATTATCTGGGTTTAACTACGATATCGCAAGACATTGCAGATATGCTTTCTACCGACAGGGGCAAGAGTATTGTAACTAATTCGTCTATACAGATTCTTACCAAGCAGTCGCCGGCCGCCATAGATATAATTCAAAAAACATTCAACCTTACGGACGCCGAAAAATATTATCTCCTGGAAGCAAGGGTTGGTTTTGGGTTGTTCTTCGTGGGACAAGACCACATAGGTATCAGGGTTGTGGCATCATATGCGGAGGACCAGATTATAACCTCCGACCCCAAGCAGATACTTGAGATAGAGAAGGCAAAAGAAGAGTGGGCAAAGTTAAGAAGCTAGGTTTTAGGGGTTAGGTTTTAGGGGTTAGGTTTTAGAAAAACTCCTAAAAGCTAAAAGCTAAAAGCTAAAAGCTGGAAATTGGCACAACTTGCAGAAAACCAAAATAATTATACCAACTCGGACGACAGTGAGAAACTAGACGAGCTCGACGAAGAAGAACAGAATTCCACTGAACTCGAAGCAGATCAGGAGCTTTATACTGCCCAATCATCGGCAGTAGAGTTGTATAACCAGGGCCAAGAATTCCGCCATCCTTCGTATTTTAAATATTTTGTTTTACTGGCTCCCCTGGGGTTCATCGTTGACAGCCTGGATATTTTTGCCCACATCTCCGGCGCCGGTATTCCTTTCGGGTCGCTTATTTCTTTCGCTGCCACCGTAGTCATGCTTCTCATTTTCTGGTTTACCAACACAAAACAAAAACGAGCTAATGAATATATCGAAAACATAGAAAAAAACATAGAGGTGATTACCCAACGGATAGCAAACGCCGAAAGGAACATTGTCAGAGTAGCCCGCCTAAGCCGCAAAGTGCCGGGGGTGAAACAGGTTTACCGTAAACTTCACTTGAGAACTGTCCGACGGGGAAGAGTGGCGCTAAGAGGGGTCATTAAATCCTCAAAAAGCCCGATTTTAAGATATGCGGCCATGGGAACCTTAAACCTGATCCCGTTTTTGGCTATTTTGCCGTGGCAACTGATAGGAGTTTATTTAAGTTACAGAGCAGAGAAAGAGGGTTACAAAAACGCACAAGACGCCTCGGACTCGGTTCTGGAAACAGTAGGAGAAACAGCTGTGTCTTAATTTCTAATTATTCTAATTGCTCTAATTGACCTAAATAAATCCCCACAACTGAATGACTAAAAAAGCCCCGAAAATGACTGAATTATTTCGGGGCAAGCGGCTAATTGCCGCTCATAAGACGCCACTCGCTGAATGCTTGATCTGCTTTATTTTTTAGCCAAATGTCGGCTATTACCACCATGACAGCACCAAGTAGCATCACAACCACCGTGCCAATCATTAGTGGGCCCAAATAATACAAGAAGGTGTCCCCACTGGCATATTTTAGAAGTAAGCCCCCGATAATACAATAAAAAACAAAGGGTCCGAATGCGGCTACATAAAACATCCTCTCTACTTTCTTCTGTTTAGCACTCCAGCCGCTTTCTTTCATAAAACTTTCTTTTAAATCGTCCTCAATTCTTTGCTTAGCTTCTTTTGTCTTTAAGCCGACCATATCTTCTCTAGAAAATTCCCTACGGCAATACGGACAAAGAAAGTTGTCAGACATACTACTCTATTCTCCACTTATATTCTGGGTCAGGTACAAATGTTAGTGCAACGCCTCTTCCTCTTGCGTCATTTATGTAGACGAGCCAACCGCCAGATATCCTAAGCCTGTACATATTATGCACAAAATCTCTTTCTACTTCTTCCCACTTGCACACTTCTATTTTTTCAGCTCTATCAGTCCTAAGCTCAGTCCCAAACATCGCAATCTCCTTGTTCAACGAACCGACTACAATCCTAGTCTTTTTTATGACTAAGTCAAGTACATTCAAAGTGGGACTTATTAAATTAAGGACAACAAGAAGCGAAACCCTTGCTTCTCTTTTCTCACCATAATGAACGAGTCTGCGAAAAAACCCAGCCAAAACAAGACACTAGAGACCCGGCCTAACTATTTAAACACTCCCCTAAGCGAGGCCCTACCGTCTTCGAATCACTTTGACGAATCGAGGAAGAGGACAAGGTTGGTATGAATGGATTCCAATAATCATAGGTCGAACGCCGAGCAGCGAGTCCTTGCGAGCGTAGCGAGGAGGCAAGCGAGGGTTACCTGTGATTATTGGCTAAATCCATACATATCATACCGAGTCCGATGACAAGATGAGGAACCGTGATGAGAAGACACGGTAAAGCCGAGCGAAACCTATGGGTACGGCTTAATTATCACCCTTCTCTGCGGTTCTGCTCCAATGCTTTCTGTTGCTATATCGGGGCAAGCCGCAAGTTCCATATGAACGATTCTTCTCTCGTATGCAGACATAGGGAACAATGCTTCGGCTTTTTGAGTATTTCTAACTCTCGTTACGGCTTGCTTGGCAACATCAACAAGATAATCTGCCCGCGATTTTCTATAATCGTTTATATCAAGAACGATTGTTCCTTCTTTGCCGTCTTTTACAAGCATAGCCCTTAGGACATGTTCCAGCGCTTTAAGATTTTGGCCGTTTTTACCTATCAAAAATCTGGCGTCATTGGGCGTTTGGATTGAAACAACAACGGCGTTTTCTTTCCGATCGTCACTAGATTCTTCCTTCGCCTCAATCTGGCAGTCGATATTCATAAAACTGGCCATCTTCTTAACGGTAGCTTCTACTTCTTCTTTATTTAATTTTTTGTTCGTTTCGTTCACTTTTTTCGTTTAATATATCCCTGTTCAAACATCGAAAATACAGTCGTTGTCACCCAATACAAGATAAGACCAGCTGGCAGATTCCAACCAATAACTATAATCATAATTGGGAAAAAATACAACATTTGCTTGCTTAAAGCAGCCATTTCCTTGTTTCCACCGCCATCTGCTTGCAGCGCCATGCTCTGCTTTGATTGAATAAATTGAAGCCCGCCAGCAACCAAAGTTAAGAGGCGGCTTCTTGTTGTAATATCAAAAAGCCCCAGGAAATTATGGTGAACAATCTCCGGCGTAGAGACAAAACCATAGAGAAGATTCAAGCTTTCAGGGGTAATCCCCTTAATAAACACCTGATACAAAGCTATAAGTATCGGCAACTGTATCAATAGAGGCAGACATCCTGCCAAAGGATTAACATTATTTTCTTTGTAAAGTTTCATGATAGCGGCTGACTGCGCGGCTTTGTCATTCTTAAATTTTGCTTTCACTTCTTCAATCTTAGGAGACAGCTCTTTCATTGATTGTTGTGACTTGATGGTCTTCAACGACAAAGGAGAGAACAACGCTCTTATAAGCACTGTGAGAATAATAATTGTTAAACCTAAATCGCCACCGGGGATTACGCCTTGAAGATAGACCATAGCGTTAAACAGGGGACGATATAGAATTTCATTGTAGATAGAGAACATGGTTTAGAAATTAAAAATTGGAAATTAGAAATTATGGCGCATCTATTCCTCCTTTTGAAAAAGGGCTACATCTCAAAATACGAATAAGTGACTTGACTGATCCTTTAACATAACCGTATTTACTTATAGACTCAATGGCGTAGTCAGAACAAGATGGATAAAATTTACAATCAGTATAAACAAAAAGGGGGATTCTCGTTTCCCGGAAAACAGCTGATAACTTTTTATACATAATTATTATCTTTAATATAAGCTTGGTCATTTTTTAATAGCTTCGATTCTCGCCATTGTTTCTATCAACTCTTGCGCTAAAAATACAAACCGGCTTTTGTCTATTTTTTTAAATACCGAGATCACCACATCATATCCACGATTTAATAGGCGCTGATTTTTTATTATTTCCTCTGAAAATATCCTCTTTACCCGATTCCTCTCTGTGGCAAGGGATATATGCTTGGCGGGGAGGATAAAAGCGAATCTTGAGCAACTGCCTCCGTTATCGATTAATTTAATGAACAAAGAACTGCCCTTAACAGTTCCTCCACGCTTAAAAACATTATCTATGTCTTTTTTTAATGAAAGTCGATTTTTCTTAGGAAGCGCCAAATATTACTACCGCTGAGTTAACGCTGATTACTACGCGGATTTGTCGCTGAATATTGAATATTTTTGGCGTTTCATCAGCGTCATCAGCGACTTATCGGCGGCCTTAAACAGTCAACTGTTTCCTGCCCTTTTTTCTTCTCCTGGCCAAAACGCTCCTGCCAAATCTAGTTTTAGATCTTGCAAAAAAACCGTGTTTTTTCTTTCTCTTTTTCTTTTTGGGTCGGTATAATGTAGTCTTCATAGACACTAATGATACATTTTTAAATGGCTTCTAGTCAACCCCTCACCTTTCAGCCAGATTTTTGAGATTTTTTCCTAACACTAAACAAAATAAAATTACACTGACTGAGAGGTGAGGGGTCAATATTGTAATCTTTTTTGCAGTTATATAAGTTATACACAGTATATAAACTTTTCCGCTACAATTACTCCTCAGGTTGATTATAATTACAAATAACAACTCCTGGCTAGTTCAGATTTACAATTTACAACCTACAATTTACAAACATTGTTAATTGTTTCTTGTTAATTGCTGGTTCGGTACTTATATATGACCAACGAAGAACTTTGGAAAGCGGTACTTGGCGAAATGGAACTATCCCTTTCTCGGGCTAATTTTATTACCTGGTTTAAAAACACTTCTATCCTTTCTAAAGACAAGGGCGCTGTAGTGGTGAGTGTACCAAACGGCTTTATAAAAGAGTGGCTCGAAAATAAATTTAACAAAAGAATTTTGTTGTCGATAAGAAATTTCGTTCCAGAAGTAAGAGAAGTCCGTTATCTCATAGGCCGGCCGAAAATCGAGCTAGTTAAGCATGACTTCTCTAGCATTATTCTCGAAAGGGGTATGGAGGATAGGCCAAACAATGACAGCGACAAGGATATTGACAGAACCACCAATCTCAATAAAAGATACAATTTCGAATCCTTTATTGTCGGGTCAAACAATGAGCTTGCACATGCTGCCTGTTTGGCTGTAACCAAAAATTTAGGAAAACTTTATAACCCTTTATTTATATATGGCGGGGTTGGATTAGGTAAGACCCACCTTCTTCAGGCGATAGGTAACAGGATCCTAAACGAAAATAATTTAAAAAACATACTCTATATATCAGCTGAAAAGTTTACCAGCAGCATTACGGAATCGATAATGAACAGAACAATTGAAGACTTAAAGGCCAGATATTCCCAGTTAGATCTTTTAATGATAGACGACATCCAATTCATAGCCGGTAAAGAAAAAACCCAGGAAATAGTTTTTTCCACATTTAATGAGCTCTACGGTAAAAATAAGCAGATTGTTTTGTCATCCGACAGGCCACCTCAAGCAATTCCGACACTAGAAGAACGGTTGAGATCCCGTTTTGAAGGCGGGATGATAGCAGATATTGGGGTTCCTGACTTCGAAACGCGTTTAGCAATACTTAAACAAAAAAGTCACGAGAAGGTTTATGATTTTAGCAACGAAACTCTAGTTTACATCGCTACTCATATCCAAAAAAATGTCAGGGAGTTAGAAGGAGCATTAAACAGAGTTGGAGCTTTCAGTCAAATCTACAACAGGGTACCCGACATAAAAGAGGTTAAGAATATTCTTAATACCTACTTAAGCAGCCCCTACCGAAAAACATCGCCACAATCTATCCTTAAGTCAGTAGCTGAGTTTTATAATATTTCCTCTAACGACCTCGTCAAAAGAAGTAGGAAGAAAGAAGTCGTAAGGCCCAGACAAGTTGCCATGTTTTTACTAAGAGAAGAAACAAAATTGTCGTTTCCAGAAATAGGCCAAAAATTGGGGGGACGAGACCACTCAACAGTTATTCACGCTTGTGAAAAGATCAAATCTGAATCGTCGATTGATGAACCTTTAAAACAAGAATTGGTTCTTATTAAAGAGCGAGTCTATAATTCTTTTGACAAATAATTTATTTACTAAAGACAACATAGACTAACTTGTTGAAAAACAGTTTATAATGAGTTAATTAAAAGTTGCTAAATATGAAATTTAAAGTTTTATCCCTTGTAATCCCTACCTAATCCAGAGTTAGTATATAACTTATTAACAAATTATATTGAGTCCAGGTCATCAAATAACTATTATAAAAGCTAATTTTATGGACTATTCGGTATACATTATCAACAATAGAGTGCTCTATAATAAGTAATAATAGATATTTAAATATAATAAATTATAATTATTAAAAAGACCTAGTAGCTATAAATAATCTACATTAATTACCACTATGAAAGTAACTGTAAACCACAAAAATTTAAAAACAGCTCTTAGTTTAGTTGAGAAAATTGTGTCGAGAAATCCTTCATTGCCGATTTTAAATAATATTTTAATTAAAACTGATAACGGGCGGTTAAAAATTTCGTCTACCAATTTAGAAATAGGTATTAACTACATGATTGGAGCAAAAATTGATGAAGTTGGAGAGATAGCTATACCTGCCAGAGTTTCATCTGATTTTATAAACAATGTTGTAGATGAAAAAATAACATTGCACACAAAAAACAATATACTAACTATTAATTCCGATAAGTATAAAACTCAAATATTAGGATTTGATCCCAAAGATTTTCCAATTATTCCTAAGATAAAAGAAAAAACAGCGACTATTTTATCATCTGGAATTTTGAGAAGACTGCTCTGTTCTGTGGCTGATTCAGTAGCCGTATCTGAAACAAGACCCGAGTTAGCCGGTGTCTATGCTGATTTTAATTCAAAGAGGGTAGTATTTGCAGCAACAGATAGTTTTCGTTTGTCGGAAGTAATTTTTGATATTAAAAACGCCAGCCAATGCAGTATTATAATTCCAAGGAATACAGTAATGGAAATGATAAGGATATCGAGCGATATTGACGGGGACTTAGATATAAAAATAGGAGATAATCAAATTTCTTTTTCTAATGACGATTTTGAATTGATCTCTCGTCTTGTGGATGGTAATTATCCAGATTATAAAAAAGTTATTCCTACTAAATTTCTTTCCCGTGTTCTTGTAGAAAAAAACGATTTAGAAAAGGATATCCGATTAGCAGGATTGTTTTCTTCAAATATCTCAGATGTAAAACTGGTATGTTCTGAAGATTCTGTAACCTTAAAATCAAAAAATTCAGACAAGGGGGAAATTGAAACAACTATTCCTGCTATTTTAAAAAACGATCCTTTCGATATCTCTATTAATTACAGATATTTATTGGATGGGCTGAAAATAATGAACAGCAACAAAGTTGTTATTGAATTTACAGGCAATGGTAATCCTCTTGTATTAAAACCGCATGATAACGACAGGGGACTCACATATCTCATTATGCCCCTCCGTAGTTAAGCACGAAGCACGAAATTTATAATTTACTACCAATTACGGATAAGTACGGATATACGGATCAGTAAATCCACAAAGATCAGTAACCCGTAGTAAGTTGTCGAATTTTGAATTTATCCCTTGCTTAGAAATATTACTACTTTCTTTCATAGAAAAAGAAAAGCAATTGAAGAAGAAATCGATTTAAAGTCTAAAATAGACAAAAACCTCCCCATATTGATAAGAGAGGAGATTTTAAAAAGAGCAGATGTTGAATATAAGTTATTCTACACGATCAACAGAGGTGTTATAAAAATAGAGACAGATAACAAACTAGTTGCTCAAGAAATTGCCATCAGAATCAGATGGCTGGAAGAACGGTTAAGAAACAGTGGCATTAATTTTAAGAAGTTGCTTATATAATTATTTCTTGGAAGAAATGTAACTGGTTTGGCCGATTATAATCCGAAGAATTTTCTCACTGCCCATTCCCAGTTATCAAACTGAGAGTTGCCCTTATCCTTGTAGTAAAAAATAGTATGAGGATCAGAATTTTCATAATTTCCGTTTAACATTATTTCCGAAGAGGATACCAAGTCTGGTTTAATAAATTCTTCGTTAGGTCGTTTTTGCAGAGCTTTAGCCATGAACTCGTGCCACATCGGGCCGGCCGCGCTAATACCGGCTCCTTCTTTCGTCATTGATTCTTGTCTGTTATTGCCAACCCAAACACCCGTTACGACAGATGGGCTATAACCGACAACCCAAGCATCCCTGTTTTCTTGAGTAGTCCCTGTTTTAGCCGCAACGGATCTGCCTGGAAAATAAAGAGAGCTTGAGTATCCGAATACCGACGCTCTCGCGCTGTTGTCGGACAAAATGTCGGAAATCATTCGAGCTACCTGCGGCTCAAGTATTCTTTTTGATTCCGTTTTGGTTTCTTCCAAAACAGCTCCATCGGCCGATTCGATCTTTTTTATAAAATACCATGGGCTTCTAATTCCGTCGTTGGCGAATACCCCATAAGCAGAAACAAGGTCAACTAGTTTAACCTCGGCTCCCCCAAGAACAAGTGATAGTCCGAATCTTGTTTTATCCTGAAGAGTAGAAATTCCCATATTTTCAGCAAGGTCTATGGCCTCTGGTACGCCGGCCAAATAAAGCGTCTTAACCGACGGCACATTTAAAGATTGAGCCAGTGATTGCCTCATTGTTACTGGACCCCTGAATCTCCCGTCGTAGTTTTGAGGATGGTAACAATCAAGGCCGTATTGATCTTTTTCTTGGAGAGAATCAGGCGAACAGTTCGGATTAAACTCTGTTTTTACATCAAACATGATTGTAAAATCAGGGTAGCCTTTTTGAAAAGCGACAGCGTAAGCAAACGGTTTGAAGGCTGAACCCGGCTGCCTCTTTGCAGTCGCAACGTTGAAGTTGCCCTCATTTTCAATGTCGAAATAATTGGCAGAACCGACAAGAGATAAAATTTCTCCGGTCTTTGGGTCTATTGAAACAAGAGAGGCGTTCGAAGCTTTATATTTTTCTTTGTTGACTTGGACGTATTTAGTTACGATTTCTTCTGCTGCGGTCTGCCGTTCCGTATCAAGAGTAGTTATAACTTTTAATCCTCCGCTTTCGACCGCGTCTTGTCCGTATTTATTCTCCAGATATTCTTTAACCATGATTACAAAATGGGGAGACTGGATACTTTCAATGGTGGACCTGAAGTCGACTTTGCTGTTAATTGCACTTTCATATTCCTCGGCTGTCAGTAAATTCAAGTCGGACATTCTTTTAAGGAGTATATTCTTTCTTAGGATTAAATCCTCCACATGGTTGCCATAAGGAGAATAATACGACGGAGCTTTTATCAAAGAGGCAAGGATGGCCGATTCGTTAATATTCAGTTCCGAAGCGGCTTTTCCGAAGAATGTTTTACTGGCCGCCTCTATGCCGTAAGAATTAGAGCCGTAAGGTATTTGGTTCAAATACATCCAAAGAATCTCGTCTTTAGTAAATCTTTTCTCTACTTCTATCGCCAATAAAGCCTCTTTTATTTTTCTTGTGAGCGTCTTTTCGTCGCCCAACAACCCCTTTTTTACCAGTTGCTGGGTTATTGTTGACCCTCCTTGGGAAAGGTCTAAGTCCCGTACATCTTTCAATAACGCCCTTAGGATGCCTTTTAGGTCAAGTCCTTTGTGGTTATAAAAATCAGCATCTTCAGAAGCAAGAGTCGCTTTTTTGATCGATTCCGGTATTTGATCCCATGGAATAATAGTTCTTTTCTCTTCGCCATGTATGTCATATAGCAGTACTTCTCCGGTTTTATCGTAGATTTTGGTTGATTCCGTTACTTTCCTTACGGCGATTGATTCAGGGTCCGGAAGGGTCAGCTCAATGTATATGAATAAGATTAGAAAGAAAATAACTCCGATCACAAACAACCACAAAAAAAGCACCGAGAATGCCTTGATCAGATGTTTATTGTTCTTAAACCCTAATAACATTTATAATCATTGATAATGCCACAAAAAAAGCGCATTTACAACCCTTTGGATAAGAGATATTATTTAAGAATATGTTTGGAAATAAAACAATTATAGACGAACAAAAAATAGAAGAATTACTAACTCGTCGAATTGAGGCGGTTTTTCCGTCCAAAGAGGAAGCGAGGAATAGGTTAAAAGAAGGCAAGGCGTTGAGAGTGTATCTTGGGATAGATCCTACCGGCCCCGATCTTCATCTTGGTCACACAATACCGCTACTGTTTCTCAAACAGCTTCTGGAGTTAGGCCACAAGCCAGTTTTGGTTATTGGTGATTTTACGGCGCGAATAGGGGATCCGACTGACAAAGAATCCACCCGCAAACCGCTTACTGAAAAAGAAGTTAAAGGTAATATGAGAAATTATCTTGAACAGGTTTATAAAATTATACCGAAGGGCTCTTTTGAAGTTAAATACAACAGTTCGTGGCTTTCGAAAATGTCTTTTGAAGAAGTTCTTAAACTTGCCAGCAGTGCTACTGTCCAGCAGATGATTGCTAGAGACATGTTCCAGGAGAGGTTAAAAAACGAAAAACCAATAGGCATACACGAGTTTCTGTACCCTCTAATGCAAGGTTATGATTCTGTGGCCATGAAGGTGGATGGTGAGGTCGGCGGCAACGACCAGACCTTTAATATGTTGGTCGGCAGGGACTTGGAAAAGAAGATGTTGAATAAAGATAAATTGGTTTTTGCTACTAAGTTATTGATAGACGCTGAATCGGGTAAAAAAATGAGCAAGACGGAAGGGGGGTTGATATCACTCTCCGATTCTCCTCAAGACATGTTTGGCAAAACGATGAAAACCGTTCCGGACGAAATGACAGCAACCGTTTTTGAACTTTGTACAGAAAAACCGACGCAGTGGATACAGGATAAAAAATCAAGCGATCCGTACGAATTTAAGAAAAAACTCGCTTTTGAGTTGGTCAGAATGTACCATGGCGAGAAAGAAGCTCAAAAGGCCAAGGATGAGTGGGAGAGAGTGTTCTCTAGGGGTGAATTGCCCAGCGAGATGGAAGAAGTTAAAACAGCAAAACTAGTGGAACTCGTTGGGTTGGTAACGCAAGGAAGTTCTAGTTCCGCCAAAATCCTCATTGACCAAGGCGCGGTGAAAGTTAACGGAGAAGTGAAAAAGGAGTGGAATTTTACGCCGAAAGAAGGAGATATAATCCAAATCGGCCCTAAAAAGTTTGTTAAGGTAGCACGATAGAGCAAAATTAAAATATGTAGAAGGATTTTGATAAGTGGAATAAGGAAAAGAAGAGTCTTGACGCCATTGGGCACGATGCCCTTTCTTTTCACGAAAGAGAAGTTTGGTGGTGCTCGATTGGTATTAACCTAGGCGATGAGCAAGATGGCAAGAATGAACTGTTTGAAAGGCCAGTGCTTGTTATTAAAAAATTTAATAACAAGGTTGCTTGGGTTTTGCCGATGAGCGCAAAAGAAAAAAGTGGGATTTATTATTATAACTTGGAACATGATGGGAGAATATTTTCGGTGATACTTTCCCAAATTCGTTTAGTAAGCGTCAAAAGGTTTAGACGTTTTGTCAGAAAAATATCACCCAACCAGTTTTCGGCCATAAAGAGAAAACTCATAGATTTTTTAGAGGACCGTTAAAAACAGACGGAGCCCCTTTCGGGGCTCCTCAGTTGGCCTAATGGCCATTTCTAAAGTAAGTATAGCAAACGTCCCCATAATGTCAATAAGTTTGTCCACGGTGGTTTATGCGATTAATTTTGCACAAGGGCTTACAGCAAGAGACGACAGTCCTTTTGGTGATAAAACTTAACTATGAAAAAAGAAAACATGGAACCAAGCACTGATCTTTTTAGAACTGAAAACGAAAGAAACATTGTTCTGACCCGGCAAGAGCAGGAGAAAATTTTGCAGAGTAACCCTTCTTTTCAGTCCATTTCAGGGGCGGTCTATTTTGATAATTATGATTTACCCTGTCCCATTCGCGTGAAAGTGAAAACAAAAGATGAGCAGATTGTTACCGTAGTTCTTAGAAAAAACCGCCATGGCGATGTAAGAAAAGAAATTCAGATTTTTAACGCCTTGAAAGAATATGGGTTGCCCGTGCCCCAAGTTCTATCCGGGCCATTTGAAACAGAAGATGACGAATATGCCGCAGTATATTCACTCTTGCCAGGAGAAAATCTCCAGAAATTAAGTATGCGTTCTGACGAGGATTTGGTCTTAGCAAAAGAACTGCTCGTTCAGGCGGTCATTAAACTTATGGATGCTACGGACTTCATTAAAAAGCACGAAATATCCAAAATCTTGCCGAGCGTTACATTGGCAGACGAATTGGAATCGCTAAATTCAAAAGATAATCCCTGGTTTGAAGATAAGGTTTATCAGGAGGCCCTTCAGAAGTTACAAAAGGTTATTCCAGATATTAAAACACCACTCGTGCTTTCAAATGGAGATTATCAGCCAGGTAATTTTTTAACAGAAGATGGTCAAATCACGGGTTTTCTTGATTTTGAATCACCCTCATTTCAAGACCCTATGATGGGATTTGTTAAATACCCAATATATGACTTACATCCGTTAGGTAGAACTGATGTCGTGGACACATTTTTAAACAAGAAAGGGTTTTCAGAAAAGGATTTTAATTATCGTTTAGCGCTCGGATGCTTAAAGATTTTGAAAAAAGAAATACCAGTAACAGGAGGAGACGAAGAAGTCCAAAAGTATAGACATAGGGTTGTCTCACTTTTGGACAAAAGTTTAAAGATTATTGATAGCTAATCCTCTAAAACCAAACCCGCCACTTGAGTGGCGGGTTTAGTTTTAATAAAACATTGGCAGAGAGGGTAGAAAATATATAATTAGGCAAGGATTTTCCTTAAAAAGAATTG
>Ga0209343_10000306_pt1 | contig 68119 bp, 72 predicted proteins | sample RifCSPlowO2_02_FD_184026 | JGI IMG/M metagenome (GOLD analysis project Ga0209343, IMG submission 184026) | Groundwater microbial communities from Rifle, Colorado - Rifle CSP2_plank lowO2_0.2 (SPAdes) (version 2) | ecosystem: Environmental > Aquatic > Deep subsurface > Groundwater | place...
TGCATTTAGTACACTTATATTTCCCTCTTCTTATAACCCAATATTTATTATAATTACACCTTGGACATCTCTTGTTTCTCATACCACCATCTTATACTTTTGGTGGCTGGAATGGTACTTTACCCTTGTTAATTATAACAGTCCACAATTGTCTTACAAATATCATCTTGAATTTTTAAAACATCTTTAAGATTATTGAAGTCATTAATTAATATTGAAAAAGCAAGTGTATCTCCATCAGGCATATCTATATAACCAGAGAGCGCTGATGTTTTTGCAATAAATCCTGTCTTTGCATGTATTCTGTTTTCGTATTGTGGAGACGTCATCCTATTCTGAAGTCCTCCATCTACAGCAGAACTTGGTAAAGAATCATATAATACCTTTCCACAAGGATGCCTATACATATATGCAAGCAGTGTTGTCAGTATTCTGGGCGAGAGTTTATTGCCCTTTGATAGACCACATCCGTCTTCAATTATGAATTCGTCAGGATTAAAACCAAGTTTATTTAAGAAATCGTGTAAAACCTCTATTCCGGTATCAGAACTTCCATGACCTTTTATATGATACCCAAGTGTCTTAAGTATTTGTTCTGCATAAAAGTTTTGACTGTTTTTATTTGTCACAATAACTGTTTGTTCCATAGTAGAAGTGCTTTCTGCTATTGTTTCAAAATTATCATCTACAGAGTCACTTTCATCAATCAATCTGACGTTACCCAGTATATTAACTCCAGACCCTTCAAGTGTTTCCTTGAAAACTGTTGCAAAGTAAAGCGACGGATTGTTTATATTCACCCAGTTTTTTTCGGGTTTTCTATTTACCCAGAATTTACCATTAATAAATATTCGATTTGTTCCAGGTTCCCTTTGGATAGAATAGCCATGTTCTTTTTTATTGATAGTATAAACACATTTGTTAAAGATTGCAAAGTACGAGGTGTAAGGTTCTATTAACAATTTAACAATAGTGCCATTTATTTTATCTGGAAGGAGTGTAATATCAGCGCAGTTATCATTAAAAGATAATCCACTTGTCTGTGCACAATACCATTCTGAAAACTGGTCAACGGGCCAGTTTGGGTTTGTGTAGATACGATCAAAAACCCTGTCGTCCGCAACAATATCGCCTGTAATGGTATGAATGCCTCTATCTTTGATTGTAAATGCCCAGTTTTGAGGGATGGCTGTTATATTGCCATTAAAAAATCTACCGGAAATATTAGGGTCTCCGCTACCAACAATAACAAGGTCTCCTTTAAGTACACTGGACGGCTTAATTAAGCCTCTTGTTTTGATTTTAGTTTTATATTTGAAGTCAGGTCCAAGAAAATCAAGCGCAGCCGAAGTTGTAACAAGTTTCATATTTGAAGCAACACGAAACATGTCGTCTTCTCTATACATGAAAACAGATTTATTTTTTCTAATAGAGACAATGCTTATACCACAACAAGCATTCTTTAGGGAATGGCTTTCTAACAAAGCATGAATATGCGCACTTAAATTACAGGGTTTATCAGAAGATGCCTCGATAAATTTACATGAAAGACCAGCAACAAATAGTAAAACACATGTAAAGGTTTTAAAACTTAGTTTTGATAAAAAGTTGGGATGGAACATTTGTATTGTAAAATTCAGGAAGTACCTATTTCTTACTTCTGGAAGGGGACCGTGATTTCTTTGGTACCATTGCTGCCAATCTGGCTTCTATCAGATGATCAATTGTTTGTAAAATTATCTTATTATCAATTGGTTTTAAAATATATTTATTCACGCCTGCTTTTATGAAGGAAGATTCAATACGTTTTGATTTCTGGTTGCTAATTATTATTACAGGTAACCCCGGATAAATTTTTCTTATATCATTTAATATTTCAATGCCTGGTATCTCTTGAACCTTTATACTCAAAATTATAATATCCATAGTTCTTTCCTGAAGTATGGATAAGGCTACATGCTTGTTAAGTGCGACTTCAGTCTCGTACCCATAATGTTCGAATAAATCTCTCAATGTATCAACTGTTTGTCGTTCATCCTCTATGATCAATATCCTTGCTGAAGGCATGTTTAATACACTTTCATTATTATTTTATTTATAACGCAAGGTAAAGTATATATTCAAATAGCAATTATCCGTTTAAATAGAGAATGAAAACATTGTTAAAATTATGTCTTATATATCATGCATCTATGTCTACCTTTAAAATCCAAAACTCATTTATCAAATCATAAATACCAATTTTCAATCCAGAATAACAAACCTATTTATTCATCTTTAAATTTCTATTATCGGGTTTACTTTTTTTTGAAGTTTATCATTGAGTATTTATGCTTTTATAGTACGCAAAATTCAAGTATGCGGCTACAGCTATCTAATACCTCATATTTATTATTATAAAGATTTATAATTACTTCATTACACGTCGTATTTCCCTTTCAACCGTACGTTTTTTAATATCTTCGCGCTTATCCACAAGTGTCTTACCTCTGGCAAGCGCAAGTTCAACTTTTACGTAACCGTCTTTAAAATATAATGACAACGGTATTAAAGTAAGTCCCTTTTGATTGACCTTCCCGACTATCTTATTTATTTCCTTCTTATGTAACAATAATTTTCTAACTCTTTTAGGCTCATGGTTTTGCTCATGCCCATGTTTGTACTGTCCTATATGCATTTCGTATAAATAAATTTCGGAATTATCAATATGTGCAAAACTTTCATTGATGCTTACGTCCTTATTTCTAATTGACTTAACTTCCGTTCCCGTAAGAACTAAGCCTGCTTCATATCTATCTAATATCTCATATTGAAAGAACGCCTTCCTGTTCTTTGCGATTATTTCCATAACATTTTTAATAAAATATTATAATAGTAATAGATTGTCAATGCTAAAACTGGGTAAATTTCAAAATAGTTTGTTTTTTTATAATTTTTAAGAATACTCATCAAAATTAAAAATACGAAGCGTGAAATATGCATTAGGAAGGTATATATAGTAATTTTAATATAGCTTTTTGCGATTTAACTATGGATATAAATATAACACTTTAAGTTACAGCTACTTATAGATTTAGTATTTCAAATACTAAATTAGTCCCAATCTTTACAGGTTGTCCGAGAATGTAAACTTCCTTCATCTACTCCATGCGAGAGTGATAATTTTGCTGAGGTTATACAGCACAAATGAAGCACAAATGACATCTTCAAAACAAAAACAAACCAAAAAGTTAAAATTTTGCCTCGAGTCCACCAAGGAATTTATGTAACAGTTCGGCACACCGCAGAGTTTGCAGAGGTTAAGATAAGGGAAAAGAGATAAAACCAAGAACAATCCCCCTCTACTCTTATTTCTCCATGTTCTCTGCGCACCTTGTAGTGGACTATTACGAAATATCTCCAAGTATTAATCATAATTCTGCCAATTTCTCTTTGAAACCCACTATGTTATGCTATAAAATAAATAAAAGTATAGAATAAATGTTACACATAAAAATTAATAACGACATGGATAATAATTCTATCTCCTATGTTATTCGACAGTTTCAATGTAAACAAAAGGGAGGCGTTCAAGCTTCCCCATCAAACCCTATTTTTGCCGTAAGGCAGAAAGGAGTTTTAAAATGAGTAAGATAACTTCTTACCTTATGATGAGGAGGCGTTCACTTGAGGCTAAAGGAGAATAAGACCAAGCGAGTATAGACCAAGTTGGCTTAGTCAGCCAACAGTCTAAAAAGCAGTCTTACAACCTGAAGCCTCAAGCGGCTTCCGCAAGGAGGCTACGCAGTATCAGGCTGACTACCTGCACTATTGTGTAGCGCCTCCCTTCCTTATGTTTACAAAGAACAAATTAACATCACGTGTAATAAGGCACTCAAGGCAACAGGGAATAGCCGTTTTTCTTTTTCAGTTTAATCCTCTGTGCCCCTGCGCCTTAGTTTCATCGTTAGGCAATTAAAATTGTACAGTTCTCTTTTGAAATATTTCCCTGCGCATCGTATAGGCTTCTAATAGAATATAAGATAATTATCAAGGAATGCGCGTGAACCGTTACGCCCTTTTTACAGATGTGAGTTTAAATCCCAAGCTAAAGATTGGATTTGGAGCGTATCTTGTAATACCTTCTTCATTTCTAGAAATACCACCTGAAAGAATTATTCGACCTGAATTGGTTGAGCAGATTAGACTACGAAGATTTGAAGTTACCTCCTCGACAAAACTTGAAGTTCAAACCCTTTTGTGGGCTCTTGAAGATTTCCAAAAAGAATCATCAGGTTCAAGGTTCGGATCACTGGACGTATATTCCGATTCTCAGTGTGTGACAGGACTCCAGCGAAGAAGGTCTCGATTGGAAATGAATGAATTTTGTAGCAATGGAACGAAACGTATATTAAAGAATGCCCATCTCTATCGTAAGTTTTACGAGTTTCATGACACACTGGGATTTGAGGTTATTAAGGTGGCAGGACATGCTCGTTCTTGTTCTCATGATTCTATTCACCGTATCTTTTCGTTTGTAGACAAAGAAGCCAGAAAGGCGTTAAAGCTTTGTATGAAGGGATTCCAGGTAGAGATTACAACACGATATAAATGAAGCCTAACAAGCTGATGGGGCTAACCATGAATATTTATGCCATGCATAATGCTCAGCATGATGACATGCCATCATTGCACTACGACTATCCATGACAGCGCATCTTAACGCATTTTTAACAGAGTAATGAATTCAATTGACTTGAAAATCTAATTCCTTTAAAATCCTTTGGAAGCCGAAGTGGCGGAATTGGCAGACGCGCTAGATTCAGGGTCTAGTCCCGGTAACGGGGTCAGGGTTCAAGTCCCTGCTTCGGCATTTTCAGATAGTATAAATCATCTCAATTTGGTTTCCAATTTCCTTCTAATCTCTGCACGCTCACGCAACTTCTCAGATTCTTCTTTTATTTCATTTAAATCCTTCTGGAGATCCGTCCATCCATATAAATGAGTGTAATTCGGGTTCATGTGATATGCGCCTTTCCATGTAACACTGGCATCGCCTATTAATTTGTAAAATGAACGTTCTATCCTTGATTTAATTTCTCGTGTTTGTGAGTTTTTGAGCATAAGGACATGATAGGGGAGTGCGGTGTTCTGTAATTTATCTATAAAAGGGTGTACAAGACCGTCTTTTTCAATGCCTGAGACAATCTCTTTTACCTCTGTTACAATTGAGTTAACATGCGTATGAACTGAATCCGCTGTTTTCAGCGTCTTTTTGGTGAAATAGGGGGAATGACAATCATTGCATACAGTCAGCATGTCATTGCGTCTCTTCAATAATTCAACTTCATTAACTGTTAGACCGTTTCTGTCAATATACGATACTGCATTTCCTACGGGTCCGTAAGCGATTCCAGAACCAACATCATGATTTCCGAGCCGCATATGACATGTTACACAAACAGGAGAACGGAGGGAGCGAATAGATTGAGATTCTCTTAATATATTTGATTGACTTGCAGTATAAACAGCACCGTGTTTTGATGAGATATATATTTCATAGTGTGGATTATCTGGTCCCATGTGGCATGTTCTGCATGCCTCAGGCGTTTTTGCCTCGAATGTATCAAATGTATGGCGTGTATGACAAGAGTCGCATTTAAATTGAATGTTGTGACATTGTTCACATTTCTCTGTTCGCACTTCCTTTGTAATTGCCATGTACTGACTGCTGGCAAGCATCCTTTCCCAGCTTATAGAGTGGCGGCTTTTCATAAATTCGTTGTACTGTTTTACATGGCATTTACCGCATTTCCCTGCAATTACATGTCGGCTGACTCTTTTGTCATCACAATTACATTCACCTGTAATAAGGTATTCAAGTTCTGTCGCTTCTTTTAATCCTGATTCCTCCGCAAAGCTGACGTGACAAACCTCACATCCGACGCCTTTTCTTGCATGCATGCTTCCCTGCCAATCTGCAATCCAACCATGAGTTATGCCTCGTTGTTCATGGCAGGTAATGCAGTTTAAAGATTCTTCTGTAATCCCTTTTTCTTTGACAGATACAACTTCTTCATTCTGTTTATTTTGGTTTGATATTTTTTTTTGCGCAGTGCATCCAGTAATTAAATATAATCCAGCAAAAATGGTTATTAAAACTACATATGACATTTTCTTATTTAAGTGTTTTATCATGGGATATGTCATTACATTTCTCCTAATGAGACAATAGCGTTTATAATATTTTTTGTTGCTATTATACAGCCAGAATTTTTAAAAGGAAGGTTAATTTATGAATGATTATTGGTAAAGGATGGCGTAATCTTTGAAGAGTGGCTCTTGGGAGATTTTTTCTTTGTACGAGGCGTTAAGCTTGATGAGTTTGGAAAGGGTATTTGAAACTTGCTCTTTATTACCCATGGAAGCATAAGTACAAGCCAAGTTATATAAGGCGTCATAGAATAGGGGATTCACTGAAAGGGCAATCTCAAAGGCTTTTACTGCATCTTCATACTTACAGAGTTTCGTTAACGCGATACCTTTAATATTGAGTATTTCATAGAATTCTGGTCTTAATATAAGCGCGTTGTCAAAACTCTTAACTGAGTCATCGTATTTGTTGGAAAAGTACTGTGCAAGTCCTTTGTTGTACCATGCCTCAAACATATTAGGATTAATGTCAATTGCTGCATCAAATGCCTTTATTGCGTCATCATATCGCTGAAGTTGCGCAAGTACCTCTCCCTTGTTAGTCCACGCCTTTGTATAGCCCGGTTGCAATTCAATAGCCCTGTCGAATGCCTTAATTGATTCTTCAAATCGTTGAAGACCATTTAGGGCAATTCCTTTATTTGTCCATGCAGGAAAAAAATCTGGAGAAATCTGCAGTGCCTTTTCAACAGAGGTAAGGGCATTCTGATAATCTTTCAGAAGAATCTGTGAAAGCCCTTTATTACTCCATACCATATGTGCATTTGGATTTAATTCCAGTGCCTTATCAAATGCAACAATGGCTTCAGTATATCTGCTTTGTTGCGTAAGAGACAAGCCCTTTACATTCCATCCCTCTACAAAATCAGGTTTGATTTTTAAGGCTGAATCAAATGCCTCAACAGCCTCATTCCCTTTACCCATCTCGTCAAGAGTCATGCCCTTGTCTATTAACGCGACATAATGATTTGGGTTAAGCCTCAGTACCTGGTTAAAGACATTTACTGCTTCTTCATATCGCTTCAACCTCAGAAGCATAAGACCTTTTCTATAAACCAATTCGTCATCGTCGGGTAAAATCTCAACTGCCCGTTCATATACTTTTAGCGCTTCATCAAACCTTCTCATTTGCGCAAGTGTAAGGCCCTTTAAATCGAGTGCTTCTACAAAATCAGGTTTAAACTTCAGTGCCTTATCAAATGCCCCAATTGCATCATTGACCTTTCCAAGCTCACTTAATACCAGACCGATGTTATAGCAGACCTCATGTGAGTCAGGTTTAATTTTTATGGCATGACTAAACGCCTCTATAGCCTCTGGATACTTTCTCAAGCGAAGAGACAATAGACCTTTATTGTTCCACGCCTCAAATTTATCCGGATCAATCTGTGTAGCTTTGCTAAATGCGCTTATGGCATCTTCAAACCTGCCTAAATTAAATAAAGAATTACCTATTCCTATCCATGCATCGTAATAATCAGTATTTATTTCTACAACTTTATTAAATTTATCAAGTGCCTTTTCATACTCACCTTTTTTGTATGCATTAATACCTTCGCTCATCAATAAAGATTTTGTGTCACTAGAAAATAATTCCTGTGCCATTATTACATCATAAGATATATCTTCTTTTGTTTCGATTTTATCCTGTGCAAGTACACTATTTTTATAAAAATAAAAACTAACGAAAATAAACATATTCATGATAATTATTGATAATATATTTAACAGGAAATACCGTTTCTTATTCATAAATAGTAGTTCTTTTTTTGTTATCATCTATTTAATGATTATTCAGTTTAAAGTTAGCAGTTATTTTATCACGCCTTGCTTTATACTGCAAAATGAACGCCAAATTATATTACACAAATAATTGTTATGTAAGTATTATTGATGCAGAAGGTTGCATTCTATGTTGATAATTTCTTATAATTTGAACTGTCCGTTAAATACATATATTGTCTATAATCAGGCAATACAAATGCCTTATAATCGGCAATATTCAAAGTCAGAAAACAGAATAGAAACGAGAACTGTGTAATTAATTTAAGTAATTATAAAAGATTTATGAATAACTATTTTGAAATTATTTCCAAATCATTTGCCTTGAGGCAAAAATATATTAATCATACATTTACCAATGTTTATCGTTTAGTAAATTCATACGGCGATAACTTTCCAGAGGCAACCATTGACGTTTATAATAAAAACATCCTTTTACAGTACTATAAACCTTTCGAAAAGAAAGAGAAAGAGTCTATTTATACAGCCCTCGAAGAGATATTAGCGCCAGATAACATTACTGAAAAGATACGCTTTAAGGGCAAAGAGATCAAAACATATTTAATTATTGGTCATGAAATCCCAAAAGATTTTACAGTCCTTGAGAATGGTATAAATTTTAACGTCTCATTTCAGGAGGGCGGCGGGACTGGTCTATTTTTAGACCAGAGAGAAAACAGGAAGACGATACAATATCTGGCAAAAGGTAAAGAGGTATTAAATCTCTTTTGTTATACAGCCTCTTTTTCAGTTTACGCTGGTCTTGGGGGAGCGGTTAAGACAGTAAATGTTGATTTATCCAGAAAAGCAATAGAATGGAGCAGGAAAAACTATTTATTAAACCAACTTGATTTAAATATCCATAAATTTATCGTTGGAAATGCATGGGATTGGTTAAGGATTTTTCAAAAAAAAGGAAGGGAATTTGACATGATTATTATTGATCCCCCAAGTTTTTCCACAAGCAAATCAAATGTATTTACAGTTGAGAAGAACTTTCCGGAACTAATCGGGCACGGACTCAATATTCTGCGTGAGGATGGAATTTTAGTCTTTTCAACTAATCTTGCAAAAATGAGTTTTTCAAAATTATTTCAATTGTTACCGCGTGTTGCTAACTTTACTTCAAAGGAATACAAACTTATTGAAGTCTCATCACAAGGTATAGACTTCCCAGTTGATGGTATACATATTACTGAACCATATTTGAAATTTATTATTTTAACTTGTTGAACGATTGTTTAACATTTATTGTGTTTCCAAAAGATTTATTTCGTATTTATTAGATTTTAAAATTAATTGATTCTTGAATTTCTACGTTTTCTCTTTAATAAATAACCTATAAAGACTGATATTCCAAAGACAACAAACACTCCTATGATGCCAGCGAGTTGTCTCGTATCAAATTTTTGTTTTAATCCTGGTATTGTATAATCTGGCATTGGAGCTTTTGTAGTAGGCTTAAAATCGTCTTTTTTAAGAAAGCCCATAGTATGTTCAGAGACTTTTTCCAATCCATCTGGCTTTTTAGATACAATTGGTAATATTAAAACAACCAATCCTATTACAGCAGATAAACCAAATGCTATAAACAACGCCTTATTTTTCATTCTCGGTGTATTCATGTCCCATTCCTCATTAGTATGATAATATAATTATTTTAGGTTTATCCCACAATATTATTTCGTTGCGCTAAAAAACATTTTATATAAAATTTATATTTTTTGTAATTGAAGCAAATCCGGTCTTACCCTTGTTAGCAAACTCAATACTGCAACAGTTATAAATCCTTCACCAATACCAATAAGGGCATGAATTATCGTCATTGCTGGGAAAATAATTCTTAACGGCATTATACCTGAAAGACCTAATTCTATTGAACAGCAAATTGCCGATAGGACAATAGAACTCCATCCCGCTATGAAACTACCTATAAATAAACCTTTCTTGCTTTTTGTAAACATCTGAATAAATAAATTCATATAATAACCTAGAAATCCTCCAACAATACCCATATTGAAGATATTTGCCCCTAGTGCCGTAACACCTCCATCCTGAAAGACAAGACATTGTATTATTAATACGGTTGTCATGATGAGTATAGATGCCCATGGACCAAGTAAAATGGAAATAAGGGCGCCACCCATAAAGTGTCCACTTGTTCCACCACCAACTGGAAAGTTAAACATTTGTGCTGCAAATACAAAGGCTGCCATTACTCCAAATAATGGGATATGCTTGTCTGAAAGTGTTTTATTTGCCTTTCTTGTTGCTATAAAAATAAAAGCCGCAGAAATACAGCCCATTCCTATCCATATCTTGGTATCCAGAAACCCATCAGGGATGTGCATTAAATCACCTTTTTAATAATTTCTTGGCGTACTTGTAGAATTAATTTTCTATAAAAACATTGTAATGGTTAGAATAAAAGCTATTCTATAGTAAATACTATAAGAGTTCTTTGATTTGTCTAATTGAAAAATCTGGCTTAGAATATTTATCCTTTTCCTGGAGATACAATTTATAATGCCTTCCATGTTCAAACAATACCGTAATCATTCCAAGGGTTTTAGCGGCGGTTAATTCATCGTCTATCTTGTCTCCCACACAAGCAATTTCTTCTGGCTTTAAACTAAGCTTTTGCAATATATCTTTAAAACAGTCTCTTTTTGCAACTACATTTTTTCTATCCGTTATCAACGTATAGTCAAAATAATCATTATTCAAACCCAGTAATTCAATCTTTTTTCTTTGAATCTGATTTACTCCTGACGTCACAAGTATAAGTTTGTAACCATATGTCCTGAGTTTTATCAACGTATCAATTACATCGGGGAATAGCGTAATACCATCTATTTTTATATTTACAAATTCTTCAAGCAATTCCTCGGCATATTTGTTCGGAAGATTGTAGAGCTGAACAATCTTTTCATAAATATTTACTTTTGCACTGTATTCTTCCTCTATTTTAAATTGGAGAAGATATGCATCTTCTTCTGAACAATTAATTAAATTTGCTATCTTACTTGCAACCTTTTTCCGTCCATGTAATACAAGAGTACCACTACAATCATAAAGTGTGTCGTCAAGGTCAAAAATAAAAGCCTTAACATTTATGAGGATTTTATGCATGCTTATCTTAGATATGCCTCTGTTACATACCGGCGCATCATGCGGTGACTGTTAAAATAATAAGCAATTTTACTTATAGAGTTCTTCATGATTTTTATCCATTGTTCTTTATCATTATAATATATCTGCGCAATTGTATTTTCTAATTTATTATATAAATCTTCCGCATCGGCTGCATCGTTTGTGTTGGTAAGTAAAGTTTCAAATGGTTTTGGACCTATAGACCATCCTGTAATGCCTTCAATATGTCCTTCGATCCACCAGCCATCCAGAATGCTGAAATTTATTACACCATTATGGGCAGCTTTCATACCACTAGTGCCCGATGCCTCTCGCGGACGCAAGGGGGTATTTAACCAAACGTCAACACCAGAAATCAGTTTTAATGCCATATCAATATTGTAATCCTTCAAAAAGACGACTCTGATTTTGTCCCTGATTGTCTTTTCAATTTCATTAATCCTTTTTATTATATCCTTTCCTGGAGTATCTTTTGGATGTGCCTTACCAGCGTAAATAATCTGTATACTCCATTTCTCGCCTATTTTTAAAAGTCTTTCCAGATTTGTAAAAATTAAGTCAGCCCTCTTGTATGAAGTAAATCTCCTTGCAAATCCAATGGTTAATGATTCTCTATTTAATTCGATACCATTAGTCTGTTTTACAAAAGATAATAAATCATCCTTGGCTTTAATATGGGCTTCCCATAATTCTTCATCAGGTATGGTTTCTGAGCGGACAAATAACTCTGGTTCATTTGCCCATCCTTGAATATATTTATCGTATAATTTCGCAAAACTTCCACATGTCCATGTGAAAGAATGAACACCATTTGTAATTGCATTAATCTCGTAACCAGGGAATAAACTTTTAGAAACTTCACCATGTTTTTTTGCTACACCATTAACATATTTACTCAAATTTAGTGCAAGCAATGTCATATTAAGTTGATTTTCACCAGCGAGTGTTTTAAGTATCTCAATTGGTACTGTTTCACCGAGAACTTTCTTTACTAAATCATAAGTATACTTGTCATGACCAGTCTCAATCGGTGTATGAGTAGTAAAGACACATAAATCTTTAACAGCATCGAGATCCCATACCCACCTTTCGTCCCAGACGCTTTCAACATCTCTCTTGCTCATTATCAACAATTCAAGCGTAAGGAAACTGGCGTGGCCTTCGTTCATATGATATTTATTTATATGAAATCCAAGTGCATGGAGCATTCGCACACCTCCAATACCAAGCACAATCTCCTGTTTAAGTCTATAACAATCATCACCGCCATATAAGTAGGCAGTAATTTCTCTATCCTCTGTTGTATTCTCTTTGTTATCTGTATCTAAAAATATAATTTCAACTTCCCCGCCTGTAACACTTCGTACTTTGTAACTCCACGCATAAATACAAACTTTACGACCTTCAATTTGCACATCCACCTTTTTAGGTAAATGTATCAAATATTTGGAAGGTTCCCAATTCACGGGATATTCAATCTGTCTTCCTTCTGGGTCAATATCCTGGCGGAAAAAGCCTTTTTTAGAAATTAATGTAACGGCAACCAGAGGGATTTTAAGGTCAGCGCTTGATTTTATAGTATCTCCTGCAAGGACTCCCAAACCACCACTGTAAGTTGGCATATTGTTCGAGAGACCAATCTCCATTGAAAAATACGCAATCTTTGCCTTGTTGTTCATTTTTGATTGGATTATTTATTAATTGATTCTATAAGGGTTGTATATTTCTGAGAAACGTTCATAGTTAGACAGATTAATTATGGATTGGTTTACCAACCACAGCAAGGGCTGCTTCTAAAATAGATTCAGACAGAGTAGGGTGGGGAAATATATTATTTGATAGTTCATGAGCCGTTCCTTCAAGTGCAGTAGTAAGAGATATACCCCATATGAACTCACCTACATTTGGTCCTATTGCATGAAGTCCTAAAATCTCACCGTGTTTTTCATCTGCGATGATTTTCACAAATCCATCTTCATAATCCCCATCTATAATTGCCTTACTATTAGCTATAAAAGGGAATCTTCCGGTTTTTATTTTGTATCTTTTCTTTTCTGCCTCTTCCTGTGTGACCCCAATACTGGCAACTTGTGGAGAACAGTATGTTACCCTAGGGATATTCTGATAATTTAACGGAATTGGTTTCTTTCCTGAAATATAATCTACAGCAATTAAGCCTTGTTTTGAGGCTTTATGGGCAAGGAGAGGGGGGCCTGTAATGTCTCCGATTGCAAAAAGCCCTTTTTGACTTGTTTCCATTACTTCATTAATTTGAAGATTATTTCCTTTAAAATTCAAATATAAACTTTCTAAGCCAATATTACTTAATGCGGGTGTTCTGCCTAATGCGAGGAGCAAGCAATCTACCTTTAAAAACTCATTTTGATAAGTAAAACTCTCGGTGCCGATAGGGGGTAGGGATATTTTTCTCTTTATTGTAACATTAGCACAATTATTAATTTCAACTTTTTCAAGAGAGGTACCTGTGAAGACATCTATACCTCTTTTAATAAATATCTTTCTCAACGTGGTACTGATGTCTTTATCTTCGGACGGGAGGATATCGTCCAGAAGTTCTATGATTGTAACTTTTGCCCCGAGTATATTAAATAGATGTGCAAATTCTATCCCTACGGCACCACCGCCTGCAATTATGATGGACTTCGGTATTTTTTCAAGTACTAAAATATCATCGCTTGTAAGTATATATTTCTTATCGTAAGGAATTGAAATAGGTATGAGAGGAATAGACCCAGTTGCAAATATAATATATTTAGCATTTATCTTGTCGATTTCTGTTTTACTTTTTCGTATAGATATGTTATTTGGAGATGTAAGACACCCTTCTCCTTCGAAAACCTCGACACCGTTCTTTTTTAGTAAAAATTGAACCCCTTGAAATAAGCGCTTAACAACGGTTTCTTTACGACGATGAAACTGTGAATAATCAAAGCTTAATTTATCAGTTGCAATTCCATATTCATTTGCCCTTTGAAATTTTTTATAAAGATCGGCAGAGTAAAGAAGTGCCTTTGTTGGGATACAACCCTGATGCAAACATGTACCGCCGACTTTATTCTTTTCAACAAGAGCAGTTTTTAATCCTGATTGGGCAGCTTTTATTGCAGCTACATAACCACCTGGACCTCCACCAATGATAGCAAGGTCAAAGGTTGAGTTCCTATCAGGCAATTATCCCTCCTTTTTCCAGGTGAACAATATAACAAAAATAAGTGCAATTGTAATAATCAAAATTGCCTTTGGACTGATGTCAGGAATAATTGATTTTTCCATTGATAAAGATAATAATTTGCCAATCATTACTTGGCCTCCCTTTCCTTAATTTAGGATATTTTACTTAAGTTAACAAGTCCTGTCCTTTTGCTGACTACTTGAGGAAATCGCTCATAAGAGAATCTAATCAAAATACAGAAAGGTACATCAATTAAACTGTTGATGTGCCTTTATATTGTATTACTTTATTTATGTATCAACATACTATGTTGTGGCAGTTTCCAAGATAGGTTTTTCAACTGTTACAGCTTTTGACTTATAGCAGTCAACATAATAATCACCAGAATTATATAATTCTTTCAAGTTCTGCAATACCTGCTCAAATACCTGTTTCCAATCAGAGCCTACCCTGAATGCAAACATGGAGTTTCTTGGGTTGTTTGTAGTCTTGATTGAGTTCCTGAAACGGGTTCTTAAGTTATCGCCTGCATAAATATGGTCGTATACATACTGCATACCATCAATGAAATTTTCGAGTGTCATGTCAACAAATCTGTGAACGACATGCGCTGTATCATAGTATTGCCAATCCTCCGGATAATTCTTCCTGAAGATCCTCTTTTCGGAATCCAATCTTGCATATAATTGTGTCTTGGGGAAGGGGCAATTTATTCCAAATGTTAAAATATCAATATTATTTTCAAGTATAAAGTCTGTCATTCTCTTAAAGGAATCTTTATCATCACCATCGGCGCCAAATACGACTGAGCCCCAAACAACTAATCCTGCGTCGTGAATCTTTTGGATGCAGTCAAAATAACTATCTGTACCCAATTTCAGGTTTACACGTTTATTCATTTTCTGTAAAACAGCTTCATTGGTTGATTCAATACCGATAAGCATTCCAAAACAACCACTTTTAGCCATATAATCCAAAGTTTCTTTGTCCTGAGATATGTTCAGGGCTGTAAATCCCAGCCAATCTTTTTTAATACCTTTTTCCACCATCCCTTTAAAAAGATTTCTTGCCCTTTCGTTTGACTTTTTTCCGTGTCCGTAGAAATTATCCTCTGCAAGCATCAGTCCCTTATAATCCGTCGCGGCCATTTCATCAAGCACATCTTCATATGGTCTCTCCCTGAATTTTCTACCCTGGAATGTTGGAACGCTGCAGAAGTCACAGTAATTTGGACATCCTTTAGTTGTTACGATGGACGAGAATTTATAATTGTATTTCCTTTTCATGATCTCACGATTAGGATATACTTTTTTCATCAAGGATAGGGGGGGTAAACCACCATTATAAACCTTTTTCAGTTTACCTGCTTCAAAGTCCCTAATTACTTGCGGCCATACATCCTCTGCCTCGCCTACAAAAACTGCATCGGCATAATTTACAGCCTCCTCTGTCATTACAGAGGTATGTATACCACCCATAATTACAGGCATACCCCTCTTTCTGCATGCAGTGGCAATTTTATATGCCCTAGGAGATTGATAGGTAACCGCAGTAATACATACTAGATCAACAGGGGCAAAGGTAATTTCACCATTATTATCCATTGCGAGATCAATGTTTTCATCAATGACATCAAATTCCCAATCACCAGGTGTAAGGGCGGCAATATAAGCAAGATTCAGAGGCATCTGTACAATTACTGTAATACTCTCTTCCCCACATCTACCAGGGTTGTGCGGGTTAATTAACATCATTTTTCTTTTCATAATTATTATTTACCTCCAATTCTCCATTATTAAATTTGAGACACCCCAGCCAGAAGAGACAACGGCACAAATTCCAGGACCGGGTCTTGTCCAGTGGCCTGTTAAATATAAATTATTAATTGGCGTTTTCTGGGGTAACCTGTTTTCCCATATTTGATTAACACTAACTGCCCAACCATATGCGGCACCATTCTTGTTTAAAGTATATCGCTCAAGAGTTTTTGGCGTAGCAGCTTCTTTAACCTCGATATAATTTTTTATATTTGGAACATATGATTCGAGACGACTAATAGTTCTCGTCGTCATTTCTTCTTTAAAAGAGTTCCAATTGCTAATATTATTATACAATTCATCTTTAAAATAAACAACTACTGATATTATTTGTTTATTTTTTGGAGCCAACCCTGGATAAATCTTTGTTGGGACGGAAATATACATCCACTCTTTATCCATATCATCTGTATCTATAGATGTATGATAAAAACCCCTAATTAATTTACTTAAATCCGGTTCTTCTCCTAAACCAAGATACAGAAGGGAAAAAGAACAACTTTCCTTCATTTTTCCAATTTTTTCAAGGAAGGTTGCATCTATATTACCATCAAGTAAGCAAAAAAAAGTTTGATATGCATCTATATTTGAAACAACTGTGCTAGCAGGTATCTCTTTGCCGTCGTGTAATTTAACACCTTTTACACTTTTATTATCTAAAAGAATTTCTTTTGCTTCGGATGATAACATGACATGTCCACCGAAATCAATAAATTTCTTAAAAATTGCATTCGTAAACTCTTGAGTGCCACCAGCCGGAAAAAATGCACCGTCCTTTAAATAATTAATCATCATTTGACACATACCGACGGCAGACGCTTGAGTAGGGGGGAGACCTATATAACCCCACTGACCAGAAAGCACCATCTTTAGTTCTTCATTCCCAAAAAAACTATTTAACATCTCAGCGTATGTCTGGTCTTTGTATTTATCAATGATTTGACTCTTTTCAATGTTGAACGTAGCCCGATATAACTTCACGTAATCCTGAAAAAAATTCTTAAGACTTTCTTTTTCAGAAGGATAGCGATTTTGTAACTGTGATATGTATTTCTCTAAATCAGCGGGGATTTCTATATTGAAGCTTGGAAAGATTAAATTATCCATTGGATCGAGGTGATAAAAATCCATCTCAATTCCGAGTGTTTTAAAACAACGACCAACAATGCTCCACTTGCCGCAACCTCCTATATGATGAACTGCCGCATCAAAGTTAAATCCCTTCCTTTTAAAAGATGTGCAGTAACCACCTGGAATAAAATGTTGTTCAACTACGAGTACTTTCTTTCCACTTCTGGCGAGAAATGCACCACAAACAAGACCTGCTATACCTGCGCCAATTATAATAACGTCGTAATGTGAGTATATTTTATTTCTCTTTGTGGATTGTATGCCTACTTCTGATGATAACATGTACTATTGTTTGTATTTTGAAATTATTAAGGCAGAACTGTTGCCAAGGCGTGAAAATGAATTTATGAGCACGTTTTTAACAGGAACAACCCTGCTATTATTAGGTACATAATCTAAATCACACTCGGGGTCAGGTTCCTTATAGTTAATTGTGGGTGGAATAGTATTTGTTCTAATTGACATGATGGCGGCTATTGTTTGTAAAGCACCAGATGCATCAAAACACTCCCCAGTCATTGACTTGATAGCTGTTACAGGTATTAGTTTTGATTTCATACCAAATGCATCTTTAATAGCAAGCGTTTCCATAATATCGCCATAGACGCCTGAATATGCATTTGCATAAATGCAGGAAATATCGTGTACTGTTAAATTGGCATTTTTTATTGCATCTATAATAGCACGCTTGTTGCCTTCAATCTGATAATTTTTTGTTGTAGACATCTTTGGATCAAATGCAGTTCCGTAACCTTTAATCTCTGTATATATATGAGCATTTCTCTTAAGTGCATCTTCCAGTGTCTCAAGGAAAACAAGTGCTGAAGCCTCACCGATAATCATTCCGTTTCTTCTTTTATCAAAAGGCGAGCTAATTTCCAGCGTTCCATTCCTGCTTCCTGCTAAAATTTTTGAATTATGCGCACCCCAGAATATATCATGGGTTAATCCATGTACTCCACCAGCGACTACTGCCCTTGCTCGACCCATACGTAAAAAATCGGATGCATAAATAATAGCGTCAATACTGCTTGTTACACCATTTGAAATCGTAGTGTTAAGACCTTTGGCTTTACAGAAAATGGAGGCACGGCTAGCAGGCGCATTCAACACTGTATTGGGGAAATCCATTGGATTAACATAATTGGGACCTTCACGCAAAGACTGAAAATCAAACGAACTAATACTATCGATACTCCCATAAGTTGAGCCAACAACAATTCCTAATTCGTCTTCGCTATAAGTATTGCTTTCAATGTTGGCGTCTCTGAAAGCAAGCACAGTCCCTGAAGATACAAGCAGGGAAGTCCTGTCAATGTGGCGAATGCCCTTTGGTCCTAAATACACTTTTGCATCAAAATCAGTTATCTCACCGGCTTGTTTACTGTTAAACTTACTCACATCAAACAGAGTAACAGGCTTTATACCTGATACACCATTTGTCAAGTTTTTCCAAAATTCATCTTTCCCTGTCCCAACAGGGGAGATGACTGAAATACCTGTAACAACAATTCTTGTTTTTTCCATAATATACTCTAACAAGCAGTAAATTTCTTATTATGTAAATTTTTTCACGACCAAACAACTATTGTTCCCACCAAATGCATGGGCATTGTTTAGTGCGATATTTACCTTCTGCTTCCGCATTACATTAGGAACATAATCCAAGTCGCACTCGGGATCGGGCGTCTCATAATTAATTGTTGGTGGTATTATATCATTCTGTACAGCTAACGCGCATGTAATAGCCTCAATTGCGCTTGCCGCACCCATAGTATGCCCAATCATAGATTTTATTGAACTAATGGCAAGATTCTTTGGTTTGTCACCAAATACTTTTTTTATTGAAATTGTTTCTGCCTTATCATTTGAAGGAGTTCCTGTGCCATGAGCGCTAATATATTGAGCATCTTCAGGTTTTAAGTTTGCACTTTGAAGTGCTTTCTTCATAGCGGAAACCACACCCTCGCCGTCCGGATGCGGAATGGTAATATGATATGCATCACAACTAAGACCATAACCTATAATTTCTGCATAAATGTTAGCAGCTCTTTTTTGTGCATGTTCAAGTGATTCAAGAAGAAGCATCCCAGCGCCTTCACCAACCATCATTCCTTTTCTATTCTTATCGAACGGCTGGCATATTTCAGGTGCGATTGCTCCTAACCTTGCAAAACCTGTGTATGCGACTTTAGAAAACGGATCTGAGCCGCCAACAACCATCAAGTCCACTCTGCCAAATTTGATAAGGTCATAAGCATATCCAATCGCATAATTACCAGCTGCACATGCAGTAGGAATAATGGTATTTGGTCCTTTAAAACCAAATTCGATTGCAATGTTAGCAGGGATGTTGTTGCACGGATGCATTAAAAATAAATCAGGGTCTACATTATCTTCTCCTTCTTTATGGCGTATATAGTTGACTTTTTCAAGAATTTGTATTTCACCTGCAGTTGTTCCCATAGAAACCCCAATTCTCTCCAAATCTATATTATTAAAATCAATTCTCGCATCATCCAGAGCAAGCTTTGTAGCTGCTATAGCAAACTGTGAGCCTTTACCGATCTTCTTAAGTACGCCGTTCTTGATATAATTTGAATAATTAAAGTTCTTAACCTCACATCCCTTATGAACTTTATATTCAGATGTATCAATACATGTTACATTATCAACCCCGGATTCTCCGGCGATAAGCGATTTCCAGAAGACATCTTTACCAGAACCTATAGGGGTTATCATCCCCACGCCTGTTATTACTACGCGTCTATTCATAGAACTATATTAATGTGCCTTTTTCAGCAATACCGAAAGTTAAATTAGCTTTTGCAACTGTTTTTTCGCCAACATTTACTGTTGCGTGAACTATAGCTCCCTTTGAAACAATCTTTTCAACAATAATTTCAATTAAAAGCTGGTCGCCTGGGAAAACTGGTTTCGTGAATCTTGCATTACTAACAGAAGCAAGCAAAAAAACTGTGTTCTCACCATGTTTAATAGCCAGACTCTTTTTAAATAATATTATTGATGCCTGTGCCATTGCTTCTATTATTAAAACACCCGGCATGATTGCAAAATCAGGAAAGTGGCCAACAAAAACAGGTTCGTTTCCAGAGACATTCTTCACACAAACAATTTTCTTTCCTTCTTCAAACTCAACAACCCTATCAATGAACAAAAAAGGATATTTTTGAGGTAGTAGGTTCCGAATTTCCTCAAATAGTATCATAGATATATTTACCTCTATTTATAATTAACTAAATATTTAATTTTCTTTTTCTATAAAAAAGTTTTACCACCCTTTATCTCCATCATAATAATATAGAAGGATATAAATGGGGGTAAAAACTTATGACATGCTAAATTAACTATCAATAAAATTAGGAAGTGAGTTTGCCACTCTCGGCTAACACAGTCTTTGTCAAACCAATTGTAGCGCTTAAAGATGTAATATCAACAAGTTTTTCTTCAGGGATTTGTATTTTAAATTTCTTTTCAATAAGTGCAAGTATCTCAAGTGCTAAAAGTGAATCTATCTCAAGGTCTTTAAAGAAATTTGCATCCCGCTTTTCCCAGATTTCTTTTTCATCTAACTCAGTTACTTCGGCAACAATTGCCGTGACACCTTTTTCAACATCTCCTGCGTTCAAAATTTGCCTCCTTTTTATAACTTGCAAAATTTGAAAAATGAATACTTAAATTAGCTCATTTATATCATAAGTTGAAGATATTAGCAGACATATTTTATATTGTCAATAACAATTTTTATTCAAAATTACGTATTTTCAAGAAAAATTATCTATAAATAAATCAACAAACAAATAAAAGGGGAGAATAGGATGTATTTACTAAAATACGATAAGATTGCATACAAAATTTATAACGTCCGATAATATATATTATGTTGCAATAAACAACTTTTATCCAAAGTTATTTATTAAATTTACTTTATTATAAAGATTATTTCTTCGTTTTTTTTGCCTTATTTTCTTGTTTCGAATCTTGACTCCTGACTTTGTTTAACTCATTTAAAGCCTTAAATGTTTGCTCTTCCAATATTGTTTCATAATTTATTAATTCCCTAATCTTGTTTCTGTTTTCGGCAATCTTTAAGGCTTTTAATTGATTCAATTCCTTTTCTGTCCTTTTTTTGACTCTAAAGAGTCCTTGTTTGTATTCCTGAATACAAGATGTTTCATACTCAAGAATCTGACTCTCAATATTCAGACATCTCTTTAATCTCCATATATTAGAAATAATACGGTCTACTATGATTGACTCTATCTCATTCGAAGGTTTTAGCTCATTTATAAGCCTTCCTTTTATATCATTAAGGTCTTCAGCATTTTCTCCCTCTATTAATACTACACCGCTAAAAATATTTTGTTTAGCAATTATTTTTGAGGGTTTGGCTGGTCCAGATGGTGCTTGTTTTTCAGGTTTAACAATAGTCGGATGCAATGATGATTCAACAATTGTATCCATTATTTTATTAACTTTTTCTTTGCCACCTGTTTCCTTGCTCTTTTTTTGCAAAATATCATCTTTTATAATTGTTGACATAATTTATCCTCCTTAAAAATATGAACAATAAATTTATATAAATAATTATTTTGTAACATTTCATTCGGGAATGAATATAAGCTATTTGAAATTGTATTTCAACTTAATTTAAGTATAAATGTTATGAAATAATTGATTAAATAAATTTTATTTATAGTATAATAAAACAGTAAATTGAAATATTAATATTTACGATTTAAAATTAATTAAGTATTTTATACATCTCATGAAAATTAATGAAATCTTTAAGAGTATTCAGGGTGAAACTTCATATGCGGGCTTACCATGCATTTTTATTCGTATAACTGGCTGTAACTTGCGCTGTAGTTACTGTGATACTACTTATGCCTTTGAAGATGGGAAAGAAATGTCAATTAATTCAATTATTGAAAGCGTTGATACGCTAAGGTCAAAATTAGTTTGTGTAACTGGCGGTGAGCCTTTATTTAACATTGAAACGCCCTATTTAATTACTGAACTTATAAATAAAAAACATACAGTTATGGTTGAGACAAATGGGAGTTGCGATATCAGCATAATTTCAAAAGAAGCTATTAAAATAATGGATATAAAATGCCCAGACAGTTACATGACACACCTCATGAACTGGAAGAATATTGAGTACCTTTCAAAAATTGATGAAGTAAAATTTGTATTAAATTCAAGAAACGATTATGACTGGGCAAAAGATATAATAAAGAAATATAATTTATCTGAAATTACAAACGTCTTGATAGGAACTGTATTTGGTACAACCTATCCAAAGAATGTGGTTAAATGGATTCTGGAAGACGATCTTAATGTAAGATTCCAACTTCAGCTACATAAATATATCTGGGAACCAGATACTAGGGGTGTATAACAAAATGAAAGATATTGCTATTGTGCTGTTAAGCGGCGGTATAGATAGCTGTGTAGCAACGGCGATAGCAAGCAAACAATATCAACTTGCTTTATTGCATGTTAATTACGGTCAGCGTACAGAATCGAGGGAGCTTAAGGCATTTTACGATATTGCCTCTTTTTACAATATTCCAGGGAACAGAATTCTTACAGCAAATATTGACTACCTTTGTAAGGTTGGAGGATCAAGCCTGACGGACTCAAATATTGATGTCCAGGTTGCAAATCCTGATAGCAAAGAAATTCCTACATCTTATGTCCCATTCAGGAACACACTTTTCTTAACAATTGCCGTCTCGTGGGGAGAGGTAATAGGGGCAAAGAAGATATTTATTGGTGCTGTAGAACAAGACAGTCCTGGTTATCCTGATTGTAAACAAGCCTATTATGACGTCTTCAATAAATTAATAAAATTAGGAACAAAACCAACAACTTGTATTGAAGTGGAAACTCCACTTATAAATAAGAAGAAATCAGAAATTATAAAAATAGGTGTCTCTCTGGATGCACCATTGCATATAAGTTGGTCATGTTATAAAAATACGGATAAGGCTTGTGGTATGTGTCACAGTTGTTTTCTGCGTTTAAAAGCTTTTAAAGAGGCTGAAGTTATTGATCTTATTCCTTATGTCTAATTGTATTGTTATTTTTATCCTTAGCTGAAGACCTCTGTACCTTACTAATTAAAGTTATATTATCAGCATTTTTTATAATACATCCCTTTGATGTGGGCACACATTCCTTCTTGTTCAATTCGCAATAACCTTTATTTTCGTATCTGCAATACATATTAATTGTCTCAAAATTATATCTTTTCGCTGGCGATTTTATTTAACGCCTTTATCAATTGATTTATATCATCTTCAGTATTAAATAATCCTGTGCTTATTCTAACAGTACCATCCGGAAACGTACCAAGCATTTGATGAGCAAAAGGGGCACAGTGAAGACCGGGACGTACAGCAATGTCAAAGGATTGATCGAGAATCGCACCAACCTCAGCAGGTTTATATCCCTTTATGTTTATGGAAAGGATACCAACCTTTTTTGAAATATCTGTTGTTCCATATAAGACAAAACGATTATCATGCTTTAAAACATTTATTAATTTGTTTATCAATTTTTGTTCATGTGTTCGAATATTATTGATTCCTTTAGACAAAACATACTCAATTCCCGCCCTTAGACCCGCAATGCCGACTGTATTAGGCGTACCACTCTCTAATTTAAATGGTAATTCTTCTGGTTGTGATAATGAAGCAGGCTCAAAGCCAGTGCCCCCCTCTCTCCAGGGTTCTAAAGTTAAGCGTTCTCCTACATACAACCCCCCTGTTCCTGTTGGCCCGAGCGGACCTTTGTGTCCAGTGAATGCAAGCATATCCACATATGATTTATTAACGTCAATTTCACACACACACGTTGTTTGCGCCGCATCAACCATAAAGATAACATTGTTTTCTCTCGCTATATTACCAATCTCCTGAATTGGTTGTATTGTTCCAAGGACATTAGGCGCATGCGAAATGACTATTAATTTTGTATTAGGTTTTATTGCACTTTTAATATCATCAGGATCAATAAAACCTTCCACAGAGTTTCTCGCCTTGGTTATTGTAATAACTTTTCTTTTTTCGAGTCCGTATAGAGATCTCGAAACAGCGTTATGTTCCAAATAAGTAGTAATTACATGATCACCTGATTTAAGTAAGCCTTTAATTCCCATGTTTATGGCGTCGGTTGCATTAAACGTAAAAATAAATCTACCCGGGTCTTTTATCCCAAATAAACGTGCAATAACGTTACGGGTGTCTTCTATTTCTTTTTCAGCTAACATAGCCATTTTGTGTCCGGAACGACCAGGATTTGCACCAAGTGTACGATAAAAAGTATCCATGGTTTTGTATACAATTTCTGGTTTTGGAAATGTTGTTGCCGCATTATCTAAATAAATCATGTTAAAACCTCTTTAAAACTTATAATTTATTAATCAATAACACTATCCAATAAAGTTTATTATTTAGCAAAGTAATCCCAACATTTTATTTATATAAAAGATTATTAGTAAAAATATGCAGACTTCCACCAAGGGTTAACATGTATATTACTTTCATGATCCTATATACTTTGCATAAATACCTCTTGCAACAGAAACATCGTTTGTTCCCGATATTATAGAACGTCCGTCAGGGAATACAGCCAGCTCGTATTTATCTATTTTTAAACGCAATATAAAATTATTAAATGACACCTCCCCTACTTTATTTAATCGTTCAGCAAGCTTGGTAAAATCAATATTTGCCATTTCCCGTTGTAAAATCTGAACGGCATTTCTGCCGCACAAGGCGGTTGTCATTGAATACCTATCTTTAGACAGAAATTCATAGTGGTGTTGTTTGCACGTTACACAATCGGATTTCTCACGAATATCTTCGATATGCAGCTTTTTAATTTCATTACGCCAGAGATCAATTTTCAGTAGGCCTTTGCTTAAGACATCAAAATTACCTGTCAAGATTTTTAGTGCTTCGGCTGCCTGAATAGAGGCAATCAAACTAGCAATTGGTGCGATAATTCCTGCTGTATCACAAGTTTCAGTAGTACCAAATGGAGGGATATCTTCTAAAACACATCGTAAACACGGTGTTTTCGATGGTATTATATTCATTGTCATACCAATACTTCCTATACAAGCTCCATAAATCCACGGTATGCAATTTTTCACACAAAAATCGTTTAGAAGGAAACGGGTCTCAAAGTTATCAGTACCATCTATAATAACATCAGCATCTCTGAGGGTATTGTTAATATTTGATGGATTAAGATCTGTTACAAATGCCTTAATCCTAACGTGGGGGTTTATTTTTTCTAATTTCTTTTGTGCGGCAATAGCTTTTGGCAGGTTTTTATTAATATCTTCTTCATCAAATAAGGACTGACGTTGTAAATTACTCTCCTCAATAAAATCGCGGTCTATAATTTTTAAATATCCTAAACCGCTACGTACAAGAAGATTTGCTGAAGTACAGCCAAGTGCACCGCAACCTACAATTGCAGCCGACTTTTCTCTTAGAGTTTTTTGACCAGCTTCTCCTATCCCGTAAAACAAAATTTGTCTCGCATAGCGATTTGACATGCTCAGTTTTTTAATTCATAACTACTTAGACATGTTTTATCTCCTGCAGCAATTGCTTTCTCCCGCTTGTAACTTATCTTTTGATTTATTCCTTCACCAAAACCAGCAATCCACTCATTTATTATATTACACATCGCCAGGAAATCTGCTCCTGAATTTTTCCAATATTGTTCGTGAATACAATTTTCATGGTCCCAAGACACACACTTATCGGATTCGGATACTACCTGTGCACCCCTGTCACAAGGCATACCATCGCAAAGAAAATCCCCAATTACTTCAAATGCCTTTGATACACTATTACAATCAGCGGTTGATAATCCTTTGCTTTTAACGGCTTCCTTCCCACAGGAAACACCGTGCTTATGAGCTGCCTCAGCAGCCACTTTTACGGCATCACTGTATTTGTTACAAAAGGCTGCTATTATTGCAGCCTCACGTGTTTCAACATCTATTATCAAGCTTTGAATCCCCTGATGGATGGACTTATTTCCCAATAATTCATCAAGTGGTTTGGTAGTGCTAGATTTTGGATGTTTTTGAAAAATTTTCTCAAGCATCTTTTCCGCTTCAACACCATATTTTGTTTCAAATGCAGAAACTATTGCTGATTCACGTGCTTCCGTTGTTTTTATCTTCCCAAACATCCAATAATGAATTGGGCCTAAAACGAGACTCATTCAAATACTCCTCAGAAAATAAATAAACTACAAAGGTGTTGTTTTTAATTTACAAAATAATATAAAATCCTGAATTACGATACCAAAATTCTTTAGGCGAGCTCAACAGACTTTATCCCTGGAATCTGTTCTTTAAGACGCTCTTCTACACCATATTTTAATGTCATTAAAGCACTCGGACACGAACCGCAGGCGCCTTTGAGACGCACCTTTACAACGCCATCCTGTACGTCTATAAGTTCAATATCTCCGCCATCTGCCTGTAAGGCAGGTCTTATATGTTTAAGTGCATTTTCTACCTCTTCTCTCATTCGTATCTCCTTTATCTTAATTGTTTACAACTTAGTTACCTTAAATTTAATTATACCTTAAAAGCTAAGCCTTTTTAGAAATAACCTCATTAAGTTCTTTGATTATAACGTCTGGTGAAACATTGTGCATTATTGCCCCAAAGGCAATGTCTTCTGTTTTTGAACCAGGGCATGTAAAGCACCCTGCCCCAAAATACTTTTTTATTACAGGTTCAGCTTCGGGGTACCTCTTAATTACCTCCCCAATACTTGTTTTTTTCGTTATTTTAAATTCTTCCACCATTGTTTAAAATCCTCACTTAAATATAAATTAATAAAAATACATAAGCAACCCCTATGGGTTGCCTCATACCCTATATAAAAGCAAACACTCTATAATCAAATTACAATAAAGGGTATCGGGGAAGCAAATTTTTGTCAATTAAAAAAACGAAAACAAGCTACATTGCCAACCCAAAAATTTATTTGATTAATATATGTTTATCATTTAAATTAGTAGTTGTATATGATAATAATAACTCATATTCCATTTATAATTTCTATAATCTTGTATTTTGTATCCTCTGTCTTGTTTATTGGATATATTATAAAACCTTCGTTTTTTAATAAAAAAATAGCCAAGTGGACCATGGTGATGGGCTTCTTTGTCCACAGCGGTTTCCTGATATTTCTTGGCCTAGAATCAGGCAACATTCCAATAACAAATGTTTATGAATCTTTTGTATCACTATTATGGTGTGTTTTATTTGTCTATATTAACCTTGACTATCTTTACAAAATACCCTCTCTGGACACTTTCCTGATACCACTAATTACAGCACTTTCTATCTGGGCGTTAACATTTGACGGAAACAATTTATTAATAACAATAAGCCTTGGGAATTTCTGGCTCATAGCGCATATTATCCCCATATTTATAGGATATGCCGCATTTACAATATCATTCAGCTTGAGCGTTATGTATCTGACACAGCAGAGGCAATTAAAGCTTAAATTATTTGGTTCACTTTTCAATAAATTGCCGTCATTAGAAAGAATTGATAACCTTATGTGGAAGACCATTTCACTTGGCTTCCCATTACTAACAATAGGTCTTGTATTTGGCGCTTTCTGGGTTAAAACTCAAAACGTTCTGGGTGAGGCGTGGTACCTTGATTACAAGGTTATTCTTGGTTTAGCCACATGGCTTGTATATGCCGCATTGCTACATATGCGTCTTATTGCATCTTTCCATGGCACCAAGATCGCATGTTTAACTATCGCCGGCTTTTGTTTAGTACTCTTTACCTTTATTGGAACATTCTTTATGGGTTCTAAACATGCCTTTCAGAATGTTAGCGAACAAACAAACACTGAAATCTTAAACGTACAATAGAGATTATTTTTAAGACTACGGATTAAAAATGAGCATATTGGTTGTAGGATTAAATCATAAATCAGCCCCTGTAGAGATCAGAGAAAAACTGGCATTTGATACAAATAGCATTTCTACCGCTTTATCAATGTTTTTACAAAAATATCAAAACGCAGAGGCTGTTATCTTATCAACCTGTAATCGCGTTGAAATATATGTATCCTCATTAGAAGATTCAATAAAGGTCGAGGACGTTCTTTCATTTCTTGCCGATTTTCATAGGATCGAATTAAACTACCTTTCCCAGTATATGTATCACTACAAGGATGATCGCGCTGTAGTCCACCTTTTTTTCGTAACCTCTAGCCTGGACTCAATGGTATTAGGTGAATCGCAAATTCTCTCTCAAGTTAAAGAAGCATATATGATGGCTTCAATGCAAGAAGCTACAGGCAAGGTAATGAACCAGTTATTCCAGCAGGCGCTTAATGTAGCTAAAATTGTTCACACATCTACTTCCATAGGAAAGGGGAAGGTATCTATAAGTTCCGTAGCGGTAGAATTTGCAGAAAAGATTTTTCAAGACTTTACAGGTAAAATTGTACTTGTTGTTGGTGCAGGTGAGATGTGCGAACTTCTTTTAAAACATCTTTATGAAGAAGGGTCTCGCACCTTTATAGTTGCAAACCGTACCTTTGAACGTGCGCAAGAGCTTGCCAACGAATATCATGGTCAGGCAATTAAGTATGAATTACTGAACGAATACCTTACAAAAGCAGATATAATAATTAGTTCAACATCCGCCCCTCATTACGTAATCCACGCTAATCAAGTAAAAGATGCAATTAAGCATCGCAGGGGTAATCCAATGTTTCTTATTGATATCGCCGTTCCAAGAGATATCGAGCCTGATGTTGCAAATATTCACAATGTGTATCTCTATAATATTGATGACCTGCAATCCGTTGTTAATCAGAATGCAGACGAACGAACAAGAGAGGTGGAAAAATGTCGGGCTATCATTGAAGAGGAAGTAGAACACTTCATGGCAAAGCTGGAGGAAATGAAAATAGAACCAGCAATAACACACTTACGCAATCATTTCCATACTATCGGGAAAGAGGAACTTGACCGCCTGAAGCCAAAAATAAAGAACCTTGATAATGGAGATTGGGAACAGGTGGTTTATACTATGGAACGCACCATTAATAAATTACTCCATCATCCTGCAAAGGTAGCCAAACAAGAGGCAAAGAATGGCGGTGGGTATCGGTATGTGGAGACCATAAAGAAATTGTTTGGCATTTTTCATCATCATCACACAGACCATCCAAAGCAATAAATCGCTATTTTGTGAGATAGGATGCTAACTATTATAGAATAAAGATAAAAATAAATGTTGGACGGAGGAAATTTATGACAAAAACAATATTATCGAGTGCCTGTCTCTTAGTCTGTTTGCTGGCAGCTACCACACCATCTTTTGGAGCCGAGATGTCTGTCATGCAGTATATGGAGCTAGAAGACGCTGCTGTAAATAAGGACACAGGCTCCCCGGTTGTAAATGTGTACCTAATGGGCATGCTCGATTCTTATGGCATTGCCAATGCGACGCTCCGCGACCGAAAGCAACAACAGCTTTACTGTCAGCCAGACAATCTTGCTCTTGGTCCGATGAATCTCCGCCAACTTATCAACGACAGATTAAAAAAAAATCGTGAATTGATATCCAAAAAAGACTGGGAAGTATATTCAAAAACAATGAACATCGCTGGAGAATCTTTGTTTGTATTACAGGAAGCATTTCCCTGTAAGTAAACATTGCGTCCAACAAGTCGCTCAAGAGGGACGCGGCATAAGACCGTCGCGCCCCTTAGCTTGAGCGTACGGCAATAATAAAAATGGAAAATTGGAGGAGATGTGGGGATCCCTGAAGAATCTGTAATCATATGGACTGACTATATGAAGCATAGAGCAAAATTAAGGGGATTTGTATTTTCAAAGATTGAAAATATATTGAGGCATTCAGCAGAAAGATACCTTGATACAGCAACCTAACGTTTAATTGTGGTAGGTAAGCATGATGATATACTGGTTATAATTCCATATGAGAAGCATAGAAACGAAATATCACCAGTCACAATTCATGCAACTACACGACAACAAATTAATTTCCGATTTAAAACGGGGAGGTTTATATATGGATAAAACAAAAATGGCATATTTTAAAGAGGAAGATATTTTGCATATAGTCATCTCTGACGAAAGAGAATCAGATAGCGTTGAGTTAAGCCCAAATATTACAGCCGAATTGAATGAAAGTGGTGAATTAATCGGCATAGAGATATTAGAGGCGAGTTCTTTTCTGCGCGATTCTATATTAGAATCATCACAGGCTAAGATATTGAAATTAAAAAAACCGTATAACAAATCAATACAGCGGACACGGTAAAACTGTGCCGCTGATTTCGGTCGTTATGTGCTAAAATATAAATAAAATCAAGGAGGTGTTAATAATGTTAGCGATACATAAAAAAATAGTTCTCGATGAACAACAGAAACCATTCGCCGTTCAAATACCTATTGAGGAGTTTGAACGGTTAGAGGAAGTTATAGAAAACTATGGGTTATCAAAATTGATTGACGAAGTTAGTGAAGACGAAAGGCTCTCGGTGGAAGAAGCGAAAAAATATTATCAATCATTAAAAACTAATGTGGAAAGTTGAGTATACCAAACGTTTTCTCAAAGAACTGGCTGAGTTACCGAAAGAAATTCAAAGTCAAGCAGAAGGCATCGTTTTTCAGGAATTATTAACTGCCAATCCTTTTTCTCTGGGATATCTTGAACGGATGAAAGGCTATCCTGATAAATACAAGATTCGAGTTGGTGACTACAGAATCTGAATAACAAAAGATAAGAAAAACAATCTAATAATTTGTCAACGTATTGCTAATCGAAAAGATATATACAGAACGTTTCCATGAATTCACATAACAAGTCATTCCAAAGGATGCGGAAACCGCACCTGTGAGTTCAGTCGCAAGGCTGCCACGCCACATTCGGCGGCACGCAATGACTATTTATAATGATAAATTCTATTTCATGAGCGAATGTATTCTTTTTGTATCCAAAAGTGCTTTTTCCACTGGGACAAGGGGTGTAATCTCTATATCAGTAAAGAATGGGAACAGTGGTAACTTCGATACAATCTCGTCCATTTCTTCGTTTGATTCTGCATCAATAATAGCAGCCGCCCCCCTTCTGCCCGCCAATTTCCCGCCTGCCAGTATCTTCCCGCGCCTTTGAAAACGCGCAAAGTATTCCCACTCTTTAATCACATATTCCAGAAAGTCCTTTACCGACATCTGTGGCATTTGTTTTACTTCAACCTTCAGTAAGAATAACATATCCCCCCCTTCTTTATTGCATTCAGTCCGTTGTCTCCATTACATCGCAAGACCGCCATCAACATTTATTACATGTCCTGTAATGTATCGTGCATTATCGGATAGTAAAAACATAGCTACTTTCGCCACCTCTTCAGGTTTGCCAAATCTCTTTACAGGTACCATTTCAATCATTTTATCCTTATATTCCTGCGGCAGAACTGCCGTCATGTCTGTTTCAATAAAACCGCATGCTATAGCGTTTACAGTAACATGTACCTTTCCAACTTCTTTTGCAAGCGCTTTCGTAAAACCAATCATACCAGCCTTAGAGGAAGAATAGTTCACCTGGCCTGCCATGCCCGTTATTCCACTTACAGACGTAATATTCAGGATACTTCCCGATTTCTGTTTAATCATCTGCATTATTACAGCCTTTGAAAAATTATATACACTTTTAAGATTAGTATTAATAACATCATCCCAATCGTTTTCACCCATTAGTGCAAGTAATTTATCCCGTGTAATTCCGGCGTTATTAATAAGGAAGTCAATCCTTCCATACTTGTCTTTTACATCTTTTACCATATTTTTAGCACCTTCAAAGCTGGCTGCATTTAACTGTAAAGAAATGGCACCTGGACCAATTGATTCAATCTCTTTTACTAATTTATTAGCCTCCTCGATACTTTTTGTATAATTAAAAGCAACATTGCATCCGTTTCTAGCTAGTTCCAAAGCAATTGCCCTACCTATGCCTCTTGTACCACCGGTAACAATTGCTACTTTATCTTTAAATTCCATTATGCCCCCCCCTTTTTAATTAATATTTAAAAACTATAATGCTGGATTATAGTATAGAAACAAATGAATCTGCGTGCTAGGATAATAAAAATTCTACGCCTTTTTTATTGACTGAAGAAAGTGTAATATTAATCTGGAATCTGTAGCAAAATGCACATGTGCATACGAAGCCAATATGCGTTCTGCCAGTAAACCATCCGGCTGTGTTTTACTGCTGTCGCATTTAGAAATTGTATATGCATACTGAGTATCCTGAGGAACGCGTAGTGAAGACCAATGGAATTCATGCGCCCTGAAAACATCACCTTTCCTGCATAAAAGGTTATCTTGTGCTGCCTTTATTATAATATAACCCAATCCCTGTCTTTTATTTTCCATCTTTGCTGTCCCTCTTAGTAACCCACACATCTCATAAGAGTTATTTCTAAAATCTACAATCTGTTCAAGCAGATACATCATGCCACCACACTCACCGTAAATTACCATCCCATTTTTATATGCTTTTCTTATAGATTCTTTCATTGTTTCATTTGAATTAAGCTGAGCGGCAAATAGTTCTGGGAAACCACCGCCGATGTACAAACCATCAATATCCGCCGGTAAATATTTGTCATATAACGGACTAAAATAAGTAAGCTCGACGCCGTAAGATTCCAATAAATCCAGATTGTCATGATAATAAAAGTTAAATGCCTCATCCATAGCAACGGCAAGCCTGAAATAAAACCTATCATTTATTCCTTTAAATATCGTATTTTTATGGAATGGAATACTGCCTGTTGATTTGGCAATATTAATAAATTCATCAATATCTATTGTTGATGACATCAAATTGCCAATCTTTTTATATACTGACTTTGAAAGCTCCTGTTCCACTGAAGGCACTAATCCCAGATGCCTTTCGGGCAACGCTATTTTCTCATCAAACGGAAGATAGCCTAATACCTGTATATGACAATTTTCCTCAATAGACTTTTTTAAAGATGAAAAGTGCCGTTCGCTCTTGACTCTATTCAGAATTATTCCCTTGAGTTTAACATCTCTATCAAAATTCCTGTATCCCAGTACAACTGCACTTGCACTCCGTGACATACCTTTAGCATCAACTACCAATATAGTTGGTGTGTTTAATATCTTCGCAATATGTGCCGTACTACCTAATTCTGTCCCATTAAGACAACCATCATATAAACCCATTACTCCTTCAATTACAGCAATATTTGACCCGCTTAAAGAGCGCTCAAATAATTCAATGCATACGTCCTTGCTCATTAACCAGGTATCCAGATTTCTCGATGGGCGGTTTGTAACTGACATATGATGTGATGGATCAATATAATCCGGACCAACCTTATATCCTTGAGGTACGTACCCTTTCTCAGATAATATTGCCATTAACCCAAGTGTAATTGTTGTTTTCCCAACCCCACTGTGTGTACCGGCTATTAGTATCCTGGGGAAATTTGACAAATTATTTTCCATGCAATGCTATATGACATATAAATCATGTTAATTTAAATTTGATAACTGCCCTTTTCGGTCGGGATTATATACTATCAAACAATGCAGTTCAAGTATTTCGAAAAAAGATATTGTTAGCTTTGCAATGTAATCATACATACTCAAGTACAAGAGTATTTTAGCTATAATTTTCTAAAAATTATAGCTCACACTGAAAAGAACATTAAAATCCAATTCTTGATGAATACCACCTAACGCTTGATACACTGGAACAGGAACAGAAAGCGTCGTTTTCAAATACTCTGTTAATTGAGATGATATCCCGGGCGCGTAAAAGATAGTAGTTCCTCCTGAATCACGAACTGTTTCATCATCACTTTCATCTTTATTTGCAAATTGCAGAATAACCTCGGACAGGATATATAATGTGGGTTTCTTTTCTATATCAATGATATTGAAAGTAGCGCCTTGTGTTGTTCGAACGATGTCGCCAAACTTATAATCCTGCGCACCCTCTGTTTTCAAGTGATACAAAACAGTACTGTCTAATATAATTAAGTGATTTATTCTCTTGTTAACCGAAATGCCAAACATATAATCAAGAGAACCAGTCCCCGGCTGTAATTCCGGTTCATACCTTTCATTAACATTGTTTCTTTCGTCAGTATTACCGGTAGGTAGTTTCAAACCAAAAATACCAGCAACGCCAAAACTCTTATCATAAAATTTGTATTTCCCAAGCATAATTGCATCACCAATGCCTGTTGATAGCTGGTCTTCTCCCAAAAATTCTTCTTCATGTACTTCCTTTGAATGTTTTTCAACGTAAGGAACCTGAAAACTAACTGATAATACATCAGTAATCCCGTAACCGATAAAGAAGCTATTTGTAATATCGTTACGTCTAGCATGAGCATCACGTCCTTCTTCATGTAACTCATGAGCTTCCATTATAGAGACGGATTCCCAATCCTGATATTCAAAAATATATCCCAATGTATATCTGTTTCTTGCCGGCGAATCGGCAGATAATGGGTTTACAGCACCAGTTGTTCCACCAAAACCACCGAGGGAACAAAGTTCACAAGAATATATCATGGTTAAACCACCCATGTTAATTATGATAATTCCGCAAATAACAAATATGAAGAGAACTTTAATTAAAAATAGTCTCATAAAGCATCTCCAATATTACAATCATTTTCAAAGAATTAAATGTGGCAAAGTAAGTTTAAAACTTACCTTACCACCATTTTAAAGTTATTAGAAATTTTAAATCAATTGCTTATTAAGAAGGCACATGCAACCTGATTAAAAGCTCTTCAGTCATCATAGTCCATTCCGCCGCTATATCACACAATAAGATAAATACACGACAACCTTCGTTACCATAAAGAACAGTAATTGCATAGGCATAGAGAACTAAAGCTATTAGACCATCTCCAGCCTGTGTTCCTTCAAATGAGCAGTGTCATATATTTTGGTAACGTATATTCTGGAAAGACGGACAATAAGGACTATCTAGATCAAAGAGAATAGACCCAATTCCGCCAAATAAAAACAATATTATATGAAAAAAGATTTTGATTATATAAAACGTCGTGGTGGTTTTTCAGGAGGTGATAAAAATACTTCAGGGGGGCAGATTGAAGTGTTGTTGGAATTAAAACAAAAAAAACTTTCTTTTGAGAGAGATACCTTAACGTCCAATACATATTTTGCTGTAAATGACAAATCAGATAACGAGCGACTATCTGATTTACAGTTTATACTGCTTATGAAGACTTGGAAACTATTTTTCTGCTTGCTACTAACATCTTTAAGCTCGGACTGATTCCCATACAATGCACAACAGCAGTTTCTCTTGCAGTCAGATTTTGATATACACCCACATTGATGTCCTTTGCAAGGGAATTCATTTGTCTTTACTGATACGGTTAAAACCTTCCCACCATTGCACATCATGAGGCACGCAAGAATCACAATTTGAATATAAGAAAATATCCCTTTAGTTTTCATTATTTATATAGCTATACTGAGGTGCTATTTCACTGTCTTAACACTTTCTAACCCATCCTCTTCCTGCTTAATTGCTTGTTCTAGATGTTTTTCCCAGTTGACACCATAATTCTTTTCTAACCAACCTTCAATATGTCCTTGCCATTGATTATATGCTTGCGCTATACATTCTATTTTTGGATGCTCTTTTGAAATATGTAAAACAGAATTGCTTTTAGGCACTTCCAAAATAAAATATTCGGATTGCTTTCCATCCCAAATCGCACAGATTTTAACTAAATTATAATATTCGGTTAACTTCTTTCGAGTTTCCGCTCCTGAATGATTTGGGAAAATCCTGTTAAGCAATCCAAGGTCATCTTTTATAGCGTAATACAGACGAAAAACATGTTTGTGCTTTAGTTTTATGTATTCTTTTGATGCAATATATTCATTGTAAATACACGGCGCTGGTACATCATGCATAAAACTATTTGCTTTGTCCGGAAATTCATTACAGGTATAAGGTCTGCATTTCTTTCCATATATAGTGCATCTTAACAGTACCTGAAGATTAACACCATTTGCAGTGCTAAGTTCTTTTAAATAAAAATCAAGACATTTACATGGATTACAAATCACATCCTTTACTTGAATGCCGCTATATAATAATTTAATACCATGTGAGGCATTCCCCCGTTTCAAAAGTGATTTCCATATACCCAGATGATTTTGACCTTTTGGAATACTCAAAAAACAGCATATCCCATCTGCACAAATCTCATTCGTAAAATCTATGTCTTTTTTAATGCTTGTGGATGTAACCGTGTCTGTGTTCGTGTTCATGTATAACCTCATCGTGACGATGACGATGCTGATGTACAAGATTATTTCTTAATAACAAGTCATAATTGTTTAATATCTCATTATAATTACCAATTGCCACAGGTTTCTTTTCTTCACTAAATACTAGCACTCTATCGGCAACTTCTTGTGTGAGAAACAAGTCGTGAGTCACTATCAATAATGTTTTACCTTGCGATTTCAGAGTATAAAGAATATTTATAAACATTGATGTACTTCTTGGATCCAATCCACTGGTTGGCTCGTCAAGCAGCAGGATCCTTGGTTCCATAGATAACACTGTGGCAATAGCAGCCCTCTTTTTCTCACCAAAACTCAAGTGGTACGACGTACGAGTTCCAAAACCCTCAAGGCCAACGAGTTCAAGTGCTTTCTCTGAAGCCTTAGTCACCAGATCATTATTCCACCCGAGATTCAAGGGGCCAAATGTAACGTCATCCATAACAGTTGGGCAAAACAATTGTTCATCCGGGCTTTGAAATACCATCCCCATGATCTTGCGAATGTTTTTCAAGTTGTTTTTATTTAGTGCCAAACCCATAACTTCTATATTACCGCTACCTTCAAGAATACCTATTAAATTCAGAAATAGAGTGGATTTGCCGGTTCCATTAGCGCCAATAATAACAAGCGTTTCTCCTTCCTTCACCTCGAAACTTACATCATTCAATCCAATAGTACCATCAGGATAACAGTAATTCAGATTCGATACTTTTATAATGCTTGCCATATGTTAGGATTATTTATATTAAGATAGCCCATTTTATGAAAGAGTCCGGACACAATAAACATTAGGAATATAATTATAGAAGATAAGAACAAAATATCAAAATATGAGAATTTAAAGCATTTTATACAGGGAACCTCTCCATTAAAACCGCGTGTAATCATAGCGCTGTAAATTTTTTCAGCGCGTTCAAATGTCCTTATAAATAATATACCGATTATATACCCTATAATTTTAAACTGTTCGATATATCTTGAACCAAAATAACGTATAGACCTTGCCCGCATTAAACGTTTTGCTTCATCTAAAAGTACAAAAATATAACGATACATAAATGACATAAGCATAACTAACAATCGAGGGAAATGAAGCATTTCCAAACCTTTCAAAAAATCTGAGAATGTTATCGTGAATGAAGCAATTACAATCAACAGTATAGACAAACTTGATTTGATAAAAATTTTTATAAATGTCTGAATTCCCTCGTAAGCTATGTCTAGTTCCAATTTACCTATTTTTATAGACCAGTAAGTATGCCCTTCCTTAAAAAAAGGTATTAGCATGGTTATAAATAGTATAAAAGGAATCAATAAAATAAGCTTCTTTAGAATTTGTTTTGGCGTAACCCTTGACAACAGGGCAATAACCAATATTAACAAAAAAAATAGACCATAATCTTTAACAGACTTGACTGGAAACAATATCAGACACAGTATTATCAAAAGGAAAGAAATTATTTTTGTCCGCGGATCGAGTCTTTCCAATATACTTTCAGTAAATTTCATAGATTGTAAAAGAACAAAACAAATGGGCTTCCACAACTAAGGAATAGTATAGATGTAATATACATTATCTTTATAGCTAAATTTATTGATTTTAAATTAAGTTCATTTTGAATGTCACCAATAAATTGTTTCTCAATAACTTCACCTTGATATGTGCTTGGTCCCCCTAATTGCACCCTTAAAGCACCTGCCATTGCTGCCTCTGGAATTCCGCTATTAGGACTTTCATGCTTTCGACCGTCTCTAAATGCAATTTTTAAAGAATATTTCAGACTGCAACCGCACAAAAAAGATGCTAAGGGAATTAACAGCGCAGAAATTCTAGCCGGGATATAATTAGCTATATCGTCCAACCTCGCTGACGCCCAGCCAAACCTTGTATATTTCGAATCTTTATGACCAACCATTGAATCCAGTGTGTTTACAGCCCTATACGCTATCGCTGCACATGGCCCTCCGATAAAAGAATAAAACATAGGTGATATAATACCGTCTATAATACTTTCCGCAACCGATTCAACACAGGCACATATTATTTGCCCTCTATCCAAATTTATCGTATCTCGACCAACAATCTGCGATAATGACCTCCTTGCATTTATTAAATCATTTTCGATTAGGTATGTCATTACCTTTTTCACCTCGTCTGCCATATTCTTTATAGAAATTGAGAAATATATAATAATAGCACCTGCTATCAATTCGCATAGCGAACTTAATCTTTTACTTGTCTGTAATATTACATAAGCTGTTACATACGTCCCGGCTACAATTGTTATTGTTAAAAAAACCCCTGCTATTCGTTCTGGAACAGGTATTTTTCTCACTACATTTTCAGTAAGATTTATCGCACGGCCAACAATTCTTACAGGGTGATATGACCATTGGGGATCACCAATGGCGATATCAAGGACAAATGCAATTGCCAGTTGTGCTATACTAATATAATTAGTGTTAAACATTATTTTATTTGTACTGGCTGAAACTTATTACAATTATTCAAGTTGTTTTTGCATTTAAATTTAGTTTTCTACATAAATAATATTATAATTATAATATTATAATTAGCTAAAACAAACCATCTTTATGCTCCTGCTATATGTTTTAAAAAAAATCCCCTTAATCTAGCACAAATGCAAGATTAAGGGGAATAAACTAATCTTCAGTCACTGAAGAAACAAATCACGTATCAAGATTATATTCAGACAAAATTATATCTGAATACTATCATACCACTCAATTATCACACCATAAGAAGGTTGTCTGTTTTTTACTTTAATACCTGAAATATCATTGTCAGGAAACTATTCCTTAACTTCGTAATCCGCATCAATAATATCATCCTCTCCACCCTCTCCCTTCTTGCCTTTCTTCTGTTTAGGTTCGCCGCCTGGAGGTGGTGGGGGTGGAGGCTGTTGCTCACCTTTTTTACCTGATTCCTGATACATCTTTGCGCTAATTTCATGCAAAGCATTTGTCAGGTTATCCATCTTCTGTTGTATCTCTTTTTCATCGTCTGTCTTAACAGACTCCCTTAAGTCCTTTATTGCATTCTCGACCTTCTGTTTTTGTGCTGAATCAATTTTCCCTGCCAAATCTTTTAATGACTTTTCAGCACTGTAAGCCAAATTATCTGCCTTGTTTCTTATTTCAGCCTTCTCCTTTGCACGTTTATCCTGATCCGCGTAATCCTGTGCCTGTTTTACCATTCGGTCAATTTCTTCTTTATTTAATTTAGTTGAGGCTGTTATGGTTATCTTTTGTTCATTACCCGTACCAAGGTCTTTTGCATGCACGTTAATGATACCATTCGCATCAATATCAAATGATACTTCTACCTGCGGAACGCCTCTTGGTGCAGGAGGAATACCAGTCAAATGAAACCTACCAAGTGTTACATTGTCTCTTGCCATAGAGCGCTCTCCCTGAAGGACGTGTATCTCGACACTTGTTTGGTTATCTTCTGCCGTTGTAAATACCTGACTCTTTTTTGTGGGAATTGTGGTATTCCTTTCAATCAAATGAGTAAAGACACCGCCGAGTGTTTCTATACCAAGTGATAAAGGCGTAACATCAAGAAGAACTAAGTCTTTAACCTCGCCTGATAATACCCCTGCTTGAATAGCAGCACCCATAGCCACACATTCCATCGGGTCAACCCCTCGTTCAATTTTCTTACCTACATAATCCTCAACAAATTTTTGGACACATGGCATACGAGTAGGACCGCCCACAAGGATTATCTTATGTATATCATTTGGTGTTAATTTTGCGTCCTTTAAAGTCTGCTCAACTGAATGACTGCAACGATTAACGATTGGAGAGACCAACTGCTCAACTTTTGCCCTTGTTATTGTATGTGTGAAATGTTTCGGACCAGAAGAATCAGCGGTAAGAAACGGAAGATTAATATCGGTTGTTAAAGTAGTCGAGAGTTCTATCTTTGCCTTTTCACCCGCTTCTCTCAGTCTCTGCATTGCCATTTTATCATTCTTTATATCTATTCCATATTCTCTCTTAAACTCTGCAACCAAATAATCAACGATGGCATTATCCATATCCGTGCCACCTAATTGAGTATCGCCACTTGTAGATACGACCTCGAATACACCCTGACCAAAATCCATAATTGTACAATCAAGTGTACCTCCGCCAAGGTCGAAAACCAATATCTTCTGAGATTCTTCAACTTTATCCAGTCCGTATGCCAGAGATGCCGCTGTAGGCTCATTAATAATTCTCACAACATCAAGTCCTGCAATAGTTCCGGCATCCTTTGTTGCCTGTCTTTGATTATCGTTAAAATACGCAGGAACGGTAATCACCGCTTTTTCAACACGTTCACCAAGAAAGGCCTCCGCATCCTGTTTTATTTTCTGTAATATAAATGCTGATATTTGCTGGGGTGTAAATGTTTTATCACGAACAGTAACTTTATGATCGGTACCCATTTTCCTCTTGATTGCATAGATAGTACCTTCTGGATTGCTAACAGCCTGTCTTCTAGCAGGTTCACCGACGAGTTTTTCACCATCTTTTGTAAATGCAACATAAGAGGGAAATGCCTTCCCACCGCTAGTAACACCCTCAGCACTTGGGATTATTGTGGGTTTACCACCTATTAATACAGCGGCCGCTGAATTACTTGTTCCCAAATCAATGCCAATAATCTTTGCCATTTCTTATCCTCCTTTTTCCTCTCCTGGTTTTTCTTGATTCTGAACATCCTCATGTATCGATTTATGCGAAACCACAACCTTTGACGGTCGTAATACAAAAGAATTTAATAAATAGCCCTTTTGAATTTCTTCTATAATAGTATTTTCCGGTACATCATTATTAACCTTACGCATCAAAACCTCATGCTTGTAAACATCCAGTGAAACACCAACAGATGATATAGTTTCCAGGCCTTCAGATTTTAATATGCGAGAAAATTCTTTGTAAATCAATTTAATACCATCGGCGACTTCGCCGCCGGTTGTTTGACCCAAATTACAAGTAGCCTTTTCTAGACTTTCATATATGTCAAGCAACTTCTTTATCAACGATTCTGCAGCAGTACGCTGGGTTGTTTGTCGTTCTTTTATCGTCCATTTTTTATAATTATCAAAATCGGCAGCGAGTCTTCGCATGGAATCCTGAAGTTCATTAATCTTTTTCTTACTTTCTTCCAACTCCTGCTTAAGAGATTGAATTATTGCCTGTTGTTCTGCAAATAACACCTCTGATGCTTGTACTACTTCAACCTTATCAGATGGATTATTTTCCTTTTCAATATCATTTGACATGCCTATCTTACCCTGAATAAACCACTAATGAATATAGTTGAAAGTTTTATGCTAACACAAATTTAATATAATGCAATAAACAAATTCCCTATACTAATACATACCCCCTTCCTTTAAAATCTTTGTAAGTTCTTTAACATGATTGAAAGGGATACTTGTTTCTTGCAGGCCCATAACAGTAGTATCTATATTATAGGCAACTCGTTTTATCTCAACCTTACCATCCTCCCAGATAGCATATGATACCATGGGAATACCATCGCGCGGCTGACCAACACTGCCAGGGTTTACGATCTTAATACCATCTACTTCACGTATCATTGGGAGATGTGTGTGACCAATAAATACTATATCCGCCCCTATATCATTTATTTCCAATTTCAAGTCTTTATCAGTGGTCTCAGGTCTAATATATTTATACATATCACCACCAGGAGACGCATGTGATAATAAAAATATTTCCCCTTTTATTTCCACCTTTAAGGTAACAGGCAGATTACTGAGAAAATTTTTCTCTGACGTATTTAAAACATTATTAGTAAAAACCTTTCCTGCATCGCTAATTTCTTTATATTTTGCCGAACATCTACAGTCCATACCTTTGCCAACAGCATTGTCATGGTTACCACGGACTATTTTATCAGTTAAATTCTTTACCCTTTCTATACATTCTTTTGGATATGGACCATAATTCACAACATCCCCAAGGCAGAGAACCAAATCAGCTTTTTCGTTTATTGCATCCAAAGCAGTAATATTGCCATGGATATCGGATATGATAAGGATCTTCATACTTTTATTTTCTTGCTTTTAATACTTAATCTTTATAAGTTTTTAATTATATGGGTATAATCATTCGTTATCAATACATACATAACCTACAATGTTAAATATATTATAATTTAACACACCAAATGTTTTTTGACAAAAAATTTCCATATTTCACCCGTATTGCTTATCTCTGCGATGTCAGGTCTGGTGTATTTTTTGGAATCTTTAACGGATTGGTTATATTATTTGTTCACATCATTGGAAGAAAGTTGGGTGCTACCCCAATTGAGATTGCCAATATTACTGCTGCCCCTACCGCATCCTTAATAAATATTAGCATACAAACAATCGGAGATTAAAAATGAAAATTACTGAAAATCTTATAACCTATCGCTTAAAGCTAAAAAATGTTCCTGGTACACTCGGTACAGCAATTTCTGCTATTGGCAAGATTGGTGGTAGTATGGGTAACATTCAGATTATAAAGGCTGACAAAGAATACAAAATCAGAGACCTTTCTGTATACATCAGTTCAGATAAACAAGCTAAAGACATCGCCAATGCACTATCTGCTATTGGGAAAGACCTTGTTGAGATTATAAGCGTTAAGGATAAAGTATTTGAACTGCATGAAAAAGGAAAAATATTTTTGAGTAATAGAATAAGTATCACAACATTTGAAGACCTTTCACGTGTTTACACACCGGGTGTAGCAAAGATCTGTGTGGCTATCAAAGAACGTCCTGAACTTGCAAAAGAATATACCATTATTAAAAATACTGTTGCAGTTGTTACTGATGGTACTGCAGTACTTGGATTGGGAGACATTGGTCCTGTAGCAGGAATGCCTGTTATGGAAGGTAAGGCAATGTTATTTAAGGCATTTGGAGGTATTGATGCATTTCCAATCCTGCTAAATACAAAGGATGTTGATGAAATAGTAAGAACTGTTATTAATATAGCTCCTACTTTTGGAGGGATTAATTTGGAAGATATTTCCGCGCCTCGCTGTTTTGAGGTTGAGGAAAGATTAAAGGCATCATTAAAAATCCCCGTTTTTCATGATGATCAACATGGTACTGCTGTAGTATGCCTTGCCGCCCTTATAAATGCATTAAAAGTAGTTAAAAAGAGGTTAGAGCATGTTTCTATCGTAATCAGCGGTGCAGGTGCTGCTGGAACATCTATTACTAAAATATTACTAAGTGCAGGCGCAAAGAATATAGTAGTTTGTGACACTGCTGGAATTATTTATAAAAACAGAAAAACTCACATGAATCCAGCCAAGGCGTCTTTAGCAAATATTACAAATACAAATTCTGAAAAAGGAACTATTGCCGATGCAATGAAGGGAAAGGATATTTTCATTGGAGTTTCAGGGCCAAATACTATTACAAAGGACATGGTTAAGACAATGGCAAAAGACTCAATTGTATTTGCCATGGCAAACCCTACGCCTGAAATTGAACCTGATTCAATTGAAGGTATAGCAAGGATTGTCGCTACTGGCAGGTCTGACTATCATAACCAGGTCAATAATTGTCTTTGTTTCCCAGGTCTTTTCAGAGGGGCATTAGACATAGGAGCTACCGCTATTAACGATGAGATGAAAATGGCGGCGGCGTTCGCTATTGCAAATGTTATTGAGGAAGATCATCTATCGGAAGATTATATAATACCGGGTGTTTTTAATGAAAATGTTCATAAAAACGTGGCAAAGGCTGTTGCTGAGGCAGCAATTAGAAGTGGAGTGGCAACGCGACAAATATTATAAGTCTACTTTTAATCTAAGGTAACTTTGAATAGAACACTTGAAATTGAATTATCATCAGAAATGGAGTTCCATGCCCTCGTGCGCTGCAAAACAATCAATGGAGTGATACGATTCGTCCAGTTGTTCCTTGCAATTTGCCATAAGGATATTAATCTGATCATCAGAATGGTCAGGATCATGATGGAACAACGCCACTCTGTTTATTTTGGCATCCTTTGCGAGTCTTAATACTTCACAAATAGAAGAATGTCCCCAACCCACCCTGCTTTTATATTCTTCATCTGTGTATTGAGCATCATGAATAAGTAGATCTGCGCCCTTCGTTAAATACAAAATCTTATCTCTGCAATCAAGTCTATATTTTAATTTGTTATCCTCTGTTACCCATGCAGGTAAGATTTCATTATCTGTAAAATAGCAAATTTTTGTCTTTCCATAAGTGACAACATAGCCCATTGATTGACCAGGATGATTGGTAAATACTGTGTCAATATTTACTCCATCAATAACAGCATTGCCCTCGGACAAAACATGAAACTTTATATCTGCAGACAATGATTGTAGTTTAACAGGGGAATATATACTTTCCATTTGATTTGATAAAATCTTGTCAAGTTTTACTTCCTGTGTTTCCATACCAAGAATAACAATTTCGTTTCCTTTGATATAAGAAGGCATGAAGAATGGTAAGCCTTGAATATGGTCCCAATGGAAGTGACTAAGAAAAATGTGAGCCTTAAGCTGTTTTTCCCTGTTACAAAATGAATTCCCGAGCTCTCTTATACCAGTGCCAGCATCAAAAATAAACAACTGTTCATCCGGTAGTAACAACTCAACACAGGATGTATTCCCCCCATATTTTACGTATTTTATACCAGGTGTCGGAATGGAACCCCTGACACCCCAAAATTTAACTTTAATTCCAGCTTTCAATGGTTACTCTATTTAATCAATGATAAAATAGTTATTAAATCATGCCGTATATGTTTTTAATAAAGTAAAGAAAAATATCTTAAAACTAAATATTTTTGGTTATTAAAATGTATTAATTATTACATTACCTTTTTTAAACTGTCAAGCTTAATAGTAAATTTTCAAATTTGATTTACCGGGAGCGGTAAAGGAGCAGTACAAAAATTCGAACCATTCACTGAATCATTACAATGTTGCTATGAAATTTCTTTAAATCGTAAACATTTAATTATTCTTGCGAGTACCTCGCCAGTCACGCTTACCCTTCAAATAATTAATTGCAGATGTTACTGTCATTGCTATATACATAAAACCTGCAAGTGGTAATGCAAGAACACGATATATGCTCAAATCATAAAAAAAGAGTGTAGGGCGTATGTTATTGACATAAAAATAAATGCTAGAAACGATAGTACACCAATTACTGGAAACGAGTTTATAATACTAACAATTATTCCAAATAAGGGCGCCAAAAATAGAATTGACATGCCAACGTCTGTCCCGAACAAAGCAAACCATGAATACCGTAACTGAGTAAATGCCGTCCGTGCAATCATATTCCATACATCGCTTAGTTTGCGATATGGACGTATACTTATAACAGACTTTGTAAGAGACAGAGAGATTGAAAATCCTGCTTGCTTTAACAGTTTTGCAAGCGCAAGGTCGTCTATCCAAGCATCATGATAAGCCTCAATACCCCTTATCCTTTTCAGTGTATGACGTGAAATGAGTATACATCCACCATCTGCCGCTGCTATTCCTGTACGCAAGTATTTTACTTTTTTAAAAGGATAGAGAAAATGGGAAAAATATATAAATGTGGGAATCAATAGTCCTGCCCATATCCCATGTGTATTCAAAAGTGCCAGGAGCGAAACCATTGCATGCTGTTCAGATAGCACCTTTGACACTAATCCACTCCAAACGTTTTGATTGTGAAGTATATTCGCATCTGTAAACAACAACCATTCACCTGAAAAAACATTTATTCCCTGCTGTAACGCCCAGAGTTTACCTGACCAACCGCTTGGAGGTTCTGTACCATTAATAATTTGTACATTTTTATTTGAATTTGATGCGATAGCCTTCGCACACTCAGCAGTATTATCGCTTGAATTATCGTTAACAATGATAATTCCCGATTTCTGGTAGTCTTGATTAAGCCAGGATGGTAAAGTTAAAGGAAGTGTTTTGCTCTCATTACGAGCAGGGGCAATAACAGTTAATGACGGTAGTTCAGTACTAATCTTGAATAAATTACTATACGGTCCCCAACACTCAGACATCTTCCATCTTGGGGGCATCAATATTATTATCAACCAAGTAAATGCAGAAACAGCGCATATAATTAACAAAGTCTGAACTATCACGGGTAAACAAATTTAAAGTCCTTCTAAAAGCTGTATTGCCCTTTCAATGTTATTAGTCGGTGTCTTACATGTATAATTTTCACATATATAGACAGTTGTCTTACCATCTATTGGCTTTTGTTCTTTAACAAAGCCGGCAATTTCTTCAATCGTTTTGTCTCTTTCTGAGTGCAGCAATAATACCTTTTCAGGTATAAATCGCTTCCATATTTCGCTTAGTACTTTCTTTGTATCAGGATTGTCAGGTTCTCCTGCAATAATAATTTCCTTAACAGGACCAATGGCAAAATCCAGTCCACAAAGAAACTGGGTATATCCTGATGGATATTGATTTATAGTATCAGCAAAATTCCTGATAATCTGGGTTGCCATATCTTCCATATTCAAATTACCTGTCATATGACTTATTCTTAATATATTGAGCAACGCAACAGAATTCCCTGATGGTAAAGCACCATCATATATTTCTTTTGTATTAACAATAAGCTTCTCATTATTCTTTCCGTTTAAAAAGAACCCCCCCGCTTTTTCGTCCCAGAAATATTCAATCATTTTTTCATTAATCTCTATTGCTGTTTTAATGTATTTCACCTCAAATGTAGCCTCATAAAGATTTAATAAACCCCATACAAAATTTGCGTAATCATCAAGGAATCCGTTATTTGAAACTTCTCCTCCGCAATAACGTCGCATTAATGTTCCATCTTTCTGTCTCAAATTATTTATAATAAAATCTGCTGCGCGTTTAGCTGCAATTACATATTGTGGTTCACCTAAAGCCTGTGCACCTTCCGCTAGCGCTGCAATCATCAATCCATTCCATGATGTTATAATCTTGTCATCCCTGTGAGGACGAACACGTTTTTCTCGAACGACTAGAAGTTTCTCCTTTGACTTTTTAAGCATTTTTCTAAACTCCTCAGGTTTTAAACCTTCTAACTTACAAAATGCATCCAGCGGTTTATCAGCATGAAGAATGTTTTTATCTTCAAAATTACCCTCTTTAGAAACGTCATAATAGTCACAGAAGATTTTGCCTTCATTACCGCCTAGTGTCTTTATAATCTCATCAGGTGTCCAGACATAAAATTTACCCTCCATACCCTCACTATCTGCATCTTCTGCTGAATAAAAACCACCCTCAGGAGATGTAAGATCTCGCAATACATAATCAAATATACCCCTTGTCATATCAGCATTAAATCTATTTCCTGTTGACTGGAAAATCTCTATATAAGCCATCGACATTAATGCCTGGTCATATAGCATCTTCTCAAAATGCGGGACAAGCCAATATTCATCAGTAGAATATCTGTGGAAACCACCCCCAAGTTGGTCGTAAATGCCGCCCATTCCCATCCTTTCAAGCGTCTTTCCAACCATTTCCAAAGCATTGGGGTCTTTCGTGCGCTTCCAATATCTAAGGAGGAAAGTATAATGATGTGGTGTTGGAAATTTTGGTGAAGAGCCAAACCCACCATAGAGAATATCAAAACTATCCCTTAATTGTTCATATGCACGTCTCAATGTTTCTGCAGTCAAAAGTTGACCCGATGTAATTTCAGTTGTATCTTGTAAAAACTTCATCACTTGCTCGCTGGATGCAAGAATACTCTCTTTGTTCTCCTTCCAGAGATTGGAGATTTTTTTAAGAATATTTGAAAAACCAGGATTCCCAATTCGTTCGGCTTTTGGAAAGTATGTGCCTGCATAGAATGGTTTTCCATCAGGAGTTAAGAAAAGATTTAAGGGCCATCCACCACTTCCAATTAAAGCCTGACAGGCGGACATGTAAACACTATCAATATCAGGACGTTCCTCTCTATCAACTTTAATAGAAACAAAATTTTCATTTAATATTTTCGCAACTTCTTCATCTTCAAAAGATTCATGTTCCATAACATGACACCAATGACATGTGGAATATCCTATTGAAAGGAAGACGGGTTTATTTTCTCTTAATGCTTTTTGAAATGCTTCTTCACACCATGGATACCAGTCCACAGGATTGTAAGCGTGTTGTTGTAAATACGGACTCTTTTCTTGAATTAAATGGTTGGGTTTTCCCTTCTTTGGAACTCTACTTTCAGATCTTAATATATTAGATTTATTACCAATTTCCTTTGCACTCATATCATTAAATATACAATCTCTAACAAAAAAAACCAAAATAAAGTATCTTACTATAAGTAGAAATATGTTTTTACTCTGAAAATATAAATATTTCCTCATGGATATAGTCTAGAAAAGAAAACGTTGTGGGTCTTTCTGGTCCTTGTTTGAGGAAGCAATAGGGAATTGGATTATAAGACAAAGAAGGTAAATGTCAAGAAAGATTGTGCTCTCTTTTATTTATACATCAAAGATATATATTAAAGGATCGCAGATATATATAATGAATTTTTATAAAAATCTTTAATAGGTTATTTATGACTCTATAACCTTAAGAATATGATACGGCACGTATTTCGCTTAGAAATATTGTATAATTTAAAATACTTTTTCACTTGATATTTGACATTAAAAGGAATATATATATTTCAAATAAAACCAGTTAAAAAGGAATAATTATAATATAAATCTCATATATTTTAAAAATCTTTACTGCACATATCTAAAAAGATGCAAAAATGAATATCAGTTGGCGGAAATATAGCACTTTTTAGTAAATCTTTTCTTTTTATAAATTTAGTATTTTAATCTCATTAAAATTATTTAAGAAAGGAGGGCATATATAAGATGTCGTTTAAGAAATTATTAAACTGGTACGTTATAGTATGCATAGGACTTTTGTGTCTCCCTTTACTGGGATTGGTTAAAACGGGTTATGGATCAGCAATAAATGATAGTCCAACAAATAAACAACTTTTAAATCACGCACAACAGTCAAATAATGAAAACTGGGATATTGAAGCAACTGCTGAAAAAACCACAGACCTACTGAGACCAAGAATAGAACTCATAAATTATCAAGCCCCTAATGTTGAGCTTGCGAGCGAGCAGGAAATAACCCCATCAAAGGCTGGTACTGCCCATTCTGAAGAACAAGGCAAGGAACTTAGTTCCTTAATGCATGATTTTCTAGAATTAACGAAATATGGAAGATCTATCCATGTAATGGCAATGTTGATGGTTGGTTTCGGTTTTTTAATGGTCTTTGTAAAAAGATATGGCTATGGTGCAGTAACTGCAACTTACATTGCAGTAAGCATTGTAATTCCTTATTACATGTTCTTAAAGACGCAAGGAATATTTGGCGAACCAGCTGAGTTAAAAATGGATCGCTTCATACTCGCAGAATTTTGTGCAGCCAGTATATTGATTGCCATGGGCGCCTTCCTTGGCAGACTTAAGATGTCACAATATATTATCTTGGCTTTAATGTTCGTTCCTTCCTATATGATAAATGAATGGATTATGCTTGAAAACGGGCTGGGTATTATTCCCAAAGGACAATTAATTGATACAGGCGGTTCAATTGTTATACATCAGTTTGGCGCTTACTTTGGATTAGGTGTTATTGTCAGGATGACCAGTAAAGAAGATTTCTTAAAAAAGATTGACTCGGATAAAATCAGCAATCAGTTTTCCATGCTTGGAAGTATGGTTTTATGGATATTCTGGCCATCATTTTGTTCAGCGCCTGCCGAAATATCGAGGATGCCACTGGCAGCAGTCAACACAGTGCTTTCTCTTTGCGCAGCTACCGTGTCAACTTATATCGCAAGCGCCATGATAAGGAAAAAAATTGCTATCGAAGATATGGCTAACGCAGCTTTAGCTGGCGGTGTAGCAATCGGCTCTGCCTGTGCACACACAACCCCTCAGGCATCGCTTATAATAGGTTTCATTGCAGGTATTTTAAGTGTATGTGGTTTTGCATTAATACAGCCTCTCATACAAAAGGCACTTAAAGGTATAGATACTTGTGGTGTCCATAACCTGCATGGTATGCCGGGTATATTCGGTGGGCTTGCTGCAATCTTTGCAGCACAGGGGGTAGTTCCTGGTTTACAAATAAAAGGCGTATTAATTACCTTTGTCATTGCCTGGATTACGGGTCTTGCCTCAGGAACAATTGTATCATTGTTTGGTTACAGGAAAGATTCATACAATGATGCAGTAGAATTCATCGTGGAAGAAGAACATCATTAATAAAATTCACTGAAAGTACTTAAAAAACCTCCTGCATTTATTGATGCAGGAGGTTTTTTTATTGTAATAATCAGCTTTATTTTAAGTTGACTCTCAATACGCTTCTGATATACACTTTTAATCTGTCGTTTAAATTTGTATAAATAAAACAGGAGTAACTTGAATGGATTGGAAGATTATTATCAGTACGTTTGTCACTATCTTCTTGGCTGAACTGGGAGATAAAACACAGCTTGCATCTATCCTGATGACGAGCAAGACTAATAAACCCGTATTGGTTTTTATTGGAACTATGCTCGCCTTTGCCGTAGTCACAATTATAGGTGTTACAGTTGGTTCAATAATTACTAAATTTATACCTATTAACATTATTAAGTACAGCGCAGCAGTTGCATTTATTATTATTGGTATCCTGATTTTATTAGGTAAAATTTAGCATGAGAATAAAACGGCCTATAAACCACGCAAAACGAGTAGGCAGGACTGCAAACCTTGTCATATTCCTGGGTATTTTAAGTATTATTTTAAGTACCCTGGCATTAACCATCAGTCAAGAGCTTGCAAAACGTGGTTATGGTCTCGGCTATATAGCTATAGGATTAGTGATGATTGGGTTTGGTTACGGAATTAGGTATAGATATAAGTACTGCCTTTATCTTGCAATAATGTTGTTTACAGTAATTACAGGTAATCTTATTCTAAAATTTTCGATACATCATACTACATACTTAATTTTACGACTGACACTATGCGGTTTAGCATCCTTCCGACTAATACAGTCTGCATCATCTATGAGAGTACTTATCGCAACAAATACTTTTCCTGAAAAATATAACCGTTATATGGAGTTTTTCCTGAGACGAAGACGCATATGACAATTCTGGACGAAATATACAAATATAAGCTAATCGAGGTCTATGAAAATAAAAAACGTATCCCTCTTAACGTAATAAAAGAAAATATTAAGAAGTCCTTAAATACAAGATCTCTTAGTGCTGCTTTAAAATCAGATGCTAATATTAGTATTATTGCCGAAATTAAAAAGGCCTCTCCTTCTCTGGGTATTTTGAGAGAAAATTTTAACCCGGTAGAAATTGCTAGTATTTATGAAGCTAACGGCGCTTCTGCTATTTCAGTGCTTACCGATGAAAAATTCTTTCAGGGTAGTCTTTCTTACCTAACAAAGGTTAGAAATACAGTCCGTTTACCAGTCCTGAGGAAGGACTTTATTGTTGACCCTTATCAAATATACGAGGCACGGAAAGCAGGTGCAGATGCAATACTATTGATAGCCGCACTTCTTTCAAAAGAAGAGTTACAGGGTTTTCTGCTTCTGGCAAGCGAACTGGAAATGGATTGCCTTGTAGAGGTACATTCAGAAAATGAACTAAAAACAGTGTTACAAACTAATGCCAGTATTATTGGTATAAACAATCGTGACCTTAAAACATTTAAAACCGATTTAGAAACAACGATTCACCTAAGACGGCTTATTCCTTCAGGAATAATTATCGTAAGTGAAAGTGGTATTAAATCACGGAAGGATATTGAATTATTGTTGGAAAATGGTGTCAATGCAGTTTTAGTTGGGGAGACATTGATGAAGAGTAATAATATTCCTGGAAAATTGCATGAACTCTTAGGAAACACTAAATCCCCCTAACATCATTTATTTGTTAAAACGAAATTAGGGGAATTATTAAACTTTGCTAAATCAAATCTGACTACTCTATTACTTTAATTGTGCATCCAGTACAGCTTTTAAGTCTTTCTTTGATTTGACTCCTACCATCTTATTCACTGCCTGACCATTTTTAAAGATAATAAGCGTTGGTATAGCTGTAATCCCAAATTTTGCAGGGATAGCATTATTTCCTTCAGTATCGAACTTACAAACCTTAACCTTACCATTATATTCTTTTGCCAGTTCATCAATCACCGGTGCAAGTTGTCTGCATGGACCGCACCATGCCGCCCAGAAATCAACTAATACGGGAATATTTGAATTTAATACATCTGTCTCAAAATTTGCATCAGAAGTCACAACTACATCTTCAGACATGCTTATTCTCCTTCATTATTATTTATATGATAATTAACACTTACAAAAAGATTACAATGACATTCGCCATCTCGTTCAACTTCTTCAATATGATAAACGCATGGACATATAATTTTCTTATCTTTCTCAAAATCTCCCATAACTAACCGACAGGGACAATATGGATGCCCATACTTCATCTTGCGCATTACCAATCCTTTTACTACCCTGTCAACAATTTTAACATCAGGATTTAACCTATAGGGGCTATTTGCTACATAATCATTAATCATTCGACGGATTTTTATTTCTTCTTCCTCTTTGTTATTGTTAGTCATTCGTATTCCTCAATATTTTTAAATCCTGATTAATGCGTTGGTTCGTTATCTTTTTTATCGCGTGGCACCCTTTTCAATTCCCACACAGCGCCCGTTGGGTCAGGACAATGAGTTAACAGTGTATGTTCACTTGTCTGCCATGGCAACATTGCTCCATATCGTAATGCAAGCGCATCCCTGGAAAGGACTGCATATGCGCTGTCACACAATCCCTTTGGAGTAAATCCCGTTAAAGGGAAAGTATCCCCTTCTTTATAATAATTGCAACTACCTTTTTTGACTACGGTCGCGAATACCTTATAACTCGAACTCTTACACTTCAATAATTCATTCCTTAATAATTCCTAGTATCTGCATATTTACCAAAGTATTTAAAAAGTACTTTGATATTGAGTATGATTAATTTAAATGTACTATATATAAACATTTCTCAATGTTTAATTTTATACCACCATTCCAATAACGATACCCTCAAATACAAGTTTTCCATCCACTACCCCCTGCGTATCAAAAACTGCCCTTCTTGAACGTAATTCTTTATTTTTAGCAATAATAATCAGTTTATCCCCTGGAACAACCTTTCCGCGAAATTTAACTTTATCTACACCGCCAAATCCTAAAAACCGTTCATCTTTTGTAGTCTGTTTATAATAATATGTACACAACTGTGCAGCGGCTTCTAACATCATAACGCCGGGCATGAGAGGACGACCTGGTACATGACCTCTTATCCAGAATTCATTATTTGACACATCCTTATATCCAACTATAATCCCTTCTTCTATGCTATATTTTAATATTCCAGACAGTTGCTCCATTTCATATCTATGAGGTACAACGGCTCTAATGCCTTCAATATCAATAATTGGTTTATTTAAATCTATATTATTTAAGTCTATTAATATATCCTGAGGCATATAAAAGTCTTATATTAAGAATAATTTATTTTAAAAAAAATAAAAGTTTAATTATGTTAATTCTACTAAATAAATATGTCAAACAAAATCTAACACTTAAAAAAACTAAAATATATTTGACAAATTTGATATAATTTAGTACAAATATGAAATAATTTAATATCAGTATTGAATTTTTCTTACATAAACTAATGCAAGGAGGTATTAAAAATGAGAAGCTTGCGTATTTCATTAATTTTATTTGCTGCTTTAATATTTGGCGTAGGTATGACAAATGTGCCAACATTAATTAAATCTGCAATAGCTGGCGCATGTGAATGTCCGGAAGGTTGCCCATGCAGTCATTGTTCCGGAAAGAGTAAAGATTGTACTTGTGAAAAGAAATAGGCAATCGTCGGTTTTTCAAAGAAAAACTGACATGTTATTAAAATTAAAAAACGCCTTTATTCAGAGGGCGTTTTTTAATTTATAATTTTAGGGAATACATAAAATGAACACTTTCATGGCTAAAAAAAATAATATAAAAAGAGATTGGTATATTGTAGATGCCCAAGATAAAATCCTTGGCAGGATGCTTACCACCGTTTCAAGGGTACTTCAGGGTAAACACAAACCTGAATATACTCCCCATGTTGATGTTGGTGATTTTGTTATCATTACAAATGCCACTAAAGTGAAGCTTACAGGTAAAAAGATGAAGGAAAAGATTCATTACTACGTAACACATTACCAGGGTGGTTTAAGGAAAAGAATGGTTGGTAAAACACTTGAAACAGCACCGGAAAAGGTATTTCGTAGGTCGGTTAAAAGGATGTTACCAAGGACAAGGCTTGGAAAAGATATGTTAAAAAAATTAAAAATTTATGCAGGTTCCGACCATCCGCATCAGGCACAACTACCCAAAGAATTAGTTATTCGTAATTAAAAGTTTAAAGGAGATATAATTGGCAGTAGAACAATTTATTTGGGGTACTGGAAGACGCAAAACGTCAATCGCAAGAGTCAGATTGAAAAAAGGGAATGGTAAAATATTTGTAAATGAAAATGAACTAGACAGATACTTTACTGTTGATCGCGATAGCGCTCAGGTACGCGCACCTCTAAAAGCCACAAAAACAATAGGAGATTATGACGTTTTAGTAAACGTAAAGGGTGGCGGTATTACAGGACAAGCAGGGGCAATATCTCTTGGTATAGCACGTGCTCTCTGTAAAGCCGATGTCTCTTTAGTAGATTCCCTTCGCCAGGAAGGATTTTTAACAAGGGATAGCAGGATGAAAGAACGAAAGAAATATGGCAAGAAGGGTGCAAGAAAAAGTTTCCAGTGGACAAAACGTTAATCTAGCAATATTTATTTTAGCTTCCCAGTGTAATATTTTGTAGCTAAATTCACACCTTCTTCAAATGTAATCTTTGGTTTCCACCCAAGCGCTTTGGTTGCCTTTGAACTATCAAGGCTAATATGCTCAATCTCACCTGGACGTTTCTGACCAAAAATTGGTTTGATATTGGACAGAAACGCCCTTCTAACCGTTTCAAATACTTCGTAATCTGTAATCTCTTTACCCCAGCCGAGGTTGTAGATTTCACCGTTCCCTGAATTGTTTAAAACAGTCATGTTCGCTGTTATAATGTCACCCACATAAACATAGTCTCGGGTTTTTGAGCCGTCGCCAAAAATTGTAGGACGTTTATTCTTTAATATCTGTTCACTGAAAATGGCTATTACACCTGCCTCGCCATGCGGAGATTGTCTAGGTCCATATACATTTGGATATCTCAAAACAGTGAAATTTAAGCCATATAATTTATAAAAAATATACAAATAATGTTCTACTGTATGTTTGCTTACACCATATTGCGAAATAGGCTCCACTGGACATGTCTCTTTTACTGGCAAGCTTTTAGGCTCACCATAAACTGCCCCACCTGTAGAGGCGTATATGAATTTCTTTACTTGAAATTTCCTTGATAATTCACACAGATTTAATGAACCGAGAATGTTTACATTAGCATCGTACATAGGCGTATCCACTGACTTACGAACATTAACCTGAGCAGCATGATGATTTACAACCTCTGGTTTCTCCTTCTTAAATATCAACTCTAAAGCTGTAGAATTACAGATGTCTATTTTATAAAATGTCGCGCTTTTATTAACATTTTCAAACCTGCCTGCAGAAAGATTATCCACAACAACAACAGAATGTCCTTCGTCAATCAATCTATCTACCAGATGCGATGCTATAAAACCAGCCCCTCCTGTTACAAGTGTTTTCACTAAACCCCTCCCTCATAATACGCTATTATAAAGAATATATACTTTACTAATAATAAGACACTAAACTTTTTATATTTAATTTTTATATATAAACTCATTATTAAGAATAAATAACTCAGCAGCAAAGTGCAACACAAGAGGATAGAAATTAGCCATGTGTTTTAAGGTTAATATATTTAAGAATTACAGTTTTAAAAGGACCTCTAAATGTTTTACTAGTATACACTTGTTCTACATTTTCGCAACCATTATCAGATAATCGCATATATTTTGTTTGAAGATTGTGCATGCGTTGTGTTGTAACAATAATTGTTTACGTTTAATTGCCATTTGATAGGCTCTATTCATACGAAAACACATTTTTCATAGTAAAGGTTTTACATTTATATTATGCCTCTGAACTTTCCATGTGAATATTAATTGCCAACTAATAACTATTTATAATAAAATAATACTTATGTAGTTTTACTATATTTTGATTCCATTATGAATATTGGTAAAAATGGTGCAAAGCCTTATTGAAGATTTATATCTGCGTGACAAGCTTTATGTCTTCAGAGATAGAAAAGAAGCAGGCACAATCCTTGCCAGAAAACTTCTGAAATATAAAGGTACAGATGGTTTAGTGCTCGGCATACCTTCGGGTGGTGTTCCTGTTGCGGCAGAATTGGCAAAAGCCCTCTCCCTTCCAGTTGAGCTTGTTATTCTCAGAAAAATTCAGATACCCCACAATACAGAGGCAGGATTTGGCGCTGTTGCGCCTGATTACAAGGTATTAATAAACGAAGACCTCCTCAGTATGCTCAATCTCTCACAAAAAGATGTTGAACATCAAATCCAACTGACAATAGACACTATCAAGAAAAGAAACGACCTGCTCAGGAAAGGGCTGCCATTCCCTTCAGTAAAAAATAAGATTGTTATTATAGTAGATGATGGACTGGCGTCTGGATATACAATGCTTTCAGCTGTGGAATTTCTTAGAAGACATGAACCTAAAAAGATTGTTGTTGCTGTTCCAACCGGTTCAAAAAGAACAGTTGATTTCATTTTGCCCAATGTAGATGAACTAATCTGCCTTAATATAAGAAGCGGGTTTACTTTTGCTGTAGCAGATGCATATGAAAATTGGTACGATCTTACCGATAATGATGTGATTTCAATTTTACAAGAATTTAATCACAACAGCTCCGATAAATGATTTAATATTAATTGTGAGTATTTATCTTTGTTGGTTTTTCAGTACACCCCTATTCGTTAAAATGACAAATATGAATTCCAATATTGCACCTTATAGGGTTAAAAAATGTTTTTAATTTATGAATCCACGCTTTGTTGTTCATGAACACCATGCAACGCATCTCCATTACGATTTCAGACTGGAGATCAACGGAGTCCTTCGTTCATGGGCAATTCCAAAGGGTCCTTCAATGAATCCCGCTGAAAAACGACTTGCTATACAGGTAGAAGACCATCCCTTAGTATATATTGATTTTGAAGGGATTATTCCACAAGGACACTACGGCGCGGGTACTGTGGTAATATGGGACAGCGGCAGTTTCACCATTATTGACGAACAAAATAACAGATTAAGTTTCTCACTTAATGGCAAAAAACTGAAGGGTAATTTCACCCTTGTACATCTTAAAGGGGGAGGGAAGGGGAATGAGTGGCTGTTAATAAAACAAAAGGACACTTTTGCCCGTCAGGACTGGAATCTGAAAACAATCCTGACACCACAGAAGAAATCACGTCTAAAGGAACGTATACCTCCATGTCAAACCTCATGATTATATACCATAGAAAGTGACTTATTATTTAAAGAATCAAATCCCAGATGTAACCTCTCTCTTTTTATGTTAATATTTTGTTATGCGCTTACTTATTCGTGAAATAAAGGTTAAATCCATACTTACCACCTCAGGGATTCCTGGCGTTGATTATTGTATTAACCCCTATATTGGTTGTGAACACGGTTGTAGATACTGTTATGCAACATTCATGAAAAGATTTACAGGTCATACAGAGGCATGGGGTAGTTTTGTGGACGTCAAGGTAAATGCACCAGAAGTCTTACAGAAACAACTCAAAAGTATTACAGGCGGCCGAGTTTTAATCAGCTCTGTAACAGATGCGTATCAGCCATTAGAGGCAGATTACAAAATTACAAGGCAATGCCTTAAAATACTATTACAACATAGGCTTTCCGTTGACATTCTCACAAAGTCCGCACTAGTGTTGAGGGATATAGACCTTATAAAGAAATTTAAAGACATTGAGGTGGGTATTACCATCACAACTGATAACGATGCCATGAGGAAGATCTTTGAACCAAAAGCCCCATCAATTAATAAAAGAATTGATACGTTAAAAATATTACATAACAACGGAATAAGTAATTATGTCTTTATAGGTCCGATATTACCCATGAATCCAGAGGCACTTTCGGAAAAACTAAGTCCTTATGTTGACTCTATTATTATTGACAAAATGAATTACATCACAAAGACTATCAAAATATATAATCACCTGAAGTTAAGTAATTGGCTTGAAAAAGACTTTATCAATAATATTGTCCAGAGATTGAAGTATAACTTCTGCGGAAAATCCATTAGTATATGTTGATATTCTTGCTAAGCAAATCATGCATTTTGCCAAACATATTATAGTTATTTAACAAAGTATTATATAAAATGTGTATGTTATATGATTATCAAATAGCTTTTTCGTGTAAAAGGATTTAATCTCAAACATTTCAGCAAACACATGCATTATTGTATAAATAGTATTAAATTCAGATTTTTATTATTTACTTTAATCTGTTTTATTATGACCACATCTTACAATATTTGCATTTCTGAATCTGCTAAAACAACACATAATGTGTTTATAGTTTCAGGTCATGTGAGTAAACCAGTATCTAATATTGACAACATGGGGGCTAAATCTTATTCAGGAATATTTGAATATCAATTCAATGACGCCATAGTCAGATACTTTGAGAATGAGCGTTATCATGTTCCAGATATACAATACCATGCCATTCTAGCGTCAAAAAATATGGGTTTACGGGAAAGGGTGGAATATGCCAATGAAATTACTCCTGACCTTTACATTGAAATCCATCATGATTCTGCACAGGCAGATGATATTAAGAAGGCAAGTCAGGCTGGAGAAAACAGTCCACTGTGGAATGAAATGAGCGGCTTTTCAGTTCATTATTCTGAAAATAATCTCTTCCCTGAAAAGAGCAGAATCTTTGCAAATATATTTGCAGATGAAATGCTGAAGGATGGTTTTAAGCCAAATATCTATCACGTTGATAAAGAAGGAATGATATGTGTTGACAGGGAAATAGGTATATATAACAGAATAAGCCCATGGGGACTTTATGTACTGAATAATATGAAGAGTCCGTCAGTAGTAATAGAATGTGGTACTATTATAAATCCTCATGAAGAAATACTTTTGTCGCTTGATGACACCCGAATAAAGATTGTCAATGCAATAAATAGCGCCATTAATAGATTCTTCGAATTAAAATAAATAGAGTTTTGCAATGTACCCTGCAGGTGAAAATTATCTTACCATAATCAAAAAGTTTACTGATGAATTTGATACAATAGGTATTAAATCCTTTGAATCATCGGCTCGCAAATACTTGTTGAAACCGATAAATATTAAACACCCCCTAGACGTAGCCCCATTGATTGAACATACCCTTCTTAAGCCCGCGGCAACCCACAGAGATATTATCAGGCTTTGTGATGAAGCAAAGCAATTCAATTTTCGTGGGGTCTGCGTAAACCCTTCTTTCGTAAATGAAGCCCAAAAACAATTATCTGGAAACACATGTCTGGTTATTTCTGTAGTAGGATTTCCATTAGGCGCCAACTTAACTATCACCAAAGTCGAAGAAACAAAACATGTTATTAAACAGGGCGCAAATGAAATAGATATGGTTATTCCAATCGGCGCACTGAAAGATGGTGACTATAAAACTGTTTATCACGATATCCGCTCAGTTGTTGAAGTTGCTGGTGCTATTCCTGTAAAAGTAATAATCGAAACAGGACTTCTTATGGATACCGAAAAGATTGCTGCCTGTCTATTGGCAATTCGCGCAGGGCGGCATTTGTTAAGACCTCAACAGGTATCAATACGCGTGGGGTAACAGTCGAAGACGTCAAATTGCTAAGAGCTGTATCAGGCGACAGGATAGGCATAAAAGCTGCTGGTGGAATTCGTGATTTTCACAGCGCACTTGCTTTAGTAGAAGCCGGGGCAAACTTGTTAGGTTGTTCATCATCAGTCGCAATTGTAACTGAAAGATTATAGAATAAACTTATAAATAGTTGAATAGTATTAATCATGCCTGATTCTATAAATTACAGGAAATACATTGTTTTGTTATATTATAAATATACAAGAGGTTCTTTAGATGCACTATTTATAACAAAATGAACAACATAAAAAGATATCCATGTTATTTAGCCTGGCTGGCAGCCGGTGTCATTATCATGTTCTGGAAACTTGACGATATAGTTGGACTGCATAGGGATGAGGCAATATTTGGTCTTTCTGCAGAGATGATTCTGAATGGCGCAAGACCACTGTATGGTATTTTTAACTATTATACATCGCCCGTCTATGCTTATTTGCTCGCTATCATTACAAAAATATTTGGAAATTCAATATGGAGTTTACGTTTCTTAGGTCCTGTTTTTGCGCTCATAACGATTGCTGCTATTTTTGATATTATTCGCCAATATTCTCATATTCGTGCAAGATGGATAGCCTGCTTTCTTATAACCTTTCCACCACTTATTATGTTTTCGCGGCTTTGTGGTGAAATATTTGCCCTTAATCCCTTCCTCTTCTTTGGTACGATTTGGATTTACGTCAGACTCTGCCTGAATAAGAAAAAGCATATCGGTATAATCGGCTATATGCTGGCTGGATTCCTTTTGTCATTGGGAATTTGGAATCATGTAATATTTCTGCCAAGTGTCTTATCACTTATCATATGTTATTTGATATTCATGTGGCCCGGCTTACGCCAATTTATTTCTCAAAGTATTTTCTTCTCTGCAGGGGTTTTAATTGGCTTGATTCCCCGATTCTTCCCGGCTTTGATTTATGGAAAGGTTTTAATCCCAGATAAACCATCAATCCCACTTGCTTCTATAAAGGCTTCACTATTAAATCTCCTTTATACACTATCGGGAGACGGACTTTACGCACGATTCTCAGGTGGAAGCACTATTCCTTTCACCTGGGGAATGTTGGGTATTCTAATAGTCATTTTGGCAACGTTCTTTTATCTAAGACACGAAAGAAACGAGGAGAAAACATTCTGTGGGATATGGGTTTTCCTGGTGCTTAACTTTTTTGGAATCTGGTATATTACGCCTTTTGGCTCAATGGGTTCACGCCTCTGGTTAATCCATGCATGGCTCTTTCCAATTTTAATTGGCATGTGGATAAAGGAGTTCAACACATGGAAATGGCGCATCACAGGCTGTGTATTTATTTTATTAAATCTAATATTACTCCTGCTGAATTACTATATACCGAATAGCCGTTCAAATGGCTTTATCAGTCCTTCTGTATACGTGGGAGGCAAATATGATAACACCTGGGATTATTATGACCACCGTCAGATTGTAAAAAAGCTGTCTCAAACAGATAGCGAATATTTATTTGTATCTAATGCGAATGTATTTACTTTTTATTATCTAATGCCTGAAGATCAAAGACATAAAATAAAACTGCTCTGGACGCTTAATCTTTTAGGTCCAGAAAACACACCAGAGATTCGGAATCTCTATAGCAGCTTTATATACAAAGGACCCATGCCAGAATCATCACTCTTTGTATTTTATGATTCAGACAAAGATTATCTGAACGAGTTCTCAAGGTTATGGTTTTATCCTTCGACTATTTTAGATAGCGAACTCAGCATCCCCGGTTTTAAGATATTTCGGTTTAAATAAAAACATACAAATACTTTTTAGTGATTTTTCAATTATGCGGGCTGTTTATATCGTTTAACGTCAGAAACAACTTCATTGCGTATCGCAATCTTATCTGCGCAGTTTGAAAAGAAATCGTACCCGGAGCCTGCCTCACCAATAATGTGTATCATCTTCTCTGCATCATTAACCTTCACACCGCCCAGTACAGTAACACCCCTTTTAAAAAGCGGCTCTGGATACACACTCGCAGTAGGTCCGACAACGATAATCTCGCTTGCCTTCCTTGCGAGTCCAAGAATAGGTTCGAGAGTATGATTAACGAGCGTAACACCAGTTATAATAATTATATCTCCCCCAGGCACAATCTCCTGCAAACGGTTATCTGGTTCTATCTTAACCATGTCGTTTTTACCAACTGCCTTCGGATTCTTTTCGATGACAAATAGTTTCTTAGTAACCTCTTGGATTCTCTTTATAAATGGCGGAAACGCCCCGACCATAACAACCGTATCTTTTTCTGTAATATCTATAAGGTCTAATACATCTCCATAAATAGAAGGTTTGTATTTACATTTATTGTCTTCAAATAAGATTGCAGAGAGCGCATTTATTGTTGCAATACCAACCGCTGCCTTGAGGACATTGTCATCTATGGCATATTCCATAAGGTCATTAGTAGTTAATTTAAGCAATTCCCCTGCCTGCGGCATCTTTGCATGAGAACGAGGACAGCACACCGCCTCCGGTATCTCCTGAACAGGTGTATATGACATGCCTGCGTGTCCCGTGCTTAACACAACGCCAGTATAAAACACCCCTATTCGTAAGTCTTTTGGAGTAAGATTAAATCTACTAATTATGTCAGACTTTTTGATAATCTGAATTAATTCACGAACAATAGACTTTCTTTCATACATATTCTTTGTGCCTCATTAATTTTAAAATAGTAGCACATTATTTATTCAATCGTTTATAGCCCTGTATATGCAATATATTCATAGATAATGTTTAATCCTCTTACATAAGATCCACATAGATTGCTTACATATGATATCAAGCTAATGAACTTGACCGGCTTGATTATTTACTATTTAAAATTATTAAGCATTATTGTAACATCATTCGTATACCAATTAGATACTGCAAGGTCGGTTCTTCCATCCATGTCAAAGTCTCCTGTTGTGACAGAGGTTGGCCTTCCTCCCGCAATAAAATCAGTGCCAAAATAGAATGTACCATCTCCCATACCTATAAAAACAGATACAGTGTAACTGAGTTCATTCGTTACAGCAATGTCTTGATGTCCGTCGTCATCAAAGTCTCCGATACTGACAACTGATGGTAATTCCCCGACAGGGAAACGATTAATTGCATTAAAAGTCCCATCGCCAATTCCAAATAGAATGTAAATATCATTCGACCCAAAATTGGCGCCAACAAGGTCTATATGCCCGTCCTCGTTAACGTCTGCAGTAGTAACTGAATATGGCCACAGACCAACGTCATACTTTTCAGCAGTATTAAAAGTTCCGTCACCCATTCCAAGGAAGACAGAAACCTCAGTGCCTCCTAAATTACCCACCGCTAAATCATCTATTTTATCGTGATTAAAGTCCCCTACAGTTATGGAATGAGGATTGTCTCCTGAATAATATATTTTTCCATTATCGAAAGTACCGTTCCCTTTGCCCATTAAAATAGATATGAAACGGCTACCATACAAGGCTGCAGCCAGATCTTGGTTCCCGTCTTGATTAAAATCTCCTACGCCCACAGCGGTTGGCGTTGGCCCTACAAAATATTTCTCAGGGTCTTCGAATGTACCATTACCTTTACCTAATAAAATAGAAACCGTTCTACCGCCAATATCAGCAGTAACAACATCCTGATTTGCATCTTTGTTAAAATCGCCCACCGAAACGGCATGTGGATTCACACCTATATCAATATTTGAATAAGGCAGGAATGATCCGTCTCCATTTCCGAGTATAACAGATATGTTCGTACTATCTATATTTGCGGTCACTAAATCAGGAATTCCATCATTATTAAATTCACCCGTTGAAGACCAGTGTGGTCCAAGCCCTACGGCATAAACGTTTGACAGACCAAAAGTGCCGTCGTTATTCCCTCTTATAAAGGAAAAGTTATCGCTCCCATTATTAATGGCTACAATATCCATCCATGCATCACCATCAAAGTCTTGTGTTACTATAAAACTCGTCCTGACACCAGACGTAATCTCCTGATTATTAATGAAATTTCCATTCCCATCCCCGAAATATATAATAACACTATTTCCGCCTCTAACCCCTGCGTTAGTGCCAAAATTACCAACTGTGAGGTCCTGAAGCCCATCCTTATTGAGATCGGCAACTGTTATTGTCTTTGGATGGGATTTTTTCCTTGGTCTTTTATCAACTAAAATGGTATCGGTCACATTGAAAGCACCCTTCCCTATACCCATTAAGATAGTAACACTATCACTTTCAAAATTAGATACAGCTATATCCTGATACGTGTCTTTGTTAAAATCTCCAGTCATTGCCATTGTAGGGAGTTTGCCAACCTTATAGGATGAAGTTGTTGTAAAACTGCCCTTCCCGTTTCCATCCATTATAGAAATGGTGTTATCTCCGGCATTAACACAGATTATATCTTTAATATTATCATTGTTAATGTCGCTTACAGCCAACCATATTGGACTAACGCCGGTCTTATAGTTTTTATTTAGTATAAAAGTCCCGTCTCCTCTTCCAAGAAATACCGAAATGGTATCATCATTAAAATTTGCCACAGCCAGGTCCTGATATAAGTCGTTATTAAATAAATCGGCTATAACACAAATTGGTTTACTGCCTGCGTGAATTGTTGTACCTGTTCCAAAAGAACCTTTACCTATGCCGGGGAGGATGGAAATAGTATCATTCTCAATATTTGCAGTTATTAGATCTTTATAACCATCAGCATTAACATCACTGGTTGCAATTCCAACAGGCAAACCTGCAATATTATAATCTGCATGTGTTTTAAAACCATTCCCTGTATTTATTGAAATGAGTACGCCTTCTTTGTTAGTTGTGGCAATATCCATGTACCCATCGCCATCAAAATCACATGCAACACCGGAAGTGGGATTTAGTCCCGCATAAAAGGCGGGAATTGCCGCGAATTCATCCCCGGATAGTGTTGGCTGTTTGTTATAACCTCCAGCATATTCAGTATTGTCTTCTAAATGAAGCATGGATAACAGGCTGTTTTCTGTTCTGTTATAAGAAGAGGCGATATCAATCTTTAACATAACGGCTAATACCGCTACGACAAACAGTGTATGTCTTGGGATAATAAAATTAAGCAAAAGTCTCATTAAATATGGAAAAATAATTGTTTTTTAAATAACTCCACTGACAAATTTAAGCAATATAACAACGAAAATTGATTAGTATTATGGATTATATCTTGTGTGAAGTAAAGTAATTTTAGATGCTGAAACGCTACGGGAATTACACTGAAAACTATTTCTGTATGATTTGAAGCAAAAGAAAGGAGATGCTTCGCTTACGCTCAAGCATGACAGGCAAACAAGAGATGCTTCATTTCTTTCAGCATGACAAATACTGACTGCTAATCCCTGACCCCTGATCGCTACTTCACCACTTTTACAGCCACCTGCGTGCTCAGGCTTCCGTCCCTAAATATGACCACTGCATTGCCTGCTTTATCCGTTGCCCTTATTGTAAATACCGCCTCTCCGTTTTCGTCTGTCACCTGCCTTCTTGGAGATACCTCTACTATCTCTGGATTATATACCCTTGTTCTCACCGTATCTCGCTCTACAGGGCAATTATCTTCGCCCGTCACAGTAACTATCACAGTATTGCGCATCTTTACTCTTAATATTAATAAGTCAGGTTCTGCATCAATATCGGTTGCTTCGTCGCAAATAATCGGGGTTGGTGTTGCCGTAGCTGTTGGCGTTGGCATTACAGAAGACGTTAATGCTATATCCGCCGTTGCTGTTTGCCCGCCAACCACCGTAACCATTGTTGCGTTCGGTTGATAACCAGTTTTCTGTGCCGCAACAAGGTATCTTCCAGCATCAACATCAGTGAATGTATACGTACCATCGGCTCCTGTTGTGGTTTGACCAATAGGCACGAAGTTTTGAGGCGATAAACCTGTGCCATATGTTACCATAGCGCCATCAATCGGATCGCCTGTTACTTGATCTGTTACTACACCAGCAATGTCGCCCTTTTGTACAGGTGTTGGCGTTGGTGTCGCCGTAGCTGTTGGCGTTGGCGTTGCAGAAGGCGTTAGGCTAAAGTCCGCCTGTGTTGTCTGACCATCAACTACCGTAACCGGTGCTAGTGACCGTGAATAACCAGTTGCGTCTGCCGCAACAGCATAGCTGCCACAATCAACATCCTGGAATGCATAAGCGCCCTTAGCGTTTGTAGTTGTACTATCAATTAGCCTGAAATTTTGAGGTGATGAACCTGTGCCATATGCTATCGTAGCGCCAGAAATCGGATCGCCTGTTACTTCATCCGTCACCTGACCAGCAATATTGCCGCCTACTACGCATGGCGTTGGTGTTGGTGTAGGGGTAATTGATGCAGAAAGGTCGCTATCCAGCTTCGAGACAAAGGCATCAGAAGAACCATTAGAAGAGGTATCATATGCCCCGCTCGTCGTCGGAAAGTTTGTTGAATTAGTAGACCCCGTCACATATACGTTCCCGCTTGTGTCGAGGGTGAGAGAATAACCATAATCACGACCAGACCCGCCCAGGTACGTGGATGCAAGCAGGCTCGTTAATCCACCATCCAGCTTCGAGATAAAGACATCATAATAACCACCATTCCAAAATGTATCATATGCACCGCTCGTCGTCGGAAAATACGATGACTGGGTATCCCCAGTCACATATACATCCCCGCTTGTGTCGAGGGCGAGAGAAAAACCCCAATCATCATCAAACCCGCCCAGGAACGTGGATGCCAGCAGGCTGGTCAGGGTACCGTCCAGCTTCGAGACAAAGACATCAGAAGAACCATTAGAAGAGGTATCATATGCCCCGCTCGTCGTCGGAAAGTTTGTTGAATTAGTAGACCCCGTCACATATACGTTCCCGCTTGAGTCCAGGGCGAGAGAATAACCATAATCATCATCAGACCCGCCCAGGTACGTGGATGCCAGCAGGCTCGTCAATCCACCGTCCAGTTTCGAGACAAAAACATCACCATCACCATTAAAAGAGGTATCATATGCCCCGCTCGTCGTCGGAAAGTCCGTTGACGAAGTCTCCCCCGTCACATACACATCCCCGCTTGTGTCGAGGGTGAGAGAATAACCATAATCATAACTAGAATCACTAGACCCGCCCAAGTACGTGGATGCCAGCAGGCTGCTTAATCCACTATCCAGCTTAGAGATAAAGACATCCGTAACACCACCATTAAAAGAGGTATCATATGCACCGCTCGT
>Ga0209343_10000308_pt1 | contig 68013 bp, 84 predicted proteins | sample RifCSPlowO2_02_FD_184026 | JGI IMG/M metagenome (GOLD analysis project Ga0209343, IMG submission 184026) | Groundwater microbial communities from Rifle, Colorado - Rifle CSP2_plank lowO2_0.2 (SPAdes) (version 2) | ecosystem: Environmental > Aquatic > Deep subsurface > Groundwater | place...
GCGATACACAGCAAGCGAGAAAGAAAGCAGCAGCAGAAAGATTGTCATTGATGCAGGAGCAGAAACATGGATTACTGTCATCATGGAAGAAGGAGACACCATTGAATCAGGAGAAAGCAAAACAGAACTCCCATACACATTCACTGCAAAAGAAAATAAGATTTTTATGTATAACCAAAAGTATGGACTCATTCTATTTTAAGTCGTCGCTTCGCTCCAGTGCTCAGTCGCCGCAGGGCTCGACAAAAAACTAACGTTACAAAACGAGGGGTTTTGCAGTCGGTAGCTTTATAAGGGAGTTTGTACTTAGTAAGTAGTACAAAAATGCTACGAAAAACAATGCTTGGGTTAGGGTTAATGGGTATGCTTTCTAGTGAGGCTTATGCAGAAGATATTGAGTATGCTTCAATGTCATTAGGAGAATTAACAAAATATCTTCAAGAAAAAACGGTTGTTCTTAATGATTTTAATTTTAAAAAAGAAATTACAGACTATGATGGAGCAGCAATAGTCCTGTTCTATTCTTCATGTAATCAAACAGAAAATGCAGATAATATTGATAGAAATATGGAAATTGTATATTTGCAATTAAGAGACAAATTTCAATCTGCAGAAGTGAATGCTCTTCCCCTCAAGTTTACATCCTTTGATGGATGCAAATATAAAGGTAATAATGGGAAAGTCATCATTGGATTAAATGTAAGATCTACGGAAACGCACATGTATCTGGATGGACAGGAAGTTGATAGAAGAGTGGGGGGTCCAACCAATGAAAATGGAGTAAAGGCAAGTATAAATAATATGGGTTGGTGGATAAATTATGCCCTTTTAGGGATTAGACAAGAAGAAGATAAAGATAGAGATATTGTCCTTTTATATAAAGGTGATTCTAAATTGGAAGAATATCCTCATTCAGAAATTCAAAACTAAATATTTATATAAACTAATTTCTTTATATACAAAGAATGTTTTTTGAAAAAAGGGGTTTGATATTTGGATTCATAATTTTATTACTTAGTTTTATATTCATTTCTGCAGCAACAATAGATGATGAAACAACAGATTCAGGATCCCCAGAAGGAGAAGAAAAAACATTTGAAGTTCCAGTCTCTGACCCAGAGAACATTCCAAATGCAGTGTACACCCCACAAACAAATGAGGAAGAAGCATCATTGGATGTCACAGAAGTAGAAGAAGCAGTAGCAGTGGACAACTATCAGGGGCAACTCACAGGCGATGGATGGGGAGCAAGCGCACGATATAGCAATGCAATATTTGATAAAAATGGCATTTACCAAGCGACCATCACAGGAATTGCAGCAGGAGCAAGCTATTATATCATATCAACAGCAGGAGATCACGTCTTGCGATACACAGCAAGCGAGGAAGAAAGTAGCGTCAGAAAAATTGTCATCAATGCAGGAGCAGAAACATGGATCACGGTCATCATGGAAGAGGGAGACACCATTGAATCCGGAGAAAGCAAAACAGAACTCCCATACATATTCACTGCAGAAGAAAATAAGGCAACATATAGCTTTGCAGAAGGAGCAATGATAGAAACAGAACAAGGAAATTTTGCATATGACGGATCATTTCATGAAGACTTTGAAGTCACAGAAAAAGTACAAACAGCACTCACTGCACAAGGATTTTATAATGTGACACTCTCCCCAGAAACAGAATATCGATATATCTATGACACGCTCAATCTTTCTCTGGAAAACACAGATGAAAGAAAAGAGATCAGCATCTGCAAAGGTCTTGTTGAAGAAATGACCTGTGATGTGCAGAACAAAGGAAATGCATTCACGATCACAGGAGAAAACAAAATCCTCAAACAGCAAGGATACCCTATATTGGAATCCTATGATGCAAATAATATCATAGACATCAATTTTGCAGAAGAAACGATCACACTCAGCAATATCAATCCAGAAGAAGATATCCTTGCACTCTTCAGGACAGGATATTTTGAAATCACAGAAACACAGGATGACACGAAAGCAAGAGCATTGCTCAATGAGTACCCTATGCTTTTTCGAAGCTATGATTCAGATAAGCCCTATCCTGGGTGGATTTTAGATGATACAAATGCTTTCGTCTATGAAGATGAAGATAGTGATGTCAAAATTCTGCCCACAGAAGAATTGTACATACAGACCTGTGTTGCTGCAATACAAAAAAAGATACGAGGTGAAAGCGAAAGTGTACCGGCATTCTGTTAAAGGACAAAGTATGCTCTTTGCTCTTCTGGGAATAGCAGTGCTTGCTCTTGTCATTATCTTTGGGTTTTTATATTTTGAGGAAGTAGAGGAATTTTTTATCTCCCTCACACAGGGAAAAGATGCAGCAGAAGCAGAGTCTTTTGCAGAAGAGTGTCTGCAAGATGTTGCACAAGATGGACTAGAACTTCTAGAAGCACAAGGTGGATATACAAAGCCAAGAGAGAGTCTTTCTTTTGGGGATATTTCTTTAGGGTCACAAGAAGGTGTGCAGCTTCTCAGCCTTGAGGATGTTGAAGAAGACATTGCACAGTATACAGAAGAAGCCCTTGCTGAGTGCTTTGAAGATGGATTTGAAGGCTATACAGTAGAACAAAATAAAGCTGTTGTTGCTGTTCATTTTGAAGAAGAACACATGCTTGTGAGGACAGATTGGGAGCTTCGCTTTGTTGATGAGGAAGGGGAAAGGGCTTTTGATATTAATGAGATCAATGCAAAAATTACCAGTTCTTTCAAGGCTCTCTTTACGGAAGCAGAGCGTTTCCTACGGGAAGCTCCATATGTTGATTCCTCTCAGCACTATTATGAGGTGCATAATGTTTCCTTGAGTGTCATGCAGGCAGGGAATGAAAGCATTGTCTCTTTCTCACAGGGAGAAGAATATTTCATTACCGCTTTTGGTTAAGAATATTCCTGGTTTTGTAATCTTTCTAGGCTTGCCATTGCATGATTGCAGTTTGAGAGAGAGACTTGTCTCCATAAAATATAGTGATGGTCATTGTTGTTTCTGTCTCTTTTTGGGGAGCTGTCACTAGTATCTGGATATCTTTTATTTGTTTTTCTTCAATAGACAAAGAGGAAGGATGTATTTCTGTGATGAGTTTCGGATCTGTGCTCACTGATATGATATCTACGAAAGCAGTGCTATCTCCTGTATTATACAAAGAAAAGATGAAGGTGTAATCCTCTGAAGCTTTCAAGCGCCCAAGTTCACTTGAGGAGGGAATATTCTGAATTTCCAACACTGCACCTTCGCTGTAAAAGTTATTTAAATAAAAACCTGTTACTGCAATAATAAATAAGATTACTGCAGAGATTTTTGTCCATGTTTTCCAATCCATGGAGAATTTTTAAGAGTATAGATTATATAAACTTTTTTATGTACTTGCACTGAGCATATTACTCTCCCTCATTTTTTTATATATCGGTTTACTTACTTTTCTCTTTTATCCGATATTTCTTTACTTCTTCCTTAGAGCTATACCATACTCCATTTATCTTTGTTGCAGGAAGTACAGATCTTCGTGCCAAAAGACTGAGATATTCCTGTGAGTAAGGTGTTTCTTTTGCTAAAAAGCTTAAAGGTAGTAATTCATTATTTGCAGTTGTTTTTGTTAGAGCATTCAAATACCGCATGAGCGATTCTTCTTCCATCTTTGCAATAAAATTTATAAAAATACTCAAATCACCAAAATGAGCCTTTTCTAAAGATGCAAAATATTTTTTTCGGTCTTTATTTCGAATAATGATTGGAGGGTAGCCATTTTTCATAAGAATCAAATTACAGAGAAGCCTTACTACTCTTCCATTCCCATCTACAAAAGGATGAATCCTTGCAATTTCATGATGAGCAAAAGCTGCTAATTCTATAGGATTATATTTTTCTGGATTAGCATTTAGTTTATAGATCAAATTTCCCATTTCAGATTGAACTTTATAGGGAGCAGTTGTTTTAAGCTTGGAACCTATAATCCTATTTTCTGAAGTTTTATATTTTCCTGCCCAATATTCTGAAATGCCTTTGAGTGTTATTTGATGTAAAGTAAGAATATCTGCCTCTCGGATATTTTTCTTTTCTTTTATCCAATTCTCTATCCAAGAAAATGCTTCTTTTTGATTTATTACATCTAGGTGTTCTCTTAAGCTTTTTCCTCCTATAGTGATTCCTTCTTCTAAAACAAGTTTTGTTTCATTCAGAGAAAGCGTATTTCCCTCTATTGATGTAGAATTATAAATATATTCAATCAGAAACTCTCCCTTTAGTTTTTCTAGAGATAATTTGTCCAAAGGCTTTAATTTATCTAGTTCCTTTTTCTTTTCTTGAATCCTTTCTAAGAGGGTTTTTGTGATAGGCATGCTTTCTTAGAGTTATACACGTTTTATATAGGTATCGGTTTATAGTATTATTAGCTTATACCGATATTTTTGGTTTATAAGACTCGAGCATTTCTTTTTCCATAAAATGCAATTCACCAGGAATAATCAGACATTGTGGGAATTTATTTAAGAGTTTTACATTCTTCGCTTCTGTGTAAAGAATTGTTGGATTGTCGGAGCCTAGTTGTGCACAGACCACTACTTTTGTGTTTGTGTCAAAGCCAGCTTTCTTTAACTTTTCAATTCCTTCTAAAGCTTCCATAAATTTATTTTCACTAGGGACTAAATCGAGTAAACAAAGCGTGTGCAAAGGGAAATTTTCTTTGATTACTTTGTAGGGTGTTTCACTTTTATGAAAAGGGATAGAAGTTGTTTTTCCAAACTTGTAGAGTTCTAAACCTGTTATACCTATTGCATTTAATACAGAAGCATTATGCACTACTTTCACTTCAATACCTTTTTGCTTTGCTTCTTGGAATAGGGATATGTGTGTTGTTGCAGAAAAAACATCGCCTACAATCAAAAGAACAATATTATTATATGCTGCTTGACTCAAAATTGCTGTTGCATCCTCTAGAACTTCTCTTTCTAGCAATTGAATTTCTTTGCCATAGAATTTATCTAAGGCCTGTTTGGAGCATTGGAGGCTAGAAGTGTAGTTCTCTAGGTAGACAATATCTGCATTTTTGACTATTTCTAGTCCTTTTATAGAAATGTCCTTTTCATCATTCAAACCTAGGCCAATGAGGGTTAACATATTATTGATATCTAGAAAGTATAGATTTTAGTCTTTCTTTGTCTAGATCAGGAAACTCACTTCTTAGCGCTTCTTCTAAAGTTTTTCGCGGAGCGCCTCCAGCGCGTACTGGCTCGCTCACGCTCGCACGACGTACCCCGGGAACCCGCCCATAGCTATTGAAGCTGACGTCGCCACTGAGGAAATTAAAATACAGCACCAAAGGGCGCGCTACAGGAACATTGCCTAAATCATCAGAATGCCAAAGATGAATTTTATTGCCATGCACTTTTTTATGTGCTTCTAGGTATGCTTCTGTTTGCTCTTCTCCACCAAGAAAAGCTTGTACATAAGGGTTTTTTAGAGTTTGAGAAAGACTTTGCTCTCCAAACTTTCCTTTTTGTGCTTGTGCATGATCCATAACAGTAACCAATTGTATTCCATCTTTTGTTTCACCGTTTCTTTTTTCCAAAGCATCAAAAGATTCTTGTGTTAAAGGTAAAGCCTGGGCTATTAATTTCTCTTCAGAAATCGCATCAGAAATATATTCTCTTTGTGACCAATCACCAGGAACATGTGCGTAGATTTCTAGAGCAGAACCGGCAGATGTTTTCCCAGTTGCTCGAATGCTCATTGTTCGACCCCAATCTTTGAACAATCCTGGATGAGCGATTCTCAGCTGTGCAAACTCAGGCATGAACAAAGGACTGTACCCAGCTTTTTCACAAGCTCGCAAAGTAGCAACTATATTCTCTTTTTCAAAAATCTCATACTCTTTCTTACCTATCATTAAATCTTGACTCATTTTTCTCCTTTTCACCCTTTAAGATTATAGGAAATTAAGTCTGTCTTTATAAAGCTTATTTCTCCAAAAGTTTAGGACTATTTATAGATATTATCATGATGGTCAAAATCATCCAAAAGAATTTCGTTTTTTGTTGGATTATATTGAAACACTAAAACAAAGTGGCCTATGTGCACTCTTTTGGAATCTTTCATATTATAACGAAGATTTTTGTAATGTTCTATTGAGTCGCTGGTTATTACTTCCTGTATTTTTCCTAAGAGGCGTTCGTATAAAGTTTTATCCTTCTTAGAAAGCTTTTTCATTATCTCTTGTAAATGCTCACTTATTTTGAAGCTATACATTTTCTTTAACTTGTTGCTTTTTTTAGCTCTTCTATTGATTTAAAAGAAGTATATTTCCCCCGGTGGATCTTATTGAGCTTTTTCGTATATTCTGGTCTCAACTCTGGCTCAAGAAATTCTTGCTCAAATTTTTCAATCACTAAATTAATAGCTTCAGATTTTGTTTTAAGACCATATTTTCCTTTCACTATAGTCAAAACTCTATCTTCATGCTCATTGAGCTGTATCATTGCTTGTACCATTATATTTTATAATAAAACATTATATTATATAAGCCTTTCTCTCTTTTTGGAAGAAACATAAGCTATATAAATGCCAGAGCTTTTATTAGAGATGTAGAGAGAAGGAAAACGGAAAAATTAGATTCTCTAGGTCACACATGAAATTAAGGCCATTATTGCCTAGTTTGCGGGAAAAGAAGCGTTATATTGCTTTTGAAGTGCAAACTAACGAAAGAATAGGACTCGAACAAGCCAAAAAAGCTATCGAGCAGACTATGAAAGGCTTTCTTGGAGATCTTGGAATAGCTCGAGCAGGTATCCTCTTTCTCAATGATTGGAAAGAAAACAGAGGTATTATAAAAGTTAATACAAAATATGTTGATGAAATAAAAGCATCTTTTGCTCTGATACAAGATATTGCACATCATAAAGCAATTGTCAAAAGTATTGGAGTTTCAGGTGCATTAGAAAAAATTAGGAGTTCATATTTTTAAAGGAGGAAAACAAAAATGGAAGGAACACACCAAATGATGGGGTACGATAGAGCAAGTACCATGTTTAGCCCAGATGGGCGATTATTACAAGTAGAGTATGCAAAAGAAGCAGTAAAACAAGGAAGCACTGCAATTGGCGTTGTCTGTAAGGATGGAGTTATTCTTATAGCAGACAAAAGAGTTGCAGACAAACTTATTGTTGCTGAAGCTGTAGAAAAAATATTTCAAGTTGACAAGCATATAGGAGCTACTGCTACCGGGTATATTATGGATGGAAGAATCCTTGTTGAAAGAGCACAACTTATTGCACAACAACATCAAGTGACATATTCTGTTCCTATTGACACAATTACATTAGTAAAAGAAATTTCTGATATTAAACAATCATATACACAATATGGAGGAGCACGACCTTTTGGAGTGTCTATTCTCTTTATAGGCGTTGATGATGAGAAACCAGTACTCTTTGCCACAGAGCCTACAGGTATTTTCTTTGAATACAAAGCAGCAGCGCTTGGAGAAGGTGCAGATGCTGTTAAAGAATTATTGTACAAAGAATATTCCGATAGTATGAGCATGGAAGATGCTATCAAAATGTGTATTCGTGCATTGAAAAAAGTTCTAGGAAAAGACTTTGATGCACGTAGAATTGATGGTGCTTATGTTGATATCAAGGAAAAAAACTATCAGCTCATAGATAAAAAGAAATTTAGGGTATAAACATGGTACGCGTTGATCGATCAATTATTGCAAGACTGAAGAAAGATGGAGAAGTTTTTGAGATTCTTGTAGATTGTGATAAAGCGCTTGCGTATAGAGAAGGAAAAATAAAAGATCTCTTAGAAGTTCTTGCTTCAAAAGAAATCTTTGCTGATGTGAAAAAAGGATTGCGCGCATCTGAAAAGGAAATCAAACGAATCTTTAAAACTGATACTTTTGAAAGTATTGCAGATGTTATTCTCAAAAAAGGAGAGATTCAAATTACTGCAGAGCATAGAAATACCTTGCGAGAAGAAAAAAGAAAACAAATTATTACTTTTATTCATCGTCATGCAGTTGATCCAAAAACAGGGCATCCACATCCTCCACAAAGGATAGAGGCTGCTCTTGAGCAAGCAAAAGCAAAGATTGATGAATTCCATTCTGTAGAAGTGCAGGTGCAAGAAATTCTTCCAAAAATACGAAGCCTTCTTCCTATAAAATTAGAAACAAGAGATTTAGAAATTCTTGTTCCTACAAAATATGCACAGGCTGTCCTTGCGTATATAAGAAAAGAAAGCAGAGTCTTGAAGGAACAATGGCAAAATAATGGGAGCTTGAAAGCAAACATTGAAATTCCATCAGGGATTTATGAAGAAATTGAGGACAAACTTAATGCCTTGAGTAAAGGCGAAGTAGATATCATAGTATTAGATAAAAAATAAGGAGAAATATACAATGAGTAAATTAGTAATTGAAGAAAGACAAGTTGTTATCCCTGGGGATACACTTGCAGAAGGAATGGATTTCCTTCCAGGAAAAGGAGCTTTTCGTGAAGGAGATAATATTATCTCATCTCGATTAGGCATTACCAATGTTAGTGGAAGGATTGTTAATGTAAACGCACTAAGCGGACGTTATATTCCAAGACGAGACGATGTGGTTATTGGATATGTGAAAGACATGTCTTATAGTTCATGGTTTGTTGATGTAGGCTGCGCCTATGAAGCATCACTATCTATGAAAGAAGCAACAGCAGATTTCATAGAAAGAGGCTCTAGCCTTAGTGATTATTTTGGGATTGGTGAAATTATCTTGACAAGAATAAGTAATGTCACCAAAGAAGGGAATATTGATCTCACTATGAAAGCACCAGGCCTGAGAAAATTGCATGGTGGAAAAATTATAGAGATTACTCCTTCAAAGATCCCACGTGTTGTGGGAAAACAAGGAAGCATGATTTCTTTGATAAAAGATAAAACAGGATGTAGTATCTTTGCAGGACAGAATGGAAGAATCTGGATTCGAGGGGCAAACCCTGAAGCAGAAAAACTTGCAACAGAGGCTATTCAGCTCATTAACGATAAAGCACATACCTCTGGACTTACTGAAAGAGTTGGTGCGTTCTTAGAGCAACATGCATTGGAGATGCAAAAATGAAATATACAAAAAGAATAGATGGAAGAAAATTTGATGAACTTCGGGCAATGAAGGCAGAAGTTGGTGTTGTTAAAAATGCAGTTGGTTCTGCACGCTTCCAGATTGGAAAAACTGTTGCAATTGCAGCAGTCTATGGACCTAAAGATTTATTTCCTAAGTTCCTTCAAAAGCCACAAAGTGCACGTTTGCGATGCAACTATAATATGATGGCTTTTTCTGGATCTGGAGAAAGAGTACGACCTGGAGCAAATAGACGAAGTAAGGAAATTAGTATGGTTATTGAGAAAGCTTTTGAGCCTGTTCTTGATCTCAGCGAGTTTCCCAAAGCTGTTGTTGATGTTTATATTGAATTGATACAAACAGATGCAGGAACACGATGTGCTGGAATTTGTGCAGCATCTCTTGCACTTGCAGATGCAGGATTTGATATGAAGGATCTTGTCTGTGCAGTCTCTTGCGGTTTGGTTGGAGACCAAGTCGTTGTTGATCTTGATAAGCCTGAGGAAGATTTTGAAGGTGGAGCAGTAGATATTCCTATTGCAATGCTTCCAAGAACAGGAGAAATTACTCTTCTTCAGTTAGATGGAGAAATTAGTAAAGAAGATCTTAAGAAAGCAATTGAAGCTGGAAAAGAAGCTTGTAAGAAAATCTATGAGGTACAAAAAGCAGCATTGCGTGCGAAGTATGCTCAGGAGGTAGTCGCATGATGGTCTCACGAGATTATATTGAATCTGTCATTGCAAAACAAATGCGCATTGATGGAAGAAAGTTTGATGAATATCGAAAGATAGAAATTGAATATGGTGTTTCTTCTAAATCTGCAGAAGGTTCTGCACGAGTTAAAATTGGAGATACAGAAGTTGTCGCAGGAGTCAAACTAGAATTAGGATCCCCATTCTCTGATAAGCCTGGTGAAGGTTCTATCATGGTTAATGTAGAACTTCTTCCTTTGTCCTCCCCACTCTTTGAGTCTGGACCACCAAGTATTGATGCTATTGAACTCTCTCGAGTTACTGATAGAGGTATTCGAGAAAGCAAAGCAATAGATTTCAAAAAACTCTGTGTACGAGAAGGAGAAAAAGTATGGCTTATCTTTATTGATATCTATCCCATTAACGCTGGTGGAAATCTTTTTGATGCATGTGGTCTTGTTGCTTTAGCAGCATTACGTGATGCAGTTTTCCCAAAGCTTGACGGAGATAAAATAGATTATCATGTCAAAACAAAGACAAAAGTGCCTTTGACAAAGCTCCCTATTTCTTGTACTGTTTGGAAAGTAAACAATGAACTCATTGTTGATCCATGTTTAGAAGAGGAAATGGCTTCTAATGCACGGCTCAGTGTTGTGTATACAGAGGCTGGAGAGATCTGTGCAATGCAGAAAGGAGGAGATTCTCCTCTTACAAGTGAAGAGATAGCACAGATTCTTGATCTTGCAGAAATAAAAAGTCAAGAACTACGGAGGCATTTCAAATGAAAGATTCTTTTACAAAGTATGAACGAGCAAGGATTATAGGAGCGAGAGCTTTGCAAATTGCTATGGGTGCACCAATCTTACTCAAAATGAAAAAAGAAGATTATGAGAAGATGAGATACAATCCTATCAATATTGCAAAAAAAGAATTTGAAGAAGGAATTTTGCCTCTTAGTATCAAGAAGCCCCTTCCAGAAAAATCTAAAAAATAATTTATTTCTTTTTTATTTTATTTATTTGTCTCTTTACTGTATTTTTTAATTTTTGTAGATGTGAAGGAAATTCTGTGAAATTTTTTCCCCAAGAATTAAAATAGGCAATATAATTAGGTTCTTCACGTAAAGAAGGCTTTTTTATTTCATCAGAATAGCCCAAAGTAATAATAATCTCTGGATCCATTTCTTCTGGGATGCCCAAAATTCTTTGTACTGCTTCGTTATCAAAAGCACCAACCCAGCATGATGCGAGCCCATAATCATATGCAATTAAAGTAATACCAAAAGCAAGGTTAGCACAATTTTGAATGCTATACATCCTTCCTAATTTCCCATAATGATTTTTTACATCATTATGATCATTGCAAATCACAAGAAAAACAGGAGCTTCTATCATCCAATTCTGTTCTACACAGGCATCTGCAATTTCTTGCCTTTTTGCTTGATCAGTTACTACTATACATTTCCAATTTTGTAGATTTCCAGAAGAGGGTGCAAACTCCGCAAGATCAATAATTTCTCCTATAGTTGCAAGAGGAACTTCTTTGTTCTTATATTTTCGAATAGATCTTCTTCCAAGGTAAACATTCTTAAATTGCATTGAATTCTTTTAGGAAGAGGGAATTTATAAATTTATGCTGCGCCGCGACTTTGCAAATCTGCAAAATTTGCTTCACTAGAGAGAATTTGTTTTCTTTGTTCTTGAATAAGATCTCTTAGTTGAGATTCTATATTCATAATCCCTCGGGAAAGTTCCTGTCTTCTTCGTAAGAGAGACTGCATATTTTTTGTTTCTGTAAGAATATCTTGTATTGCTATTTTTATTTCTTCTGTTAATGTCTGTAATGGAACTATTTCTGGTAATATAGGCTTTTTCTTTAAGAGAACGTTTATTTTTCCTAAAGATTTTCCTATTCTTTTAGCTTTATTATCCCTTGTTTCTGCAATCGTGACGAGTTCTTGTAATTGTTCTCTGTCTTGATTTTCTTCTGCAAGAATAGTCCCTTCTAGAGCTTGGATTTCATTCGCAAGACGCATTATGTTTCCTGCAAAAGGGTCTTTCTGATTTATGGGATCCTTACCAAGAATCCCTACCCTCTCTTCTGTTTGTTGGCGAATAGTCTTTTGATCACCAATAGATTGTTTATATTCTTTTATTATTTTTTTTGTGTCTGCCCGATCTCTCTGAAATGATGCACTTATTTCATGAAATGCCTTTGTACTTTCTTCTACACTTCTTTCTATCGCACCTACAAATTCTTTTGCTGCAACAACTCTTTCTTCGTTAAAATTTTGTGATTTTTGAACTGTTATTAAAAGTTTGTCTAGATTCCCTACAGCATCCGCACCTTCCTCAAGCGCTGTACTTCCTTTAGATTCTAGTGCCCCATCATTTGTTTCTCTCTCTGCAATATCTCTTTCTCTTGTCCAAGAGTCTAACCAATTCTTTGTTGTTCTTTCTCCTAATTGCCCTAAGGTTTTCTTCCCAAAACCAAAAAAGGATAGAATAGGAGCAAAGATAATTTTATAGACTGCCCATAAAGCAAATACTATAACAATAAGAATTATAAATGTAAAAATCCCACCTGTAAACAAATTTCCTAAAGCCATCGTAATATTTAAATACGCTTAACTTATTAAATTTTCTATGCAGTATCTTCAACTCGCCGAACTTTATGTTCGTTTAGAAAAAACTTCTAAACGTCTTGAAAAAACATTTTTTATTGCGGAATTTTTAAAAAAAAGCTCATTAGAAGATTTGCGAAACATTGTGTATCTTCTCCAAGGGAGAGTATTTGCACAAGCTGATGAAAGGAAATTAGGAATGAGCTCTCAACTTATTCTTAAAGTTATTTCCCACGCTACAGGAGAGAGTAAAGAAACTATTGAAGACAATTGGCGAAAAGAAGGAGATCTTGGACTTGTTGCGGAAAAATTTATTGCTAAGAAAAAACAAAAAACTCTTTTTGGAAAAGTTTTGACCATTAAAAAAGTTGTAGATAATATCTCTAAAGTTGCAGACATGGAAGGTGAAGGAACTGTACAAAGAAAGGTTGCTTTGATTGCTGAACTCCTCAGTTCTGCATCTGCTTTAGAAGCGAGGTATATTGTCCGTACTGTTGCAGAGGATTTACGTGCTGGTATAGGAGACAGTGCCCTTCGAGATGCTCTCATTTGGGCATTTTATCCCAAAATTATAGGGATATTTTTTATTTGTGATTCTTGTAAAGCGCTTATTCCAAATACAGGAAAATGCCTTATCTGCGGAGAAAAGATAAAACAAAAATTTTCTGAAGCAATTACAAAAAAAATTCCAAAAGATAGCATTATTTCCAAGGATGAGAAAGAAGCACGAGAGCTTTATAATACCTATTTAGAAGAAGTACAGCATGCATTTAATGTAAGTAATGACTTTGGTATCATTGCAGAACTTCTTAAAGAAAATGGGCCTAGAGGTTTGAAACATACTATTCTTTCTGTAGGAAAGCCTATCAAAGCTATGCTTTATCCTAAAGTAAAAGATATCAAGGAAGGATTTGAGGTTGTGGGAAAACCTGCAATGATTGAACCAAAATTAGATGGATTTCGTATGCAGATTCATGGAAATAAAGATAAAATTACCTTGTTCACAAGAAATTTAGAAAATGTGACAAAGCAATTCCCAGATGTTGTTGCAGCTGTAAAAAGCCACGTACGATCCAAGGATTTTATTTTAGATTCTGAAATTATTGGTATTGATGTAAAAACAAAACGTGCTGTTCCTTTCCAGCATATTTCTCAGAGAATTAAAAGAAAATATGATATTGAAAGCATGGCAAAAACTGTTCCCGTTGTCATTACTCTTTTTGATATTATTGCATTGAATGGAGAAAGTCTTCTTGATTTGCCTTTTGAAGAACGAAGAAAAAGACTGAAAGCAATTATCAAAGATGAAAAACATAGTATTGAAGTTATTGAACAGTTTATTAGTTCTGATGTTGATAAAACAGAAAAATATTATGAAGAATGTCTTGCTAAGGGGCATGAAGGAATTATGATGAAAAGTATTCAGGGGACATATACTCCTGGGAAAAGAGTTGGGCAAGGTGTGAAGGTAAAACCTGTTATGGAATCTTTAGATCTTGTGATTGTGGCTGCAGAATGGGGAGAAGGAAAGCGAGCAAACTGGCTCAGTAGTTTTACTGTTGCATGCAGAGATAAAGATACACTCAAAGACATTGGAAAGGTGAGCACAGGACTCAAAGAAAAAAGTGAAGAAGGTGTCAGTTTTGAAGAACTTACCAAAGAACTCAAGAAAAATATTTTGCAAGAAAAAGGAAGACAAGTTATGGTAAAACCAAAAATTGTTGTAGAAATTCTTTTTGAGGAAATTCAAGCATCACCCAGCTATAGTTCAGGGTATGCATTACGTTTTCCAAGAATTATTCGCTTACGAGATGATAAAGGCGTGCAAGATATTTCTACTTTAAAAGAGATTGAACATTTTTATCAAGGACAAAAGTGACATTTTTGTCGTCTGGATGTAGGGTGAAAATATCTTTTTTCTTTCAAACAACAGATACATTTATATAGAAGTTTCAATTATTGTTGCTTGTTACGAGTAACAATACGTAACAATTTATTATACAAAAAAGAGGGAGAGGGTCCCAGGGGGAAATGCTAAAATGATCGTTAAAGAAGAATTTTTAAATCAATTACGACAACTTTTCAGTCTTAATCTCTATGAGGTGAGAATTTGGACTGCATTGTTATCTCGAGGAATTTCTACAGCAGGAGAACTTTCTGAAATTGGAGATGTTCCACGAAGCAGAACATATGATGTTCTGGAAAGTCTTGAGAAAAAAGGTTTTATTGTTATGAAATTAGGAAAACCTTTAAACTATGTTGCTGTTGAACCACAAGAAGTTGTTGAACGCGCAAAGAAGCTCGTACATAGAGATGCAAAAGACCAAGTTAAAAAACTTGAAGGCTTACGCGGTGGAGATCTTCTTGGGGAATTAGATTCATTGTACAAACAAGGAATTGAATTTATTGAACCTTCTGATCTTTCTGGTGCATTACGTGGAAGACACAATGTATATACACATATGGAAAGTATGATTAAAAATGCAAAAAAAAGTGTTTACATTATGACCTCTTCTAAAGGGCTTGTACGTAAAGCAGAAGCATTGAAACCAACACTACAAGCATTAGCAAAAAAAGGTGTTGATATTCGTATTGCTGCACCTATTGATAAAGAAAGTGCTACAGTTGCAAAAGAGTTTTCAGAGTTTGCAAAAATTAAAGTTGTTGATAAACTTGATGCACGATTTTGTATTGTTGATGATACAGAACTTGTGTTTATGGTAATGGATGACAAAGATGTTCATCCAACATATGATGTTGGTATCTGGGTCAATACGCCTTATTTTGCAAGTGCTTTAAGTAATTTATACAACCTAGCATGGAAAAACATGAAAGATGTTAGTGTTATTACAAAAAGTATTTAATCTTCTACTCTCTTTCTTTTTTATTTCTTGTATCTTGAAATATTACTATTTGAGAGAATAACCTTGTTATTGAATATGAAACTCTTATTGTATAATTAATGGGCGAAACACAAAAAAGGGATATTCTTTTATTGTTTTTAAAGTATCTGAGACTACGACAACTGTATTCTCATTTGGATAATTGCTGAGTTCTTTGATATGAAAACCATATTCATATTTTTTTAATTCAGAGTAATCTATATCTTTTTCTTTGTACACATTGAGATTACAGCCTCTTTTCATCATTTGTATTCCTGCCTGTATAGAATTTTTATCTTGTAAAAGAAGAACAACATGTGGTTCTTTTGTTATAGGCAAACCACCTGAGCCAAGGATGCTTTCTGTGAATATATAGGAATGTTCATTAAAAATTTCTATCTGGATATTTATATCTGGATATTTCAGTTTTACTTTTGCATTTGTTTTTTCTACAACATAGGCGCCTATTTCTTTTTCTAAATCTGTGGAGGAAAGAAAATAGTCCTGCATTCTCTTACAGGTAATACGGAATGTTCCTTGAGTATAGAGTTTTAGTACTTGTGTTTTTATTTCTTCAAAATCTAAAGAATATTCTTTTGCATAGGAGAAAGATCCTATACCAAAGACATATTGTAATTGTGGGCATTCTGTATTTGTGAAGATAATTATTCTCCCCTGCGTTCTCCAAACTTTGGAAAAAGGTATATTATTCTTTGTGAGGCACTCTTGGATATTTCTCTGTAAAGCTTTCTCAAAATGGATTCTGTTCTTTCCTTTTAGCCAGAGTTCTCTATAACGGATGATAATCATGGGTTTGAAGAAATTAAGTAAGCTTTATAAAGCATTTCCCTCCCAAAAAGACTATGGTAAAGAAGATTATTCGAACCTATAAAGATCAAAAAAATTATCAGATCGTTCCTTCTTCTGATGTAGATCATCTTCCTAAGGTGGAAGGCTATAATTTTGAGAATAGTTTTGATTTAGGAAAATTCCTTGAAAGTTATGCACATACAGGTTTTCAAGCAAGTCATTTTGCACATGCTGTTCATATCGTTGAAGAAATGCGAAAAGAAGATGCTACAATCTTTTTAGGCTATACTTCTAATATGGTCACCTCAGGAATTAGAGATATTATTACTTTTCTGGTTAAATATAAATATGTTCATGTCCTTGTGACAACAGGGGGAGGGATTGAAGAAGATATTATTAAAGTACTTAAGCCTTTTCATGTAGGAAGATTTCAAGTTTCAGGAAGGAGTATGCTTGATATGGGAATTAATCGGGCAGGAAATATTTTTATTCCTAATGATAGGTATCTTTATTTTGAAAAGTTTATTCAACCATTCCTTGATAGAATATACAAAGAACAAAAGGAAGAAGGCATTGTTCATAGTTCTCAAGATATTACACGAGAATTAGGAAAAGAAATTAGCAAAGAAAAAAATTGTGAAGAGTCTATTCTCTATTGGGCATATAAAAATAACATCCCTGTATTCTGTCCTACACTTATGGATGGTTCTTTTGGGGATCTTGTGTATTTTATGAAACAAAGACATAAAGAGTTTGTTTTAGATATGAGTGCTGACACCAAAAAAATAGTGGATATTGCCTTGAATTCAGATAAAACAGGAGCAATCATCTTAGGAGCAGGTGTTGCTAAGCATTTCATTCTCAATGCAAATATTTTCCGTGAAGGACTAGATTACGCGGTGTATATCAATACCGCGCAGGAATATGATGGAAGCGACTCTGGTGCAGAAGCAGAAGAAGCAATTACTTGGGCAAAAATACAGCCAACTGCTGCACATGTCAAAGTGCATGCAGATGCTACACTTGTGTTCCCACTGCTCGTTGCTGGAACTTTTGCAAAGAAATAGTATTTAACCACTACATTTATCGATTATATTTGTTTATTTTAAAGCAAAATTAACCACTACAATGTTTTATACTGCTCTTGATATTCTTCAAAACAAAATAAGCATATAGGGCGCAATGCTTTATTCCTTGCAGAATCTAATGCTGCAATATACCTTAGCCTTTTCCTTTCATGGATCGCTAATGGGCTATACCCTTTATACATAAGAAGCCAAGCTAAGAGTAATCTCCCCACCCTCCCATTTCCATCAACAAATGGATGAATAATTTCAAATTGCGTATGTGATTGAAAAGCAACTTCGTAATCATCAATTTTCTGAAAAGCTTTTTTTATCCAGTCTAATAATTCTTGCATCCTTTCTTCTATAAAAAGGTAGGAACTAGTATGTATATTCCCTATATAGTTCTGGACAGTTTTGTATTTGCCTAAGGTCATTTCTTCTTCGATACCTTTGTTTACTCTTTTATGTAATTCACAAAGATTCTCTTTTGTTGGGAGATGATGAGAGTTTTTTTCGATATAGCCCCAAGCTTCAAATAAATTAGAAGCCATAAATAATTCTTTTTTGGTGTGATCTTTTGGTACGATGGATTTGAAAAGGTAATCATGTGTTTCTTTTACTGAAATTGTTGAACCCTCTATAGCATTTGAATTTGATATAAATATACTCAAAAATCTTTCCCTTTCTTTCTCTTGAGAAACTCGATCAAGGCTTTTACAATATTTTTGATATTCTTTTGAAAGCTTTTTCATACTTTCATGATCTTGATAAGAGAGATAATCTTGAAATGTGCCTAGCACAAAGTCTTGCTTTTTATAAGAATATTCCATACAAGCAAACTCTTCTTTTCTAATAGGTCTCTTTTTCCCTACATATTTTATTGTTTTTTGGACAACTTTCTCCTTTTTTCTTAGAGAAGCCACTAAATATAAGTATTCTCTTCCGTTAATCTTCTTTGTAACAATACTAACCATACATAGATTTAACCACTACATATTTATATACCTTTCGACTATTATATATTTTTTTCTAATAGCCTATTATTTTTTTAACCACTACAGATGCTAAAAAGTATGAAAGAAAGGTATTTAAATTCTTAAGTTCTAAAATAGAGGAAAAAGAGCATGTTTTCTTATGTCAAAAAAAGGGATGGTGAATTTGAGCGTTTTCATAGTGAGAAGATTCATAGATCTCTACAGAAAGCAATGCATGCTGCGGAACATATAGATATTAGCAAGGATATTGTGAAAAAGGTTCTTGTAGCATTGAGCAAAGCACCATATATTTCTCCAAACACTATATACATTCAGAGTATTGTGGAAGAAGTGCTTCTTGAAGAAGGACTGAAAAGTGTTGCAAAGCATTATGTTTTGTATAGAACAAAAGAGCATCATAGAGAAGATGTGTTGAAACATTATTTTGGGAAACAAGAAACATACGAACTCAGTGCAAATGCATTAGGAGTTTTACAGAAAAGATATTTACGAAGAGATAAAAATGGAAATGTTGCAGAAAACCCTGAACAATTATTCAGAAGAATTGCACGATATATTGCATCAGCAGAAAAGAAAAAAGAGCAATTGAGATGGGAAGAAGAATTTTATGGTATATTAAAACATCTTGATTTTCTGCCTAATACTCCATGCTTAGTAAACGCGGGAACTCCTTTAGGGCAAATGGCAGCATGTTTTGTGCTTAATGTTCCTGATTCTCTTGAAGGCATTTATGAGAGCTTGAAAAACTCTGCTCTTATTTTTCAATCTGGAGGAGGTGTTGGATATTCTTTCTCACAGTTGCGACATGAAGGGAGCATTATTCAAAGCACAGGAAGGCCTGCATCTGGACCAGTCTCTTTTATGAAAGTCTTTGATAGTTCTTGTGAAGCAATAAAAGAAGGAGGAATACGCAGAGGAGCAAATATGGGAGTGCTTCGTATAGATCACCCAGATATTTTTGAGTTTATCACAGAAAAGTCTCGGGAAGGATTACAAAATTTTAATGTTTCTGTTGCAGCTACTGATGAATTTATGAAAGCTGTGATTCATAACAAAGACTATTGGTTGCAAGATCATCAAGGGAAAAAAACACAGAAACTTCATGCACGAGAAGTCTTTGATTTTCTTTGCGGGCATGCTTGGGAATGTGGAGATCCTGGATTGCTTTTTATTGATGAAATAAATAGAAAACATCCATTGCAAAAATTAGGGAAAATTAGTGCGGTTAACCCATGCGGGGAAAGTGTACTTTTAGAAAATGAAGCCTGTGTATTAGGCTCTGTAAACCTTGCACATATGATACAAGGGGAGAAAATAGATTGGCCAAAGCTTGCAAAGACTGTTGCTCTTGGTGTGCGATTCCTTGACAATGTTGTCACACTCAACAAATATCCAACAAAAGATATTGAAGAACTGTGTTTAGCAAATAGAAAAATAGGTTTAGGTGTTATGGGCTGGGCAGATATGCTTTTATCTTTAAAGATTAAATATGATTCTCAAAAGGCGTTAGATCTTGCTCGTGAACTTATGCGATTTATTCGAAAGCATGCAGAAGAAAGTTCAGGAAAGTTAGGAAAAGAAAAAGGAGTGTTTCCCAATTATCATAAAAGTAACTTAAAGAAAAAACGAAGAAATGCGACAGTCCTTTCTATCGCACCTACAGGGAGTATTAGTCTTATTGCTGGCGTGAGTTCTGGTATTGAGCCACTCTTTGCAATTTCGTATGTACGAGAAGCATTTGGAGGTGTTCAGCTTTTTGAATTCAATCAACAGTTTGAACAACTTGCGCGATATAGAGGGTTTTATAGCTCTGGATTATTACAAACAATTGCAAGGCGAGGATCTGTACAAGGCATGAAAGAAGTGCCAAAAGATGTACAAGTATTGTTTGTGAGTGCGTTAGATATTCCTCTTGAATGGCATGTCAAAATGCAGGCGGCATTCCAAGCAGAAGTAGATAATGCTGTTTCTAAGACGATTAATCTGCCACACAATGCAAGCATTGGAGATGTGAAGCGCGCGTATATGCTTGCATGGAAGGAAAAGTGCAAAGGTATTACTGTGTATCGATACGGAAGCAAAGAGAAACAAGTGCTATACTTAGGTGAGCATTTGCAAGAAGCGCATACTCGTGTACATAGCGAATATAGCGGTGGATGCGTTAGTAGGGATTGTTCTTTTTAATAGGATTTAAAAAGAGAGAAATGAAAATAATTTTATGAGAGAATGGGCTTTAGATCTTCATTATGCAGTTAGTAGATATCCTAGTGCATTGTTCTTCCCTAAAGTTGTCTGGGGATCTTTTCCAAAAACTGAAGAAGGAATGTATCAGGAGATATTTTTCAAAGAATTACAAAAAAATGGTTTTCGAAGAACTGTATGGCAGCTTGTTTTTCCAGAACAGAGTGCTGGGCTCATTAAAAAAATTCCTCTCCAGGAAGATGGAACAAATGAATATCATGTTAGATTTTATAGTGATGGAATTATTCATTGTGAATCAGAAGTGCATCGATTTTCTCCCCATCATTTTTCTGGCGTAAGACATAAGGATGGGACAAGAGTTTTAGAAAAAATTCTTTATGAAGAAATGGAACTCCATTTGACAATTAAAGATAAAATTAGAAAACTTTTTGGAATTAAAGATTATGCAGAACATTGTGTAAGAAAATAATAATAAAATAAAAATAAGAAATAAAAAGAAAAGTTTATCTTCTTTTCTTTACAGTTTTTTTCTTAGCGGATTTTTTTCTTCCACCACGAGACATTGCTGCTGCTGCTACATTTCCTTGTTTATCAATGAAATAGAGCATACCAGATTCTCTTTTAATACCGCACTTTGCAACAACTTCTTGTTTGAAGGAACCTTTCATACCTGGTCGCTTCATTTTTACTCTTGCTGCGTCACCTGTTTTATTTACAAAGTATAAGAAACCAGGCTCTCTCTTAATACCACACTTCACTAAAACTTTTGCCATTTTTTTCAATCACCTCGATTTTTAATGAGATTTTATAGACGATGGAAGTTTATAAAGTTTCCTATCCTCGAGGATAAGCTTTATAAGTTTGAAGAGTTCTTGGGTTGTATGTGGACATATAGCCTTGACCCTGTACTCTTTTCTTTGGGAAGTTTAAAAATACATTGGTATGGAATCATTTATGCTTTTGGATTTCTCCTTGCTCTTCTTTATTTGTTGAAATATCGAGGAGAAATAGGGCTAAGCAAAGATGATAGTTATGATCTTCTCTTTTATCTTATGCTCGGAGATATTATTGGAGCAAGGTTATTCCATGTGCTTTTTTGGGAGCCTGTATACTATTTTTCACATCCATTAGAAATTCTTTTCCTCTGGAATGGAGGCCTTGCTTTTCATGGAGGTCTTATAGGAGTTGTTCTTGCAGCGTGGATCTATTGCCGTAAGAAGAACATTTCTTTTTTGAAGCTTGCAGATATACTCAGTATTCCTGCACTTATAGGATTAGGGTTGGGGAGGATTGCAAATTTTATTAATGGGGAACTTGTCGGGAGAGTTACGCCCGTATCCTGGTGTGTTGATTTTGGAGATGGGCTTTGCCGTCATCCTTATGTGCTTTACAGTGCTGTGAAGAGATTTGCACTCGCTGGGATACTCTATGGCCTCCAAAAATATAAAGTATTCAAAGAGGGGTTTATTTTTTGGCTTATGATTTTTAGCATGGGTATAGGAAGGTTCTTTTTAGATTTTACTCGAGAAGATACTCTCTATTGGAGCCTGAGTGTGGGGCAATGGATGTCTTTCGTGATGGCTCTTCTTGCTTTAGGCATTCTTTTTACTCACTATAGAGACGATTTAAGGAAGATATTTAAATAGGTAATTTCTCGAAAAGCAGATGATTACGTGTGAAGAATGTAAAGGTGCATGCTGTAAAGAAATTTCTGTAGAAATTGATACCCCTTTGGATTTAGAAGACTGGGATGTCATTAAATGGATGGTTGCACATGAGAATGTTGCAGTCTACCAAGACCATGAGGATGATTGGCTTGTTGAATTCAAAACAAAATGTAGCAAATTAGACTTCAATAATCGCTGTACTATTTACAAAGTTCGACCTAAAGTATGTAGTGAATATCCAGTAGATGATTGTATTATGAATGCTGATGAGCCTGCAGAAAAAATACGCTTTGAGACTATGGAAGAAGTGGAAAAATATATTGAGGACGTTGTTAAAATAGAATTATTAAAGAAAGAAGAAGAGAAAAGATTGGTAAATACAGAAGTTTGTGAAGTTTAAGTATAATAATATTTATTTTTATTCTTTTGTTCTATATCTAATTGAGAACCAGGTTTGTTAATCCTTGGGCGTTTTGTTTCTTTATCCATACGATAGGTAATATTTAACATTTTTAAGACTTCATTCATACCATCTTTTTTAGACAAAGGCCCAAGAACAGAACCTTCTTTTCCAGGAATACCCTTGAAAACAAGCATTGCATCCCCTACATATTCCAAAAACTGTACATCATGATCAACAATAATTGCACAGGTTTCATTTTTTATCATAAAATCTTGAATCACTTCTGCAATTTTTAGGCGGTCTTCTACATCAATAAATGCAGATGGCTCGTCAAAAGCATAGACATCTGCCTTCAAGGACAGTGTGATTGCGATGTACACTTTTTGTAATTCTCCCCCTGAAAGCATGGAGATATTATTATTTATAATTGCTTGGAGGTTTAACTTTTCCAGGATATTTTGTTTAAACCAGCCACTTTCTTGGCCTTTTGCGACACGGTCTAGCCATTCTTTTACTGTCCCTACTTCTGCTTGAAGATCTTGTGGTTTGTATGCAATTTTGACTTTGCTCGTCAGCACACCTTTATCCGGTTTTATGATACCTGCAAGTATTTTTAAGAACGTTGTTTTTCCCAAGCCATTTGATCCTGTAATTGTCAACACATCCCCTTTTCGAATGGTTCCTGCATTTACTTTCATATGAAAGGCAGGGAATTTCTTTTCCAAATCTGGCCACTCAAACAAAACTGCTTGTTTTGTATCTTTTTCTACCCCTTTATTGAAAACAATTTTATAATTCCTAAAACGGATATTATCATCAGGAAGGAAGCCATCTAGGTACTCATTAATTCCCCTGCGTATAGGTTTTGTCTGGGAAACTATACCATAGACTGCAGCTTCTCCATAGATAATTTGGAGCTCATCTGAAATATAATCAAGTGTTGCAAGATCGTGCTCGACAACAAGAATAGTATTATTATTATTTTCTTCCGCTAAAGAACGAATAAGCTTTGCTACTTTCATTCTGGAAGTAATATCTAAAAATGATGCAGGCTCATCAAAGAAATAAAAATTTGCATCCTTCAAATAGGTTGCTGCAATTGCTAATCGCTGCATCTCCCCTCCAGAAAGATCTTTTACATCACGATCAAGAATATTTTCCATCTCTAAAAGTTTTATCACTTCACTACTTTTTTTCTTTTGATCTACTTTTGCAAGCACATCTTTTACTTTTCCCTGTGCTTGTTTTGCAATAAGATCTACTGCTTGAGGCTTGTATGCTACTTTAATATCACCAGCTTTTACTCTTTCTAGAAATTTTTGCATTTCTGTCCCTTTAAACATTTTAATGAGATCGTTTATGTCTCCAGGTTTTTCTGGATCGCCTAAATTAGGCTTTAGTACTCCTGAAAGAATTTTTAGTGCAGTAGATTTTCCTATTCCATTTCTTCCTAAAATTCCTACTACTTTTCCCGGCATGGGAACTGGAAGATTAAAGAGAATAAAGGAATCTTTTCCAAAGCGATGGATAGGCCTTTGTGCTAGCTTATCTGGAAGCTTTACCATGTGGATTGCGCCAAATGGGCAAATGTTTACACACACTTGACAAGCATCTGTTGCAATGTCTTCGTTAATCTGTGCTTTGCCATCAGGGCCTTTGACAATCGCTTCTTTCCCAGCCCGATTCAAAGGGCACATACGAATACAGAGAAAGTCTCCACAGGCTATAGGATTACATTTCTCTTTGTCAATAACAGCTATACGCCTTTGCATAATACAAAAAATAAAAAGAAAGTTTTTAAGCCTTGTGTTTCGCTTTATTATGCGCAAGAAGATCTTTCACTTCTTTTTTACAAAGTTTGCATATAGCCTTAGGACCTTTTAAAATTTCTTTTGGAAGTTTCCCTTCGTAGGATTTTTCTCTCATATTTTATTTTAATCATTTAGAGTTTAAATGTCTTTTGCAAAATTATTTTTTATCTTTAAGTAAAATGTTCTTTTTTCTTTAGGAAAGCGTTCGATTGCGTAGCGCAACATTGTTCGAGGCATAACTTTGGCATGTTTTTTAAGAAAAATCTCTTCCACTCTTTGATTTTTCTTTCCTAACTCTCGAAGCATCCAGCCTGTTGCTTTATGGATGAGATCTTGTTTATCCTTCAATAAGAGTTCTGCAATCTCTAGGGTTTCTTTATAGTGTTCCTTTTTGAGAAAATAGAATGTTGCAAGTATTGCCATACGCCTATCCCAAAGAGAGGAAGATTGTGCAAGTTGGTATAAAAGAGATTTATCTTTGTCAAAGAGATAGGCACCAATAATATTTGGTGTTGTACAATCAATGAGATCCCAATTGTTAATGTATTTTCTTTGTTTTATGTAAAAATCGAATATTTCTTTTTTTTCTTTTTCTGTTGCTTTCGTACATTTTTCTGTGAGAATAACTAGGGAAGTAAAACGAAACTCATGGATTGGGTTCTTTAGAAAATACTCTAATTCTTTAAGGCTGAGTTTTTTATATTTTTTTGCAATTGCCCTTTGTTGTGGGACGGTGATGCCAATAAATATATCTCCTTCCCCATACTGGCCTTTCCCTGTTTTAAAAAATCTGGCATATATTTTTGCTTTTTCTTCATCTTTCTGAGATAAAAGTTCTTGTTCAAGAGAATGCATAGTGCTAAGAAATTGTTTCTCTTTAAAAAAAGAATGGGAAATCTTTATTAAGGCATGTTTTTCTTTTCTTTTTATGGATCTTCGAGAAAAAGTTACCCAGGATGATATTAGGCTTATGTTCAAAGAAGCTAAATCTGCTTTAAGTCAAGCGTATGCACCCCTTACTCATTTTCATGTAGGTGCTGCAGTTCTCGCTAATACTGGAAAAATCTATAGGGGATGCAACATACAAGATCCCATCATTGACCTTGGTATTTGTGCAGAACGTGCAGCTCTTGCCCATGCTATTTCTTTTGGAGCACATTATTTTCCAGCAGTCCTCATCGTTGGAGAAAAAGAAAAGCCTCTTTATCCCTGCGGAGTTTGCTGCCAAGCTCTTTTGTCTTTTCGAGATCCTGCAAGTGATGATATGCTTGTCATTGTTACAAAGAATAAAGAGGAAGAAACACAATTCCTTTCTCTTCGGCAATTACTCCCTCATGGCTTTACTTTGTAAAGTATATTTCTCAATAGGAATAAGTTTATAATATAGGATTCTTTTTTTGGGGTATGCCACTTGAACAAGGTCATCTTCCTAATGTTCCTTCTATTTCTGGATATAGACTTTATCATTTTAAAGGTGTAGACGCAGAAAAATATCAGGTGTTATTAGAGCTTGTTCGAAATCATGAAGATATTCTTTTTCCTCATAAAGGCAAAATTCCTCTTTTTGAAGATATTATGAATGATTTTTTCCCAGGGTTGCTGCTTACAAAAAGATCTGTACGTGAAGGGGAAGGATATACTGGGTTTACACGAACAGATCATGCTTTTATTGAGGCACACGCTGCTTTACAAAGTGACATCCATACACCTTTAGAATTACGTATATATCCTATTGATGAAACTCATGCACGTATGGGGCTTGTTGCATCACACTATGAAATGCATCCTATTGATGACATTGCGAGAGAATTAGCAGATAATAATGCTACTTATGCTATGTGTGAGTTTAAGGAGAATGGTTATCGAGTCTGTTCTCTTGGTGGTATTGATGGTATTGCTATGGTTTTAAAAAACTATACAGAGGCACGTGAACTGTTTTCGCAAGCACATACACTTCTTTTGAATGGCCTTTTTAGAGTTGGAGACTTTGAAACACTTTTGAGAGATAAGAATAATCATCCCAATTATGCTGTCCGAAAAGCAAGCCATGAAGCATATTTTACTCTGCTTCAACAGCTTCTTGCCAAAAAGGGAATAGGAAAAAGTTCTTAAAGTATACATAATTTATTTCTTCTATGACAGAAAAATGTACTTTATGCAAAGAAAAGATTGAAGAGACGTTTCTTGGAAAGATTCGAGGGACAGTTATTAAGAAAAAAATGGTTTGCAGTAGCTGCCAAAAAAAGTTTGGTGCTGATGTAGAGAAGCAGTTATAGTGCGCCCCAGTGGCTTAACGGTAGAGCAATTGCTTCGTAAGCAATAGGTTGAGGGTTCAAATCCCTTCTGGGGCTTCCTTTTTATACACATTAAGAGTTTCTTCCAGCCTGTGCTTATCCCATGCCGTTGGCTCTTTTAATTCTGTCCAATCATACTCAGGGTAGGAAGTGCCAGAAATATTCCGTGGGAAGATATGCGCAAACGTTTAGATAGGATTGAGAAATTGTTAGAAAAGAATAGAAAAAAATAAGGCTATAAAAACCCATAGTGCCAAGAAGAAAGATATTTTTTTGTTTGTTTTTTTGTCGTTCCAGATTTGATATATGCTTCCCATTCCCATGCATATCTCCAAGGATTGTACAGAACTGGAAGGACAAAGAGATAGAGAAAAAAGAATTTTATTTTTCCATGCTTTTTTTGTTGTTCCAGATGAATTGTTTCATGCTTTATTATCCTTGTTTGTACTTGTTTAGATAATGTAGAGAAATTTTTTGAAACATAGATATGCGGATAGATTGTCGTATGTACATAAGGGTGTGCAAAAATCGTACCATACCAAAGCCAAGATTTTTCTTTTATCACAGAGACTCTAGAGACCTAGGAATTTAAAAAAGTATTTAGAAACCAAAGGAGTCTGTAAAATCTTTAATTTGCTGATAATCTGTTAAAAACTTGAGACCTTTATTTGTAATAATATATTTCTTTGTCTCTTTTTCTTCACGTTCATCCACCATTTCTTTTTCCATGAGCTCTGCTACATATCGCTTCATAGAATCATGAGAAAGATTGGACTTATACAAAAGATGCGTTGGTTTAATAGAGCCCCCTTTATCTCGAATTGCCTCTAAAATATCCTTAATAATATCAAGCTTTTCTCTTCTCTCGCCCATAGTTCAAAACTCTCACAAACATATAAAATAATATAACAAAACCAAGCAACTGGAGAATATTTCCAACTACATAAAATATAGGGTTAAAATAAACCATTGCTAAAAAAAAGACCTGCGCACAGGCCAATAAGTAAAAAGATACAAAGACAAGCTTTGCATTAAAGTTCTTTTTCTCTAGATAATTTGTATAAAATTGGTGTCCTAAAAAGAATAAGAGTAAAAAGGATACAATATGAAATTTCAAATAATATTGATAGGAAAATGCTGTGAATAAAAGCATTAATGTAAACAGTAAGATAATTACTTTCTTCTGTTCAATCTTTAAGGTTACTACTAATAACAAAGTCAATGCTGCAAACATGAAAAGCATATGTAGTAGGAAACCATAATCAAAGTTTGTGAGAATATTACTTAATGTATTTGAGATATGTGTCGTTAATGCTAGATTAATGAGTGAATAGACTATAAAGGAAAGAGACATTAATCCAAATGCTGCAGCAAAATAAACATATTTCTTTTCTTCAGTCATTTTATACGCTTTGTAGGACATTGCTGCTATGAGCAAAGTTACTAGAATGTAAATAAGCCCAAAAAGTGCATCAATCCCACGGAACCAGTATGGTCCATTCAGCAATAAAATCATTATTCATCGTGCAAAACTCCTTATTTATAAGTCTTGTGGAAAGATCTTATGGACATTGTGTTCCCCTGCTTTATAAATAGTTTTTCTCTCTGCATAGTATTCCTTGCATTGCACATTCATGGTTGGAAGCTCTCCTCCCCAAACTGAGCTTTCAATCTTTTTTTCTTCATTTAATACAGCAGGGAAAAACGGACTTGCAGTACTTCCTGAACTAGATAAAACAATATCGGGCATATATGATAGGAAATATTATTTGTTTAAAAAAATATCTAAAGTCCTGTAGATGTTACAATACAGACTGGTAAAAAGATTTATAAATAATGGTTTGATTTTCTAAGTAACCAGTGCTTATGCGGGGATTCGTGAAGATTTAGGTTTTCACTCTCTTGAGCAAAGCCTGGTCAAATGCGCAGGTGGCTTGCAAAAAAATTTGTAAGCTTGCGAAACTTAAGACCAGCCATCACACTGATGGAGACAGACTACAATGGTGTAGTCAAGTAAGATATCCTGTCACTTAGTGTGTTCGAGGGTTCAAATCCCTTTCCCCGCATTATATTTTAAAAAATGGGTTGATACTCTTAAAATGAATCCTTACGAACAAATACAAATAATTAGAAAAGGAAATATTTCTTGTTACTCATATAAAGGATTTTCTCTAGTATCTGTTTGGGGATCGAGTTTGAATTTAGAAACAATCCAAAAAGTAAAAGATAATAATTATCTCATTGGAAAAATTAAAGTAGAAAAACCAGGATTAAATTCATTAAGAATTCTTAGTATTTCCCCATTTACAGATTTTCAACTTCAATCTGCAGCTATAGGAGCAGATATACAAAGTATTGCCTATAATGAATCAAATCCAATTGTAAATATGGAAAGATTCTTACAAAATATTTCTTTTAATGAACACAAAAAAATACCTCCAGAAATTGAGGCAGAAAATTTAGAAGAGATAATTGATTTTGGTGAAAATATTAGACCTTTATGTTTGGAAATTGCACGATCAAGATCTTCTAGTCCTGAAAAAGCATTTGCGGCAATAACATGGGGATTATTTTTGCAGGATAATAATGATGTAAGTTTTGAAGAATCAAAAAGATTAGCTATAAATGCTTATTTAAACAAAGGAAACGAAGCTTAATCAGCTGATCCTATTCCAAATGATTTATAATGCTTACTGTAAAAAGAAAAAATTATCTCTTCAAACTAAAGAAAGAAGATTTTTTCTGTGTAACTGGTTCTGCAGGCGCTAACCAATGAAAATTATTATGTATTTTTTTCTTGAGATCATCTAACTGTGCTTGAATATCCTTTACACGATCTGAAGCTGCAGTTTGTTTAGAAGCATTAATTTCAATTCTTAGTTGATCAAAGAGAGGCATGATTTTTTGTAAGTCCTCTTTGAGCTCTTGTATGGGATCTTTTGGCATATGTAGATCTCAGCTGAGAGTATTTATAACAATTTAGATAGTTATCTTTATATATTCTTGAAAAAACTTAAGGCAGATGCCTCAGTGGCTTAGCCTGGTATAGCACTTGCTTGGTAAGCAAGAGGTCCCGCGTTCAAATCGCGGCTGAGGCTTTCTTTTTTCATTAGTTTTATTAAGTGGGATAGAATTCTTTGCGTATGCTTATTAATGACTCTTATACAGATAAATTTCCTAAGAAAAAAACTATCTTTGGCATGATTCACCTTGCAGGAGAAGACCCTGTAGCTCAAGCCTTAAAGGAAATTGCTCTTTATCAAGAAGAAGGTGTTGATGCAGCAATTATAGAAAATTATCATGGCTCAATAGCAGATGTTTTACAAACTTTACGTTCTCTTCCTAAGGATTTAACAATCAAAATTGGAGTGAATATCCTTCCCAATGAATATTTTTATTCTTTTCGGCTTGCAGAGGAATATCATTTAGATTTTATACAGTTAGATTATGTTGCTGGAAAATATAAAGGGCATGCACCTCTTAAACTTCGTGATTATAGTGCCTATAAACTAAGCCATCCTCATATTGCTGTGCTTGGAGGTGTATGGCCAAAGTACTATACCCTTCTGGAAGGATCTCGTTTAGAAGATGATGTTTCTGAAGGAATGACACGCGCAGAAGCGATAGTGGTTACAGGTGAAGGAACAGGAAAGGAAACACCTCTTACAAAAATACAAGACTTCCGAAAACTATTAGGAAAACATCCCCTTCTTATTGGTGCTGGCTTGTCTCTTGAAAATGCCACTATGCAACTTGCATTTGCTTATGGTGCTATTGTGGGAAGTGCTTTTAAGTTTCATAATGAAACAGAAGAAGCTGTGGATAAAAAAAGAGTACATGACCTTATGGAAATTGTACGAGCATTTTAATTATTTTGATAATATTTCTTATGGTTCCCTTCTTCTTTTTTGTGAGGTTTTCTTGTAAGGAAATATGTTATTCCTATAATAAGTATGAGGAAAAGAATTCCTATTGTTATAAAAAGTCCAGTCCATTTTCTCTTTTCCATTAATTGTTGTTCTTGTGCAATAAATGTGCTGGTTTTTTCAAAGGATATTGTTGCTGTTCCTTCTTGAATTTCTGTGAGACTTATTTTTAGATCTATAGAACCATCTTTATCAAGGTCTATTTCTGCAGGGGTAGATAGTGAAATTTGTATCTCTACTGCTTCCCCATCTTCTTGTTTTAAGAATAAAATAACTTTCTCATTTTCAGGATCAATCTCTTCTACGTAAAATATCCAATTCTGTTCTTTTAATGTTGGAGTGACAAAGGTAAATACGAGAGTTTGACCTACGATGAGGTTTCCAATATTTGCTCTTCCATTCTCTCTCCAACTTTCATATTCATTTAGATCAATTGTTGTATCATCTTTTGTATATTCCCGTGCTGTTCTTGGAATTTCTTCATCATCTTCTTCTTTTGTTGATGTTCCACCACCGCCCCCACCACCAGAACCACTACTTGTACCACTACTACTAGAACTTGAAGAACTTGAGCTTGATGTGGAAGTTGTCGTACATGCAGAACCAGAACAGGTTATGGTTTTTGATGTGCTGTCTGTTTTTGTTGCCGTGCCTGAAGGATTGCTTGTTGCAGCACTTGAAATGCTATAGACACAATTACTTGTTCCCATAGTTATAGCCCAAGTTTGTGAAACAGATTGGCCATCTGAAAGATCAGTAAACGATGCAGAACTTGCTTGTGTTCCAATCGTACAGCCACCACTGGTTACAGAAAAAGAGATTACAAGATCTACATTGCCACCGACAGTTACTTGTGCGGAAGCATCTACTGTTCCTGTTGATGCAACTGCACTACCTGCAGATTGAGATACCACAGTTATTGCATCAATGACATTTACTTCAATGCTGTTATCTGCTGGATAGGTATCTGACACTTCATCTAAAGTAATTCTTGAAAAGCCATATTCACCAGATTTTTGTGCACGCAAACCTTCAAAAACAACATCTGTCGATGCTCCAGAGTTAATATTTGTATTTGTTACTTCCGCATAACTTGATGCTTCCAACCAGTTTCCAGAATCAGGATATAATGTTGCAGTTGTTAAAGACCCTGTTTCATCTCCTGAATTTTCTACTGTTGCCGTACAAGAAAAATCTTCCGTTACCGCTACTTCATCTGGACTACAGTTAAATGCAGTTACTTCTAAAGTTACTGTTGCTGCTGCTACATGAAGCAAGAGTAGTATCATTAATGGTATAAGGAATTTTTTCATTTTTATGCTGAAAGATTTACATGCACTGCTGCCCAGCCGTATGCGGCATTCCAATCTTCATCATAGCAATTTACTTGCATACCATAATCTTGTGCTTTCAAGCTGCTTATGTTGAATTGGTAATTATGTGTTGTTCCTCCTGTAGTTAATCCTGTTGTTTGCGATCCCCAATTCCAATTGCTCCCATTACTATAGGAGCGATAATCTGTACTTATGTATTCATAATAATATGATGTTCCATTAAAGAGAGTCGTACTACAATAATCTGCTGTAGTATTTATTGAATAATAGGAAGATTGTGCACAATACCAATCTTTCAAATTCTGGAAATTCAAAAGAGTTACATAACATTTTGCATTTTCTACTGTTGTCCAATTTAATGCAAGTGCTGAAGTTGTAAAATTCTGGCGTGTTGTTGGTGCAGTAAGATTTACTGTTGGAGGAGAAAGATCTTTAATGTATGCATAGCCACCACTAATTACACTCGTTCCTCCAGTTCCATTTACTGCTTGAACCGTTGCACGAATCGTCATACCTCCTTTTGACCAATTGGAAGTCCCTTTCACAATAGTAATTGATGCAGAATCAGAAGCATTTGTATTTGTTCCTGAGCCTATAACATAGGTTGCTGTTGTATAACCCTTACAATATTCACTCCAGCAACTTGAATCAGATAAAGTATACTCTACTTTGGTCACATTTACTGAAATAGAATTTTGATTCTGATCACGTACATACAATCGTAGGCTTACATTGTCGTTTGGTGCAAAATAATATTGCCATTGCCCTGATGAATTATAATTTGACCAATAGCCATTATAAGTATTCTGGCTATTAAACCCTAATGAAGTTTGATCATCTACAGCTACTCCTGTAGAGCTGATAAAAGTCCCTTGAAGATAATTATAACCCTCTTTCCAACCAGAACTTGGAGGATAAATAACTACATTCTTTGTTCCAGTTACATTACAGGAGCTAGAAACATTTGACCAGCATTGACCAATGTTAAATACAAAGGTGTTTTTCGTACTTTGATATGAATCCCAGCTCCACTGATATATTGAAGTAATATTTCCCGTTGCTGTAGAACCATCCGTTGCTTTTGAAAAGTTTATTGGAACTGTTATAGGACTTGTTTTTAAAACAGTTGATCCACCAGAAATACTCCCCCAGCTTACTGAGAAAGGAACTGTTCGGAAATAGACCCAACCTTGTTCTTTATTTCCAGAACTATCTTGGACAGTTACTTTAAGATAATGATAATTGCCCCAAGACCCTGCTCCCCATGTTCCACTATTTGGACAAAGGCTTATTCCTGTTTGATTTGAGAAATTAGCAGAAGTAAAATTTGTATAAGTCATTGTTGTATATGTAGATCCAGACCATGTATCTTCTCTTACACTTGAGATATTATAATTTCCATTTAATAATGTCCCTGAATAATAATTTGGTTCATACACATAGAGAGTTCCCCCAATACATCCATCATTATCCACAGAGGTGCTATTCATAGTAATTGAAACCCTAAATGGTTGTACTTGGAACCAAAGCCAAGCATTTGCTGTTTGATTTTTTGTATCTCTTAAAATAATTTCTCCATTATAATATCCTGACTGCCAATTGCTTCCATTTACATAAGTAATATTAATAACTCCTGTTCCATTAAGCACTGTTGCATTTGATGAGAGACCATCAACAACGATTGTAACATTCAGATCTTCAGGATAATTTAATTGTCTTGTTTTATATGTTGCTTGATCCCATGAATTAAGAGTTAGATCATCTATTGTTGTATTTATGTAATCACTTAGATTGTACCCAGTATAGTAATACCCACCATTCTTCTGGCTTTTTAACGTTTTTACTCGGAAATATTGTGCTTCTGAATTCTTTATACTTGTTTTGTAATTTGCTCCACTATAATCAGAAGGCATTGCTTCAGTATAAAATGCTATAGTGTTGAACCATGCTGTACCCGTTTGTGTCCCATTTACATCTAGGACTACTTGCCAATATCCAGTACCCCAAGATCCTGTTGTTGTATTAATTGCAATTGTATAATTTTTATTGAGGTTTGTTGTTCCCCAATACCATCCATTTGATTGATTTACTATTATTGATGTTGAATTATAAGAACTTGCATTCAAATCTGTACAAGGCCATTTTCTACAATCAGAAATTTTCTTCACTTTTATTGTAACATTTCCGCCAAGGCTTGTTCCACTTGTTCCCCATTCTCCTGCATTCATAATCGTTACATACATAGTTACATTTTCCTTGCTATTGAGATTATATGTTGATGTACAAACGGTTCCCGTGCAATCTACTGGAGAGCCATATACTTCCCACTGGCGAATATCAAAATATCCATACCCATAATCAGAATTCCCTTCATCATCTACCCCTTTTAATACAGCTCTATACGTTCCTGTTGCCCATTCATTATTTTTTGTGGCATTATAAATTAAATTCATTGTTCCTCTTCCTGAGGTAATAGAAGTGGAATTTATTCTTGTAGTATTATAATCATAATCTATTGGAGGCCATATCCATTCTCCTTGTCTTCCCATATATTCTAATTTCTCTAAAGTAATTGTTCCTTTAGAACCTGCACTTCCTACATTTGCCCACCAATTACTTCCTGCTTCATACATATCAATGGTTAAAGAAATATTTGATGTAGGTTTATTTGCCCAAGAACTACTATACGCATAAATATAAAATGCGCGAGCTTCAAAATTTCCATAGGCAATATCTGATGTTGTTCCATCTTCTCCAAGTATTTTAAATTTTACTCCATATGGACCGCCATCCCAGGTTCCATTTGGAGCAACTGTACATGTATATGCCCCGCTTGTACTATCTGATTGGCATGCTGAAGAAGTTACATTAAATGCAAAACTTTTTCCTGAATTCATATTTTTAACTTCTTCAATAGAAATTGTTGCATTATTTACTACTTGCTTTGTTGCGGAATAATCTGTACAAGAAGCACCTAAACCATATGAAGTATTTGTTGCATTCTCAAAAGATGCCCTTCCTAAAGCATTTTCTGCTTGGAACATTTTTAATTCAAAATAAATTGTATCAGATGTTTTGAATTGATAAGAATAATAATACCCAGAGCTTACAGAACCAGCTGTATCTTTTGTTGAAACACAAATATCATAAGGATTTATTGTGAAACGTGCAATCGTTGCTGCAGTATTGTTGTCACCATTAATAGAAGCACTATACAAACCTCCTGATCTTGGAGGATCTAATTTTAATCTTTGTGTTGTTACATTCCATGCCCATTCAGAGATATTATTAGAAATGTTTACTAAATCATAATTCCCTACTTCTGCATAAGAAAGCTCAGACCCATTTGAGAAAGTTATGCGGATGATTGATGCATTTGTTAAATTAATTGCACTTGTTTGATTTTTTGCACTTAAACTTAAATAAACATATTCATTGGTATTAAAAAGATCTTTTAATGAACCCTCAATATTTGTTGCTTGTGCAGATAGAGTTTTATTTAAAATATGAATTATTTTCTTTTGGGATTGATCATCTGTATCAAAAGCTACTCGGGTTAAAAGAGAATATTCTCCTGTTAGATTGGGGAGTTTTACCGCGAATTGATAACAACCCTTTGTTGAACAAGACACATTCCATGTTGCATTTGCTTTTGCACGGATATTGTTAAATGTATCAAAAAGGGTAATATTAATAGCGCTTGTTGCATTTATTGTGGAGATTATTGAACCATTTGTTCTATATGTTGGATATAACTCCAGATTTACTGTTTCATTTGGAAATGCACTATATTCATAGATAAAATTTGAATTTGTATCTGCCTTTTTCAATAGCAAAGACCAATCTCTTACCTCAAAAGAAGTTCTTGCCTGGATAAGATGACTACTAGCATCAGTAATATTGATAAGAACATTGTATCTTCCTTCTGAAAAACTTGTTGCACGTAATGTCCAAGTATATCTATTTGTAAAAGAATTATTTTGAATGAGACTTGTAGAGCTTACATTTTCTTTAATATTCCCACTACTATCCCTGACTGTTCCTACAAAAGTGTAGACATCATTACTTGTTGTTAAACTGGGAATAGTTATTTCTATGGATGCATCCTCACCACTAGAAAAAACATTTCTTATAGATTTTCCAAGTTTGTCTTTCATGAGAATTGTTGCTTTGAAAGATTCCACTTTAAAATTTGTAAATGCTTTGTAATTATTTGCTTCTATATAATAAGACCCTAGGGTACTTGGTGCTGTTGTTGTGAGAGTACATTTTCCCGTTGCACCTGTTATACACGAAAAATTCTCTAAGATATATTTAGAACTATTTTGGATAGACCCATTAATGGTCACATTAGCAAGATATGCTCGATTTCCTCCTACATCACGAATTGCTTCTGAGAAAATAGTCATTGCTTCAGATTGTTTATACGAAACTTTATCTGTTTTCACTTCTAATATATCAACAGCAGTTGAGGTTACTAAAATCTCATTCTGTGCCCACCATGTCCCATTACTGGGATCAGTATAATTTAGCCGTAAATAATATGTCCCTGTGCTTGAAGGCGCAGATATTAATACAGCAGAAGGATAAAAATCACTTTTTGAATAGAAACTTCCATCAGAAGTTGTGTTTATAATATAACTTATTATATGTGCGTTATTGGTTTTGTTCATCACAGAAAGATTTAATGAAGTGCTTGTAACTGCAGAATGATTTGTTACTAAAGAGCCATTTGTAGAATAATTTGAAAGAAACAATGATCCTTTCAGTTCTATTCTTTCTCCTAATTGATAAACCGTGTGGGCTGTTATGAAACTTAATTCTGCAGAATAATTATTTGCAGTTGCAAAAGTGAAAGAGTATATAATACTTAAAAGAATAATTAGTGTTACTATCCATATCTTATATTTTTCACCCATATTTTCCCCAATTAAAATTTGCTAATGATATAAACTTAATAAGTCTTTCTATAAAATTATATTTTTTTGAAAATTAAAGTATAAACCCGCAAAATAAATTCAATGAGAACAGCAAAAATCAAATAATATAAAATAAAATTTAAAAGGGATGGGATAGTGAGCAGAGTCTCTTGTATTCTTTCAATTGAAATTGAGCTTGCACCATTAATAAGAAGTGTTGCTAAAAGAACAAAAGGAAGAAGCTTTGCCATCTCTGTTGCAAGTTCTTCATTAAAATAGGTTACTATTCTTATACTTGTAACAATAGCCATTGCAATTAAGAGAATTTTTAATGGTTCCTGATTATATGATAAAAGAAGAATCATTATTGTAAATACTGAAAACCAAATCAAGATAAATAGAGGCAAAAGTATAATATATTCAAATATATAGAGCACAATGTTTAATCCTTTTTGTAGCCATTCCCATTCTGCTTTCTCTGAATGCTGTTGTAAATTTAAATCAAAAAAATCTCTTTTTGCAATAAAATGATAAAAGAAGAAAACAAACATTGCGTATAAAAGTATCCCAAATACTAATAATGCTAAAGGTATGAATGATATCCAAGCTTCTTGTAGAGAAAAAAACATATGAGCACCTACGGACCTTGCCTAAACATCATTTTTAAGACATCCATTGCCGTTCCTAATTCAGAAATAGGCGACACAGAAATATCTCCACTTGCAAATCCAGCAGTAATTTTTGTAAGTACTACTCCTGCATCAATTGCTCCGCCTATATTCTCTTGTAAAGAATCTTCTATCCATTCTGGATGTTCTACTCTTCCATCTTTTTCCATAGTAGAAATTAATCCATAAATAAAATCAAAATCTATTTCTATTGTAAGATCTGCTTCTTTTTCGTAATTGATTACAGGTTTTACTTGGAAAAGATTTTCTTCTGATATAGAAAAATCTACAATGAAAAGAGATTCATCTCCTTCATTAATTGTAATCTTTGTATCTAAAGATCCATCTTCATACTTTTCTGTTAGCTCTCTTATACGATCCATAGCTTCTGGGCTGGAACGAAGTTCTTCTAGCTCTTCTACACTCGGACCAGATTGTTCTCCTTCTTCCCCAGGAAAATGACCTTCAATAGCTGCATTTTTAAACTCCTCTTTGACTAATTCTTTTGGAGGAAATATTCCTAATTTCATATATGGAGTATTTATTTCTCTTTCAAATTCTTCTGCATATGCCGGCTCTTCCCAAATTTTTATACCTCCTCCTTCAAATTCATATTCTAATTCTAAGGGAGTTAGTGTTGGGAACTCTTCATCTAAACATTGAGAACTTCGTGCTAATTGCCTTGTATTCTCAACAATGCTCCAATACATAGTATGGATTGCTTCAATATTGGTTTCCCACTCTTTTGTATCTTCTGTTAATAAGCCTGCAAATATATTTTCTATAAATTCTGGATCTGTTAAAGAATATTCAATTTCTGCACGTTGTCGCAGAGCATCTTCTTTTTCTTGTACACACCAATCGCTTCCTAGGCTATTTTCAATTTCACTTCTCTGTTGATTTAGCTCATCAAAAGGTTCTCCCCATGTATCAAAATGTATCCAAGACTCAACTTGCCCATTGGGAAATGAGGTACAACCACCAGAAAAAGATAATGCGCCCTTATCTTCCTGCCATGTTGATCCTTTGAAACAACCAAAACTCATGACGACTGCATTATCATATGGAGCACATGTCGGCGTGGCACAATCTTCGTTACTTGTACAAGAAGGGCATTCCTTGCCTTCTGATTCGCAATCCCACCAAATTCCATCACAGTTTGAAAAACCTTCTGTACATTGGCAGTTTCCTCTCTGCTCATCACAATACTGATTTAGACCACAACCTCCTCCACAGAGTTCTCGTGTTCCTCCACAAGTTGGATCAGATGTTTCACAGCCATCACTTCCATCTTCATTACAATCAAAAAATGTATCCTTACAATAACATTCTCCTCTAAATGTATCACAGCCTTGATTGTCTGCACAGTCTTCATCTGTTGTACATGTCTCCGCTGTGACTTTCCCTGTGACTGCATTTGCATCTGTCGCCCAAATAATAAAACCAGTTATAGAAGCTTCTGTTATTTGTTCTTCATTTGCTTGAGGAATATTTTGTATTTCTTCTTGTTGTTGATTATTTTCTTCTATTCTCTGAATTGTTTCTTGAATACTTTCTTGCTGTATTCTTTCTGTTTCTTCATTTATTGGGATTAAAAGACCTTCATCAACTAATTGATTATAATTCTCTTCAGGAATTTCTTTACATACACCATTTGAACAAATATCTCTTTCTCCTGCACAATCACTTTCTAGAGTACATGATTGACCCGTTTCTAGAGGGTCTTGTTCTTCAAGTATATTTTCACAGAAACCACTTGTACATTCTTGATTTAGGGAGCATTCTTCTCCTGCAGTACAGGATTTTTTATTTGTACAATAGCCATAGGAACAGAATTCATTTTCCGTACACTCTCCTTCCAATGTACAAAGTTTTCTACACATTCCTTCTTGTAAAGTTTCTCCTTCCGCACAGACTGCAAGTTCTTCTGTTGTTAAACAGAATCCTTCATGACAAAAACTATTTTCCCCACACGATTGAGTCTCACATGCAGAAATATCTTGACAATCAAATAATTGATCTTCATCATTATCGATACCATCTGTACATATTTCTTGTTTCTCCCCACAGCTCGACATATCTGTACAGGTTCCATCACCATCACAATCAGAAAATCCTTCTTTACAGACACAGAGAGATCCTTCTAAAACTTGATTTTCTCCACAAAATTCTTGACCACAAGGAACTGTTTGTTTTTGTATTCCTGCTTCTGTTTGACAAGAATAGATTGTACAAGGGAAAGGCTGTTGTATCCCATCACAAATATAGGTTGTATCTGCACAAGGAGAATATTGCTGTTGTCCATTGCACACAAACAAGACTTCATCAGCACAGAGTCCAGAACACACTTCATTTTGCATACCTGTAGAAATTTCATCACATGTTTGGTAACATGCTGCATTTACTGAAGGTGCTTTACATATTGTACAAGGATCACAGGTTTGTGCACAGTTGATATCCGCTTCTTCAGAACTTTCATATTGTACACGGCATTCTGTACAGGGTGAACATTCATTCATACAGTCATTAACTTCAAGGGTTTGCAAAGAATCTTCACAGGCTGTACATTCTGCACAAACACTTTGCTGCCTACAATTTTCATTACAGGTGTTACATCCAGAGCTTTCACATATTTCATTACAATATTCGTCACCACTTGTTCTATCACAAGTCCAACATTCTTGACAAGAACTTTCAAAGCAATTATTTCTACATTCTCCACAGTCTCCACCACACACATTTTGGCAGAATTTACCACAGGTTTTTGCACAATCTGGATCACTACAATCTACTACAGTATCTCCATCATCGTCTATTCCATTTTCACAATCTTCTAAACCGCCTAAAGCATAGGTACATGCACCAGCTATACATGCTTCTTCTTGTACATTACACGTTTCTTCATTTGTATTTTGGCACCATGCATCTTGATGTTCTACAGTATTTGTTGCTAATCTTTGTTCGTAGCGACGCTCTTGTACTGTTTCTGTTTCTATAGACCCAAAATCTCCAAGGATATTCTGTAATTGAGATTTTCTTTTTTCAAAATCTTCTTTATTATTTTGTACAGGGCCTTCATGATTATAATATTTTTCACTTAAAGCTTCATTTAATGCTTGCATTTTATCTTGATAGCTTGTTAATGAATCCCAAGAAGCCTCTTCCTGATCTATTCTCTCCATTTGTGTATGAATCTCTTCTAAAGTAGATGTGAGCTCTGCTTCTAACTGTTCTATTGTATAGTCAATAAAACTTTCTCTATTATATTCACCAGAATCACTTGCCCCACTAAAATCCATTGGTTCATCAGATCTTGGATTAAACCAGAGATTTATCCAAGGCCATTGGCAGGTATCAGAACACTCAGGCATACTTACTGTTAGAGTCACTTCCATGTTTTCGCCTTCAAAGAATTCTATATTCCAGCGTTCACTTTTTTCATTGCTTTGTAAAGCTCCTGATGGGAAAATATCATTCATTACTGATTCACAGTTTGCTTTATTTTGATTTACATATTGACTTATTTCTCTCTCTGCTGCAACAACTAAGGCAGTTGTCTCTGTTGCAGAACCTGCTCCTTGAAGATATGCATTTCCAGAAGATTCAATTTCTGCTAAAGTACTGTCCATATCTAGAGTCAATTCCTTTTTGTATCGTATCTGAAAATCTGTCCAATAATACAATGTTTGTTCACCATTGTTTTCATATATATGAGGCCATGCATTAAAACTCATTTGTATTCGCTTTCCATCAAAAAGAATTTTTTCAAACCAAGGAACTTCTTCTTCTAATTTTGTATTTTTATCTGTTGAGCTTGACCATGCTTGCTTTGTGTAGCCTTTTGGAACTCCAAAGAATTGTTCTGCTGCATCTGCAGTGATACCTGAAGGCCCACGCTCTTCTTGATTAAAACTTCCTAGAATCTTATTTACTTTGTTTCTCGTTAAAGAACCCTGAATAAGAAGTTCGAGATAATCTATATTCCCCATTTCATATTGTTCTGCATAGCCTATAAGATGAGAAATTTCTGCATCAACTGTTTGTGCAGATGTTAAAGGGATAAGTAATATAATGAGTAGGGAGATTATTATTTTAGATTTCATTCAGACACCTCTTTTTGTTTTGATAAGACCTACCTCTATTTAAATTTAGCTGATAAAAATTATTTCTGCTTGTGCTAGCTGTTTGTGTATTAAATCATCTAAAGGAATTTTTTCTAACTCCTTTTTTATCTTTTCTGGATCTGATCGTGTTGCAGGATTTTTTGGCCCAAGAAGACAACAAAGTTCAGGGCCTTTGGAAATTTCATATGTTCCTATTTTTTCTCCATGACGCATAATCTCAATTTTATCATAGGTAAGTAAAGGACGAAGAATAATCAGTTTTATAGGCTTGCTGATAGATACTAAATTACTTACTGTTTGACTTGAAACCTGAGAGAGATTTTCCCCTGTGATAAGAAACTCAGCTGCTTCCTTTTCTGCAATCATCTCTGCAGCTCTTATCATTGCAATCTTTGTAAGGATAAAATAATATCTATGCTGGCATTTTGAAACAATCTCTTTGAAAAGATCTGCATAAGGAATGAGATATAATTTTTTTACTCCTAATTGTTTTTGTAAGCGTTTTACTTTTTCTATTTCTTGTTCATCAGTCAAAGGCATTTGGTGAAAATGAATTGCTATAATATCTAAACGGTTTTTTAAGAGATCAATTGCTACAGGAGAATCTTGACCTCCAGATAAGAGTGCTATTGCTTTTTTCATGAAGAAAATGAAAAATAAGGAGTATATAAAACTACTCAGTAATATTTCTCTTCGAAAATTCTCTTTTGTACATCCATGTCTACAATTTTATTCGCCATAAACTTTGCTTGGCGTGTTGCATAGTCAATAACATCATCATAGCTTTCCGATTCAGAAATAGGAAGTTCAATATGAGGAATAGCCTTTTCTTTGAGATATTCTTTAATTTTTTGATCAATTTCTTTCTGCCAGTTTCTATCTACAGAACGAACACCATCCTCAATGAGACCATAAGGAGATACTGGCGTTTTGAAAAGATAGTTATACGTTTCTGCATGGTGCAATACAAAAGGCTCTAACCATGCTGCCATAGGCTGTTCTTCTTTTTTATAGGCATCAACTGCATAGACAAAATTGTCTACAACACTTCTATCACAAAGAACATAATCATAGATGTCTTGATATTCTCTCTCCCATTGTGCTTGTGTGAGAAGAATCCAGTTTTGTGCAAGAACATTTGCATGAGAGCCTTTAAAATAAGGGCAGGCACGAGCAACTTCACGAATAATGCCTACATTTTTTCCTTTTGCTTTCAATACCCCTGCAAGAAAATACACTAAGGTTGTCTTGAATGTTCCATGAGAGCCAATGATGGATATTTTCATCTTTTTTCCTCTTTAAAATCAGGGTGATTTTCTGGTCTTACATAGTGATCATGACAACGAGGCCTGTATTGTACTTTTTTTATTCCCCCCTTGATATCTCCTGAGATAATATTTTTTTTTCCATGGTAGGGGACAAGGCTCTCTCTTTTCTTTTTTCCTCTTCCTTCAATTACTAATAACTGGCTATGCACTCCTTTATTCGTACAGCCTGGTTCTTTACAAATACCATGATAAAATCCTGTACATTCATCAGCTTGTGACATTAAATATGCCGCATTTGGAAAAACACGATCGCCATAATCATTAATCAGAAAGGCTGCGTGAACAACATTTCTCCTGCTGAGTAAAGTATCTACTACCTTTTGGAGATTGGAATTAAACATATGCGCTTCATCAATTAAAACAAAAATATCTTTTCTTCCTACAAGATCTAGGATTCTTTCTGGTTGATCTTCTGGAACAGTAATTGCTTCAATAGTTGGGCCAGCTCTAGAAATTAATTTTGCCTTTCCTAAATCAATTCCTTCACGCTCAGAATTTTTTGGTTTAAAGGCTTTAAACCCATAATGTGTGCCATCGCGGATACGTTGGAGATCTAGAATAGCATAAGCTGTCTTTTGCCCTCCCATTCCCCCAGGGTAAATCACCAATTTTGGACCTTCATACATATTTTTGATTTAGCAGCAAAGACGCTTTATAAAAACTTATATAGATAAACATAGAAACTTTTTTATACATACAAAAGGAGTAGAATCCTATGAAGCTTGTTCTGCTAGGAAAACCACTCTCTGGGAAAGGGACGCAAGCTGCTTTGCTTTCAAAGGCATTAGATATCTCTGTTCTTTCTTTAGGTGCGCTTTTTCGCAGGGAAGTGGAAAAAAAGAGTGTTTTAGGCAAAAAAGTAGAAAAATATATGAAAAAAGGGACATTGGTTCCTCATTCTGTTACTTTTCCTTTCCTTCAAAAATATCTTCCCAAAAAAGATTTCATTTTAGATGGCTATCCTCGAAACCTTGCGCAAGCGAAGGCTTTGGAAAAAATGTGTTCTCTTGATTTTGTTATTGATGTGCATTGTTCCAATAGGCTCATACAAAAGAGAATTATGGCCAGAAGAAGCTGTCCAAAGTGTGGGAAAATCTATGGTTTAGATGTACATCCCCCAAAAGAAGGAATTTGCAGTTGTGGCGCTACGCTTATACAAAGGAAAGACGATACAAAAGCTATTGTTCAAAAAAGATTAGCTGTATATACCAAACAAAGTGCTTCTTTGATTTCATACTACAAACATAAAGGAATCTATTTACAGGTTTCTGGAGAAAAAAATAGATATTCACTCACAAAAAACATCTTAAAAAAGATTTCTTACTGAAAAACGAAACTATTATATAGAAAATTTCCTATTGGATTTCTTTATGGCTCAAACTATTATCCCACAAAAGGCTCCATTATTTGCAAGCCAAAATGATTCCATTCCTGAAAAAAGTTTTTTGCAACGAGTATTTTCCCACAAAAAAATCCTTCTTCTTCTCTTTGTTTTTGTTATTGTAGTTCTTATTTTTTATATCTTTATGACTACTTATACTGCTCAGTTAGGAGAAAAAACTTCTTTACTTTTTGTTATTCCTTCTTTGGTTCCATCTGAGAAATAATTTTATGGATTTTTTGCTCTGTCTTTGTATTAATTGTCTCTGAGAATACTACACTCGCCACTTTTTTATCACTTCTTTCTTTGTTTTTTTAGAAGTTTATATATTTTTTGGAGTCTGCGACAACTTTCTTGGTATTACCTAATGTTATATATGATGAGTGAAATGGATTAAAATAGTTTTCTCTTTCGGAATAGAAAGATATTAAAAGAAAAGAGTTATAAACTAATTAAAAGGGGAGGTGGCTATGATAAGAGAAGAATTCCTTAAACTGTATGCTAATCTTCCTGTTAAACTTCGTGAAGAGGTTATTTTAGTTTTAGATAAAGAGGGACCTATCACTTGGAATTCAGCCTATTTTGAAATAAATAACAAGACTAAATTGGGAGAGATTATTCTTAAAAAACTAAAGGAGTTGAGAATCTTATGACAGATTTACAGGAGGCTATGAAAAAATTGGTTTTAGCACGTCTGGAAATGCTCCCTAACAATAAAAAAATGTCTATTGGATCTTCTGGGGAGTTTAGTAGAGATGAAATGATTGAACATGTTAAGAAAGGAGATGCTCTTGGAAAAAAAATCATTGAAATTGAGATGGAATTTTTACAAGCTCTAAAAAAAAGGGCTCTTTATGGCTAAAGTTCTTATTACAAGACCAGAACATGATGATACTACATATTATTTATCCCATTGGTCTAAACAGGCAATAAATTTTGCTGAAAGTAAAGGAATAAAGGTTTTTGATTTAAATAGAGAAAATGCAAATAAGAAAAAATTTGAGGGAATTCTGGAAAAGCAAAAACCGGACTTTGTTATAGTAAATGGGCATGGTTCTTCTGATACTCTTGGTGGACATAAAGACCAAATCCTCGTACAGTCTCACAAAGATGAAAGAATATTGAAAGGTACAATCGTTTATGCACATACCTGTAGTGCAGCAAAAACTCTTGGTCCGCTTGCCGTTGCTGAGGGTACAACTTCTTTCTTGGGTTATGATGAAGACTTTATTTTCTTTTATGATCCTAAAAAAATTACTACACCTCTTCAAGATCCAACAGCTCGTTGCTTTCTAGAGCCATCTACAGAGGCTATTTCCTCACTTTTGAAGGGAAATACTATTGGTGAAGCACAGAAAAGAGCTAAAGAGCTCTTTGTAAAGAGTATTAATAAGATGATTTCTACTGAAGCAAGTGAAGAAGATGTAAGTATGATTCGTTATCTATTTTGGGATATGAGGCACCTTATTTTATGTGGTGATAAAGATGCAAAGATTTGAGGAGTCTTTTAGAAGAAAATCATTAAAAGTACTTTTCTAAAATCTAAAGGAGTAAGTGGTTTCTTTATCCATAAGTTTATATCTTTAATTTAAATCTAAAAAATTGATGTTAGATTTATCAACATGGATATTAACTGGCGTTGCAGTTTATGGCGCTGGTCTCTCTACTTATAATCTAATAATAGAAAGGGTAAAGAATAAAAAAAGAATTAAAACTGATCTTAAAGTAGGTTTACTTACCTACCCCAATGGAAAAACTAGTGATGCTAAGTTTATTCTAACCGCAAGGAATATTGGAAATATTCCTGTAATCATTAACCCTCCAGTGATAATATTACCTTATGCTAAACAGATTATATTAAATGATCTAGAAAGTAATATTTGTTTTCCCCATGAACTAAATCCCCAAAATTCTTGTGAAGCTTGGACAGATCTAAAAGAACTTGCTAAAAGTATGAAAGAACAGGGTTATGCTGGAAGAGTAAAGATTAGAATAGAGTTTAGAGATGCTGTTGACAAAAGATATCAAAGCAAACCTTTTCTTTTTTATGTTGGTGAATGGACTAAGTAAGGATAATTGAAGAATAGTCCCATCAGGGAAAAACAGCTAACTTCTAGATTAACTCCCTTTTGAATCTTTTTTGCATATTCTTTGACAGAGTTTATTTCTAATCTTTTGGATATCACCTTGAATTTCAGATTTATAACCCTTCTTATTTTAGATGAAAAAGCTCAATAAGCTCGTGTGTGGCATATACTTTCACGTATTTTTGATTATTTAATTGCTTTTCATTAGACCATATTGGACATTGTAGATAGAGGGCTAAAGCAAAGTACACAACATCTTTCTGATCTGGACAAATTTTTATTGCCTGTTCTCTGTATGCCAGGAATTCATGCTCAGGGATAACTTCAATTTGTTCTTTTAAAATTGCAATAAACTTCTCTATCTCTTCAGAAGTGAGTTTAGACTTTCTTATAATGAGCTCTTTATTATTTTCAATTTCCTCAAATAAAAGAGAAGGAGCAACAAGCTCTAGGCTTTCTAAGAATAAAAGCCCAACTGGTTTTCCTGGATTTATAAGAATAGAAATAAGAGGATTGGCATCAGCAACAATCTGCATAGCTACATCTCCATGAATTTCTTTGCCATTCCTTTACTTATTTTTGTGCTTATTTCTTCCGAATCTTTTGTACTAAGAGTACTTTTTTTTGCAAGAGACTTTAGGAATTCTATTTGATTGACCTTTTGTTCAAATGCATGCCGTGCGACAGCAGACCAATTTACCTCTTCCATTTGGGTCATTTTTTTCTTTAATGTGTCTGGGACAGCTACTGAGAGTGTTGCCATAGTTATTTCCTCCTATTGCTATAATTGTTATTTATAGCAATAATAGTATTTAAGGGTTTTGTTGGGTTTCTATGTATAATTTACCCAAATAAACCTAAGAAAAAGCTTATAAATGAACCCTATAGTGGAGATTGTAGGGATTCTGCCTTCACATAATTGAACCTGAATCAGTTTGTATTGGTTGCAGAGATGTGCAAAAAGTATTTATTGATTCATGAAACGATTGGAGAGTAGGATATAATGAAAAGGAAAATTGGTTTGGATATTAGTGGAGTTATTATCAATATTGATGAGGCAAGTATTACTCCAGGAATATATCAGGACTTATTTTGTACAGAAGAAAAGAAATATCGAACAATCCCTCCAATGGATGGAGCATTTGCCGGATTGAGTAGATTGAGTCTTGTTTTTGAAAGAGAAATTTATCTTATTTCTCATGCAGCACCAAGACATATTGAGACTGTGACTAGAGATTGGCTTGATTACCATGGATTCTCTGAGACTACAGGTATAAACCCAGATCATTTCTATTTTTGTGATACAAGACAAGGAAAAAAGGGGCTCTGTGATAGATTAGGTATTACAGATATGGTTGATGACAGATTAGAAATTCTTTCCTATCTTCCAGGGCTTCAGAGATATCTTTTTCAAGGAAGAGATGAGGAAATACAGACATATGCTGCATATCTTTCACAGGTTCATAGAGTTCATAATTGGAGAGAGCTTGTTCAGAAAATAGAGGAAGAGAAATGAGACTATATGAACAAATAACAGATATTGTAAAAAAAGGTAAGAAAAGAACGAAAGGAAAAATCATTTTTTTAAATGGAACTTCTAGCTCTGGGAAAACTTCACTTGCACGAGCATTACAGAGAGAATTGGAAGAACCTTTTTTATATTATAGTTCTGATACTTTTGCTACCTTTTTACCTGAAAAGTGTTTTCAGGACCTTTCCCTTCTTATTGCTGAAATCCCAAATCTGCTATCTGGGTTTCATACTTCATTGCCAGTTTTAGTACAGGCAGGAAATAATCTTATTGTAGATCATGTATTACAAGAAAAAGACTGGTTACTACAATGCCTTGAAGTGTTAGAGGGAGAGGAAATACTTTTTGTAGGAGTTACTTGCCCAATCTCTGTACTTGAAGAACGAGAGAAAAAAAGAGTAGATAGAGAAGAAGGACAGGCACGTTACCAATCCTCTCGTTTGCACGAAGGCTGTGTTTATGATATTGAGATAGATAGTTCAAAGATGTCTCCTGAAGAAGGTGCGAAGCTTGTTAAAGAGTTCTACCTTTCCGGAAAACAATTTACAGGCTGGAATGAGACAAAGGTAAAGTTGAAAGATTACAAAGCCGAACTTTAGAATAAGACATTTTTATACAGATTAATCAAATCACTAAAATATTCTCGACCAAGAAAATCTATTTAAGTGTAGGGAAGACCTCGGACGCGCTTCTCAATCCAGCTATGATGCGCCTGCCAAAATCACCCTATATGGGGGGAGCGCATCACAGTAGAATGAGGATGCGCGGGACAGGATTCGAACCTGCGTAAGCACTAAGCTGACAGATTTTGAGTCTGTTCCGTTTGACCGCTCCGGCACCCGCGCAATAGGGAAAAAGAAAAAAAGGCATTATTTAAACATTTCTATCAAAATGCTCCATTGTTCTGTGCTCTTCTTTTTATATAAAGGAGCTTGTATCACTTATATCTATTACTTTATCGCAGAATTGAGAAATGTTTGTGATAAAATCTTTATTCTTTTCATCTTGGATTCCCACTATAAGCCCATCAATATTATTTTTACGTAATTTTGTTATAAGAAAGTGAGTAAACTTTATTGCAGCATCTTTTTCATTGTATAGGCTTACTGTATTTAGAGAATCCAAAAAAACAAAAGAAGGTTTCTCTGTTTTCATGACTGTAGATACAGCAATACTTAGATTACTGAGGTTTTGCTGTGATTTTAAAAAATAACAATTGGGTACATCATATTCATTTTTTGTGACACAATCAATAAAAAAGAGTTTATTTGGGTCTATTTTTGCCATGTTTAAGGTGTCTAAGAGATTTCCATAGGGCCTATTTAAACTAATATATGCTCCATTCCTTTTGGCAAGATCCATCCAATACTTCAAAAGGAAAATATTCATATCTTGCTGATGCTGAGGAGAAATAATTACAAAAACAATTGCATTTTTTGGAAGATTCTCTAATTTTTTTCTCATAAACTCATACATACAAAAAGAAAGAGCATTCTTCTTTATTATTTTATGCTTACCGAAACGTTTATATTTGCTTCTCACTTATTCCAGACGGAAAGATGGTTGATGAAAAAAAAGTGATTTTTTTGCTTGTATTTGTTATTGCTGCTGTTCTTCTTCTTTCTTTTCATCCAGGATTTACAGGATATAGTATTCTTGAAGAAAAAAGTGATGCATCTGTGATTGTAGAACAGGCTTTGCCAGGGAGTACCATACGAACAGAACTCATGCTTGAGACGAATACAGATGCTTTAAGCTATGGAAAACTTCTTGCAACCGGAGAAGCAAGTTCTTGGATTCATTTTATTTCTGAAGAGTATGCATTTTTTCCTGATATGCCTACAGATATTCCAATCTATATAAGTATTCCAAAGGATGTTGAAGAAGGTGAGTATGAAGCAAAAATTGCAGTACTTGCTGTTTCTCAAGATGCAGAAAAAAATGTTTTAGAAAATCAAATTATTTCTTATATTCCTGTGCATATTACTGTGAGCAAGGAAGAACAAAGAAATGGCTTTGCTGTAGAAAGCTTTACTGTTTACACTAGTGAAGAAAGTGGCACTGTTTATTTTCAAAGTACAATTCAAAATATAGGAAATACTCTTGAAAATGCAGACATTCTTTTTTCAGTCTATAACTCTTCAGGTGTTCTTGTTGGAGAAAGATCTTTACAGCCAAGTTTCTTCGCATATGAAGAAAAAAACATCCTCTCCTCCATTTCAGAAAAACTTCCTCTGGGAAAATATTATGCAAAGCTAGAAGCTGGTGGAGAACGTGCAAGCGCAAGCTTTTCTGTTGTTGCAGATGATAGCCTTGAAAGAAAAGGAGAAATCATTGCTTTAGAAAGTAGAATAGAAAAGGATACTCTTGTTTATGTAGATGTTTATTTTAAAAATTCTGGAGAGGGCATTGAACATGCAAAACTCACTGGAGAAGTTTTTCAGGATGATGCGATTGTAAAAAGTTTTGAAACAGAAGCACAGAATATTCTTCCTGGAGAATATGCTGTATTCAGCTATAGCTATTCAGAACCATTGCAAGGTGCTTATCATCTCAATGCTGAAATTCACTCAGGAAATATTGTTCTCGCTGAAAGCAGCAAAGAATTTTACAGTTCTCATGCCATTCGTTTAGAAAGTAATGTTGTGGTCATTATCAGCTTGGTTATGCTGCTTCTTTTAGTATCCCATTTCATGCTTTCTCGGAGGAAATAATGGAAAAAGTTGTTATGCTTAGTGTAGGATTTGTGGGTTCGAGTTTAGGATTTGCTTTTTTTGTTTATCTACGAAAAATGAAAAATAAACTGAAAAAAAGGATTCTACGAGGGAGATAATGAAAGCTATCTTTTATCTTTTTCTTGCATTTTCTCTTGTTCTCTTAGGGGTTTTTGTGATCATACCAGAAGCAGTTATTCGTTTAGGTTTTTCTGGAGAAAGTTTTTTTGGTGGAGAAATCTGGAGAATCCTTAGTTATCCTCTTGCACATGTTACTTTGAGTCATCTTCTTGAAAATCTTGTTGCTCTTTTTGTTGTTATTCTTCTAGCACATGAGTTAGATCTTAGTATGAAAGAATTTATAATTGTCTTTTTTCTTTCTTGTATCCTCGTTGCTCTTTTTAGTGGGCTTCTTTTTCCTTATCTTCTTATCGTTGGATCTTCTTTAGGGATTTATAGTATCTTTGGGGCATTAGCATTACAAGACCAGGAAATTATGCCACAATATCTCTTTCTGGGAATTTTTGGAATAATAATCTTTTTAAATGTGCTTTACACTGTTTATTCTAGTAGTGATTATACACAGTCAGCATATCACGCTGCTGGATTTATTAGCGGCGCTGTATTTATCAGTATTGGAAAATTTCGGAGAAAAAAGAGGATATTGCAATGAAAAAAATTCCTGTTGGAGTCAAGGGTATTGATGCTTTACTTTTAGGAGGTATGCCAGAAGGGAAATCTATTCTTGTTTCTGGAAATTGTGGAGCAGGAAAAACTGTTTTTGCTTCCCATTTTATTTCTGAAGCTTTACGCAACCATGAAAATGCAGTATATATTTCTTTAGAGCAAGAAAAAGGAAAGCTCATGCTTGATCTCCAAGAGATGGGTATTCACTGGCACTCTCATGAAAAAAAGGGAAAGCTTAAAATTATTGGTGGAAATTTTGCTTCTCTTCGTAGACTCAAAGATAAAAGAAAAGCTCACTCTGCAGATCTTATTCAAGAAATTGTTGAAGTTGTTCAAGAACTCAAAGCAAAGCGTGTCGCTATTGATTCTGTGAATCTTCTTCTCTCTCTTTTTGATGATGGAAATGAACAAAGAAACTGTTTTGCACAATTGAATTATGAACTGCAAAAACAGGGCTGTACTGTTCTTTATACTTGTGAGGTTCCAGAATATACACCTATGATCAGCTGGTTTGGTTTTGAAGAATTTGTTGTTGATGGAGTTTTTATGCTTCGCAGGCAATCAGACCATAAACAAATAGCGCATAGAAGTGTGGAAATTATAAAAATGCGTGGATCTGGACACAAAGAAGGAAGTTTTCCCCTGCGCATTAGCGACAAAGGGATGGAAGTCTTATATAGATAGAACAGAAACTTTTTTGAGATTGTGATTTATTCTTTTCAGATAATCCTTTTGTAATTTTTCTTTTATCTTCTTTTTGAGGTCTTCATCAAAAGAAAGTTTTTCTACTTCTTTCTCCCAATCTATTTGTGGAAGTTTTGTAAGGCTCCCTCTCATTATCCTTCCAGCAATTTTTACTTGTGTTTCAATATCTTGTGCCTGTTTTAAGCCAAAAAGTTTTGTTGCTTGGAATTTAGAAATAGAATTTGCCCCAACTGAAAGCAATAAAGCTACTCTTGCAGTTCTATCTTCCCAAATTCCGCATTGAATATCTAATGTAGGAAAGGCTATTCGCAACTGTGCAATCCACCATGCTTGTTCCTCTGCAGTTGGTATTGCGACATTCTCAAACATTGTCCCCTTTTGTGGAATTAAACCGTATATATGAATTTTTGTGATTGCATATTCTTGTATAAAATCTTTGAGTAATTCTATGTCTTCCTTTTTTTCTCCCATGCCAACAATAAAAGTCATTGCACATTCTAAATCAAACTCTTTTGCTTCTCTAAACATTTTTTCATATGGTGCAAGAGGCTTTGAAGGGCATACTTTTTTATGCAAGTCTGGATTTATTGTTTCTGTAGAGCCAACAACCCCTCGAATATAAGGACTATATTTTTTTAAAAGAGGTTTTGCTATTGGACCAACAGAAAGCCATAGCTTTTCTCCTGTTATTTCGTATGCTGCTTTCAAAAAAAATTCAATTTCTTCTGGTGTAAAAGCACCTATTCCCCCTGTAAAAAAACCAATATCCCATCCTACATTTTTTGCAAAGATAAATTCTGCAAGAATCGATTCTGTCGTTCTTCTTGTTTCTTGAGGATTTTTTCCGTAGGGTTGCGTACTCATGTAACAAAAAGTACAATCCCCAATACTACAGCCCCAGCTAAAAAAAATGGCACGTTCAAAAGCTATTTCTTTCCCAAAACTTTTTTCATGTACCCTATTTGCAGTTTCAAAGAGAGTATTATTCAAAATCATACATTTTTTTCTCCTTGTTGGTTTATAAATTTTTAGCTCTGGCTTTAGGGCTTATTTTGCCTTAAAAAAAGCTATTAGAAAGCTTTAAAAATAGAGGTTGAACTATACAAATTATGGCAAAGTACAAAATTACCTTTGATCGAAAAGCCTGTATAGGAAGCGGTGCCTGCACCTCTGTATGCCCAGAAAATTGGGAGCTTGTAGAAAAGAATGGTGAGTTTAAAGCAAAACCTAAAAAGCTTGAAATTAGCGAAGAAGAATATACAAGCAATGCAGAAGCTGCTGCAATTTGTCCTGTGGAATGCATCACCATTGAAAAAATAAAAACAAAGAAGAAAATTATTGATGAGGGATTTGATGCAGGTGATGATGAAGAAGAAGAAGATTTTGATTAGGCCTTTTCAAATTCTTTCTGCACATTAAATGAATATCTTGAATTCTCCATAATTATTTCTTGTTTCGTCCTATAAAAAAGTTTTACTTGCTTGATTTTTATTTTTGCTTCTTTGGTGTAAATAATATCTATATGTACTGCGTCAACTGGATTTTTAAAATTCCCTACTCCAACAGTCCCACCCATATAATCATTATACCCATATGCCCAATGCAGACCTTCTATTTTTTCATCTTGAAGGACATTATTGATATATACTGCCTTTTCATTACAACCTAAGCCAAGCTCTGCAATATTTGCACGTGCTGGATCCTCAGAAAAATAGTTTTGCATTTCTCTTGATTTAGGAGAATCTGTCACCACATCTATAATTTGATTTTCTCTTACTTCATACACAAGCAAATGATTTTCATGGTAAACTGGAATAAAACCATGGGTTTTTGATCCTCTTTCATCGTAAAGAGCAATGTATGCCTCTCCAGATGGAAAATTAATTGCTTGACCTGGTTTTGTGCAGTCTCCATCATCAATAAAAGCAGTTCTTTTTTGCAAATCAAAATAGACTTCATGGCCTGTAGAAAATGTTACCAATGCTCCTTCTGCTTCACTTAATTTTTTTGCGAGTATTTTTACTTTTTTTGCAACAAGTTTATAATCAGCATTTAAAGCAGACATATCTGCAGTTACTCCAGGCATGCTTGCACAGCGAAATTTTTGTTTGTTTATTTTTATTTCAAGAGGACCAGTTGCAGAAAATCTTGTTATTGCAAGAACAATATCTTTTTTTCCTAGATTATGTATCTTTTTTTCTAAGTCTATTTTTTTGTTTTTTTGTATTGCATGCTGAGGAAGTGGTGCACCGTCTCCACCTGTTGGCTCAAAAGTAATAATGGGCTCAACAGTGCATTTCACTTTCTTTGCAAGCTCTTCAAAAGCTTTATGCCATTCTTGAGCCATCTCACGCCTTTGAATAAAATCCATATCTACTTTTTTTTCTGAAGAAGGATAGTCATTGAGAATAATAATATTTTCTCCCTTCTGAGGATTGAAAACATCATGCAGTAATTTCTGAATATTAAGCATAGATATATAATGACCTGGAAGTTATAAAGGTTTGTGATTTAGCAAAAAAGCCCTTTCTCAGAATTATTCCTTATTGATAGTTAAACACAAACTATTTTAAGACTCTTTCTTTCTCTTCTTTTATGAAAGAGGTGTCTGAAAGAGAACGTGACCTTCCACGAACGATTATTGAAAAGCTTACAAAACTTGCTTCTGAAAGCAAAGAAACACTCTCTCTTAGCATTGGTGAACCTGACTTTAGTATGCCAAGACCTCTTGTCAAAGATTTAAAAAAAATTGTTCGCAAACATAAAAAGAATAAACTTAATCATTATACTTCTGGGCAAGGTATCTCTGAATTGAGAGAGGCTATTGCAGAGAAACTCTACAGAGAAAACAAGATTAAAGTTTCTGCAGATGAAGTCCTTGTAACAGCAGGATCACAGCAAGCATTGTTTGCAGGGTTTCTTTCTGCTCTTGATCCTGGTGAAGAAGTTATTCTTTCTAATCCTGGATATCTCGGATATATCCCTGCAATAGAATTAGTAAATGGAGTGCCTTCTTATGTTCCTTTGAAAGAAGAAGAAAAATTTGTGATTAATCCTGATTTAATTAAAAAAGTTGTGACAAAAAAAACAAGAATCATTCTTTTGAATAGCCCTTCGAATCCTACAGGAACTGTTTTACATAAAAAGATTCTTGAAGAAATTGCAGATATTGCAGTTGATAAAGATTTATTTGTTTTTTCTGATGAGGCATATGAAAAATTAATTTATGATGGAAAAAAACATATTTCTATAGGTAGTTTTAATGGAATGAAAGATTATGTTCTTACTTTTCATACTTTTTCTAAGTCATATGCACTTTGTGGATTTCGTTTAGGCTATGCTGCTGGTCAGCAGAAAATGATTGATGCAATGCAAAAATCAGTGCATTATATGAGTCTCTGCCCTTCTCATCTTTCTCAGTTATTAGGAGTCAGAGCTTTGCATTTGCAAGCAAAGTATATTGAAAAAATGAGACGAGAATATGACAGAAGAAGACTATTTTTAGTACAAAGACTCAATGAAATGGGATTGCCAACAGTAAAACCAGAAGGAGCATTTTATACTTTCTCTAATATTTCTGCGTATAATAAAAATAGCCTTGCTTTTGCAAATGCTTTACTTAAAAAAGAAAAAGTTGCTGTAGTCCCAGGAACGGAGTTTGGAAGTGCCGGAGAAGGCTATATTCGTTGCAGTTATGCTACAGAATATATTAAAATAGAAAAGGCTATGCATAGATTAGAAAGATTTTTAAAGAAACATTAAATTTGCATTGATGGAGGGATTCATATGAAAGACCACGAGCATGAAGATTTAGATACAGAAGAAATTGCTGTTGCAGCATATAATAAAATTGATGCGTTACTTGATTTACTCATCAAGAAAAAAATTATCAGTGAAGAAGAATTTGAAGATGCAGAAGAAGCTTTATGGGAAGAGCTTGAAGCAGATACTGATGATGATGATGATGAGGACGAAGAAGATTAATATTATTTTTTATTATTTTGCCAATGGAACACAGGGAACGGGATGCACTTAGTGAATATTTACTCTTTTATCTAGTTCAGAAAGGGTTTTCTTCTCATTATCCTTATAAACAATTTTCTCAGGATAAAGAAGCACGAAGAAAAATTCTTTTTTGCAGAGATAGTCTTCGTTATCTTATTTTTACTCATGGAGACACAGAATACAGGCCAAATATAGGAAACTTTCTTGCTTCTATGGAACAAGCAAGTAGAGAAGGTATTGCGTCACTTTCTATTTTTCATCAAAATGTTTTTTATCAAAGAGATGAGAATAGAAGACTTCGTGTTGGCGGGACAGATGTTAATAGAAGAAAACTTTTTGGTCTTGAACTAGCTTTAGTTCCTTATGGAGGAATTACTTATTTTACTCTTGATAAAGATCTTGCTGTTGTTCATTATGGTGATACTATTGCAGATTATGAACTTTCTCGAAGAGAATATCCCCGAGAGAGAATTGGGAAGGCTGATTTAAAAATTATTAAAGAAGTACAAACCAGAACTGTTTTTTCTGAATTTGATCTTTGCCAGAGAGAAGATCTTGTTAAAGGCATGCTTCTTGCAGAGATTTATCGTCCTTCACCTAAGGATTATATTTTTGTTTCTCCTGTTATGACTGAAGAGGTAAAGAGGCCTTTAGCACGAGAACTACAATTCGTTCTTGATGAATATCAGGCTGGGAATACTGAGCCTTATTTTCTCCTTTCTGATACAGAACAGAAACAAATTGATGAAGCATTACATTTTTAAATTTGATTATTCTTTCTAGGTGCATGTCTCAAAAAGTATTTGTCGTATTTTGCTTTGTTCTTATTTTTATTAGTGCCTGTAGTATAGAAGAAGAAGGATTTAGTTATGATAGAGAAAGTTATGTCTACGCAAATATTGAAAAGGAAACTATGGATGTTTTTGTTTCACCCATATTGTTGCAAACACAAATAAAGACAGTTAATGGAAAAGAAATTTCACAGAAAGATTATCGCATTAAGAATCCTAGCAGTGGATCTTTATGGGATGTTTCTGTGTATCAAAATGCAGATGAAACAGGAAAGATGCCTGCGGTTATTCTTGTTCCTGGTGGGATTGGATCAAAAAATGAACTGCTTAAACCTTATGGAGGAGAAGAAAGAATTTCCATTGTGGAAAAATTTGCCTCTGAAGGTTTTGTGGTTCTGATTTTTTCTGCAGAAGGAAGAGGAAAAAGTGGAGGAGAATTGAATTATAATGGATATATTGATCAGGATGGCCTTTATACACTCTACAGATTTTTAGCTTCTGAAAAAAATGTTGATACACAAAAGATAGGAATTGTCTCTTATTCTTATGGGGTGGCAATGGCATCTGGAATGCTTGGAAGGTACCAGCCAGAGATTTCTTATTACATTGCATGGGAAGGGCCAGTCAATAGATATTATGTTAGTAGTGGTTGCAGTGATAAGGGAAGTGTAGAAGAGGGCATTACCTGTGATGATGAGGCCTATTGGGAAGAGAGAGAAGCATTGCGTTTTGTTCCTTATTTTTCCGTTGACACACTTATGATTGTACAAACAGAAGAAGATCATGTGCAGGAAACAAATGAACATAGCCTTGAATTTAATACTCTTGCAATAAAATATCTTGAGAGGGTACGTGTTAATGGCGATGAAAATGCCTTGAATACGCTTTATACTCTTGAAAGTCTTCCTATACTCTCTGAAAAAGAAAATTACCATGCTGTTATTCTTCAAGCAATGAAGGAGTTTACCTAATGGGGGCATACACTTCAGAAGACCAGAGGAAAAGCAAAAAAGAAGGAAAGCTTAAAAGAACATTTCGTGTCTATAAAAAAGGTGGTTCTCAAAGATCAAAAAGTAATTAAAGTGCTTTTTGCTTTTTTTATGTATGAAATTTGTGTATGCAAGTGCGCCCTTACAGGATGCTGAATTTGTTCTAATAGGGGTAGCAGATGAATCTGGGAATAGATCACCAAGGACAGGATCAAAGAGAGGGCCTGATGCAATACGAAAAATAGCCTATGAACGATGTGTTTTTAAGAAAAAAGGAACTTTTTCTTCTACACCTGTAGATTCTGGGAAATTTGTACAAAAAATTCATGATTATGGAAATGTAGACAAGAAAAAATTAGGAAAAGTCATTGAAGTGCTTAAAGATAAAATTCCTATTGTTCTTGGTGGAGATCATTCCATTAGTGCGGAAGTTATAAAACAGTTTCCAGATAGTACTGTTCTTTATTTTTGTGCAGAACCAGGAATTATTTCTTCTCTTCAAGGCTATTATTCTGTGCTTACTGATGCAGAGATTGATTTTGGTACATGTATTCTTTTAGGAGTGAGAGAAACAGAGATTGAAGAACTGAAACATATTAAGAAAAAAGTTTTAGAAAGTATCTCTGCACAGGAATTCTATGAAAAAGATACAGATGAGATTTATGAAAAAATACAAAAAAAAGTGAAAGGAAAAGTGTATATTTCTCTGGATTTGAATGTTTTTGATCCTGCTTTTGCCCCTGGAGTTTCTCGTCCTGTTCCTGGAGGGTTACATTACTACCAAGTGCTTTCTCTTTTAAAAAAAATTCTTCAAGAATGTGATGTTGTAGGCTTTGGTATCATGGAGCTTACGCCTGGCTATGACCATGATCAAAGAACTGCACAGCTTGCTACGAAACTCCTTCTTGAAATGATTAGTCATTACACCAAAAAATAATTTATCTAATGATATCAGCAGTTATTCCTGAGATAGAAGCTGGAACACTAATCATAATTGTTCTTTGTAAGGCAAGTAAAGGATCCATAAACCAAGGGGCTTTTCCTATTAGTACAAGAAATGTTGTACAAGAGAAGAAAATAAATATGTAGGAAAGAAGTACTCTTTTTATGTATACATGTTCCAATGTTTTGATATTATGCGCGTGGTAGCCAGTGTGGAATACAATCAAAGCAATTAAGAGAATGGAAAGAAGGAAGAGAAAAAGATAGTTTGCAAAGTGAAGCTGTGCTCCCAAATCCCATGTTTCTTGCGAGTATGCTGCTGGAATCCCAAAAATTAATGCACCAAATACCAACTGAACGACATCTTCTGGATGAATATGGTGCAGCTTCTTTGTTTTATCCATAGCTTTTATCTAGAGTTTTGCATTTATATTCTTTTTGAGTAAAGTATTAAAAGACTCTTTACTTTCATTTTTTTATGCTTACACACTGTCCTGAATGTAAAGGTCCACTGCATGTTGGCCAAGGGAAATTTCCTGATGGCTTGTATAGCTTGCAGTATTGTAAAAAATGTGGTTTTAAGACTGAAAAGCCTTTGACTAATAAAGATATGAAATTTTAGGCTTTCATATGTTGTTCGATTTTTATTAACCTTTTATCTGTGTCATGTTTAAACTCGCGCATCTCTTCTCTAAATTCTTTAAAATCTTTTGCTAAAGTAAGCATAGCATGCTTAAATTCTTTGAATTCTCCCTCAAAATGTGAGAGTCTCATACCATTTGAAATAGCTAATGTGAAATTAAGAACTAAAAAAGCAAGTACTAAACCTTCTAATGCCCAAGATCCACCAAAAATATATCGTAAGGCTTGATAAATGACAAACATTCCAAAGAGTGCAAGTATCCAATATCCTATAGACTCCCAATCTACTTTCATTGGAAATATACCACCTTGATCAAAAGCATAATTAAAATTACCACACAAAGTATTGATACCACAATAAGAGGAGTTATTTTTTCCATATCCCTTTATAGGCCATTTCTTTTAATAAGTGTTTCTGCACAAAATCCGGAAGATTTCCGGATTTAGAATTATTCTACCCATTTCTTTATAGCTGAAACCGCATCTTTAGGAAAAGTAAACACAGGAATACGCGCTTCTTCAAACCTTTTTGAGAGTATTTTTGTTTGTTTTCCACCAGTAGAAATAACAATTATTGGTTTCTTTCCTGTATGTTTTTTCACCACTTCAACAATATTTTCATCAATTAAAGGAGTTTGATGAAGAATAATCAAGATAATAATATCACTCTTTTTATCGTCCACACACATTTTTAGTGTTAGACCATAGCGTTCATTTGTTGTATCTCCAACAAGATCAATTGGATTTGCAATCGTTACAATTTTCGGAACATGATGTTTGAGAAACTCCCTTGTATGAGAACTCATCTCTGCTAGATGGACTTTTTGTGCTTCACACTCATCTATTGTAAGAATACCATAACCACCGCCATTTGTAATGACTTGCACTCTTTTTCCTTTTGGTTTTGGAAGCATTTCAAAAAGTTTTGCAATATCAAAGACTTCTTCTAAAGATTCTGATACAATAATGCCAGATTGTTCGCATGCAGCTTTGTAGATCTCATAGCTTCCTGCTAGAGAACCTGTATGAGAAAGTGTTGCTTTCGCACCGTGTTCTGAGCGTCCACCCTTAAGAAGAATAATTGGTTTCTTAATTTTTTTTGCAGCGTCCATAAACTTTCTTCCTTCTTGAATACCTTCTACATACATACAAATTACTTTTGTTTGCGGATCCTTGCCAAGATAGTTTAAATAGTCGAACTCTTGTACATTCGTCCCATTTCCATAACTAATAAACTTTGCAAAGCCAAGATGCTCATCAGCTAGAAGGTCTAAGACTGCAGAACCTACTGCACCTGATTGAGAAATAAAAGATATGCCTCCTGCTTTTGGCCGTGTGAGTTTTTTTACTGGGAGAAATAAAGAATCTAAACCAGAATGTGCATCAAAAACACCTAAACAATTTGGGCCGACACATTTCATATTATATTCTTCTAAGGCCTTTGCAAGTTCATATTCTAAGCTATTATTTCCAATTTCTTTGAAACCAGAAGAGACAATAATACAATGCCTTATTCCTTTTCTTCCACATTCACGAACTGCACGAATAACGGACTTTGCAGGGATAGCAATAATAGCAAGATCAATATGCTGAGGAATATTTTCTATGTGTGCATAAGCCTTTTCTCCAAGAATTGTTGTTTCGTTTGGATGCACAGGATAGACTTTAAATTTTTTATAGAGATTTTTAAAAATAATATGGCCTACTTTTTTTGGATCTTTAGAAACACCAATAATGACAATAGATTTTGGAGTGAAAAAATTCTGCATGTAAGGCTCTTTTTTTCTTTGGGCAAGAAAGTTTATAAATCTTCTTCTCCCTAGAACTCTCTATGAAAAAAGAGGTGTATACAGAGGATCTTGCTGAAGATTTTCTTAAAAAATATGTCCCTGTGGCAAAGCATGTCCTTGTCCATTCTTTAGATGAAGCCGAATCTGCTGCAAAAAAAATAGGTTTCCCACTTGTCTTAAAGATTATTTCCCTTGATGCACTGCATAAATCTGAAATCAAAGGTGTTCGTTTTGTCAAAAATTTTGAAGAGCTGATGCATGAATATGAAGAGCTCTGCTCCCTTGCACAGAAAAAAAAACTCCGCTTACGAGGCATCCTTGCACAAGAATATGTTGAGGGAAGTTCTGTTTTGATAGGTCTGAAGAAAGACCCCAGTTTCGGGCATGTGCTTGTCTTTGGTATTGGAGGCATTTATACAGAGCTTCTCCATGATGTTTCTTTTCGCGTCTGCCCTATCACAGAGAAAGATGCTGATGCAATGATTCAAGAATTACAGATGAAGGGTCTTCTTTTAGGATACAGAGGTGAAGAAAAGGCCAATTTACATTTATTGAAAAAAACTCTTGTACATATCTCCAAAATACCCTTGCGACATAAAGAAATAGAAGAAATGGATATTAATCCTTTTGTCATCAATAACAAAAAAGGATTTGTTGTTGATGCACGTATTGTCATGGAGAAAACTTTTTAAGTATTCTTGCTTACTCCATTGTATGTTCTCTTTTGCAAAAAGAAAAAAATTTCTTTCCCCTATAAGGGGATTAGGGTTTATTATTTTTCTGAGTGCCCTTGGAATGTCCCTCACTGAAACTATATGGTCTGTATATCTCTTTCAATACACACAAAGTGATGTTTTTGTTGGATTGATTTCCAGCCTTTTCACTGCTGTATCTCTCCTCAGCTTTGTTCTTCTTATTCCATTTTTAGAAAAAAATGACAGTTCTCGATTGTATATGTGGACCCTTTTTCTTATGGGGATCTGTTACATTCTTTTTGCTGTGACGAGGAGTCTTTGGGTACTTGTCCTTATAGGAATTATCCTCAGTATACTTGGTGTTATTCGTATTGATACTTATGGGATTATTGTTTCTGATAATTCGCGAAAAAAAGACCTTGCAAAAAATGAAGGAATTGTCTATACTACTTCTAACATAGGATGGCTTGTTGGACCGCTTATTGCTTCTTTTTTTGCTGAGAGATATGGGATCCCCATTATTTTTCTTCTCTCTTCTTTTTTCTTCTTTCTTACTCTGTTTAGTTACCGTTTTCTTTGTATTGGGAGCAAGAAAAGAATTGTTAAAAAAGTTGATGGAGGTTTTTTTCGAAATATTAAGGATTTCTTTTCCCATAAAGAGCTCGTGAAGACATATATTATTAGTGGTGCACCTTCTGTTTGGTGGTCCTTTGTTTTTGTTTATGTGCCTTTATACATTATTCAACAGGGAATGGGACTGCAATGGGTTGCATATTTCCTTTTTGCAGCTATTTTGCCAGTGCTTTCTTTAGAATATTACTTTAATACTCTTGCAGAAAAAATACATTATAAAAGATTGTTTGGTACTGGAAATATTCTTCTTGCTTCTCTTCTCCTTCTTTCTTTTTTTGTACAAAATGTTTACTTTCTTCTCTTTTTGATTGTTTGTGGAAGTATAGGCATTGCTATGCTTGAAGCTTCTAGCGAAGCATATTTTTTCCTTACTGCACCAAAAAAAAGAATTGAAAAATATTATAGCATCTATAATACCACTTTGGATGTTTTTGGTATTGCTGGAAAACTTTTTGTTGCAGGAATTATCGCTGTTTTAAGTTTTACCTATTCTTTTCTTCTTTTGGCCATTCTTTTCTTTGCTTTTGCTTGGATTGCATTTTCTATGAAAGAAGTTTCTAAGCAAAAGAGTTAAATAGAAGACATTCTTCTTTTTTTTCATGAGTTTTGGTGTACTACGACATAAAGTTGCTCCACAAACAATGCAAGAACATATTCTTCAGCATCCTGAAATGTATGGAAAATTGGGAGAGTTTTATGAGGATCTTACAAATGAACAGGGGGGAAAAGATTTTCTCTGTAAAGATTTAGAAGCTTTTCTTGCAGCGAAAAACCCTCAAGGAAAAGAATATGGAAAGCTTCCTGATTATTCCTCTGAGCTTGTGGCATTAGAAGGATTTAGCATTCCTCTTTACCATACAAGCAAAAATGCCTATATCCAAAGACATTATGAACGATATGCTTTTTATGTGAAGAAAAAATAGAAAGGCTTATATATCATTTATGGATAATATTATCCTTATATGGATAATAAACTTAAGATTGTAAGCTATCTTGCAAAAAATCAAGATAGATTATTTACCATGCATGAATTGAGTAAACTTGTTGATATCCCTTATGCTAGTTTTTATAGGACTATTTTTAAAATGAAGGATATTCTGGAAATTAAGAATCTAGGAAAATCTAAGATTGTACAATTATATACTGCAAATCGTATTATTCAAGCTTATCTTAGTATTGCTTCTGAAGAAGAAAAAAAGGAATTCTTCCAAAAAAATGTATTGATTAAAAAAATATTTCAGGATATTAAAAGCAATGATATTATTCTGCTTTTCGGGAGTTATGCAAAAGGGAAAGCACATGAAAAAAGTGATATAGATCTTCTTATTATCAGCCCAAAAGGGAAAAAAACTTTATCTTTTTCAAAGGCTGAACTTCTTTTTCAAAAAAAAATAAATCCCATTTTTATAGATAAAAAAGAATTAAAACATATGCTTAAAGAAAAAGAAGAAAATGTTGGTAAACAGGCACTTAGAAATCATATAGTCTTAAATAATCCCCTCGAATTTTGGAGGCTTCTCTTTTATGAATAAACTTTATGGAATTCAATTTAAGAAAGCACTTGAAGGAAAAAGGATTGTACAGTCCCAAGAAACATTTAAAATTAGGCTTTTTTTACAGAGAGCAGAAAATAGTTTACTTACTGCACAACATCTTAAAGAGTTTGAGCCAACACATGAACAGGTTATAAAACTTCATTGGAATTACTGGGCTATTACTGTTTCTTATTATTCTATGCTTTATGCTACAAAAGCTGCTCTTTTAGAAAAGGGATATGAAGTTCATGACCATGATGCTGCACTTATTGCTTTAGCATATCTTCTGGTTCCTAATGAACTTGAAAAAGAAGACTTAGAAATTCTCAAACAATCTCACAAAATCTTCGAAGAAGAATATGTACATTCTTTTCAAGATGCACAAAAAGAGAGTCATATTGCACGGTACTCTGCAATTAAGACATACACAGAAAGGAGATTGGAAGAAATTTTTGAAAATGCTAGAAAATTTGTTGCGAAAATTATTCTTCTCTTAGAGGATTAAAAAAATGGCTATCAAACAAAAACTTGAAGATTTTTATGTTGAAGAAGTTTTAGACCTTCATCTACAAGAAAAAGGAAATTATAGTTATTTTCTTTTAGAAAAAAAGAATTGGACTACTTTAAAAGCTCTTGATGCGCTTGCTCAAGCATTGCATATCACTGTTAAACGTTTTGCAGTTGCTGGACAAAAAGATAGAAAAGGGATTACAAAACAATACGTTTCTGCCTATGATGTCTCCAAGGAAGCATTAGAACAAATACGATTGAAAGATATACAGATCACATTTTTAGGATATGGAGATAAGGCTCTCGCATTAGGACAACTCAGGGGGAATAGGTTTCGCATTGTTGCACGAGATTTGAAAAAGCCCTTACGAGAAATTTCCTGTGCTGTAAATTACTATGATGAACAAAGATTTGGAGGCTATAGGCCAAACTTACATATTATTGGAAAGAAGGTTCTTCTAGGAGAATATGAAGAAGCTGTAAAATTATATCTTTTGTATCCTTTTCCTGGAGAAACTCCAGATTATGTTGCTGCACGGAAATGGATGGAAAACCATTGGGGAGAATGGCAGGTAGAAAAATTTCCGCGTTATTTGTATAATGAAAGAAAACTTATTTCTTATTTGCGAGAATATCCAAAAGATTTTAAAGGAGCATTGAAGTCACTCCCACGACAATTGTTTACTATGCTGGCACAATCCTACCAAAGTTATTTATTTAATGTTTCCATTTCGAGATATTTGAAAAAAAGTTATAAACAATATTATGAAGTGCCTTATGTCTTAGGAACATTTGTTTTTGTTGATTCTTATAGGAATTTAGATTGGCCTATTGTGGGATATAAAAGTACGCTCCTTGGAGATACAAAAGAGATTATTGAAGATTTAATGAAAGAAGAAAGTATTTGGTATGAAACTTTTCATTCAGAGATTCCTGCATTAGCTTCTGAAGGCTTGACACGGAAGGCTTTTATTCACATTGAAGAGTTTTCTTTAGGAGCATTTCACGAAGGCGTACAAGAAGTTTCTTTTTATTTAGCTAAAGGTGCGTATGCGACTATTGTTATGAAGGCTTTGGAGGCTTAGAAAGTTTTAAGTATTTGTTTACCTCTTTACTAGAGAGTTCTTTTGAGAAATGCTTTTCTATTTCTATTCCAAGTTTTTTTCTTAGCTTATAGGTATTTGCATGTGATGCATATGCCTGCCACCCTTCTAGAAAATTATAGATATCCTCATAATTACAGATTTTTTCTTTGTATAATGTGTATAAACATTCTTTCTTTCTCAGAAAATGTTTGATGTTCCTTTTTCTCAGTAATTTATGATAGGGAAAAATTCTCATTCCAAGAAAATCTATGCCTTGTTCAAGGAAAATTATTTTTGATTTTTCTGGGTGTAATCCTAAAAGGAGATTGTTCCTCAAAAAGTCATTGATTTCTGATTTCCATATTTTTAGGGCATTTTTGGAATGGTGAAAAATCACAAAATCATCTACATATCTTATATAATATTTTGCTTTTAGTTTTTGCTTTACAAAAAAATCTAGTTCGTGAAGGTAGACATTTGCAAAAAATTGTGATGTGAGATTACCAAGAGGCATACCTTTCTCTTTTTCTTTTGTATGGTGATTATCAAGGATTATTTTTATGAGCCAAAGGATCTTCTCTTCATGTATCCTTCTTTTTAAAAGAGCAAGAAGTACTCTATGGTCTACTGTTTCAAAATACTTCTTTATATCTGCTTTCAAGATATAACAAGTCCTCGTATTATTTTTAGAAACTTTTCTTTTAAAAGTGTTAAACCTTTCTAAGGCTTTTAGCGTTCCCTTCCCTTTTCTATTTGCATAAGAATCATAGATGAAACTCTTTTCAAAAAGAGGCTCAATTTTATTATAAAGCCCATGATGAACCACTCTATCTCTAAAATCAGACTTACTAATTTTCCTTCTTTTTGGGTCTTTTATCATAAAATGAACTAGTGGTTTTGGCTTATAAATCTGGAAATGTAATTCTACTTTTAATTGAAATATATTTTCTAAGAGATTTTTTTCAAACTCTTTTACATAGAATACTTGTGTTTTTCCTTTTCTTGCTTTCTTAAATGCAGAGAGTAAATTTTCATTAGAGCAAAGATCTTTGTACATTTCCATGGATTTTTCTGTCCCAGAGGGCTATTCCACGAGCAGTGTTTGCATTGTTTAGGTTGTTATTCGCGTTAAGGTTAAAGTTAGTATCATTGCACCCAAACCACGCAGACTCTTAGCTTCTTTACCATGAAGCACTACTATTTCACGCATGTCATAGTTGTATTTTATGTTTGTAAGGAGACTGTAGCCCTCTTTTTCTATCTGCACATAGATGGGACAGATTTAGTAAAGAGAACTTCTTTTTATATTTTATGCGCCTCCGGCGCCAGGCTCGCTGCGCTCGCCACCACGACGACGTACCCCACGAGCAGCGAGAGTACAGTAAAGGTCGACATCCGCGTAAAGGTTAAAGAGAGCATCACTGCACCCAAACCACGCAGCTAGCTTCTCCTTGAAACCTTTCCCCGCCTTACCATTCCAAGGAAACCACACTTTTGCAGGACGAGAAAAATACTCACCAATAGGTATCAAAACTTCAGGATTCTCTAAACCAGTCAGCTGCTGCAAGAATCTTCGCGAAGAAGCATCATGCAAGGCATCCTTCAATAAGGCATCTTCCAAAGAATCCTTCACAAAGGACAAAGCAACATGACCTTGAGAACCATTCACAGCAGTTACTCCCGAAAAATCGCTCGCAGAAGGATAATGAATTACTTTTGAAGAACCAAAATCAATGATTGTGTTCTGCGCATGCCAGCCATTATCATCCCCTTTATTTTTATATTGCTGTAAAACTTTCTCTACATGAGCATCAGATTTTCCTTCGTACAAGCGGGCAACAATATTGCACGTTAGTGCAAAGCTAGGAAGGAACAAACCCATCTCCTCACAGTGCACAGCATGATTGTAAGGAGTACGATCTACTTGAGCATTACCAGAACGAAAAATATCTCTTGCAACATCCAAACTATCGTAGCTTTCAAACACATTTCCGTCAGCATCTACACAGGAAAGATCTTCCAATGTGAGAAAATCACCTTCAGAAAAAGAAATCCTTGAAGGAGGTTCTGGATTTTTAGGTTCAGTTTTTTTAGGACGAGGAAGTCTCTCTATCAAAGCCATTGCTTCAGCAGCAGAAATGACATTTCCCTGATAATCTTTTAAAGATCTCATACTGCGCCTCCGGCGCCAGGCTCGCTGCGCTCGCCACCACGACGTACCCCACGAGCAGTGTATGCACCGTATAGGCTGTAATTCGCGAAAAGGTTAAAGAGAGCATCATTGCACCCAAACCACGCAGCTCGCTTCTCCTTGAAACCTTTCCCTGCCTTACCATTCCAAGGAAACCACACTTTTGCAGGTTTCCCAAAATACTTGCCGATTTCTATGAGAATCTCAGGTTCATGCAAACCAGTCAGCTGCTGC
>Ga0209343_10000310_pt1 | contig 67963 bp, 56 predicted proteins | sample RifCSPlowO2_02_FD_184026 | JGI IMG/M metagenome (GOLD analysis project Ga0209343, IMG submission 184026) | Groundwater microbial communities from Rifle, Colorado - Rifle CSP2_plank lowO2_0.2 (SPAdes) (version 2) | ecosystem: Environmental > Aquatic > Deep subsurface > Groundwater | place...
GGCGATTTAATCATCGAAATTTATCTACTGATGAACAAATATATAAATTGCTGAAATCGCTTTGTAAAATACGGTAAATATCATAAAATTGGTGGCTGGAATGGTACTTTACCCACAAGTTTAAGAGGATACCGCCGTGCCAAGAGACATACCCGTTGGAAACGGTTCACTATTAGTTGCATTTGATTCGGACTATACCATAAGAGATTTATATTATCCGCGTGTAGGAAAGGAAAACCACGCCCTTGGATACCCAAGCAGATTTGGTGTGTGGACACACGAAGGTTACTACTGGGTAAATAGCAAAGACTGGAAACTTGCACTGGGTTACTCGAAAGAAACACTTGTAACCAATGTCCGCGCGTTTAATGAAAAACTTTCTCTTCAACTGACCTGCAATGACGTCGTTGATTTCGAAAAAAACATTTACATGCGCAAGGTTCTGGTAAAGAATCTTAGAAATAGTGAAAGAGAGGTCAGGCTTTTCTTCCATCACGATTTGAATGTAATGGAAAACGAGGTAGGCGACACAGTATTTTACGATGCAAAACTAAACTGCCTGATTCATTACAAAGGACCGAGGTATTTCCTGATAAATTGTTCTACTGGCGATGTCTGGGGCGTAAGAGAGTATGCAACTGGAATAAAAAGACACCGTGGCGCTGAGGGGACATGGAGGGATGCGGAAGACGGCATCCTTGAAGGAAATCCAATATCACAAGGTTCTGTAGATTCCACCATTGGTATTCCGCTGAAACTCACAGCACTCGGAGAAACAACTGTATACTACTGGATTGCTGCCGGTAAAAATTATAGCGAGGTAGAAGCGCTGAACGATATTGTCTTAAGTGAAAAACCCCAGAAAATTATTGACAGAACCGCTTGTTACTGGCTTCACTGGGTTAACAAGGAGGAGTTCAATTTCGGGAATTTACCCTCGGACGTAATTGACCTCTTTAAAAGAAGCTTATTAATCATTATGACGCAAATTGACAGCGGCGGCGCTATCATCTCCGCAAACGATTCTGATATCAGACAGTATGCAAAAGACACTTACAGCTATATGTGGCCTAGAGATGGCGCACTGGTTTCTTATGCGCTTATAAAGGCAGGATACACTACCACATGCAGGAAATTTTTTGACTTCTGTGCAAATGTAATTGCTCCTTATAATTTTTGCGCAAGCGTTTTGATTGAAAGTGGATTTCTACTGCATAAATATAATCCGGATGGTTCGTTTGGCAGCTCATGGCATCCATGGGTAAAAGGGGATGAAATACATGTCCCAATCCAGGAAGATGAAACTGCATTGATTCTCTGGGTAATATGGCAATACTATGACCTCTACAGAAAGATTGAAGTAGTACAGCCGCTATACCACACATTTATTGAAAAGGCTGCAGACTTTCTTGTAAATTATCGCGACGAACAAACAGGACTTCCATTACCCTCTTATGACCTGTGGGAAGAAAGACGCGGTATATTATCTTTTACAACCGCAACTGTATACGCTGGTCTGACAGCAGCAGCCAACCTATCGGATATATTCCACAATACAGAAAAATCAAGATTATATAGACAAACTGCCGCTCAAATTAAAATAGCAATTGATAAATACCTTTACAGCGAAAAACACAAAAGATTTTTAAAGATGCTTTATCCGAAAAAGGACGGAGGATTTGAACCCGATGCCACAATAGACGCCAGCCTTTATGCCATGTTTGCCTTTGGCGTTTACGATGCCAACGATATCAAAATACATAACACAATGAAAGCAATAGAGGAAACGCTATGGGTCAAAACTAAAATCGGTGGAATTGCACGATACGAGCGAGACCAATATCAACGCATAACCGCTGACGAATCAGTTCCAGGCAACCCGTGGATAATATGCACCATGTGGCTGGCACAGTATCATATAGCCATCGCAAAATCTATAGAGGAACTCGAACACGCTGTAAATTCCTTGAGATGGGCTGTATCACACGCATTACCATCAGGTGTGCTGGCAGAACAGATAAATCCTTACACAGGCGAGCCCGTCTCTGTCTCTCCATTAACATGGAGTCATGCCGCTGTTGTCCAAACAGTTATGGACTATCTTGATAAATTGCAGGAACTCCACACTTGCGAAAAATGCGGACGTTCCATTTTTCGATACGATAGGGCAGGCAGACAACAGGTAAAAAAGCATTCCTTGGCTCACGCTGTTTCAATTTCAGAAAAGAAACCCATTCAATATCTTGACCAAATAAATTTAAAAAAAGACAATGAACTCTTATACGTAGCCATTGATCAGCGACAGTGTGTTGGTTGTGGAATATGTGCCATTAATTCCAGAGGCGTTATTGATGTAGTAGAAGACAAGGCAAAAATTATCGCAGAAAAAGTAAACGACTGGGATGTTAAATCCGGTTTTGAAAAGTGCTGCCCATTAGGGGCAATTACGGTTAAAAAAGCAGATAATAAGTATTAGTGAAGACAGAGCCTGAGCCCAAGAACATATTTGACGCGTATAATAAAATGTTGACATGGTATTCAAAAGAGCTATATGAGATTTACAGTCGTGGAGATGCCCGAGAAGAAAGCTTCTATTCTGTCCTTGAAGGTTTTTTGCAGAAATATGCCGAATCAGTCGACAAGAAAAACATCCACATAACTACCCTGCCAAAAAAGACCGATGCTGGTAATCCAGACTTTAGAATATGGGACGGTAGTCAACATATTGTTGGTTACATAGAAGCAAAAGCACCAACAAACGAATATTTGGATCAAATAGAAACCACAGAACAGCTAAAACGGTACTTAAAAACATTTCCTAATCTAATACTAACCAATTTTCTCGAATTCAGGCTTTACCGCAACGGAGATATAATAGAAAGAGTCTGTGTCGGCAGACCATTTGTTTTGCATAAACTCAAAACAGTTCCTCCAGTCGAAAATGAGCCAGAATTTTTAGAACTGCTTGAGAAATTTTTTTCTTTTTCACTGCCAAAATTCTACGATGCAGAATCTCTTGCAATGGTGTTGGCAGATAAGACACGCTTTCTCAGGGACGAAGTAATTATTCAGGAATTACGAGAAGAAGAGGAGGAAGGAAAACGAAAAAGTATTACAGGATTTTACGAGGCGTTTAAACAGTACCTCATAAGTGATCTTACAAAAGAAGGATTTGCAGACCTGTATTCACAAACCATTACCTACGGACTTTTTGCATCAAGAATTCGAGCAAAGAACGGATTTAGCAGAGAACTTGCTCACAAAAACATTCCACACACGATTGGTATTTTACGGGACGTTTTCAAGTTTATTTCGCTTGAAGAACTTCCCAAACAAATGGAATGGATCGTTGACGACATTGCAGCGGTGCTGGCAGTTACCGATGTAAAAAATATCCTTCATCAATACTTTCATAAAGGCAAGGGAGAAGACCCGGTTATTCACTTTTACGAGACATTTCTTGCTGAATATGATCCAAAAACCAGAGAACGCAGAGGAGTATATTACACCCCGGAACCTGTAGTCTCATATATTGTGCGTTCCCTTCATACTATTTTGAAGGAACACTTTAATAGAAATGAAGGGTTTGCCAGCGAATCAGTTACAGTCTTGGACCCCGCGGCAGGCACACTAACCTTTTTAGCTGAAGCTTCCAAACTTGCCCTAGAAGAATTTACCTCAAAATACGGAGAAGGTGGCAAGGAACGGTTTATCAAAGATCATATCCTCAAGAATTTCTATGCCTTCGAGCTGATGATGTCACCTTATGCAATTGGTCATTTAAAGATGTCTTTCCTCTTAGAAGAACTTGGCTATAAGCTAAAAGACGCTGACAGGTTTAAACTCTATCTGACGAATACCCTGGAGATGGAAGAACTCGCCCAAACCAAACTTCCCGGTATGGCATCACTTTCCGAAGAATCACATTTGGCAGGTAAGGTAAAAAAAGAACAGCCAATCTTGGTTATTCTTGGTAATCCCCCATATTCAGGTCATTCTTCAAATATTGGCGATTGGATTTCCAAGGAAATCAAGGTTTACTATCAGGTTGATGGAAAACCCCTTGGAGAGAAAAACCCAAAGTGGTTGCAGGATGATTATGTAAAATTTATCCGTTTTGCCCAATGGAAGATTGACCAGGCAGGAGAGGGAGTACTGGGGTTTATCACAAACCACAGCTACCTTGATAATCCAACCTTCAGAGGTATGAGACAATCCTTGATGAATAGTTTTGATGAAATTTATATCCTTGATCTGCACGGCAACAGCCTCAAAAAGGAAAAATGCCCCGATGGCTCAAAAGACGAAAATGTCTTCGACATCCAACAAGGGGTAACTATTGCCCTTTTTGCTAAAAGGAAGGATAAAAAAGACGGTTGTAAAGTTTTTCATTCAGAAACCTATGGATTAAGAGAACAAAAATACCGTTGGCTCTTGAAGAATGATATTAACACCACCAAATGGAAGCGTTTATCTCCCAAATCTGAATTTTATCTCTTTATTCCCAGAGAAGAAAAGCTTTTGAAGGAGTACGAAAGTTATCCAAAGATAACAGATATCTTCGTTCAAAATAGCGTGGGAATTGTTACGGCAAGGGATAACTTTGTAATAGATTCTGATAAAGAAAAGCTTAAGCAGCGTATCAGAATGTTTATAGATGAAAAAATGCCAGACGAATATATTAGACAAACTTTTAATCTAGAGGATAAGACAAATTGGAAATTAAAAGCCGCACGTGAGAAAGTAGGGAAAGATGAAAATTGGCAGGAATCAATAAAACAGATTTTATATAGGCCGTTTGATATCAAATGGATTTTTTACCACAATGCAGTTGTTGAACGTTCCCGCAAAGAAGTCATGCAACATATGACGAAGGAGAATTTAGGGTTAGTTACAGTGAGGCAGGTTGCTGAAGGCATTTTTAATCACGCCTTTATATCAAATAGTATTATTGAAAGCCGCATAACACTCAGCAATAAAGGAATAGCATTTCTTTTCCCTCTTTACCTTTATCCAGAAATAAATAGTTTTGAAAAACAATCTTCAATTCGTAATTTGATGCTCTTTGAGCCACAGATTGATTATGGAGAGAGGAAACCAAATATCTCTCCTGGACTTAACGAACAATTAACAAAGCATTTTAAGAAAACTCCTACTCCTGAGCAGATCTTCTTCTACATCTACGCCGTTCTTTATTCAAATACCTATCGGACAAAATACGCAGAATTCTTGAAGATTGACTTTCCCAGAATACCTTTTACGAAGGATTACAAATTGTTTGGCAAAATGGCTGAATATGGGGAAAGACTCGCTGATTTACATCTGCTTAAATCACCGGAACAAGATCCGCCTGCCGCCAAATTCCAGGGTAAAGGAGACAACAGAGTTGAGAAATTACAGTATGATCGTTCACAGTTATTTATAAACAAAGACCAGTATTTTGAAGGTATAGGACCAGAAGTATTTGAGTATCAAATTGGTGGCTATCAGGTTTGTGAAAAATGGCTAAAAGACAGGAAGGACAGGAAACTATCACTAGACGATATAAAACACTATTGTAATATTGTCACAGCCATTAAAAAAACTATTGAGATTCAAAATAAAATAGATAATATTTATCAAAAAGTGAAAAATGAAAATCAGGCATAAATTAGTGATCCTCCTGGCTGTATTGATGGTTACCTTAAACGGCGTAATTGCACTTTTAATTTACAAACGCACACGACATGAATTCATCAATGAAGTAAGAGAAAAGGCAAAGCTGATTGCAATAGAGCTGGAAACCACCAGAAACTACTTTGCATCAGTCCTGCAAACATCAAAAATTGAAATTACCGAACAAACGAAACATTTCATTCCTGCAATTGCAGGACATGCCATAGGCTCTAAATTTGCTGAAAGAACAGGCTATATTATTAAACAAACAAGTTTGAGATATAGAAATGCCTTTAATAAACCTGATCCGTTTGAAGAATCTGTACTAAGAAAAATGGAAAACGACCCCAGCATAACAGAATACTGGAATAGTGACATAATTGACGGTAAAAGGGTTGAGCGTTATCTTTACGCCTTGCATATAAAAAAAGACTGTTTACTCTGCCACGGTCCCCAGGAAGCGGCGCCAGATTTTATAAAAAACAACTATACCACAGGATATGATTATAAAATAGGAGAAGTCAGAGGTGCAATCAGCGTAATTATCCCAAAATACATCGCCGAGCAGAGATTTGCATCGAATATCGTTTTTTTCATTACGATTGGTTCAATAAGTATTTTGCTGATTGTCGCTATTATCTTCTTTACAACCGGTAAATTCATGAAACCAATAGAGAGATTGACCGATGCAATAAACAACATCACAAAAACTGGCGATCTTACGACAAAAGTTGACATAGCTTCCCACGACGAAGTTGGACAACTCAGCAGGAACTTCAATGAAATGTCCACAAAGTTAAAGTCAATTTACGCCACGCTCGAACAACGAATTGCAGAAAAAACTTCTCATTTGCAAAAGGCTGTTCTGGCGCTGGAACGCGCAAATAAAATGAAATCAGAATTCCTGGCTAATATGTCACATGAACTGCGCACGCCTCTGAACGCTATTATAGGTTTTGCAGAAGTGCTGCGCGATAAAATTTCGGGTGAATTAAATGAAGACCAGATTGATTATGTTAAAGATATACACAGCAGCGGCATTCACCTCCTCCAGATGATTAATGACATTCTGGACCTATCCAAAATTGAGGCAGGCAGAATGGAACTCCAGTACGAAACCTTTGCAATCCGCGAGGCAGTCGAAGATGTCTATACCATCCTAAAAGGCCTTGCCGGCAAAAAGCATCTGGAATTAAAAACAATAATACTAACAGATGTAATTACCGTCGAAGCCGACCGTGTAAAATTCAAACAAATCTTATACAATCTCCTCTCAAACGCTATAAAGTTCACACCAGAACAAGGTAGTATTATTGTTGAAGCCAGTGTCACAGACGATACATTACAGGTATCTGTATCTGACACAGGAATAGGCATGAAACCAGAAGACCAAGAAAAAGTATTTAAAGAATTCTGGCAGGCAGACGGTTCTTTTGCAAGAAAATATGAAGGAACCGGACTCGGCCTTGCACTAACAAAAAGAATCGTCGAAATGCACGGCGGGAAACTCTGGTTTGAAAGTGAATTTGGTAAAGGAAGTATCTTTTATTTTGCCCTACCTTTAAAGGCACAAAAGAAGAGACCAAAATCAAAGGAAACTGAGGTTAAACCCTCTAAATTAATATCCACAACAGAAAAACCTGCAAGGACAGTTCTGGTTGTCGAAGACGACCGTATGGCAGCTGACATCATCACACTATATCTAACAAATGCCGGGTATAACGTTATTGTGGCTACTGATGGTGAAGAAGCGATCAAAAAAGCCAATGAATTTCAGCCTTTCTTAATAACACTTGACATAATGCTGCCGAAGAAAGACGGATGGGATGTCCTTTCTGAACTTAAAAACTCTCGTGACACGGCAAATATACCTGTAATTATAATATCTATTGTAGACAATAAAGGATTAGGGTATAGCCTTGGCGCAGCTGAGTATCTGATTAAACCAATTGACAGAAATAAACTGATTGACAGCGTAAACGCCTGCATCCCTGCAGAAAAAAATAAATATCTAAAAATACTTGTGATTGACGACGATGAAAAGGCTGTAAAATTTATGAGCGCCATTCTGGAAAACATAGGATTTGAAGTCTTCAGGGCATACAGCGGCAAGGCAGGAATCAAACTAGCCACGGATTGCAATCCCGACCTTATTATACTTGACCTGATGATGCCAGATGTTAGCGGTTTTGACGTAATTGAAACACTCAGGAAACACCCAAAAGCAAAGGGAATACCCATAATTGTATGTTCAGCTAAGGATATTACACCGGAAGATAAAAAAGTGTTAAATGGAAATATATTGGCAATTGTCCAAAAAAGCACTCATACAAAAGAAGACCTCCTTGCTGCAATTAAAAAGATAGAACAATTGCATCCAAATAATTAATACTTCTTTTATGATAAATTCATAATTTTATATAAAGAAAAATTTGTCGCATAAATAAACGAATTAGGTCTTTCAAGAGTAAAATAAGAGAAGTTACGAACAGGTACCTGCAATTTTAAATGCCTGCCTTATATTTATCTAACAGTATTGAACATTTCTTGTTCATTTGCGATAATAATACAACGCTTATGCATAACGAAACTCAACATACAGAGAAGACATATGCCAGATAAAAATGTAATGGTTGTTGAAGATAACGAAAAAAACAGGAAACTAATGCGTGTTATACTGAAGGCAAAGGGATACAATGTAATTGAAGCAGCAACCGGCGAAGAGGCTTTAAACATATTAAAAAATCAAAAACCAGATATAATTCTAATGGACATACAACTACCTGGCATTGATGGTATCACACTTATAAAACAAATAAAGGGAACAACAAATTTGCAAGATATACCTATAATTGCCGTAACCGCTTATGCAATGAAAGGCGATGAAGAAAAAATTATGGAAGCCGGATGCGATGCCTACGTCAGTAAACCTATCAATACACAGGAACTGCCACTCATCGTTGAAAAATATATTAAAAAACATGAATAAGCCGAAAATATTGGTTGCAGATGACATCAAACAGAACGTAAAGTTATTGAAGGTAATCCTGACCGCATCGGAATACGATGTGATTGAAGCATATGATGGAGAAGAAACCTTAGAAAAAGTACAAACAGAAAACCCTGAATTAATACTACTTGATATCATGATGCCCAAATTATCAGGATTTGAAGTGTGCAAGAAACTACGAGCAAATGACAGAACAAAAAATATACCTGTCATAATGATTACCGCACTTCATGAGATGGATGATCGTATTAAAGGAATAGAGGCAGGCGCCGATGATTTTATCAGTAAGCCATTCAATAAGGTTGAACTGCTTGCAAGGATAAAATCATTACTCAGTATGAGGCAGACGACGACTGAAAAAAAGGAAGTATCGGACGTCCTTGAATCAATTCTACTCGATTTATCGGAAGGCATTGTTGTTGCAGGTAAACAGTGGGAAATCAAGAATATAAATAAGACCGCACAGGAAATCTTACACATTAAAGATACCCAAAACGTTAATCTTCTTACATATCTGTCACAGTTAAATTTGTCAATACCGATAGAGATGCTAACCAGCACGCAGGAGAATACTATCAATTTTCAGATATCGCCCCCAGATACTCAACCCTCCTTAACAAAGACAACTGCGAAGTTAACAAAAATATTTGATGAGCATAAAAATATAGTCGGCATAACACTAATCTTAAAGAAAGAAACCCTTAAATAAATGCTCATACTATGTATTGACATTTTGCGAATGTGTTTCAGCAGGTTTATTTATTTAAAGAGAAATAAAATCTAAAATATATTTTTATCGTTTCTTATAAAAATAAAATGGTAATGACACACTGATTGCTACTGCGGTTGCCGCTATTACCTTTAATTCTACATTAAACACAAGCCATCCACACACCAGTAATGCAAAAAAAGGAATCAAATGTCCCCCCGGTATTAAATAACTCCCTTTTCGCTCTGGATTAGACCTCCTCAATATAATTACAGCAAGACATGTTGGAATATATTGCAGAATGCTCACCATTACACTGGCTGCAACCAGATACTTAAAACTACCTGTTAACGCTAACACAAGCGTTAAAAACGTGTTAACAATAATCGCCAGATATGGAGTGTGATATTCCGGATGCGTTCTTGAAAATACTTCAGGTAAATATCCATCAATCGAAAGCACATACAAACTGCGCGGGCTTGTGAGCGCTATACCGGCATTAATTCCTCCAATAGATAATAAGGCGCCTATTCCAATAATAATGCCGCCTGACGTTCCCATAAAATGTTTTGCTGCATCCACAAGCGGTTTGTCAGAAATAGCGAGTTCCGGAAAAGTCCATGTTGCCACAACTTGAATAACTGCATACAAGACAGTAACTATCATTATTACAAAAAATAGTACAAGTGGAACGTCCCTTTTAGGATGATGCATTTCACCTGCAGGTACAGCAACAAACTCAAACCCTGTATATGCATATAGTGCCATCACAACTGCCATACCAAAACTCCCTATCGTTAATCCGCCTTTGTCAACCTTCGTCAAATACTGTGTTACTGGTTTATCCCAGTCTATAAAAAAAAGCCCTGCACCAATAAAAATAAGCAAAGACAACAATTTCCCTACCGTAAAGAAATTAATTGTCCTTGCACCGGGCTTTACTCCAAAATAATTAATAATACCTAATCCCACAATCAAAGCAGCAACTAATCCTTTGTTCAGCCACACAAAACCATCTGGCAGAAAATACCCCAGATAAAGCCCTAAACCACTCGCAACCGATGCCCAGCCTATAACAGATGAAATCCACATCATCCAGCCTACCAGAAATCCTGTAAAAGGTCCGAATGCGTCCCTGGCATAAAGATATGCGCCGCCTGTTTTCTCATACATACCTCCCATCTCAGCAAAACAGAGCGCAATTGCAAGACATAAGACACCGCATAGTGGAAACACCCAAATGGCACTTTTTCCGGCTAGTCCAAATAGCTGTCCGGGCAATAAAAAAATACCAACGCCCACAACACTATTAATTCCAAGGCAAATTACGTCAAAGGACCCCATTGTTCTTATCAGATTGTGATTTTGCATATCTATTTTTTTCTATGCTAGATAATTTCGGATTGACGATTATCCATTATTTTATATAATAGCATTTCATGTTTAACACCAGTAACAAATTAGTAAAAAATTATTTGGAGTTAACATCCTGTAAAATTGTTCTTATTTATAGCATTCACTTTAATTAAAAGGATTTCATGATGCACTTCAAGAAACATAATTTAATATTCTTCTCTGTATTTACGTTATTTACACTACCAATTACAGGATGTGGTCAAAAAGAGCCAGGCGAACAATCCATACAACACACAACTACAACTTCCATCAAAATCGAAGGCAGTACTCCCTCGGTCCACAAAAAAACATTAGCAGACGAGGAGATTGAAAAGAATAAAAGGCTGCTGGAAACCAATCCAAAGGATGCCAAGGCATATCATAACCTGGGTTTATTATACGATGAAAAGGGTATGCTTGACGAATCCTTAGACGCTTATAAGAAGGCGTCAGAGATTGACCCTATGATGGTTAAATCGCTTGTTGGACAGGGAAACATCCTTAACAAGAAAGGAAAATCAGATGAGGCAATTTCTGTTTTCAAAAAGGCACTTGAAATAGACTCACATCATGCATCGGCATATGAAGGATTGGGACTTGTTTATATCCACAAGGGACAGGAAGACGAAGCAATTGACGCATTTACACGGGCAATAAATTTGAATCCAGGACTTGTAAATTCCAGGTACAACCTCGGTATTCTTTATGCAAAAAAGGCACAGTTCAATGAGGCCGTTGCAGAATGGATAAAAGCAATCGAGATAAACCCACAAAAAATTGAAATATACTATAATCTTGGTATCGCTTATACAAAACTGGGAAAAACGGATGACGCCATTTCTATATGGCAGAAGGCGTTAACTATACGCCCCGACATGGTAGACCTTCATTATGTTATAGGAATCGCATATAAGGAAAAAGGCGATTTTGCCAATGCTGAAGCATCGCTTAAAAAGGCGCTTGAAGTTGACTCCAAATTAGTCGAGGTGCACAAGGTGCTCGAAGAATTATACCGCTCAAAGGGCATGATGGGAGAGGCTGACCGCGAGGCAGAACTATACAAAAGCCAGTCAAGCCCGCACCATTAGATTTTAAATTAGATAATATATTCATAATTACTTATAAAAATTGTATTGTAGTCTAAAAACTTTCAAAATAAATAATGGTCAATGCGCTCCTTCGGCTATACCAAAAAAATCCAAAAAAGGCTATAGGACTCATGTCGGGAACGTCAGCAGACGGCATAGACGCCTGCCTTGTTGAAATTTTTGGAAATAGCCTTCAAACCAAAATAAACATACTGGCTTTTGAAACATATCCTTACGACGATACCACACGCAATGCCATCCTCGATACTTGCAATCGTGAAACAGGCACGGTTGATAAGGTATGCCAGTTAAATTTCCATTTAGGTAAGCTGTTTGCCAGCGCTGCAAAAAACATCGCAAATAAGGCACGCATTCCAATTAGCGATATTGACCTCATAGGGTCTCATGGACAAACTGTTTATCACATCCCTGACCTTGCTTTACATAAGATATCTAACAAATTCCCTGCATGCCCTTCTACGCTTCAAATTGGCGAACCTTCCGTCATTGCGCAAGAGACCGGAGTTACTACAATAGCCGACTTCCGTCCCAGAGATATGGCGGCAGGTGGACTGGGCGCACCCCTTGTTCCGTATATAGATTTCATCCTATTTAGAGATAATGAAAAAGGACGCGCCCTGCAAAATATCGGTGGGATTGCAAATGTTACCTTCCTACCACCAGATTGCAATATAAATGAGATTATTGCGTTTGATACAGGACCCGGCAATATGTTAATTGACAGAATTACGGAACTCATCACAAATAATACGTCTCATTTTGACGAGGAAGGTAAATTAGCATCAACAGGAAATATAAACAATAGACTACTAACTTCACTTCTCAAACATCCTTATCTGACAAAACCACCACCCAAAACTACCGGTAGAGAAGTATTTGGGAAACAACTTGCTGACAACCTATACAAAGACGCTATTAGTTCTGGTGTTAAAGGGATTGATGTCCTGACAACCGTCACTGCATTTACGGCGCACACCATTGCAGACAGTTACAAAAAATGGCTTTTATCTAAGCATGAATTGTCTGAGGTAATAATTTCGGGAGGCGGTAGTTATAATAAAACTTTAATAAAATTTATTAATCAGTATCTGACACCTTCCATAAAGATATATTCCATTCACAGTTTTGGTATTTCACCCAATGCCAAAGAGGCGCTCGCCTTTGCCATTCTTGCAAATGAAACTATTTCTGGAAATCCAAACAACGTCCCAAGCGCTACAGGGGCAAACGAACCGGTTATAATGGGAAAAATAATACCCGGCAAATATCAAATCCGTAGTCAATAGCAGCTTGAGTTCTTGACAAAATCTATCACTGCCAGCCTTATCAGCCGAATATTTATTTCGAGTTTTTCTTGATAAATATTCCGTGTCCTTTTATACTTATAAAGATATTTTTTAAAAAAATTTTGTAATAAAAAAGAGCTATAATCAGATTGATGTCTGGTTGTAATTTTTCCCCTCTTATATCTGGCAGATAATTTTTTTATTACCAATTTAAGGAATGTAACATGAAATTGAAAATTAACACAAAACACTTACTGATTACCTTCCTTTCGATATTATTTATTGCTTGCATTTTTAGTGTGCAAAGCAGAACCTTTGGGCTGGAACCGCGTTCAGATAAAAAGAACGGAAAAGACGATATAAACTATAAATTCCGCCTTTCAGGTATTGTTAACTCCTATGTCAACAGACTGTATGTTGACCCCGAACGAATTAAAACTATAGAAATGCTTAAAGAATCCCTGGCATGGGAAGAAAGAATAATTCCTGAAGTTTTAACCGACTTTGCAGAAAACACAAATACCCAGACCGTAACTGTGGATGATGTTGTAAAAACTTACGACCTATCCAGAATAAAACGTTCCAAGGACATGGTTGAAATACTCCAGGACGCCCTTACATTTATCAACACCAATCGTCAGCCCAACGAAATAATCACCGCCAGCGATATAGAATATACAGCAATTAATGGGATGCTTACACAGCTCGACCCTCACTCCATTATCCTTCCGCCTAAGGAATTCAACGAATTTAAAATAGGCACTACTGGTAAATTTGGTGGGCTGGGAATGGTCGTAGGTCAGCGTGACGGAGTATTAACTGTAATCTCGCCAATCGAGGGAACGCCTGCAGCAAGGGTGGGTATAAAGGCGGGGGACAAAATTGTAGAAATTGAAGGAGAATCAACCATCAATATGAATCTTACCGAATCTGTCGGTAAATTACGCGGCGACCCTGGCACCACAGTCACACTTGCAGTTCTAACCGAAAAGGCATCGCAACCAAAACTCATAACGCTGAAAAGGGAAATTATAGTCATTCCGACAGTTGAATCTGCGTCTCTTGATAATGGCATCGGTTACTTAAAAATAAGAAACTTCCAGGATGATACCTCGCAGTGCCTCAACGAGCACCTGAAACGGTTCAGAGCCGCAAACAACAATAAAATAAATGGATTAATCATTGATCTGAGAAACAATTCAGGTGGATTACTAGAACAGGCAATAGAAGTTGCAGATAAATTCCTTGATGATGGTGCTATAGTTATTACAGTCGGACCCAGTGGACATCCACGAGAGGTTGAAAATGCATGTAAAATAGACACTGATGATATTGGTTATCCCATTGTTGCCCTTGTTGACGCAGGAAGCGCATCTGGCGCAGAAATTGTCGCTGGAGCGCTTAAGGAAAACAACCGTGCCATAATAGTTGGAGACAGAAGTTTCGGGAAGGGTTCTGTACAGCAATTAATCGAATTAATGGATGGGTCAGCCCTGAAATTAACCATTGCTAAATATCTCACGCCGCTATCCACAGATATTCAATCTGTCGGTATAACACCGGATATTAAACTCATTCCTGTAACTGTTAACAAGGACAATATAAATTTATTCCGCGGCATCGCTGCCTTCAGGGAAGAAGACCTCAAACAACATCTTGATGAACACCGCAAAGATGAAAATCCATTTGCCATCCTCAAATATTACCACGAAACGAAGGAAAAAGATTCAAAAGAAAAAACTGATGAACCAGAAGAAGAGATTGAAGACCCTTACAAATTGCCGGATTTCAACACAGATTTTCATATCCTTTTTGCTAAAAAGTTGCTTACAAAAACAACCGTATGGCAACGAGAGACATTCTTAAAAAACTCACTTCAAATTATTGAAGAAACCTCAAGGGCTGAAGAAGTTAAGATTGCGCAGGCGTTACAGAAACTAGAAATAGACTGGTCTATCGGCAATTCTACAGGAACGGTAAAATCAAATGTCTCTTTTTCAACAAGCCCATCTAATGGACGTATCAAGGCTGGAGACAAAATTATTATTACTGTAAATGTCAAAAATACCGACGAAACACCTTTGCATCAGTTACGAGGTATTTCTTCATGTAAAAATGCAATTTTTGATAAACTCGAATTTATCTTCGGTAAAATAGATAAGGGTGCAACAAAATCATATTCAACAACAGTCGAGGTACCTAAGGCTTCTCTTGATAGAGAGGACGAAATTATTATCAAATTTGAGGATCTCAACCAAAAAAACCCAGAAGACATTAAACTCAATATTACTACAGAAGCAATGTCTCGTCCACTTTTTGCATTTTCCTATCAAATTCTTGACAACACAAAGAATACTTCTGTAAATAATGGCGATGGTTTGATCCAGGCAGGAGAAGAACTTGAACTACTGGTTTGGGTAAAAAATATTGGGGATGGCCTTTCTGAAAATAATGTTGTGACTTTAAGAGAATTGAGCAGTAAAGAAGTTTTCATAAAAAACGGCAGGGTTGAAATCGGACAGTTAAACCCAGGCGAAATAAAAGAGGCAAAATTATCTTTTTATATAAAGGAAACAATGCCTTCAGATAAATTCAGTATAGATTTGATTGTTTCAGAAACTGTATTAGGAACATTTTTATCCAATAAGATTACATTCCCGGTTGTTACAAACAAATTTAAGTTAACGCCTGTTTCCAGCACCTTAAAAACAAGCAGAAATCGTATCCCACTTTATGGCGGAATGTCTTTTGATTCTCCCGTACTATCAGTGATGAACGAAGGCACAATACTAAAAGCTGATGCAAAAACTCCAGATTGGTTCCGCATAACATTACCTGATAATCACTATGGCTGGGTATCGTCAAAAGAGGTAATCGAATCAAATGGCTCAGAAAACAAACTCACTACGATAGAACCTTTCTTTCAGCGAATCCCTCCCCTAATTAAATTGGGCAAACCCGTTTCAAATGTACTATTTGGGAACGATCGTTTACCGCTAACCGCTGTTATAGAAGATGATATACACGTGAAACACGTCTATGTATTGATTAATAATGACAAGGCATTTTATAAATCAAACAAGATACAAACACCGAGAGAACAAACCCGACTGGAAATCAATACAGACCTACCTCTAAAAGAAGGTCCTAACATAATAACAATAGTTGCCAGAGATGACCAGGACCTTGTAACCATGAAATCATTCGTTGCAACAAAGGGTATTACTGTTGCAAAGGGATTATAACCCGACTTAAAAATCTCAAATCTCATGATAGTTCGGAATTCATATTACTTTAACATCTGATAATACTCACTTAATACCTTTGCCACTTCAGGTCTTGTAAAGGTTGGCGGTGGCGCCTGTCCCGAACTTAACATCCTGCGAACCTCTGTTCCGCTAAGAATAACATGATTGGATGAATCGTGTGGGCATGTCTTATATGACGCCATACCATTACAGGATTTACAATAGAACGTATGATCAAAAAATAACGGTATAATCCCGATTTCCAGAGAGTCAAACTCATCAAATATATAATGGGCATCAAATGTCCCATAATAGCTCCCAACACCTGCATGGTCTCTACCAACTATAAAATGAGTACAACCATAATTTTTTCTTACGATTGCGTGGAAAATAGCCTCCCTAGGTCCGGCATACCTCATAGCAGCAGGAAAGACAGCTAATAAAACCCTGTCCTTCGGATAGTATTTTTCTAAAAGAATCTCGTAACTTTTAATCCTCACATCCGCAGGAATATCATCACTCTTTGTTTCTCCAACCAAAGGATGCAAAAGAATTGCATCTACTATTTCAAGGGTGCACTTCTGAATATATTCATGGGCACGATGCACTGGATTACGAGTTTGAAAGCCAACTATCCGTCTCCACCCTTTTTTTACGAACAACTCCCTTGTCTCAGAAGGGTCGAGTCTGTATGGTAAAAAATCACCTGGTTTTGCCCTGTTTACAACACTCACCTTACCACCGAGAAGATACTCATTCATTTTGTAAACATAATCTACGCCTGGATGTTTTCTATCATCCGTACCGTAAACCTCCAAAGATTCTTTTGGTTTATCATGATGATAAATTTCTTCAAGATGTAAAATAGCAATAACAGCGTCTGCCTGATCTACAAGGGCAATATCTTTACCCGGTTTAAGACCTTCTATTTCTTCTTTAGTTGCGGATAAAACAATTGGGATAGACCAAGGTAATCCATTGGCTAATCGCATATTATCTACAACGTTATCATAATCCGCCTTACACATGAATCCTTCCAGAGGACTCATTGCCCCAACTGCGATCATATCAAGATCAGACATTTCTCTGGCATTAAGCTGTATCTTTTTCATACTATAGTTAGCGGCTTTATCCAGCAACATTTCCCGCTCTTCCATTGATACAATTCTACTTACTAATTCCCCCCCATGCGGGGCGATATTTTTAACCATCCTCTTAATCTCCTTTCAAACTTCTTGCCTGAATAACATATTCTTCCACCTGTCCACTAGCATCTTTAATCGTCCAGATAGTCCTGTTACGCTTTAATTGTGCCTTTAAAGAAGCCGCATTACAACTAATCTGGAAAGGCAATCTCAATTCAATTGCCTGTACAGGACATTCTTTAACACAACATGCACACGTCCAGCAAGCTGACTGGTCACGTATCGCCGCCTTCGTATTTTCTTTTCGATAACATAAATCACCGGGGCAAATACGCTCACACCTCGCCTCCGCCAACCCCTTGCATCCATTACAAATATTTTCATCAATATAGATACTCATCTGTCTAACGGCCTTTCCACCATTCTTATTTCATCGGTATCAGGATTATAAATAGAATTAACAAAAACACGCCACCGTTTATCATCTTTTTCCGGATAATCCAATCTTGCCTGATAGCATGACCATCTGGTCTCCTTACGATAAATCAGATGCTCAACCAGTACTCTTGCAACATCCAGCTTATCAATACATTCCAATACGTCAACCAGGCTATAATTGTTTTCTGATTTTACATCATTTGTACGTTCCTTAAGACATCTCAATAACCGCCTTGCCTCTAATAATCTTTCCTCATGAAGCGCATAATTCATGGATATACCACCTGCGTATTCATCCATAATTTTCTGGAGTCGTTCACGTATTTCGTGAGGCAATACACCCGTTTTTTTGTTCAAAGAAGATAAAACCCTTTCCTGTTCTTTCAAAATCAGACTATCATCTATTTTTTTGTGGGGAAACCCTTTTATATCTTCCAACGCTGTTGCTGACGCTATACGAGCCTCAACCCAGCTCCCGCTTACGTACTTTTTAGGCGCGCCCCCTGCCGCTTCCCCGGCCGCATAAAGCCCTGGAATCGTAGTCCTCCTGTCCTTATCAATCCAGTATCCCGCCTGACAGTGTCCACCCACAATAAAAGGCTCCGTCCCATGAATCTCCACAGGTTTCGTTCTGGGATTCATACCGTTAGCTGCCCATAAAAGTATAATTGGTGGATTCATGTTCAAGAAATCTTCCTTAAGTCTCTTTTCTTCATCAACACTCAAAGTGGTTGTATCCAAATAACACGGACCCCGGCCTGCCTTTGTTTCTTCTATTGTAGCTAATAATCTGTGATGGGTAAGGCACTTGTTACCGCCAAGGTGCTTATAGTAACACTCTAAATAATCTTCTCCATGCGCATTGATCTGTTTTGACCGCGCACCGACTGCGATAATACCCGTTGGAGCATGAACATCTTTCACACGTAACGCTATGAACCTATTTTCAAAACTGGTCATCTCCGCGCCAATGCGAATTCCCATTGCATAGCCTGTTCCCACATTCCAGGGACAGTACCATATAAGGTTCCTTGCCTCCCCGGCATTATTAGACCTGTATATACCAGATGCCCCGCCTGTTGCCACTATAACCGCTTTTGCTTTTACAACATAGAAATTACTGTTCCTAACCCCATATCCAAAAGCGCCAAGGACACGCTCACCGTCGTAAATAAAATTAGTTGCTACTACACGATTTAGAACCTGGGCCTTTGTCTTACATACAGCCTCCGCAAGGATGGGTTTTAATCGCTCGCCACAAATCCGAATACTCCGTTTACCACGCATCTTATACGTACCGTCGTCATTCTTTTCAATAGGCAGTCCCATCTCCTCTACATCTCTTACGGCGCTGTTCAACCCCTTAGCTATACTATAAACGAGGTCCTTCCTTATAACTCCCTCGAATTGTTTCTCAACATTTGCGACATAGGATTCCGGTGTCTGTCCAGGATGTATGTATGCGTTGATGGCATTCAACCCCATTGCAAGGCAACCGCTGCGTTCAATATGTGCCTTTTCCATAATTAATACATTACAATCAGGAGACCTTTTATAAATCTCGACTGCAGCAAAACACCCAGCAGCGCCACCGCCAATAATTAATATATCGCAATCTATACGTGTAATGCCCATACTTCCCCTGCGAAATCTCAAAACGAAAAAATTATATTATAAAAAGAAAATTTATAATACTCATATTTTATTTTTATGTCAATTTAAAACATCCTTTCTACTGTGAATGCCATAAAAGAAAATGTTTTACATACGTAATTATTAACCTGGATAAACTGTGAAATCAGCTTCAATAAGAAATGGAATTTTTAAGAGGACTTACTTTAAAAAAGGCATGCTTTAATAGCAACCTTTTTTTAGTCATTCTGCAGTTTATACGCCTTTCATAGTCCTTATCCTGTTAAGTTATTTGGAAACCGTAATGTTTATCAGGACTAATCGCTCTACACTCAATTTGAAAGTGGTTACACTTAGATTAACGTCCAAATTCTTTTACCCTTTTGTAACAATACTTTCATACCATGTGCCATATACTCCGTACTTTTTAATTACCTGTTCCACATCATTCCTGAAATCATCGCCTACTAAATCAAACATTAAACATCTCCAATAAAATTACTGTATTTTAGAAGTTCCTTGTATAGCGGAGCTTATATCAATTTTAGAAATTATTTGCAAATAGAAAAGAATTTGACTTACTCCTCGAAATTTAATAAATTAAAGAAACTGTTTTTGCTAAAAAAGAACTTTGAAATCCATTAATTAAAGAAGTAGTATAAAATTTAAAAGACATACAAGTCACCTCAAATTATGAGGACATAAGGATATTGCAGAGAATTTATCAATGATACTTATAACAAAATTTAATTTTAGTATTTGCACAGCTTGACACTATTTATACATGCATACAACAACCGTCGAAAAAATAATAACAAGCAAACTAGCAGAAACCTTCAACCGCCTAATTGGCAAGGAAAATGTGCTTTATAAAACTGAGGATAGGATATGTTATGCATATGATGGTAGTAAACAAAGGTATATACCTGATATCGTATTACAACCAAGGTCTGCACAACACGTATCAAATATTCTAGAATTCGCAAACAAACACGAGATTCCAGTATGCCCGCGTGGCGCAGGTTCTGGGCTTACAGGCGGAGCAATACCAGTAAAAGGCGGTATTGTGCTCGATTTCTCAAAAATGAACCAAATAATTGAAATAATCCCTGAGGACCTGACTGCCACAGTTGAACCCGGTGTTATCACACAAACATTACAAATTGAGGTTGCTAAATATAAGCTCTTTTATCCACCAGACCCCGCCAGCGCTGCATTCTCCACAGTCGGAGGTAACGTTGCTGAATGCTCTGGTGGCATCACAGGGTTAAAATACGGCGTAACCCGTGACTATATTTTGTCCCTTGAGGTTGTTCTTGCAGATGGACGTATTATACATACAGGACGAAAGACATTAAAAAGTGTAACGGGTTATGACCTGACACGTCTATTTATTGGTTCTGAAGGTACTCTTGGCGTCTTCACGAAAATAACTGTAAAACTAATCCCCCTTCCTGAAAGAATTGAAACGCTTCTGGTTTTCTTTTCAACACCACAGGATGCTGTTAAAACCGCTAATATTATCATTTCAAACAATATCTTACCGAGGGCGCTTGAATTTATTGATAAATCAAGTACTGACTGTATTAAGGGCTATAAACAGGAAATCCAAATCCCTGAAGAGGTAAATGCTATACTGCTTATTGATATAGACGGAAATGAGGAAGCGGTTAAAAAAGAAATGTCTATTGTTGAAAAGATTATAGCAGAAAACAATCCGCTAAGGATAATTCCAGCAAAGAGTTCAAATGAACGCGATACGCTTTGGGAGGTAAGACGCGCCATATCTCCTGCACTTTACAATATAGCTCCATTTAAGATTAATGAAGACATTTGCGTCCCTAGAAGTAAAATATTAGAAATTTTACAAAGAATTGCTTATATAAATAAAAAATACCCATTCCTAAAAATTGCTAATTTTGGTCATATTGGCGATGGTAACATCCATGTTAATATCATGTATGGAAATGAAACACGGCATGGAGCAGAGGCCAAGAAGATGATTGAAGAAATTTTACGCAATGTAGTTGAACTTGGAGGGACAATTTCGGGTGAACACGGAATAGGAAATGTAAAATCAGGATTTTTATCCCTCGAAATACCCCCTAGCGAACTACAAATAATGAAAGATATAAAACGGTTACTGGACCCTAAAGGCATATTGAATCCTGGTAAGATGTTTTGCTAGATTTAAGTAAGTTTGGGGAGTTATATTAAAACGAGCACTACAAGTTTTAATTAGGTATTCGGCAAGTTTCCTTCTTTGCAAATGTCAATATAGAGACACGCTGCTGTGCGTCTCTATAGGTTCGGAATATCTAAAGGTTAAATTATTTCAAGAAATAAAGTAATATTATAATTTTACAGGGAGACTTTAATTTATGACATTATCAAGAATTGCAAGAGAAGTAAAAACATCCGCCACGCTTGCTATCACTGCAAAGGCGAAACAACTTGCGGCAAAGGGCATTGATATAATCGGCTTCGGCGCCGGAGAACCAGATTTCGATACGCCTGAAAATATTAAAAATGCAGCCATCAAGGCAATCAAGGACGGCTATACCAAGTATACGCCTACTGCAGGAGCGCCTGCACTAAAAGAATCAATCTGCGAAAAACTTTTAAAAGATAACAATCTAAAATACAAGCCCTCGCAAATTATTGTATCTGCCGGGGCAAAGCAGGCGATACTTAATATTGTCCTTGTCGTATGCGACACTGGAGACGAGGCTATTATTCCCTCTCCATACTGGGTGAGTTATCCTGAGATGGTCGTTATGGCTGGCGCTAAACCAGTATTTATAGAAACAACTGATAAAGAAAATTTCAAAATTACAAAAGAGTCACTTGCAAAGGCACTAACACCCAGAACCAAATTACTATTTATGAACAGTCCAAACAATCCAACAGGTATGGTGTATACAGAAAAAGAAATCAGAGAAATTGTTGGGTTTGCTGTAGAAAAAGGGCTTTATGTAATATCCGATGAGATATACGAAAAAGTACTGTATGACGGTGTTAAACATTTTAGCCCGGCAATCATTAATGATGAGTGTTATAAAAAGGTCATTACTGTAAATGGCTTCTCAAAGGTCTATTCCATGACTGGTTGGCGTCTGGGATATGCTGCCGGATACGAAGAAATCATTAAGGCTGCTACTAATATTCAAGATCATACAACATCTGGGGCAAATTCCATTACCCAACTAGCAGGCGTTGAAGCGATAAAGGGTAATCAGGATTCCGTTGCTAAAATGGTGTCCGAATTCGACAGACGCAGAAAATATGCAGTTGAAAAACTCAACAGAATAAAAGATGTATCCTGCTTATTACCACACGGTGCCTTTTATGCGTTTCCAAAGGTCTCCGGTCTATATAAAAGGAAGATAAGCGGACAGACAGTAACAAATTCATTTGATTTGGTAAATCTCTTGCTAGAAAAGGCACACGTTGCGTTTGTTCCTGGCGCACCATTTGGAGCCGATGAATACATCAGGATTTCCTATGCAACATCAATGGCAAACATAGAAAAAGGACTGGATCGGTTTGAAAAGTTCCTGGCAGGCTAGATTCCGATAATGGACACATAATAAATATTGTGACAAAGGACATATTTTCTTTTACTTCTTTAATAGGTTTCTTATCATACTTCAATTCTTTATGTCTGACACTTCCTATGCTTTGATACAAAAACAAAAGCCTTGTAATTGGAATTATTTATTCAATTATTTCCAAAAACAAGGCTTTTATTATTTATTAATTCTTTTTTCAACATTATTGATGTTATCTGATTAATTTTAATTCTGGATAACACCAATTACAAAACAGGTAAATTTCATTCTGCCATGCAGTTTTCACCCTCATGCTTACATGCAGATTTATCCACATCTCCTGCCTTCCTCTTCCAGCCTAAAAGTAAATCTGTATACTCACCATGTTTCCAGAAATCATAAGCTTTATGTTGTATGCCTACATGATTCTCGAGTGCCTTTATTCTCCTCAGTCTGCTTGCCTCGCCTTTAATCTGTACAAGCCAACGGTCTTGTAAGAATGCACCCTTACCATATGTAGCGCCATACATCGCGCCATGAGCCATTGCTTTGTAAATGGCATTGGTTATATAAACAAGCATTTCAAAAGATTTGCATTCTATATCAGACACGGTGAACATCCTGCCTTCACCACCCACGAGACTGAACGTGTAATGTCCGGCATAGTCAGGTGCAAGGTCGCTTGGCATCGGATCGAGCATACCATCATTATAAAGATCTACAACAATCTTCATCGCCTCACGCCATTTTGTAAAGCTAACCTTCACTGCTTCATCCATAGCCTCTAACTGATCTGCGGCAAACCTTGGAGAATGACAACCCTTGCATGTATTGATCCAGTTCTGCCTCGACTCTCTAAACTTTGGTGCGCCACGGTCAACAAGTGACGTACCCATATGACTATTAATTGTCGAAGCCTTCTGGACGTTATGTTCACCGTCTTTCATGTGACAGAATGCACATGTGGGAGTTTTATAATTTTCCGGCTTCATGGGTTTTGACCAATCCCAGGTATGCTGCTCAGATTCATAAATCATACCATGATACGATTCCCTGTACATCTCGTACTCATAGTGATCCAAGCCAGTATGGCAGATACCACAATTATTGGGTTTTCTTGCCTCTGCAACAGAAAAATCATGTCTTGTATGACAACCGTCACACCTATTTTCAACTATGGCATGACACGTTGCACAACCCGTTACTTCCGCTTCTGGTTTTGCAATTTGCCATGTGGCTTCAACCGTACTTACATGAAATGCATATGTATGCGAACCAATCTTGCCACCACGGTGTCCTGCCTTCTGCTCAGGATGACACTCCCCGCAATGCTTCCACGAAGGCATGTGTAATTGCTGATGATTATTCCCGTGACACTTATCACATCCAACAACGCCCTTTTCTGTAGCTACTGCATGTTTGCTCTTTTTCCACTGTGCTACAATACCAGGCGTCTGGACTGTATGACACATTACACACTCATCATGTTTGAACTCACCAGAAACATTCATATTTGGCGTGTAATAATGGTCAGGATCGTACCATCTTATAAGTGGTAAAAACCTAAATAACTTTCCAAATTTACCCTCACCAGGAACAGTCTCTTCAGGTCCCGTATATGTCGCTGTTAAACCAGCATGATAAAGGTCTCCTAAATTATCCGGACCTGTTTTTTCACTAGTTAGTTCAGAAATAATTTCCTGAATTGTCCTTTTGTCTTTTGGGTGTGACCATGACTCCTCAATTTTAACCGGACTACCAGATGCTGATTCTACCTTCGCTTCCACTGGTTTTGGTTCTTCGACTGCGGGTTTTATCTGCGCCTCCTGTTTGGGAACGCTAACCTCCTTTTTTACACTTGTCTGCTCACAACCCAAAAAGGTGAAACCGAATAAGGCAAAAAAACCTACCGTATAAGCGCCTTTAATATAACTGCCCATATCCTATTATTCCTCCTTTCAAATTTTAACCAGCAAACATACATTTAAGATTTTACACGATGCAGTTCCGTTTATTTTTTTGTTATTTCTACTTTCCAGATTTCAGGTCCATTCTCAATATACTTCCAATCCAACTGTCCCGTACGCTCGGCATCTAACTGATACTTCAACGGCTTTGGGTCGTGGTCGTTTATCAGTATCATTGCCTCACCTTTTTTTAAACCATCGAAAGTATTGAATATTTTTGGGTGTCTTTCTCTTGGTATAATATTTCTTACATCTAATATAACAGGCTTACTCATATTTTCTCCCTAATTATCTCTCAATCTCATCACACACTAATAGCTAGAACTACCATTCTTTCAAGACACTTCATTCCCCTCGATGCGCCCTCCGGAGCAATAATTATCATATCTTTCTTCATGTCAATCTTCTTATTGTTAAGCGTAAATACTCCTTTACCTTCTTTCACATAAAAGATACCAATATGAGGTCCCGCATGAGGAGGAATCTCCTGTCCCGGTTCCATACATATAAGGGGCATCTTAACCTTTGGCGAAGCAAAAAGAATATTTGGTGTAAATTGCTCTTTGTTGAATTTTATTTTTTCTTCTAAATTTATAGTTTCCAAAGTTACTTGACTCCAAAGTTACTAAAACTTTTTAAATGTTTCCATTTACATAAAATTCACGAATATTTTACTAACTAAATTCAACTTCTGGCATAACAGAAGCGAAGAGGGTTTATTCTCTCTCTTCTTATTTATGTGAAAACTATAATTATGATTTTTTGTTCAATTCTTGCTTTGCAGCATGATTCAATTCTTTAACAAACTTTTCTATATCGGTACCGTGCATCATGCAGGCAAGATTTATATCCTCTGTGCCAAAAGATGGGCAATCAAAGCACCCCTTACCAAAATACTTGGTGAAAACCGCTTTTGTTGCCGGATATTTTTTGGTTACTTCTCCGGTACTCATTTTTTTTGTAATAAGTATGTCATTGCCCATATTTTCCCCTCCCATCTAATTTAATTATGATATAACAGACATCAACTTACGCCTGCGAGGGTGGCAACTTCCTGTTCTGAAAATTCAACAGGTGCGATATCTTCAATTCTCACCGGTAATCGTACATCTCTTGGAAGCGGGTCAATATGTTTTTTCCTGTAAGCCTTGCTTTGCATACTGCATGTCGGATACCTCTTGCTAAAATCCGGATGCGAAACCATTTTCTTCCATATCTCCTGAATCGGCATTTCACGTACATTTCCAAAGTTTATCGGATTAAAATCACAAGGATTAATATCGCCATACGCCGTCATATAAAATTGTGATTGAGCCCCATAACAACCCACACTCCGTGGAGAATTAATAATTGACATACAGTTTACACCCATAGGATTATCCATATCATGATATTTCCTTGAAATAGCAATTAATTGCTTTCTGTCTTCTGCAGTTAATATCTTTGATGTGTCTTTCAAAAACCTGCCGGATGGTATACAATCAAATATTGTTACTTCTGAAAAGCCTTGCTCCTGAACAATCTTTAAAAGCTTCTCCACCTTTCCAGTTTTAATTGATTCACTTGTCGTATAAGTTGAAATCCCCGTCAGTATGCCGGCTTTTCTACAACGTTCAGCACCTTTAAATGCCTTCTGATAACAACCTGGTACCGCCCTGAATTCATTATGTAATTCCGGCTCACTGCTGTCTATAGAAATATTCAGAGAAAATAAACCTGCCTTTGCAAGCCGCTTCACATTTTCCTCCGTCAAAAGCAACCCGTTGGTAAATATCATTACAATAGCCTTTGTTTTATCCACGTACTGAATGAGTTCGTAAAGTTCTTCTCTAATCAATGGCTCACCGCCCACGTAGATAACAAGGCTTGCTCCTAAGTCCAATGCACCATCTACCACCCTTTTTATTTCCTCAACGGTCAATTCTTTTTTTGTAGGGTCAATAAATGGGTCTGCACTGCAATGGATACACTGGCACTGACACTTATGAGTTATGGCAAGATTAGCAGTACCAGGAAATGCCATCTTATACAGCATCATTCGCAATTTTCTCTCAAGAAACCTCATCCCTGCCCGGCTAGGAAATGGCGGATTATAAAGATTATATACGTGCATTCCATTAATTTTGTCAATTACCTTTAGTGAATTTATCTTATCAAAAAACTGATCTACATAAGGCTGAAGCATTTTACCAAGTACTCCCCTGGCATTTCCAACAACCTTATTCTCTATAATTTCAGCGTCTATATGTAAAAAATCAAATGATGTCATTTTTTATCCTCCTTGCAAGACATCTAAGTGATTTTAAGATTTTTTTCTATCTCACGCAAGATATCATTCGCAACCTCAATAGCTCTTAAACCTTCCTCACCGGAAACTACAGGTTCTTTATGATTTACTATACAGTCAACAAAAGACTCAAGCTCTTTCTTTAGCGGTTCATAATCGTCCATCTTTATATGTTCTATCTTAAGTAAATCTCCAAAGACATAACTTTTGAGGTCTGCAATAGTGGAAACATTAGTGTCACAGATGTTTAACGACTTTAATGTCAGTTCCGGTGATTTTTTATATATTAATGCATCTTTTTTCTGATAATCAATAGAAATATATGAATCTTCAGAAAATAATCTTATCTTACGCATTGGTGTAATTGAAACACGGCTCGCTGTTACATTTGCCACACATCCATTCTGAAATTGAATCCTAACATTGGCAATGTCTTCTTTATCTGAAATAACGTTCACACCAACAGCATCAAATTTTTTTACCTTTGAATTAGTTATGTAAAGCAGGATATCAATATCATGTATCATCAGATCAAGTACCACACCAATATCTGCAGACCTAAAAGTAAATGGACTCAACCTGTGACATTCAATAAACCTGGGATTAACCGATAGTCTTTTAATTGCAGCTATTGCAGGATTAAATCTTTCAATATACCCTGCTTGAAGAACCAGTCCCCTTGCTTTGCTTATATCTATTAATTCTCTCGCCTCTAAAACTGTCCCTGTCATTGGCTTTTCTATCATGACATGGACACCGTGCTGCAGGAAGTCTTTTGCTATGGCGTAATGTGACTTTGTGGGTACTGCTATACTTACTGCCTGTATTTTATCTATTATATCCTTATAATTTAAAAAATAACGGGTATTGTATTGTTGAGCGACTTTTTCTGCCTGTTTGCGTTGTATATCTACAACACTAAACAACTCTACTCCAGGCATTTCTGCATAGACCCTTGCATGTTCTTTCCCAAGATGCCCAACACCCACCACTGCAACTTTTAATCTATGCATATTAATACTAATGGGTAGCTAATGCAGAATATCGAAAACATTCCCGATATCTTCCGAACTTACCCTTATCAATATTTTGCAAAAAAGTAATAAGATATTTAACTTCGGGAGAAATATCCTTTTGTTTTTCCATTTCCTCTAAAGTAGTGTGTCTGTTTAATTCATCCGTACGAAATAACAACTTAAATGCCTCTTTAATATCTTCGATCTGTTCTCTTGAAAATCCCTCTCTCTCTAAACCAACAACATTAACCTGTCGTATTCTGGCTGGATGTCCCTCAATAATAACATAAGGTGGAACATCCTGGACAACTCTGGTAAGACCTCCCACATATGCATATCGTCCAATAGTCACAAAAGGTTGTACACCAACAAGTCCCATTAACTTCGCGCCCTTTTCCACTATAATGTGACCACCAAACAATACTCCATTTGCCAATAATACATTATCCTCTAAAATGCAGTCATGAGCAATATGAGCGCATGCCATGATAAAGTTATTGTTGCCAAGCATAGTCTTTCCACCACCGCCAGCAGTACCTACATTTATAGTCACACATTCACGAATAACATTGTTATCGCCCATCAAAAGGGAGGTACTCTCACCACGGTACTTAAGGTCTTGAGGTTCTTCACCCAAAACCGCATTTGGATAAATAACATTATTTTTACCTATCGTTGTATTCCCTGTTATCGTCACATTATTTTTAACAATCGTTCCTTCTCCAATAGTAACATTGGATCCTATCACCGAAAAAGGCCCTATTTCAACATCGTCACCTAGAACTGCGTCGGGATGTACTATTGCCGATCGATGAATTTTCATTTTATTTTCCATTCAATCTGACATTCTATTTTTTCGCATTCCTATGTAACTTCTTTCATCTAGTCTATTCATGCAACTTTTACAATCTTTTTTGCCAATTGAACATTTAAAGAATGTCCAGATTTATTTGCTATTATACGTCCATGAATTAAAACGTTAGCCAGATAAAGGTCTCCTATAAGATCAAGAACCTTATGCCTTACAAACTCATCCGGAAACCTTAATTCTGCAGATTCCATAGAAATAGGTTTTGTAATTTTTCCGTCTTTATGCACGATAATACTATTTTCGTCTGTAATGCCTTTACCCAAACCAAGTTTTTTAAACTCATCAACATTTGTGCTTAATCCAAACGTCCTTGCAGGCGCAATTTCTTTACAGAAATTTGACTCAGTTAATTCAATATCGTAAGTCTGCTTTTTTATAAAAGAACCACTGAAATCAATTGTATAAGAGAGCATAAATCCTCTATCATGCGGTACTGCTATAATACTTGCATCTCCATTATTTACCATGATAGGTGTCTTTACTGTAAAAATTTTCTTTCTACCACCGAGACTCACAATGCGCGCTTTCCTGAGAACTTCAAGAAAATGCTGCGCACTACCGTCTCCTGCAGGGATTTCTCTACCATTTACCTCTATCTCTATATTATCAATCCCTAATCCTGCAAGAGATGCCATAAGATGCTCTACGCTTTCTACCTCTGCTTTCTCATTTTTCAGAAAAATGCGCTTATAACTGTTTGTCAACGCATGCACACTAGCGCTTACTTTCGGCCGCCCTGGCAAATCCACACGCACAAAATATATACCTGCATTTAATGGCGCGGGTTTAAAATGGAGACTTGTGGATTCTCCACTAAACATCCCTATGCCAGAGTATACCGCTTCACTGCCAATTGTCTTCTGAGTAATGTCCACAAACTACTTTCCCTTGCCTGCCTCTAAATGCTTTTTGTTTAATGCCTCAACTACCTGGTTTGTAATATCAACCGTGTCAGAATGATACAAAACCATCTTTATATTCACTTTATACTGAAGCTCGGAAATCCCTCCACCCTGTAACTCCGGTTCTTCTGTTTTTATAATAAGGTCGTATTGCTCACGTTTTCCAATATTCTCTATTTCACTACAAACCTCTGTATAAATACCCTGGAAATAGTCCTTAAATTTTTTCACCAAAATCTTCTCGGCAAACTTTGCATAAGATTCCAGTTCCATATTCTTTCTTTCAAAGTTTTCCTCTTCTTTTTTTCTGATGTCACTGCCAAGGTCCAGCAACTGTATCTTCTCATTCAAACCCACAAGTTCTTTTTTCTTGTCAGAAAGCACCTTCTGACACTGCTTTTCCTGTTCTTTTAGCTGCGCATCAAGTATCTTCCTCTTCTCATATTTCTCAAATACAGAGTTTAAATCAACCACACCGACCCTTAAACCCCTGCCAGCGCCATAGTCTTTTGCCTTCATTGACGATGCAGAAAACGCAATTTCCTTTTGAGACGGACCAGCCTGGTCCTGCTCTTTTGCATGTAAATCACCCATCAAAAACGATGCACATGTTAAACTTAACGCAAAACCAAAAACAATTTTCATGTTTCTATCCTTACAATATAACTTCCATGGTTTCATAATTAAAAGCTACTGCCTCCTCCAAAATTAAATGAAAAAGCCTCTGTTTCATCCGCATCCTCTTTTATAATAGGAATACCATAATCAATTGATATCGTAGAGCGGCCAAGAAATGGTATACTCAACCTTAAACCAGCTCCAGCAGACAACCTGAAGTTGTCAAAATTAATATCGCTAACACTCTCGTCAACCTTTCCACTATCAATAAAAACTGCCGCACGTACAGTATCCTTGTAAATCGGTATAAGATACTCTGTATTCATTAAAACCAACACATCGCCACCGATTTGATCACCTGTTTTTTCATCAACAGGAGATACGCCTCTATAATTAAACCCTCTGAGAGTACCATACCCTCCCGCAAAAAATCTCTCAAATATGGGAACATCCTCAGTAGTTGTTGACTGGACAATGCCAAAGGTGCCTCCGTATGCTATAACATGCTTTCCCCACTTGGGTACTTCGAAAAGCGGCATATACTTTACAGAATGTATTTTGTATTTCACCAAATTCACATCCACACCAGAATACTCAATTGAGGTGTCTCCTTCAAAACCCTTCGTTGGCGTGTATATATTATCTGTCTTGCTTATGTTTGCGGATAAAACAATACTGGATTTCAGGTAATTTCCCTCTGCATCCAGTACATCCTGAGAAGTGCTTTCCTCCGAATCCCACCTTTCAATATCAATATATTCAAATGCAGGACTTAACCTTACAAAAAAGTCCATCATAATTTCTCTACCAACAGAAACGCTTGAACCCATCGTTTGATGCTGATACTCCTCATACCATCTTAGATAATCAAACATACTTACACCAGCACTATATGGAGAATCAAAAACAGCGGGATTCGTCAAAGACATCATGATTTCAGTCCTCTCGAAACCGGGACTGAACCTCAGGGTTAATATCTCACCTGCTCCACGAAAGGCATTACCTTCCAAAAAATCCGTCCAGCTTTTGGGAAGATCAAAGACGTCAAAGTTCCTGTCAGTATAAGAGATATCACCAAATGCGCCTATGTTTGCACCGTAACCTCCACCAAACCGCAACATTCCTGTCCTTCCTTCTTTAACATCAAGCAATATATTCTGCTTGTTTGGTTCAGAACCAGGTTCAAAATTTATTCCTGCAGGCATACCCGATTCCATATCAAAATATCCGGTATTCACCAAACGTCTCTGGCTATCACGTATCTTTTCCGTATCCAGTCTTTCACCCGGATAAAAAGTAAGCTGACGTCTGATTACATTGTCTCTGGTCTTATCGTTTCCTGTAATTTTAACTTTCTCAATGTAGTACCTGTCTTTTTCATCTATATCAAAAGATATATTTACCTTAGCCCCTTCTGAATCAAACGTATGTTTTTCTTTAACAGCAACAGCAATATATCCCTGCTCTCCGTAAATCAAACGCAACTGATATGTATCCTTTTCGACTGCATCAAGAAAGAAAGGGCCGCCTTCTTTTAACTTTATCTTTTCTTTTAACTCTTCTTCAGTAAAAAGATTTGTACCATTTATACTCAGGCTTTTCACATAATATCTTTCGCCTTCTTTTATATGAATGGTAATGAACATGTCAGAATTATCCTCGCTATATGCCATTTCCCATCCAACTTCAACATCCAACCATCCATTATTCATATAAAACTCTTTTACCTTTGTAATATCAGTATCAAACTTTTTCTTGTCAAATCTGCCAGGGAAAACAAAAGATGGAAAATGCTTCTGCTTTGTTTCTACCTGCTTAAGGAGTTTCCTTCTTTTAAAACCAGTGTTTCCCTCAAAATTAATCTTGGCAATACGGGTCTTGGGTCCTTCTTCCACGTTAAAAACTAATACTGTTTTACCATCAACTACCTTACTTTCTGCATGCACCTGTACCCTGTAAAAACATTTTTTTATGTAATACTCTCGAATCTTTTCCTCATCCATTTTAAGTAAATAAGGTTTTACATAATCTCCTACTTTTATTTCTATCTGTTTTTTTAGTATTTTAGTTTTAATCTTTTTATTGCCATGAAACTGTATTTCATCTATCACCGCACGTTCTGTAACAATAAAAACAAGTTTGAAACCGTCTTTTATGTCTTCAAGTTCTACTTCTATATTGTCAAAGAACCCCAGCGACCATATTGAATCAACGTCCTGGCTTACCAACTGTGGGTCGTATAGGTCCCCTTCCCTTACCCTAATACTGCTTCTAACTGCCGCCGTACTTATTCTCTGGTTGCCTTTAATTTCAATCTTTTTAATAATACCTGCTACTTTTTCCTGGTTTTCAGCACAAATTGAAGTTAAATACCCGAAAAACAAGGTTAGAACAAGCATTGCGATTATACTCGTTGCCTGCAATAAAACCTTGTCTGGTTTCATTTGATACCCACCGAGGCTAAACTTTCGAAGCGCATAAAATGCGAAAGAAATGTTAATTTCACTACTCCAGTTGGCCCATTTCTCTGTTTGGCAATAATGAGTTCTGCCGTATCATCATCTTTTTCTGGGTCATAATACTTATCCCTGTGTAAAAGGATAATGACATCGGCATCCTGTTCAATAGACCCGGACTCACGCAAATCAGACATTCTTGGCCTGTGACCTTCCCTTGCCTCAACAGATCTATTTAACTGAGAAACAGCAATTACTGGTATGGATAATTCTCTGGCGAGTGATTTTAATCCACGAGAAATTATAGAAATTTCCTGTTGACGATTTTCTATCCCCCGTGGTGCTTCCATTAACTGTAAATAATCCACCACAACCATTTGTATATTATATTGCGCTTTCAACCTCCGCGCCTTTGCACGCACCTCCAAGACTGTAAGTCCTGGCGTATCATCAATAAAAATTGGGGCTTCTGAAAGAGACCCCATCCCGTAAGAAAGGGCACTCCACTGTTTATCCTCAAGAAATCCCCTTCTTAGTTTGTGCGCGTCTATACGTGCATGGGAACAGAGCATATTCTGAGCTACTTGCTGCGCAGACATCTCCTGTGAAAATACTATAACGGGTTTTTTTTCCACAATACCAATATGTTCAACCATATTCAAGGCAAGACTAGTCTTACCCATACTTGGTCTTGCTGCAATTATAATTAATTCCGATGACTGCAAACCACATGTACTGTCATCCAAATCATAAAAGCCCGTGGATAATCCTGTTAGTCTGCTCTGTCTGTCATGTAGACTTTCAATACGACTAAATGTGTCTTTAAGGATTTCATTTAACTTAGTTGACGAAACTCCAAACTTTTTCTGAGTAACATCAAATATGGCTCTTTCTGAAGCGTCCAGTAAATGGTCAGTTTCGACTGATTCATCAAAGGCTTGTTTTTGTATATTAGAAGCAACTTCTATTAAGTGCCTTTTGACCGCCTTTTCTCGTATTACATTTGCATAAAATTCTACATTTCCTATCGTGGGAACAGCGCTTTCCAGTTCTAAAAGATACCCTTCACCGCCGATCTTTTCCAGCAACGACCGCTTTTTAAGTTCTTCTCTGAGAATAACCAAATCAATCGGTATTCCCTTATCATAGAGGTCAATAATAATCTGAAATAATTCCTGGTGTGCTGTTTTATAAAAACTCTGTTTATTAAGAATAGGCACGACAAGACTGACAACCTCATTGTCAAGAATCATCGCACCCAGAACACATATTTCAGCCTCAATGCTCTGCGGAAGTGTGCGCTCAAGCAGGGTTTCAGCAACCATTATTATTGCCTTTTTAAATTATTATTTTTCTTGCTTATCAGTATCTTCTCTAACTACTGATACTTTGCATTTCGTTTGCATTTCAAAGTTTAAAGCAACCTGGACATCGTATGTACCGCATACTTTTATTGGATTATCCAATTTTACCATATCTTTGTTCACAGGATACCCTTCTTTCTCCAGCACTTCAGCTATGTTAGCAGGCGTAACAGAGCCAAACAGCTTTCCCTCTTCATTCGCTTTTACAAAAATCGTACAGGAAGCAGTAGAAATTTTTTCCAGAACGCCTTTTAGGCGCTCCCCTTCTTCCTTCAACTGCATTTCTACCTTTATCTTTTCTTTTTCTATTTGCTTTAAATTGGTAGGAGAAACATAAGTGGCTAATCCTTTCGGTAACAAATAATTCCTTGCATAACCATCCTTCACTTTAACGATATCGCCGATGCTTCCCAGCTTATCAACATTTTTCTTTAACAACAACTCCATTTTAATCTCCTCCTATGCAACATAAGGAAGCAGTGCCATAAATCTTGCCCTTTTAATAGAAATCTTTACCGAACGTTGATGACGCGCACAGTTACCAGAGCGCTTCCTTGAAAAAAGTTTACCCTGGATTGTAATGAGTTTCGGTAAAAACTGTGTATCTTTGTAATCCACAGCATCCATTCCCGCTCTACAAAAACGACATTTACTTGTTTTGTTTAACATCTTTCTGGTCATTGTCTCTTATCCTTCAAAAAATCCTATAAAAAACTTTAAAATGGTATTTCTTCATTATTAATATCAACGTCTCCAGGCACAGAATCAGATGAACCGCCTCCTTTCGACGAATCCCCTGTGGTCTCCTGTTGGCGTTTGGAAGTCGCACCGATAAATTGAAAATTATCGGCAACAACACGAAGTGTACTCCTCTTTTGTCCATCTTTTGTTTCCCACTGATTGAATTGTAAACGTCCCTCAATAAAAATTGGATTTCCTTTATTGAAATATTCACCTACAATTTCAGCTCTGCGCCCAAAAATACTAACATCAACGTAACACACATCTTCCTTCTGTTCCCCAGTTTTAGCAGTCCAAGCCCGATTGATCGCTATTCCAAAGCTTGCTACAGCTAATCCTGTAGATGTATACCTCAACTCCGGGTCTCGGGTCAGATTTCCCATTAGAAATACTTTATTAAGACTTGCCATATATAACTCCGCTATGTATTATATAGCAGTAAATTTAAGTACACCTCAAAATATAAAAGCGGTCGAGTACCCGCTTAAATAACAAAGTTGTAATATTATATAACGAAAATATAGGGTAACTACAATGTATGTTAGTGTATCTATGACCCTTCTAGGTATTTACAGGACCAACGCCTTCCACAAGCAATTCTAACGCTTCCATTTCCGGTATCTTATCTGTAACCTTCTCCGCCGTGCTACTCACACCCATCTGAGACAAATCCTCAATTTTATTATCTTTTACAATCAGAAAACGAATAATAGAATCAACAAATTGAAAGTCTCTCTTTATTGTAGTAATAACACTGCTTTTCGCATTGAAATGTATTAAAAGATATGTCCCTCTCCTATGCCCTTTAATTTTATATGCTAATTTTTTTTCACCCCACTTTTCAGTTTTAATGATCTCAGCGCCATTTTTTTGTAAAACAACGTGGATTTGATTAACCACATTATCCCACCCAGTAATGGCGCGTTCATTATCAATTAAAAACAAGCCCTCATACATTTTCAAATTCTTTTCCTCCCAATTATTATATACTAATACATAAAAAATTACATCTCAAAGATTAATTTAATTAAATTTATTCATACATACCTCGATACCTTCGAAAATCCATGTTCTTAAAGCCAGGCAAGCCCTTTCGATGGTTTCAGCAATTGTTCCCTCTTCTTCTTTTGAAAATGAAGAAAGCACATACCCACTTGGGTCTTCAGCCTCAGGATGTCCTATTCCTACCCTCAAACGAGAAAAATCAGTAGTTCCCAAATAAGTTGATATGGATTCCAAACCTCGATGCCCACCACAACCGCCCTCACTCCTTAAACGTATCTTTCCCAGCGGCAGATCCATATCATCACATATAACTAGAATATTTTGCAAGTCACACGTATACATATCTACAGCCTCTTTTACAGCCGGTCCACTAACATTCATATAAGTTTGTGGCTTTAATAATACAACTTCTTCATCATTAACCAGTTTCTTTGAAAAAAAAGATTTAAATTTCTTCTGAGTAAATTCCATTTCATGCTTCTGTGCGAAATGGTCTATTACCATAAACCCAAAATTATGCCTAGTTTTTATATACTTCTCCCCAGGATTACCTAATCCTATAATAATCTTCATTAATAAACGCCAGATTAAGTCTTTTTCCCTGTTTCTGGCGGCGCTTCTTCCTCTCCCTCTTTTGGTTTCTTGGTTATAACCTCAGGCTCAGCAAGTAATTCTTCTTCAGACACTGCCTTTTCTTCAACAACATGATGCACAGATGCAACAACCGCCTCAGGATCAGATACATAGTGAATACCGTCTAGTAATGGTAATTCCTTAACATGTAATGACTTTCCAATTCCTAACTCAGATATATTCAATTTTATCTTTTCTGGAATTACTGTTGGAAGACATTCTACCTCAACATCTTTCATAACATGGGTTAATACACCGCCTTCTTTAACTCCAACAGACTCACCAGACAATTCTATAAGGGTTCTTACTCTAACCTTCTCGTTTAAATCAACCCGAGAAAAATCCACATGGAGTATGCTATCCCTAAGGTTGTCATATTGTACATCCTTTATAAGAGCGGATTCTTTTTTATTATCAAATGTTAAAAAAACCATCCTTGCCTTGGCGCGTAATATATGCACAAAATCGTCTTCCTTTAAAGAAAGCATAACATTATCTTGTTTGTGCCCATATAAAATGGCTGGAATCTTTCCAGCATCCCTTAGCTTTCTGACAGCTTTACTTCTTTTAGTATTTCTTTTTTCTGTTTTCAATTCTAAAATCTTCATCTATTAATTACTCCATATAAACATAAAATTATTAAACAAACAGAGAACTTACAGACTCATGCCTGTGAATTCTCATAATCGCATCTCCTAATAGCCCGGCAATGGATAACACCTTGATTTTATTACCCAGCCCCCGTGCTTTTTCATTTAGAGGAATTGTATCCGTTACTACAATTTCTTTAATTGGTGCAGTAGATAGCTTTTCAACCGCAGAACCACAAAATACAGGGTGCGTTGCACCAACGTAAATATCTTTAGCACCCTTCTCCTTTAATACATTAGCCGCCTGTGCAATCGAACCTCCTGTAGCAATCAAATCGTCAATCATTACGACATTTTTATTAGCTACATCCCCTATTACAAATCCTATCTCAGTCTCCTCGGGTCCAACCCTTCGTTTATCAACGATAGCCATTTTTATTCCCAATTTTTTTGAATAATTCCTGGCTAACTTTATACCTCCAACATCAGGAGTCACTACCACCAGATCATCGGACTTTATTCTTTCAAAATATTTCGAGATTATCGGAAAGGCGAATAAATGATCAACAGGAATATCAAAAAACCCCTGAATCTGAGCAGCATGTAAATCAACTGTGAGTACACGATCAGCGCCTGCTTCTGTAATAAGATTTGCAACCAATTTTGCAGTTATAGGTACACGTCCCTCGTCCTTTCTGTCTTTTCTAGCATATCCATAATAAGGCAAGACAGCAGTAATGCGCGCTGCTGATGCCCTTTTCAAGCAATCTATAAATATAAGCAATTCCGTCAAATTTTCATTAACAGGTGAACATGTTGGCTGTACCAAAAATACATCTGCACCACGAACATCTTCATTTACTTTCAGGTCAATTTCACCATCTGGAAAGCGCCCTACATAGGCATTGCCAAGCTGAATTGATAAATGCTCGCAAATCTTCTTTGCCAACATAGGGTTTGCATTTCCAGCAAAAATCTTGAAATGGTTAATCTCTTCAAGTCTTCTTTTTTTATCCATTTTTCCCCTTCTATGCCAGAAAAACCAATATTTACATCATATAACAAATCTTTATATCATCGCCTATTCTTGTGCCTGATTTTAAATAAGCAAATGGCCCGATACTGCATCGTTGGCCAATAACAACATCTTTACAAATATATGTAAAAGGATATATTTCCGTCCCTTCGCCTATTTCAACATGATTCTCAATAAATGTATTTGGCGTATCAATAATAGTTACACCTCGTTCCATTAATGAACAGATTATTTCTTCGCTTCTCAATTTATTTGCTACCGCTAAATCACGTTGATTATTTATTCCCATTACTTCAGCCGTGTTTTCACTAACAATATTTTCTATCTTTTTCCCTTTATTATATAAAATTGATATAACATCTGTAAGATAAAACTCACCTTTTTTATTATGTGGTACAATTAAATCTATTCCTTCAAGAAGAGACGATACTCTAAATACATATATACCCACATTTATTTCTTTAATTTTCAATTCATCTGTACTTGCCTCGCCACTCTCAATAATTTCTTTTATACACCCTTTATAATCCCTAGAAATCCGCCCATACTCTTGTAGATTATCCAGATAGGCTGTCAATATTGTTACATCTGCATTTGTTTCAGCATTTTTAACAAGCAACCTTCTTAATGTCTGATCTTTAATAAAAGGGGTGTCTCCATTCAATATAATAATAGTATCGGTTGAATCAGTAATAAGAAGATGTTTCGTAGATTTTACAGCATCTGCAGTCCCTAATTGCTCCTTCTGCTCTACAAACTCAACCGATCTTCCTTTAAGACATTCTTTTACGGCTTCTTTTCTATCTCCTACTATAACAATAATTCGCTGAATTCCAACATTATGTAAAGCTTCAACAACGCATTCTAAAAGTGTCGTTCCGCATACCTCATGTAATACTTTGGGTTTCAAGGAACGCATCCGCGTCCCCTTCCCGGCAGCAAGAATTATTGCAGTAGCTAATCCCATTTCCTATATTCACAAAAACACACAAAACTCATCAATCCTGTTTATCGTCATAAAACAAGTGGCTACCCGGGGAGGACTCGAACCTCCAATGAGAGAACCAAAATCTCTAGTGTTACCATTACACCACCGGGTAGCATCCATTAGAAAATATTCTTAAACTACCTAACCACTATATTCAACCAATCAATACAGCGCCTTTATCAGCAGATGTAACACACTTTGCATATCTGGATAATAAACCCTGTTTTACTTTTGGTTCAAGTGGCATCCATTTTGACTTACGTTTTATTAACACCTCTTTAGAAACATTCAAATCTAACTTTCTACCAGGAATATCTATAACTATTTCATCACCATCTTCTACGAGGGCTATAGGTCCACCCACCATCGCCTCTGGTGAAATATGACCTATACATGGCCCCTGTGTTCCGCCAGAAAAACGTCCATCAGTAATTAATGCGACAGATTCACCCAAACCCATACCTACAAGCGCTGCAGTTGGAGATAACATCTCCCGCATTCCAGGCCCACCACGAGGGCCCTCATAACGAATAACCACAACAGTACCTCTGTTAATTTGCGAACCCATAATAGCTTTCATGGCTGCTTCTTCACTATCAAACACCTTTGCTATGCCTTTAAACTTCATCATCTTTTCTGATACAGCACTCTGTTTAACCACTGCACCATCAGGTGATAAGCTCCCATACAATACAGCAATACCGCCTTCCTTATGATACGCCTTCTCTTTCGTCCTTATTACATCCTCATCATAAATTTCTGCTCCATTCGCAATCTCTTTTGTACTCTGTCCACTAACAGTTAAACAATCATTCAAATCATCGGACAGCCTTTTCATAACAGCAGGAATACCGCCTGCATAATATAAATCTTCTAATAAATATTCACCGCCAGGCTGAAAACTTGCTATATGAGGGGTTCTGGAACTGATTGCATCAATCAATTTTAAATCAATTTCAACGCCTGCCTCTCTTGCTATAGCCGGAATGTGTAAACAGGAATTCGTTGAACCGCCTAATGCCATATCAACAATAATAGAATTTTCAAATGCCTTCCTGGTCATTATCTTTCTTGCAGTAATATCCTTTTTTACAAGCTCCACTACCTGCTGACCGCTTTTGTATGCAATCCGCTCTTTTTCCGAAGAAATAGCTAACGACGCTGCACACCTAGGCAGAGACATACCCAAAGCCTCAGACACGCAAGCCATTGTATTTGCTGTATAAAGCCCCTGACATGAACCTGGACCGGGACATGCCTCCATTTCCAGGCATGACAGTTCGTTATCGTCTATTTCTCCTTTAAGTCTCCTTCCAACCGCCTCAAATGTATCTTTTACCAAAGATAACTTACGCTTACCCAAGCGACCAGAAATCATGGGACCCGCAGTAACAACAATACCCGGGATGTCCAATCTGGCAATACCCATTAACATACCAGGGGTAATTTTATCACAGTTTGTTAACATCACCAAACCATCTAAACAGTGGGCACTGACCACACATTCTATAATATCGGCGATAAGGTCTCTGGAAGCAAGTGAATAACGCATCCCTTCGTGTCCCATTGCAATCCCATCGCAAATACCAGGAACACCGAAAATAAAACTAACGCCACCACCTGCATGAATACCCTTTTCAATTGCCCTCTCAAGCGCTCGCATGTGGACATGACCCGGAATAAGGTCTGTAAAACTACTCGCTATCCCAATAAAAGGTTTGCATAAGTCGTCCTTATTTAAACCAGTAGCGTATAAAAGTGCACGTGCAGGAACACGTTCTAAGCCTTTAGTAATCTTATCACTACGCAATTAATTATATCCCAAAAAACAGTTCAAACATAAATCATTATAACTATATAATATAAAACTGTTTTATTATATCTAAAAGGTTTTTAATGTCAAATTAAAACTATTAGCTCGCTATCTTAAATAGGCATTTTACAGGATTTTACACAGTTACTTAATTACTATCACCACTCAATTTTCCCTTGACTTTCAAATTATATTATGATGAAATTTTATAGTGTATTTACCTACCAAAATGAACTTCTTTATATAAACATGGTCTTAATTAGTGCATGTCTGATTGGTTTGAATTGTCGTTTTGACGGACAATCCAAAACAAACACAACGCTTGTTTCTACTTTAAAAAACACACACTTTATACCTTTTTGTCCGGAACAGCTTGGTGGTTTACCCACACCGAGAAGCCGTGCCTGGATCACTAATGGTGACGGTAATGATGTGTTAGCTGGAAAGTCAAAGGTAATTAATGAAGCAGGAACCGACGTAACGCCTCAATTTATAAAAGGTACAATTGAAACTGAAAAACTGCTCACACTCTTTAATATAAAAAAGGCATATCTCAAGAGTAAAAGCCCATCGTGCGGTATTGGAAAAATTTACCACGAACAAAATTTAGTAGACGGCAACGGAGTTTGTTCCAGTATGCTAATTAAAAAAAATATCGAATTAATTAATGTTTAACTACATCCCAAGGAGATTTTATGGCTCGTATCGAAGAAATTGAATTGCCCCAAACTAAAAAACCGGGTATTCATAGACGACTTTATAATTGGACATTACACTGGGCGCATACCCCGCACGGAGCCATTGCCCTTTTTGCGTTAGCCTTTTGTGAATCATCATTCTTCCCGATACCACCAGACGTACTATTAATGGCACTTGCCTTTTCGATTCCAAAAAAATCTTTTAAATATGCTGCAATCTGCTCAGTAGGTTCTGTTCTTGGTGGATGCTTTGGTTACTTCATTGGATATCAGTTCTTTGAATATATTGGACAACCAATCCTTAATTTCTATGGTATAACGGAAAAATTTAATGTGATTAAGGATAAATATAGTGCTAATGCATTTGCTGCTGTAGCTATTGCGGGGTTTACGCCAATTCCATATAAAGTCTTTACAATTGCAGCAGGCGTATGCAAAATTAACATCTGGACATTTATTATTGCCTCTATCGTTAGTCGTTCTGGAAGATTTTTTATAATAGCAACTCTTACTTACATTTTCGGAGCAAAAATCAAAGATTTTATTGATAAATATTTTAATATAATCTCCATTGCCTTTGTAATTCTGCTAATTGCGGGCTTTTTCCTTGTAAAATTATTTAAATAGGTGAACATATATGAAGCAATTATTTATAACGAATTTCCTGCTAATTGCTATACTATTTCCCTTTACAATTAATGCACAAACAGATATAAAACCTACATGGGAACCGCAGGTAGCGGGGCGTTTTTACCCGGCGACGGAAAGCGTTCTAAAAGATCAGATTAATATATTTTTCAAAAACGTTCCAAAGCAAACCATTAATGGCAAACCAATCGCGGTCATCTCGCCTCATGCAGGGTATCAGTACTCAGGACAGGTAGCGGCTTTTGTATACAACGCCATAAAGAACTGTGGGTTTAATAGGGTTATCGTTTTAGCTTTTCCACACAGAAGTCCTAAGCCTTACCGTGGAGTTTCAATTCTAAATGTAAGAGAGTTTAAAACTCCACTAGGTAACATCCCAGTAGATCATGAAGCCTGTAATCAATTACTCAATTCATCAAGTGAAATAATACAAAACACTCAGCAAAAAGTCATAAATCTTTTTGGAACATATGAGGGTGCTTATCAAGGCGAACACTCTTTAGAAACGCAGTTACCATTTTTACAAATGTCTCTCGTTGACTTTAAATTAGTTCCTGTAATGGTTGGTGTGCTAATAGACGACGATTTTGACCAGGTTGCTAATGCAATAAAACCATTAATGAATGACAAAACTATTGTAGTAGTAAGTTCCGATTTTACCCATTATGGCGAGGGTTTTGGTTATGTCCCATTTAAAAAAGACATCGAGAACAATATTAAGGCTCTCGACTATGGTGCATTCAATAAAATAATTAATAAGGACTTCGAAGGATTTAAGAAATACAAAATGCAAACTGGAATAACCGCTTGCGGAGTACATCCAATTGAATTACTTCTTAAACTTTTACCGGAAGACGCGCATGGTGAAATTCTTAATTACGATACATCTGGACGACAAACGAATGATTTTTCTCACTCTGTAAGTTATGCATCCATAATATTTACAAAACCTTCTAAATCTGGGCATTATGTCCCAGAACCAGGAACACAGGACACACCGTATGTCAGTTTAACTGAAGACGAAAAAATACAGTTATTATCTCTCGCCAGAAATACATTAGAAACATTTATTAAAACGGGAACTCCACCTAAATTTGATATTACAACAAATAAAATTTCTCCTAAACTTTACGAAAAATATGGAGTATTCGTTACCCTTAAAAAGCACGGCGAACTAAGAGGCTGTATCGGACACATATTACCAAAGACATCACTTTTTCAGAGTGTAATTGAAAATACAATTAACTCATCTTCTAACGACTGGAGATTTAATCCAGTTAATGCCACAGAAACACCTGATATCACTATTGAAATTTCCGTACTGAGCCAATTACAAAAAATAAACAGCCCTGGCGAATTTACAGTGGGTAAAGAAGGAATCGTTATCAGGAAAGATAACAATGGGGCAGTATTCCTACCACAGGTTGCTACTGAACAGGGCTGGAGTCGGGCAGAAACCCTTTGCCATCTTTGCAGAAAGGCAGGACTTCCAGCAGATGCATGGCAGGAGGACGGAATGGAATTCTACATATTTACTGCAAATGTTTTCCATGAAAAAGAAAAATTATGATATAATTTTTTTTAAAATATTTATTCACTTGTTATCTTAATTCAGAAGTTAAATTTACTTGGATACACAAGCAAAAAAAATTCTTTTAGAAATTGCACGAAACAGCGTCGAGGCTGCTGTAAAACGAGAGCCTACACCTGATATTTTCTCAGATCTTCCAGAACTTCAGGAAAAACAGGGTGCTTTTGTTACTCTGAAAGTACATAACCAACTTCGCGGATGTATAGGTTCTTTTACTTCGGACTTGCCCCTGTACAAACTAGTATCAGAAATGGCTGTTTCGGCCGCCACCGAAGACCCCCGTTTTACCTTCAATCGTATTAAACCACCAGAATTAAACCGTATTGAAATAGAAATTTCTGTCCTTTCACCTTTAAAGCGTATCAAAAATCCTTTAGATTTTGAACTTGGCAAACATGGAATATTTATCAAAAAAGGGGGGCTTACCGGGTGTTTCTTACCTCAGGTTGCTGTTGAAACAGGATGGAGTAAAGAAGAATTCTTATCTCATTGTTGTTCAAGTAAGGCGGGTTTACCAGATAATGCATGGGAATACGGGGATATTGAAATTTACATCTTCACAGCAGAAATAATCGAAGAAAAACTACACAAGAAAACCTAAATAAAACTTAAAAAATTACTTCTTCCTTCCCTCAACAATACGTCCCGCGTAAAAGACTACACCACCTATAAATAGAAAAAGCACCTCCGTCTTCATAGAATCTTTTGCTATACCAAAATAAAGTGAATAGAAGACAAGAAGGATTCCAATAATTTGTAAAATTCTACCAAAATTCACATCGTTACCCTCAAACAAAATATCAAATTCAGAAAAGTTACAACTGGGAACAATCAAGACGTGTTCTCTAACTATACAAAAAATAACAAGCTTTTATTCAGAACGAAGTTAAACATCTTACTAAACATTATATTCCCAAACACCAAGATTCACTAAATCATTTATTTATATATAAAACAGGTGTTTATTTCCCCATGTTTATTTTATCTGCAAGTTCAATTGCTTTTAACAATCCTTTCGCCTTATTCATTGTCTCTTCGTATTCCCTTTCAGGTACAGAATCTGCCACAATCCCTGCACCAGCCTGTATGTATGCTTCATTGCCTTTTAGTATTATTGTGCGAATTGTAATACACGTATTCATGCCCCCAAAAAAATCGAAATATCCTACCGCACCACCATACGGACCGCGTTTGGTAGGTTCTATCTCATCAATAATTTCCATTGCCCTTATTTTGGGTGCACCTGTTAATGTACCAGCAGGTAGGCAGGCCTTTAATGAATCAAATGCACTTTTATCCTCCCGCAATTTACCACAAACACTCGAAGTTATATGCATCACATGTGAATATTTTTCAATCACCATCTTTTCATCTATACGAACGCTTCCGTATCGCGAGACACGACCAACATCATTCCTCCCCAAGTCTAAAAGCATAATGTGTTCAGCTCGTTCTTTTGGGTCGGAAATCAATTCCTGTTCAAGACGCATATCTTCTACATCATCCTTACCTCTTTTTCTGGTACCTGCTATCGGCCTCACAGTTATATCTTTTCCCTCAACCTTCACCATAACCTCAGGAGATGCCCCGATAAGTTTTAAATTCCCCATCTTTAGATAAAACATATACGGAGATGGATTAACTACCCGCAACACACGATAAATACTAAATGAATCCGTATTTGTTTGTGTTTTTAAACGCTGAGATATCACTGCCTGAAAAATATCTCCGGCGCATATATATTCCTTGCAACGCCCCACAGACTTAAGAAAATCAGCCTTCCCAAAGTTCGAAGTGAATTGAATATTAATTTTGCTATCCACACTGACGTCGTCACACAAAGACATTACAGGTGTTCGAAATTTTTTAATTATATTATCAATTTTCTTAATCGCACCGGTATACAAATTCTCCAATGAATCACTACCTATTTTTGCAGAGGAAACAATATTAATCGTTTTCGTAAGATTATCAAAAATAATTATAGAATCGTAGAACATCACCTGAATGTCTGGGAGAAGTAAATCATCCTTCGGAACATTCGGCAACTCTTCGATATAACGTATTGCATCATAACCAATGTAACCGACTACGCAACTGTAAAATTTCGGTAAATCATTAACCTGTACCGGTATAAATTCCCCTATTTTTTCGTTCAAAAATTCCAATGGGTCTTTAACACAAACGCTTTCCTTTTTGGAGTTCTCATGTAATATCTCAACATTATTACCAAATGCTGTAAATTTAATAAAAGGGTTACTTCCCAAAATAGAATATCTGGAAATCTTTTCACCGCCAGCGGCGCTTTCAAGTAAAAAGGCATGGTCAGAATCTGAAATTTTCTGGAATGCAGAAACAGGGGTAAGCGTATCAGCAATTAATCGCCTGTAAACAGGCACAATGTTCCCCTTTGATGCCAATAACTTAAATTCTCCAAACGCAGGATAGTAAATTGAATTAAATTCTTTACTCACTTTAAATACCATAATAACAAAAAAAAATGGGTGTTGCAATCGCAACACCCATTTTAAGTCAACTAATTTTTAACTAACTGTTAAAAGATTAGAATGTAACTGTTGTCTGTAAATAGAACCAGTTGGAATCAATGTCATCAATGTTGTTTTCAATCCAGTCCCCAGCGCCAAACCATGAATATCCAGCTAAGATTTTCACGTTCTTATATAAATCATAGCTTACCGTCAAATCCACTTCCTGAGCCAGTTGATCACTGCTATCGTCAAATGCGGAACTACCATCAGCATTGAGTGGACGTGGTGTAGCAAGGGAGGCGTTAGCAAGATACCAACCGTCTTCTTCTTCGTCTAACAAGTAATAGTGATAATCAACCTGCATTGTCAACTTACTTGTTGGAACAACCTTTATGTTACCCCTGAAGTCATGTAAATTCTGCCATGAGAGCAAATCAATAAAACCATAGTTACCCTGCCAGTGATTTGTAGGATAAAGGTTATCAAATGTTTCGTGATCACCGTCGGTTCGATCATCGTCACCTGATGCAAAAGCATATTCGAAACCTATGCGCGGCGTCCATCCAACGTTCTTAAAGGTATAACCTGTCCTACCAGCAAATGCCCATGCCTCCTGATCCTGTTCGCCATAATCGCCAAACTGACCATGAGACTCTAACGTATAATCAACGGCATCCAAATTTGGTAGCTTACCATCAATTCTAGCACCAATGTCGTGAATTACAACGCCAGGATGATTACTTGCGCTTCCATCAGCGTCGTTTGGCTCGGCATATCCAGTTGCAGCAAGGGTAGCGTTGGTTGCCGAAGCATCCTGATCGTTCTTTTGGATATACATAAGCTCTAGTAATGCACCCGGTACAAGCTTCTTAAACGCTAACTGGGCTGCATACATATTCTCGTCTGAGTTGTTGCTGCCATCAACACCAAAGTAGCCGTCTTCGTCAACCTTCGTAGCAATTACTTCAGCATGAATACTATCAGTATCCCACAGGAACCTACCGCCGTCAAATACACGACCGTAGTTAGACCATACAAAGTTACCGATCACCCTGTGGTCACCCCATACGATTTCCTGACGACCAACTCTTATTGTTAACGGTGAATCAAAAAGCTTCTTTAAGTCAAAATATCCCTGATGTAAGTCGAAGATACTGTTCTCAAAACCGGCATTCGCATAACCTACTGTAGTACCCTCTGCGCCAAAAACTCTCGAATCCTGTAGCTGTATAAATACCCTTAAGTGCTCGTTAACATCTGCATCTGCCCAAATCCTTGTCTGATTCATTACATAATCATCGTCGGTTGCCGCAGAAGCATGCGGAGTTACAGCCTGGTTAGGCGTCCTAGCTGCACCGCCTAATGTAGCATTGTTTGTCGGTGTCTGATAAAAACCGTTAGCATACTCTGCCCTTGTCCTGATCTGACCGCCGAGTTTTACCTTCTTGGCAAACTCAGAGTATACATTTCCAGCAATGTCCTCTGCCTTTAGTGGCTGCTCGCCCTCTGCAACTGTCTTTATTTCTTCCTTCAAAGTAGTAACTTCATCTTTTAATGCCTCTACATCTTCCTTTGTTTCTGAAGATGTCGCAACCTTTTCTTGCTTAACCGATTCAATTTGCTCTGTCAAGCTTGAAACAGAAGCCCTCAAGGCATTCAACTCCTTCTCCATATCTTCCAGCGACGTTGCATCCGCAGCAAACGACTGAGCACAAGCCGCCACGCAGAAGACGGCAGTCGTTAAACCACCAATACATATCTTCCACAAAGCTTTTTTCATATTATCCTCCCATAATTAAAGTGTAATTTGACCCACATGAAATGTAATACACAATAAACATCGAATTTAAAACTAAACTCTGTCCTCCTTTCTCCTCCTCCTTCCAGCCTTTTTTCTTGAAGAGTTTAAATTAAAATCTCAACATAAGACTATGGCGAACGCATTATAGCTGTAAACTATCGAGTGTCAAGAAAATTATTTCCCTTAATATCAAGCCAATTAACTAGATAGTAATATAAAAAATACCTAATATATTAATTAAAAGCTTCTTTTCAATAATATATACTGCTAACAAACACAAATCATAGAATTAACACAAGATGAAACACTTTTTCACTACTACAAGCAAACAAATACTATTCCCAAAATATTATTTTAATCCAAATAGGGCGTTAACCTCTCATTAACATACACTTATAAACAGTCGGCAAGATAAAACAGATACAAAAAAGATTCTACACTTTTATTTTTTACTATTTCATATCTGAAACATTTTTTACATTTTGTTACATTCTAAAAAAAGTCATATGGATAGCAAATCCCTTCAATTAAGTTTTCACATATCAAAAATGCAACTTTGCTATTATTAATAATTTCATAAATACTAACAAACTAAATTTCCAATGTTTTTTAATTTTTTATTGACCTTACGGAAAATATTCTTATAATGATTTTTCAATTCATCTGTTACTGTGTGTAATACTTCATATTACACATTTTAAGCCTAATAAAAGCGAATATTATATGGATAAAAGCTTCAAATCGAAAGTCAGACATTTTCATCTTTATAGAAAAGCAATTATAATAGTTATCGTATTGGGATTAATTATTGGCGGTATTTACGGTGGTAAAGAATTAAGCTGGAAAGAAATTGCTGCCGACGAAGTTGCCGTAATTGTTAATAATCTTACAGGCGGTATCAAACTGATCAATCGTGCTGGTGCAGTTCTTTACTATCCTTTTATTCAGGACATTTATATACTGGACAAACGCGAACAAGTTCTAAAAATGACTGCTGCTGAAATTGACGAAAAACATCCACAAGGAATTCCGCTTATCGTAAAATCGATAGATGGTGGTGACGTTGTACTGGATTTGCAAATACAATATATGCTAAATGCTGATTTTGCCATGCACATTGTTCAGAATACAGGTGTCGGTGATATCTATAAAACAAAATGGCTATACGATTATGCACGTACTATCTGTTATTATTGCTATGGAGAATTAACGTTAGGCGAATTCCCAGTTGCTTCTCTGCGTGATCAGAAGGCGCAAAAGGCTAAAAATGAAATCAATAAAATGCTAGAATCCCACGGTTTTTATATAACGTCAATAAATCTTAGCGACTATCGTTATTATCGTGAATATGCCGAGAAGATACAGGAGCGCAGGTTGGCTGACAAGGAAGTAGAAGAACAAAAAATGAGGGGTTCGGCAGCCAGAGAAAATCAGAAAAAAGTCATAGTTGAGGAAACGAAAAAGTTAGAGGTAGAAGTTGCAAGGTTTAGAGGTGAATGCGACAAACGCATCATGGATGCTAGAGGTTCCGCAGAAGCAAAAAAACAGGATGCCGAGGCGTATCTTATAAGGGCAAGGTATGAAGCGGACGCCGAGTACGAAAGGCTTGCAAAAGAAGCTACAGCAATTCTCGCCGTATTAAAGACTGAGGCTGAGGGTATTAGGCTGTTAAGAAACGCTTTGGAAGGAGAAGGCGGACGCAATCTTGTTAGACTTGAATACGCCAAACGGTTAAAACAGGCTATTATCCGAAGCACACCCATTGTCAGACAGGGTGTTGAAACGCCGCAAAGTATACAGAGATTTAAGTACATAGAGGATGCACCAAAGATTGATTATATGTTTCCAGAACCACCGGATGCAGCGCTGGTCAGCCCAATGAAACCCGGACCTGATAAGACTCCGTAATTGTTCTTAAAAATATTGTTTCAGGTTAAATCTTAAATAGTACTCAAGTAAAGAGGCAAAAATGCACATAAGTAAGCTTACAGCTAAATACATAATTCCTATTGGAATATTCCTGGTTATCGTTATCTCCATAGTTACCATAAAATTCTTTGTAATAAAGGTAGGTGTTGATCAAGCAGGCGTGAGGACACGTATCTGGGGTGTAACCAGGGGTATTGTACAAAAAGATTATGGTCCCGGATGGCACAGGGCAATTACCGGCATTGATCAATGGGACCTTTACGATTGTACCGTTCAAACCATGGAACTTGCAAAAGAACCCTCTCATTTGGGACACGATGAACGAAAAGAGGCCGCTATCAGAACAGCCGATGACTATGATGTATCCGCAGATATAATTATAAAATATCAGATCCAAAAAGGCGAGGCTTGGAGATTGCGTCAGGATATTGGTGTAGGCGAACGTTATAAAATTATCGTAGAAAATGAAATTCGTGACATTGCAAGAAGCGTGCTTGGTAAAATGGTGGAGCGCGATTTATACAACCCAGTGGAAAAGAGAAGGAGGGCAGAGGAATTCAAGGCACAGATTACAGAAAGACTCGCAAACCGCCATGTGGATATAATTGATGTCTTAATCCTTGAATTGAGATTTGACCCTCAACTGGACAGAAAAATTAAGAATATTAAACTGGCAGAACTCGATAATGTATTAAATAAATCAAAGGCATTGGCGGCAGAGCAAAGAGGTATTACACAAACTATTGACGCTGATACTGAAGCCATCGCGCAAAAGATTGGCGGAGATAAGGAAAGGTCTATTACAGTCCTCGATGCAGAAACAACAAAAAGGACTATAGAGCTACTTGCAGAGGCGGATAAATACCTTGTCCAAAAGAAGGCAGAAGGAGACTTATATAAGCAACAACGCAAAGCGGAAGGCACACTACTTATCAAACAATCTCAGGCAGAAGGGGAACGTTTAAGAAGACAGGCACTCACAGGCATGGGTGGAGATATCATCGTTGCGATGGAGGCAGCGCGAAATATTAATTTGGCAGATATTAATATATCGAGCCTCGATATAAACTTGCTAGATGTTGATGATATGGCAACAAGGCTGGGCGTTTCAGATACCAAGGGCAAACTACAGGTGGATTCAAAAACTTTTAAACAAATTCAAGAAATGCTAAACCAGCCAAAAGGCACTGACACCTCAAAACCAAAGTAACCAAAAATTACTTTTACATAATTTCATCACAAAATTGGTTCTTTTAAACCGTTTTTCGAATTTAAATCTTTTTAAAAATCAACCCAAATACATATCTTACCTAAAATGCACAACTTGCGATTTTAACACTTTAAGGAATATCATTTGCTCGATTAATTATTTTAATTTTACTTAACTTTATTTTAATTCAACTATTTTAAAATGTAGGTTTGGCTTTTATGAACAGCGTTAGAAAAAGAGCAGCAATATTTATAATCTTTATCTTAAGTTTTGCGCTCGCTAAAAATATATTTGCAGAAGACACGCAAATAGATACACAAGATACGCAGTCAAGTGCAAAAAAAACAGACAAAGCTCACAAATATTCCAAATTTTTTGATGAAAAAAAGGAGTGGTGTGAGGCATTAGTTATAACTTGTACAGACTTTCGATTCGCTACCGCTACACAGGAATTTATAAATGACCGCCTGGGTCTTCAAGGTAAATATGACTACATCTCCATACCTGGTTCCATACGTAATCTGTTAGATTCAAAAACCAGAGACCTTGTTTTGAATAAATTTGGTATATCCCTGCGACTTCATCATGTAAACCGCATCATTATTATAGGGCATCAGGATTGTAGCATCGGATATGGAGGTTCAAATAGCTTTTCTACGTTGGCAGATGAGTATAATACTATATGCGCTGATTTAAAAAAGGCAAGAAAACTAATGCGATTTAAATTCCCCCATTTAAAAGTTTACTTATTTTATTCAACAGCTTATTACAATGAACATCAACGCATATATAATTTCAAACAAATCTTGTAACATAAACCTCTTTAATAACTAATTAGATAAAGACAAAAATGTACACGACCAAGAAGAAATATATATTTGTCGTATTTACTGCCCAGCTATTATTAATTACCACTATTTGGGGTTGTAGTTACAATAAAACTTCCCCTGATATTTTGTATGACCAGCAAATAGCAACCCCACTTAATCCGCAAACATACAGGTCAGATTGCGACACCCTTTTGATTACATGCATTGACTACCGTTACGCTGTTGCTAATCAGGAATTCATAAATGAAACACTTGGCTTAAAAGATAATTACGACCATATATCAATTCCTGGAAGTATCTATAACTTGGTAAACCCCGAAACACAGGGATTACTTTTTAGCAAATTTGAACTTTCTGTAAGGCTTCATCTCATAAAACTAATTGTTATTATTAGCCACATTGATTGTGGCGCTTATGGAGGGTCAGCCTCTTTTGGCTCAGAAATAGCTGAGCGTGAAACTTTAATAACAGACCTAACGAATGCACGAAGGCTCTTGATAGAAAAATATCCTACCTTAGAAGTAAACCTGTACATAGAATCACTTGCTAAAGAAGGGGATGGGTTAAAAGTAAATTTTGAAAAAATACCCTGACTTATTTATTCAATTTTGCAGGCGCCTTTGCACAGCGAAACCCAATCTGTGGACTCGTTGTATACCATGGTATCCTGTAGCGTGCTGCACACCTGGTAAAATGTCCGAAATATAGAAAACCTCCTCCTCTGATTACCCTTTGCGTACCAGCTTCAGGACCAGCAGGATTTTTAACAGGTGACACAAGATAATAATTCTGGTCGTAATAGTCAGCACACCATTCCCAGACATTACCACCCATGTCATAGCAACCGTAAGGACTTTTACCATTTTCATACGAACCTACAGGCTTCGTTTCTCTAAGACCAGTTTCACCTGATTCCCAAACATTACAGTTACTTTTATCAAATTTATTTCCCCACGGCCACAGGCGCCTGTCCGTTCCACGCGCTGCCTTTTCCCACTCTGCTTCTGTTGGCAACCTTTTTCCAGCCCATTTTGCATACGAAACGGCATCCTCCCATGTAACCCCTACAACAGGCTGATTGGGGCGATTAAACCTGGCATCATTCCAGCAAATGGGCATGCGGCGACCTGTCGCTTCAACAAATTTTCGGTATTGCTCATTTGTCACTTCATATTTATCAATATAATATGCATCAAGATAAACCTTATGTTCAGGGCCGTCATAAATATTGTAGGCAAGCATAAATGTCCAGTTATATCGGGTGTCTTCACCCATAAAAAATTCACCAGCAGGTATCAGCACCATGTCAGGATAACTCACTTCAGTTGCCAAATGTCCTTCTTTATCGCCAGCCAGTACTGATTTAACATAACAAACGCATACAAGGCATAATAAAAATACAATTATAAAACTTCTATATTTAAACAACCTTAATATCTCCTCTTTGGTTCAATTTCATATCTTGCAATATCCAGTGGTGAATACCCAGATATGATTTCATTAAAACTACGAATCTCATCCTTTTTAAAGGTCTTTATCGAAAAATCCTGGTTAAACAAAAGCAGCCCATTAGCGTTGTAAACCCTTATAACAAATGCAGCAATACTCCAATCTTTATCCGATAAATTCTTTATCTCGCCTTTAACTTGTGAGGAAGACCCAAATAAAAACAAATTCACATTCCGAATATAGAAACCATCTCCTATCTCTTTAAACCCTTCCTCCTCGGGTGTAGAAACACGCTCTTTTACCGCCTCTGCAGTTACAGTCGTCGTATCTGTTTCGACCTTCGCTGTTTCAGTCGCAACTAAAACTTTTGGCTGCTGGACAACCGGAGGAGTCTCTACAGTTGCAGTTCCTGGAACCACAGCGCCACCTTTTTCCAACCTCTTCATCCTGGACTCTAGATCAGAAATCGTCTTCAAACGTTCATCAAGGGTTTTCATCGCAGTATCTGATGACGCTATACGTGTTTTGACACTATCTTCAATAGTGGCGAACCTTTTTTCCTGCTCGCTCAATTTATCGTTAACGGTTTTAGACACATCCTCTATGGCCTTTTTAATTGGTTCTAACGGCCTCTGCGCCTCTTGATACCTTTTCTCCAATACAGTAGTTTTCACTTCCTGATCCTCAACCCGTTTGGTTAAATCTGAAAGCAATTTTTTAAGCACATCAAACGTCTTATTGAAGGAATCGAGCATATTTTTAACTTCAACAATAGATGCCGACTTTTCCATTGATTCAACTCGCGACATAATCGTATTTAACTTCTCTTCTATTCCCTTCACAGATTTATCAAACTCTTTTAAAGGCGTCAAACTCTCGCCAACGCTTTTTTGAAGCAAACCAAATTGAGAACCGACGTTATCCAGATTCTTCATCCAGCCTGAAAGCGCCTTTTGAAAATCATCCAGTTCCTTCAGTACCTCAGTTCCTCCACCCTGTTCACTGGTATCCTTAGCACCAAGAAGGAAAAACATCATAAATAAACAACTTAACAATAAAAGTCTGTTTTTCATCAACAATACTCCATACAAAATAGGCTGGTTTTAAAAATTTTGAATAGTTTAACACAAAGTATATTGCATCGCAAATAATTATCAAACAATTAGCCTTATTTAACATAAAGCAAACCTACGATACTCATTTTAAACTAACAACATAATGGTTAGATATTCTATAAACGAAGAGTACAGAAATTTACTGCTAAGTTTAATTTGATTTTAAAGCATAAAATTGATAACATAATTTTCCTATTTTTTAACTTAAATTAATTCGTTCTTGTTTCAATTATTATTTTTCCAAGAGAGGTCGAAATGCTTGTTTTAATTGCTGATGAACTTCCCGATATATGCATTGAAATATTAAAAAGAGCCGGCGTTGAGGTTTTGAAAAGACCGGGTATAAAAGCAGAAGAATTAAAAAATATTATTAATACCTGCGATGGCATTATATTGCGCAGCGGCACAAAGATTACAGGTCCTTTGCTGGAAAAAGCCGCCAAGCTAAAGGCAATCTGCCGTGCAGGTGTTGGCGTAGACAATGTTGACATTTCTTCCGCCACTAAAAAAGGCATCGTTGTAATGAACACACCCGAAGGCAATATCACTTCAACAGCCGAACATACTGTAGCATTATTATTCTCTCTTTCACGCTTTATACCACAAGCTTGCGCCTCAGTAAAGGCTGGCAAATGGGAAAGAAAAAATTTCACAGGTATCCAAATCGCTGGAAAAACACTCGGGATTATCGGTCTGGGACGTGTCGGAAGACAGGTTGCAAAACGTGCAATAGGTTTGGAAATGAAGATAATTGGATACGACCCATTCATTTCAACGGAGATTACATCTCTATATGGAATAAATATGGTAAAACATTTAAAAGACTTGCTTTCTCAGGCTGATTATATAACAGTTCACGTCCCCTTCAATAATGAGACGAAAAACCTTATAGCACAAAAAGAATTTTCTATTATGAAAAACGGTGTCCGTATCGTTAATTGCGCCAGAGGCGGCATTATTTCTGAAGAAGATCTTTACAATGCTATAAAAAGTGGCCAAGTTGCTGGCGCTGCGCTCGATGTATTTGACACGGAACCGCCAGTGGATAATAAATTGCTCGAACTGGATAATATTATTGCAACGCCCCATTTAGGCGCATCTACTGAAGAAGCTCAATATGCCGTTGCTATCGAAGCGGCAGAACAAATGGCAGACGCACTAACTGGAAAAGGATTTAGAAATGCGGTCAACCTTCCACCGTATAATCCTGAAGAATACGCGAGTCTGAAACCATATATAACCCTTGCAGAGAAAATGGGGTCTTTACTCATACAGCTTGCTGGTGGAGGCATTCAAGCAGTAAACGTCATTTATACAGGTGAAATCTGCAAAAAAAATGTTAGGCTTGTTACTGACAGTCTAATTGTTGGTCTACTCAAGCCCTCCCTTGAAGACGGCGTAAATATGGTCAGTGCACCTATCTTGTTAACAGAGCGCGGTATTAAGATTAATGTAACAACATGCAGTGAAATTAGCGATTATACAAGCTTGGTTACCGCAAAAATTAATACCTCAAAAGGTGAAACATTAATTTCGGGTACAGTCTTCGGAAAAAACGAGCCAAGAATAGTAAATATTAATGGATTTGGCGTTGAGGCTAATCTGAATGAACACATACTCATCCTCTTTGGGAAAGATAAGCCCGGTTTAATTGGAAATATCGGCTGCATACTTGGCAGTAAAAAAATAAATATCGCACAGATGACGTTTGGCAGAAAAGAAAGCGGGGGGAATTCCATTACAATTGTAAATGTTGACGCAGCTATACCACAATCATGCTTGCAGGAGATTCAAAAACAGGAACATATTGAAGCAGCTTATTTAATACACCTTTAATAATACCTGCTAATTTCTGTAGTTATTAATAATTCGAACAATTATAAATTACCACAACTTCAATTAAAACCTCTTATCAAAAAAGCACAATCACTTTGTTAATACTTCAAATTAAAATTAATGGTTTATAAAATAAAATTTGTTGTGGCGATTAAAATCGTATAGAGCTTACCTCATTGAAATTTATCTGATACAATCTAATAATATATAATCTCCTGCATTTTAAATCTTTTAAAATATAATTCTCGTTTGATTGGTTAGTTGCTTTGATTCTTCAGCCGTTCGTATTCAGTGAATTCTTTTTCTGCCTCAGCAATCATACCCTTTTTCTTATATGCAAGACCTAAATTGTAGTGTATATTTGCCATATTCGGTTCCATGGCGGCAACCTTCTGGAATTCTCTTATCGCCTCGTCGTACATACCCTTTTTGCCATACTCAACCCCCTTCTCGTTAATCTTCTTTATATTAATCGCGCTCGCATCATCACCTCTTTGCATACCTGAGGGCTTCTCCACAGCTACCACAGGAGGCTGCGTCTGCGTTGTGGACATATCTCCTGTCCCAACGCTTGATACCTTATTGCTTGCAGTTTTCGATGTAGATTTACCCTTTTGAGATGATTTTGCAGTTGTCTTTTTTGCCGGGGTCTTTGCCTGCTTGGAAGTAGTTGCTACCTTATTCTTGCCTGACGTCTTTTTGTATGCAACCTCTAATGATGATGTCCTCTTCTTCAGTTTTGCATGTTCTTTTTCCAGTGCTGATTGCTTCGCTTTCATCTGCACATAAGCCTTGTTCAATTTATCCTTCTCCGCTGCCAGCATATTAATCCTTCCTTCCAGATTCTGATTCATCGCCTCAAGGTTGTCTGCCTTTTCTTCTAGTCCGCTGAAACTTCGTTCAAGGTCTGAGTGAAAGCGGCTGAAATCGCTATTTTGAAATCTCTTTTCTTGCTTCTCGCACTTATACTGATTTTCCACACAAATGGCTGTCTTTGTGATTGTATTTAGTATAAACATTAACAGAGGAATAAGCAAAACAAGGCATTTTTTACTTATTGTTGTTTTCATCTAATTTGCCTCCTTATTATTTTAGTATAGGATGGGTTAAATGTCTGCTTGTTATTTGAGGATATATTACATATACAATTGGAATTTGCAAGTAATTTTAGGCAATTTTCTTATAATTTTCACGTATTTGCAGTTTAACATTTTATATTTCTTGTTTAAAATGCATATTCGTAAAACTGCAAAATGTAATTGATGAATGCGGGTATGAAACACAAATATAAACTTACTATGTAACACTGTCCATCAGTCGGATGGCATTTATACTAGGTAGGCCTGCCATGTATACCTTTTTTACGGCATCATTAATATTATATTTCACACGTTTTATCCTGACGATCTTTTTATCAGTATCATAAATTGCGCACGACGCCCGCATATCCCAATCTCTGGGCTGACCCACACTACCCACATTAATAAGAATTTTGTCAACTTTATTTAAGTCAAACACATTTCCTCTATCAACGTGGATGGCGCCTTTTTCCATATACAGTGCCAGAGGCACATGCGTATGTCCATAAAAACAAATAGTTGTTTTTAACAAATCAAGATTGAGCTGCGCGTCAATAAGAGTTACTATATAATCAAAGAATTCAGGGTGACTCAAAGATGCATGCACAATAGTAACATCATCAATTACCTGAACAAGAGGTAAATTTTTTAGAAAATGCATATAACCATCAGAAAGTTGGTTAGCAGTCCATAAAACCGCTGTCCTTGCATCGGTATGAAAATATTCCACGGGAAACTTTCCAACAGTTGCATAATCATGGTTACCAGCGACAACTATGCAGTTTAATTCCTGCACTAGTTCTATACACCTTGCTGGCTCTGCGGCATAACCCACAATATCTCCGACACATAATATCCTGTCAACCTGCTCCTGGCGTAATTCACCAACGACGGCTGTAAAAGCATCGTAATTACTATGTATATCTCCTATAATGCCGTATATCAACCATAAGTCCTTTCAGCCTAGATAGTTACGAACTATACATATTCTTTGGTTTCAAAAAAATAGCACGACAAAGATAATACGAAAATCAAGTATGAAATAGCATACATAAACATAAATATAAGATAAGTAAAACTAAATCCGTCTAAACTATTATATGCATTAACGATGCTCAATCCTTCAAGATTTGGGAAAAATACATAAAAAAGCGATTCAAGCCACAATATGCTGCCTTCGCCATTTAAAAAGTTTGTTTTGAAAAAACCAATAATATTTCCAATAATATAAACAAACATACAACAGCTAATATTTGATATTACAGGTAAATAGACTGACAAGGCAATTGATATCCCTGTCATAATAGCAACCTGTAAAAAAGAAAATATGAGTTGCAGAATTGTTAAACGGCCCATACCTTCAAATGCATCAAGAAAACCAATATTATATTCTTTGCATTCTTTTATGAGTAAAGAAACAATTAAACATACACCCATCATTATAAATGCAATTGAAACGGTACATAATACACCAAAGAACTTACCCAGAAGAATTGATTTTCTAGTAACAGGCTTGGAAAGCAAAGTCAAAATAATACCTTTTTCTACCTCTTTTGAAAGTGTACCGGCGGCTGATAAGGATGCGAGAAATAGACAACACAATGTAATTGATGATATCCCCATTTCCCTTATCATGCGCGCCTCTTCACCAAAGGCGAACATGGTAAATGAGAAGGATAAGAGTATCATTAGTAACCCGCCACCCACAACAAAATAAAATATCGCCTGTCGTAAAATCTCTTTAACTGTATTAGTTGCTATTGTTACTATGTGTTTATTCATAAAAAAACCTTGCAAATTTTGGAAAAATTCATACACTACACCCAAAATTATGTTTCACGTGTAACATCCTGTGTTTCATAAATATAATTTCTATGGTATCATCATTGAAGTACAAATTCAACCAAAAACAACAACTAAAGGAGATTTAATAATGTCTAAAAAAAAGGACGAACTCAGTCGCAGTCTTCAATCTCTGCTTGGCGGGGTTATCGGGATTGAGGCGGATACAGGGAAAGACGTTCTTATGAAATTAAATCCCAGTGACATCCAGCCAAGCGCTCTTCAACCACGAAAAGTTTTTAACGAAGACGATATGAAAGATCTTGTCGATTCGGTAAAAAAACACGGTATTTTACAACCTGTTATTGTTAAACCCACTGCCCACGGTTACATGTTAATCGCTGGCGAGAGGCGCTGGAGGGCCGCAAAGCAACTTAATCTAAAAGAGATACCTGCTATCGTCCGCCATGCCGATGAACTCAGCACATTGGAGATCGCGCTGATTGAAAACATACAGAGGTCAGACCTTAACCCAATTGAAAAGGCAAAAGGATTCCTGGAATTAATCAATAAATTTCACTTAACACAGGAGCAGGTTGCTCAGGCAGTCGGTAAGGAACGCAGTTCTGTAACTAATTATATTCGCTTGCTCGATTTACCCCAGGAAATACAGGATTATGTTTCACGTGAAACAATTTCTATGGGACATGCGCGCGCCATACTCTCAGCCCACGACAAAGAAACACAGCTAAGACTCTGCAAGCAGATTATAAAGAACGGCCTTTCAGTACGAGAAATAGAGGCAATCGTATCCAATGAAAAAAGGGGCATCAAAGTAAATAAATTATCTCATAGGAAGATAAGTCCCCACATACTGGACCTGGAAGACCGCTTCAGGATGTTTTTTGGAACAAAGGTTATTATCAGAGAAAAGGGCGGGAGGGGAAGGATTGTTATCTCCTTCAACAGCAACGATGAGTTTGGCCGTATAGCCAAAACACTTGGTATCCATATGTAAAATTTACTTATTTACAAAACGAAGTTTCTCTACTAACTTAAAAGCGAAACCCTTATAAATTCCTTAAATAGGGGGTGGGGACTTATTGGTTTTGACTTGAACTCGGGGTGAAATTGAACACATACAAACCACGGGTGGTCTTTAAGTTCCATAATTTCTACCAACTGATTGCCTGGCGAATGGCCACTAAAAATCATACCATTGGACGAAAACACGTCTTTATAATTATTATTGAATTCATATCTATGGCGATGGCGCTCCGATATCTCCCGTCTTCCATACGCCCTGAATACATTTGTACCTTCCTGAATTGTACATGACTGCGCCCCCAATCGCATCGTCCCGCCTTTATTAAGCACCTTTTGCTGTTCTTCAAGTAAGCTGATTACAGGATATGGGGTATTTATATCAAATTCTGTACTGTTTGCACCTTTTAATTTACACATATTCCTTGCAAATTCGATTGCGGCACACTGCATTCCAAGACAGATACCAAAAAAGGGTATTTTCTTTTCCCTGGCATACCTTATCGCCGCAATCTTACCCTCAACGCCACGCACACCAAAACCGCCCGGTACAAGTATGCCATTCACACCCTCAAGATATTCCCTTGCACTCTTTTTTTCAATATCTTCCGACTCTATCCTCCGCTCACGTACCCTGGCATTATTACCTATCCCTCCATGGATAAGCGCCTCGTAAATAGATTCGTACGACGACTGATGACAAATATATTTCCCCACAATTGCAATCTCTGTTGCATGCTCGGGGTTTTTTAGTATCTCTAATACTGACAACCACTTATCAATATTATTTCCATCCGTTTTCAGCTTCAGCTTCTGTATGATAAATTTATCCAATCCCTGTTCAACAAGGATTAGTGGAATCTCATAAAGATATGGTTTTACATCGCGTTCTTCAATAATTGCATTGCTATCTACATTACAAAAAAGTGATAATTTCTCCTTGACCTCTGCACCCAGGTGTTTTTCCGTCCTGCAAATTATAATATCCGGCTGTATGCCCGCCTGTCTCAGCATGCCTACGCTATGTTGTGTAGGCTTTGTTTTTATTTCCTCTGCTGCGCTTAAATACGGCACCAGCGTCAAATGGATATACAGCACATTCTCTCTGCCAGCCCTCTGCCCGAATTGCCTTATAGCTTCAAGAAAAGGCTGATTTTCAATATCACCCACAATACCCCCAATCTCAGAGATCGCCACATCCACATCGGGCCCATCCAGCTTCTGTATACATTCAATTATTTCATTTGTAATGTGAGGGATTACCTGTACCGTCTTCCCTAAATATTCCCCCTTGCGTTCCTTTGTAATCACAGAATTATAAATTGAACCCGTGGTAAAATTACAATGTCTGTTCGTCTCTGTATTTGTAAAACGCTCATAATGTCCGAGGTCAAGATCTGTTTCAGCGCCATCTTCTGTCACATACACCTCACCATGTTCATATGGACTCATTGTGCCAGGGTCAACATTTATATACGGGTCGAATTTTTGAAGCCGCACCTTTAAACCCCTGCTTTCCAGCAACATCCCAATTGAGGCAGAATTTAAACCCTTACCAAGCGAAGAAACAACACCGCCTGTAACAAATATGTGTTTAGTCATTTTTTTTATATCTTTCCAAAAATGCCATTAAGTCTTCTCTTGTATCAATACCTCTTGACGTATAATTCGTAACTGCTACTTTTATTTTGTATCCATTTGAGAGCGCCCTGAGCTGTTCCAGTTTTTCTGCATTTTCCAGGTATGAAGCTGGAAGCAGTGAATATTTTAATAAAAAATCCCTCCGATATGCATAAATACCTAAATGCCTGAAAAAGTTTATACCCGTTTCGGAAACAGGATTTTTGATATCGCGCACAAACGGTATCTGTGAACGTGAGAAATAAAGCGCATATCCCATGTTATCAATCACAACCTTTACCACATTTGGATTAGTAAGCTCTGCGTCATCTGTAATTTTATTTGCAAGCGTTGCCATTGTTGCACTATCATCCTCCACCAGGGTATCTACAACCTGATCAACCATATATGAATTCATCTCGGGTTCGTCTCCTTGTACATTCACTATAATATCTGCGCTTATTCGTCCTGCAACTTCTGCAATCCTTTCCGTACCGGACCTATGCTGTTCAGAAGTCATTTCAACCTCGCCGCCGAAGTTTTTTACCATATCGTAAATAAGCATGCTATCAGTAGCAACAATTACCCTCTTAATTCGCTTTGCGCCACTTATATTTTGATATACATGTTCGATGAGATACTTTCCAGTAACAGCTTTAATTTCGGGATGAACCATTTTTGCAGGCAACCTTGTTGAGGTATATCTAGCAGGAATTATGACAACCGCATTTTTATTCTTCATCAAATCACACAGTCTTATTAAATATAAAAAAATAATAAAACACAAATCATATTTTAGAATATTTGTTTATTCAAATACTTTTTAATAAATTTCCTTTCACTTAAAGACAATCAAAACAAATGTTATCTTTAAAATTATGTATTATACTCAATTTCCAATGAAATATCCATTGCCTTTGCTGAATGAGTAATAGCGCCGACAGAAATCCTATCCACGCCCGTTTCGGCTACCAGTCTCACATTTTCCAGGGTTACATTCCCCGATGCCTCTGTTAATGGAAGATTCGTTTTTTTCTTGCTTTTCCATTCTTTAACCAACTTAACGGCATCCTTTAATTGAGCAATATTCATGTTATCAAATAAGACAATGTCAACGCCTGCCTTGAGTGCATTCCTGACCTCGTCAATCGTCCTTACTTCAATTTCAATCAGGATATCCCTTCTTAGTTTTCGCCTCAATAGAGATACTGCATCCTCAACCCCGCCAGCAAAAGAAGAACTGGAAAATAATTTACTTTTCATTATATCCAGATGATTATCTTTTATAAGCGACTGATCATAAAGCCCCATCCTGTGATTAACGCCACCACCGATTGCTACAGCATATTTTTCAAGATATCTCCAGCCAGGGATTGTCTTCCTCGTATCCATAATATCAACCTTTACTGGCTTTGCACGTTCAACAAACTGCGAAGTCAACGTTGCAATTCCTGAAAGTCTCTGAAGGAAATTTAATGCAATCCGCTCTCCAGAAAGCAAAGCCCTAGCACTCCCTTTTACAACTGCAATAATATTTCCTTTATTGACCTGCGCACCTTCTTCGACTATCCTTTTTACAATAGCTTTTTTATCCAACTTTGAGAAAAAATATTCAACGACAGGCAATCCTGCAACAATCCCTTCGTCCTTTGCAACAAAACTCCCTTCTATTACAAGATTCTCAGGAACTAGGTTCTCTGTTGTTATATCACCCGTCCCGATATCTTCTTGAATAGCCAGTTGGATAAGGGTATCTATTTTTTTAAATTCAAAATCCGATTCAATAACCTTCATATTTGAAGAAACCTGCCTTATTTAACCAATACCAAGCAAAAATTCCTACAAATTTTACAATACATATAAATGATATGTCCAATTATTTGTGAGACAAGCCACCTATGAACTCAGCCAGCAACACTTCAAAAACTAATTAATAAAAAATATTTAAGGTCATTAGTTGACATTCTAAATATAAAATGATATATATATTGTATGATGTTCTCATTCCCAACAAACTTTTATGTCAACTGTATGGACATAATATTATGAATACTTCCTTTTTAAATTCCATCACTTCTGAATATATCAAATCAATCACAAACAACGCTGTCTTTGCCCGAGGTCTTTCATATTTCAAGAGTGGTCGAGTCCACAATACAAAATGCGTACACGGAGAATTAACAGCAAAAGTTTCAGGGAGCGGGATGTCCCCTTACGATGTTGTAATCACCGTAAGTAAGAAAGAAATACTTCATACATACTGCTCCTGCTTTTATGCAACAGACGGAGAGATATGCAAACATATTGTTGCTACATTACTGCAATGGACTGACCAAAAGAGTAGAATGAAAAACAGTCAATCACCTTCTTATATGCGAAAAATGTTTTCCGATAACGAAGATGTAGATATTTACGACTTTATTAACAACGCTATACCTTTTTCATTCCGGGAAGAAAATCCTGCCGATGTTCTTAATGAAATATTTTCTGAATTTGACAACTTTTTTGTAAGGGTAAACCTGTTAAATGGTGGTCCACAATTAGAACTCTGTCTGATTACTTGCGAAGGAGATGAATCTACTTTCCGCATCTCTGCCAAAAGAAGTCCGCATGTCTTTAAAACACTGAAGAAAACACATCGCTCGAATATTGAGTTTTCTGAAATAGCAAGACGCATCAGGTTATATAAAACACCTCTTATTCCGCATTTATACGCAGGCATAAACACAGACGGGCATATTGAGCTATCCCCGCTTCTCAAAACAAAAAATCCGAAAAAAGAAAACATTGTTTTCCCTTGGAATCAAATAGAACAAAACAGACTCGGTGAGGATTGGATATGGTTAAATAATTCCTACAGACCTATTGATAAAATACCAAAACTTTTCAGACCGTATTTTTATAATGAAAAACCTCTTATCTATAAAGAACATGATGCAGTTGATTTCCTTAAGGAAGATTTTAATAAATTACTAAATGAGCCTTCATTTATACCCTCAGAACAATTACAGCTAATCGAGTTTTACGACGAACCTGATATTTCCTTTCTACAGGTTCAAGCCTGCAACAACGAGTGGCTTTGGCTTGACCCCACCTATACTGTGGGTAAACACACTATAACACTTTCTGAGATCCTGGCATGCTTCAATAAAAAAGAGCGTTATATAAGGAAGGGAACGTGTTACATTAAAATCTCCGAAGATATAATGGATATATGGAAGTACAGTAACGGCACCATCGAAAATGGAAGGGTAAAAATTTCTAAGCTGGGCTTCCTCCGTACAAGGGCAGAATGCGGCAAAAACGTAAACATAGCAACGTGCAGCGAAACACAAAAATTCCTATTTGATTTCGACCGTATAACTCCACCCCAGCCCGCGCCTCCGGTTGACCTATACAAAGGCGATCTCCGGGCTTACCAGAAGGTGGGTTATGATTGGCTCTGGTTCCTCCACACAAACAGTTTTAATGGTATCCTTGCTGATGAAATGGGACTTGGCAAAACGCATCAGGCAATGACGTTAATCCTTGCGGCTTTGCAAACAGAACCCAACCTGCCTACTCTCGTTATATGTCCTACTTCGGTACTCGACCACTGGGAATCCAAATTTCAGATATATGCCCCTACAGTTAGAATAGCCCGTTTTCATGGAAAGGAAAGAACCACACTCCTCACAGAAAATATGCCGTCTGTTGTACTCACCACATACAGTATTCTTTCTCGTGATATAGAATACTTGAGTAAGATTCAATGGAACTATGTGGTGCTTGACGAAGCGCAAAAAATCAAAAACCACAAGACGCAAATGTGCAAGGCGGTCAAACTCCTTAAAACACAGCGTCGGCTGGCATTGACAGGTACGCCTATTGAAAACCGTCTTGTAGAATTGTGGTCTATCTTTGATTTCCTTATGCCCGGCTATCTTGGAACCGTGCAGGATTTTAAAGTAAAATATGAAACTCCTATTACAAAATATCAGGATAATGATAAACGCGAAATACTTAAAAAAGTTATTCATCCCTTTAAATTGAGACGGCTCAAAAAGGATGTGCTCTCCGAATTACCGTCAAAAATCGAGGAAAAGCGGTACTGCACCCTTTTGCCTGTACAAATTATTATGTATAAAGATTTAATCAAAGAACAGGGAAGCAAATTAATTCAGAAACTAAAAGATGAAAACAAACCCGTTGAATACCTCCATATATTCGCCCTCCTTACCAAATTGAAACGACTCTGCGACCATCCAAAACTGCTTTTAAACGGCACAACACCCAAATGGTCAACCTCTGGCAAATTTGAACTCTTTAAGGAAATCATGGAAGAAACGCTTGAGGCAGGTGAAAAGGTGGTGGTCTTCTCGCAATACCTGGAGATGCTTGATATCATCGGCAACTGGCTGAATGATATCAGCGTTACATACGAGAGTTTACGAGGCAGCACAAAAAACAGGGGCAAGGTTATAGAGAGATTTCAGAACAACCCTGATTGCAACGTCTTTCTGGGAAGCCTCCTGGCAGGGGGGCTGGGTATTGACCTTACCGCCGCATCGGTGGTCATTCATTACGACCGCTGGTGGAATGCTGCCCGTGAAGATCAGGCAACAGACCGCGTCCACCGCATAGGACAGACACGCGGAGTCCAGGTGTTTAAGCTCATTACTAGAGGCACATTGGAAGAAAAGATAGATGCTATGATTACCAAAAAGGCCGCCCTCATGAACTCCATCGTCGAATCCGACGACGTCGTGTTCAAGGCATTTTCAAGGGAAGATTTGATAGAGTTGTTGTCGTTTTGAAATCATAAGAACATCTTTGATTTTATCCTTAGACATTTGGTATATTATTTGAAATTTACACGCCCGTAAGCCACTAGTGGAGCTCTTCTATTTATCACATTCAGTAACTTAAAACTGGTAAAATATGATAATTGCCGAGAAAGATTTGTTAACAATAAAAGAAGCCAGTGCGTGGGCAAGCGACTATCTGAAGAAAAATGTTACCACTTCAAATATATCTTACCTTATTCAGTATGGACGAATAAAGAAGATTGGGACTAACGGCGCCGTACAAATTGACAGACGAGATTTAATCAAATATTACGAATCTTATGTAGGAAAAAGGGAAATTGTCTGGAAAAGCAAACTTGGAAATGATTTGAATTGGGCATTGTCTTTTGACAACCTTAAAGAAGCAGATACTACAAAGCATGTGCACAGATTGCATCCCTACAAAGGAAAATTTATTCCACAACTCAGATAATTTAAAAGAGGTGAACTATGAAAACATATCAGGTTGTACTTACTAAAAGCTATCTGGTAATGGTTAATACTTGTACAAAAGAACAAGCACGAAGAGTATGTGAATTTTACACAAATGA